>Ga0182739_1001918_pt1 | contig 20407 bp, 17 predicted proteins | sample eDN5th30CBELigBY_FD_128873 | JGI IMG/M metagenome (GOLD analysis project Ga0182739, IMG submission 128873) | Enriched backyard soil microbial communities from Emeryville, California, USA - eDNA 5th pass 30_C BE-Lig BY (version 2) (version 2) | ecosystem: Environmental > Terrestrial > Soil >...
AAGTATAGCAATGGCGAAACAAGCCGTAGCAGAAGGGATTCATACAATTATCGCAACTCCCCATCATAAAAACGGGCAGTTTGAAAACAAGAAAGAATTTATTTTACAGCAAGTAGAGAAATTGAATGAGGTTCTTGCAAAAGAATCTATTCCTCTTACCGTACTTGCTGGACAAGAACTGCGAATTAATGGGGACGTTCTCGCTGACTATGAAGCAGGGGAAATTCTCACGCTTAATCAAACACAATACTTATTTATTGAATTTTCCTCAGGACATGTTCCACGCTATGCTGAGCAACTATTATATGACATTCAATTAAAGGGGCTTACGCCAATTATTGTTCATCCAGAACGAAATCAAGAGCTTATTACTAATCCTAATCTGTTATATCAATTTGTCGAAAAGGGTGCATTAACACAAGTAACAGCAGCGAGTATTACCGGGGGATTTGGCAAGAAAATTAAGAAGTTTTCGCATCAATTAATAGAAGCGAATTTGACTCATTTCATTGCCTCAGATGCTCACAATATCACAAGCAGAAGCTTTAATATGCAAGGAGCTTATAGTGAAATTGAAAAGGGCTTTGGCAAAAACATGGTCTATTTGTTTATGGGAAATTCCGAGCTATTAGTAGAAGGAAAGCAAGTGTATAAGGAAATGCCACAGAAGATAAAAATGAAGAAATTTTTAGGTCTATTTTAAAAAACTTCATAGCTTGTCAGCAGCATTGACCGGTGAGGCTTCCTAACCGTTATCAACGGAAGCACTCGATCATACTGTGGGTGGCCTATATTCGCACACCTTAGACGCCCGTCGTCAGGAGTATGGTGTGAGGGCGGGTTAGATGCCCGAATTTATTATATTAAACCATATTATCTATATTATCGTCCAATATATATAACTTTTTAATAGATTTATTGAAAAAATCCGATTTTTTTTAGATGGTTAATGAGAGAAGATGTGTTTGACGTGTTTTCTCATTAACTATTTATTTATAAAAAGTTAGTATTCGGAAAATGAATGGGGGGATGATTGAAGAAAGTAATAAATGTCATGAGAGTAATAGTTATGAATTAATAATTATGTTAAATTTTTAAAAAAAGGTGATAATACTATGTGGCTGAATAGTGAAAAAAGTGATTTTTTTAGGGAATATGCTGCAACGCTTGAGAAGGTACAACACTATGACGAAGCGCATTCTAAAGTGGTGCCATATTATTATTTTAAAAGGTTTTTGGATATTATATTTGCATTTTTAGGGTTGATAATAGCACTCCCTATAATCATTATTACCGGAATTATTATTAAAGTTGAAACACCAGGGTCTATGTTTTTTATGCAGGAAAGAGTAGGGCTAAATGGTAGGTATTTTAAAGTTGTTAAATTACGTTCTATGGGAATTGACGCAGAGAAAAATGGTGCACAGTGGGCACAAAAAAATGATCCTAGAGTAACCAAGGTTGGGGCGTTTATTCGAAAAACAAGGATTGATGAGTTGCCACAACTATGGAACATTTTAAAAGGTGAAATGAGTTTAGTAGGACCTCGTCCTGAAAGGCCAATATTTACAGCGCAATTTAATGAAGAAATTCCCGGTTTCATTGACAGGTTGAAAGTGACACCAGGCTTAACAGGCTGGGCACAAGTAAACGGAGGATATGAAATTACACCGAGGGAAAAACTCGAGTTAGATCGTTATTATATACATAACCAAAGTCTGTGGTTAGATTTTAAAATATTATTAAAAACTGTAAGAGTTTGCCTCACTGGTGACGGAGCAAGATGAAAATTATTAATAGAATAGGGGTATATAGATGGAGAAGGTACTAGTAACAGGTGGAGCGGGATTTATTGGTTCGCATATTGTAGATAAGTTGTTAGAAGAAGGATATAAAGTAGCGGTAGTTGATAACCTATCGACAGGAAAAATAGGAAACTTTCAAAACGATAAAGTGAAATTCTATGAAGTAGATATTACAGATGAAGTAGCATTAATCGAAACAGTTACAGAGTTTCAACCTAAATATATCATTCATCAAGCTGCCCAAGTTAGTGTAGCAGAATCAGTAAAAGATATGTTAAAAGATGAGCAAATTAATATTCGAGGCTCGTTAAATGTGATTGAAGCAGCAAGGCTTAATAATGTACGAAAAATTGTATTTGCTTCTTCAGCTGCAGTATATGGGGAACCTCAGTACTTACCAATTGATGAGAATCATCCTATTAATCCAATGTCTCCTTACGGGTTATCAAAATATACAGTAGAGAAATATTTGCAACTTGCACATGACTTATATGACATTGATTATACTATTTTTCGTTATAGTAATGTGTATGGACCTAGGCAAGATGCTAAGGGGGAAGGTGGGGTAGTAGCTATTTTTGGTGATTTGCTCGTTGAAGGTAAGGTACCCGTTATTTATGGTGATGGTGAGCAAACAAGAGATTTTATTTATGTAGAGGATGTAGCTAGAGCTAATGTTAAAGCTTTATTAGAGGGCGGTCATAATGTTTATAATATTTCGTCTGCTTATAAAACTAGTGTAAATGAACTGATTTATATCTTTTTAGAAAAAATGAATATTGAAATTCAACCAATTTATACAGAGGAAAGAAACGGAGACATAAAAGATAGTTTATTGGCTAATAAGAAAGCTATTTCCTCTCTAAACTGGATGCCTACGTATAAATTAAATAGTGGTATAGATAAGGTATTGGATTTTTATAAAAATAATATAAGTTGGAGTAAATAGTCTTCATTGCATACTCCATTTTTTAAGAAATGATCCAGCTTCGTACGATGTTTAGAGCGATGACTAATTTTATTATGTGGTAGTATGAAAATATTTGAATGAAATTTACTTATTCTAAGTAAATAGATAAATTGATAGTAGTTGGTGAGTAATGAAACTTATATTGAAAAATGCTTCATATCTATTTGCGAGTAATGTTATTGTAAGACTTATCTCAGCTTTTGCTACTATCCTTGTTGCAAGGTATCTAGGTGCTACTGATTATGGAATCCTTAGCATTGGGTTAGCTATTGCTACAATAGCAGGTTATTTTACAGATATGGGGTTATCACATACATTTATTAGAGAAGCTACTAAAGAAGAGAAAGTAGACCTACCTAGTTTAGTAGGTAGTCATTTTAAGATTAGACTTATTTTTGTTGGTATAGTTGGAGTTATTCTTTTTGTATTAGTTGAGTCTTTATATAGTAACCAATATATGAAAAAAATCATTTATTTAATGACATATCCAACAATTATTGGCGCGGCTTTGCAGGGGGTAGGAGTTGTCTATTTCCAAGCTGTACAGCAAATGCACTATACAGCTTATATTAGAATTTTATCAGGAATAGTGACAGCCACTACCTTAGTTTTAGGTTTACTGTTTAAATGGCCTTTAACCTTATTAGCAGCCGCTTATGGATTTTCAAGTCTAATTGGTGGCTTATATAGTATATATCTTTTAACAAGAAGAACCTCTTTATTAAGAGGGTGGGATAGAAACTTGCTTGATGGTTTGATAAGTTATACTTTAGGTGGATTATTTGTTATGATGCTACCTCAAGTTCCTTCTATTGTCCTTGAAAAAGTTACTTCATTAAAAGAGGTAGGTTATTTTTCGGCAGCTTATAGAATTCCATTAGTTTTATATCAAGTTCCTGGAATTGTTGCAGCAGCTTTTTATCCAATGCTATTCAAATATGGATCGAGTGGACAGACGCAAAAACACCTAAAAATGAGTATCATTCAGACTAAAATTATGAGTATATTAGGAGTGTGTATGGTTTTACCCTTTTTATTATATTCTGATTGGTGGGTTAATTTGGTGTTCGGAAAGGAATGGTCTAATGTAACCCCGTTACTTTCTATTCTGTCCGTTGTGGTCTTATTACAGTCTATTAATTTTCCTTTAGCAGATTCTTTAACTACTAGAGGTTATCAATCCAAAAGAACTCTTGTCATGTTTGTCTCTTTAGTATTAGCAATTTTTTGTTATTATTTCTTAGGACAAAAGTATAATTCTTTAGGCGGAGCTATGACTGTGGTAATTATAGAGATACTTTTATTAATAGGCTTTACTTTATTCAATATAAAATTTAGTATACAAATTCTAAAAAAAGGTACATTGCTTAATTTATTGTCTTTTGGTTTAACAATTTTATTAAGCTTAATAGTAAAGAAATATTTCCACCCAATTGTTGGAAGTTCATTTTTTGTTTGTTTATTTTTAGGGCTGACGATATACGTGGATAAAGAACTGAGGAGTTTATTTTTACAATTTGTTAAGAGAAGGATGGAAAAATGGAGAACAACTTAGTTTCAGTTATTATTCCTACTTATAATGTGGAAAAATATATTAAGCAATGTATTAATTCTGTATTAGCTCAAACGCACAAAAATTTGGAGATAATTATAGTAGATGATTGTTCAGCAGATAACACTTTAAAAATAGTGCAGTCATATGCTGATTCTAGGATTAATATTTTAATAAACAAAGAAAATAAAGGTCCTTCCTATTCTAGAAATAGAGCAATTGAAAAGGCAAAAGGAGAGTGGATTGCCTTTTTAGATAGTGACGATTGGTGGGAGAGTACTAGAATAGAAAGATTAATAAGTGTAGCGGAAATTAACTCTATCCAAATGATTACAGATGATATTAATTTGATTTTTGAAGGTGAAAATAAGCCATGGAGTACTCAACTGAAAAATAAGAAGATGAATGATTTTCAAACAATGAAGTTAACTCCTGAGTTTTTTATAAATGAAGATTTAGGGATGCAACCTATGATAAAAAGAGCTATTTTAGAAGAAAATAATATAAAATTTGATGAGCATTTAAAGTATGGTGAAGATTTCAAACTATATTTAGAGTGTTTATTGAAAACTAGGTCAGCTGTCTTATTGAATGAACCATATTATTATTATAGGCAACGATTAGGCTCTCTTATGACGACTAATAAAAGGGAGCTGCTTACTCAGACAATAAGTACCACAGAGTTCTTGCTGAAGGAACCTGATTTTATTAAAAATCGTGATGTAGTAGATGCACTTTCTGATAGGAGAATAAGACTGTTAGATAGTTTACTTTATTATGATTTACTAGAAAAGATTTATAAAAAAGAGTACATGTCTTCAATACGGTTCATTATAAAAAAGCCTAAATTATTATATTTAGTTCCTAAAAGAATCCCGAATATAATAAAGTTTCGTATATTAAGTAAGATAAAGTCTAGCAATTAATTTTAGAGAAAGAGGAACTATATAATGAGCCTAGTTCTCCGATATATTTAATTTTAATGGCGACCCATGTCGTCTATACTGCTCCTATCAGAACGAATAAAGGAGTGTTAACGATTAGAAATGACCACGGGTGGACGGTGGAACAACTTTAGACGCATAAGAAAACCATTAAAAAGGCAACTTTGGTGAAACGAGTGGCTCTGTTATTCTTCTAATTGGCAAGGATAAAAATTTTAACCGAGGTGGGGGAAGCTTTATTGCACCGCGAGTATTCACCCGACAAAACTCCTTTTTTGACGCCAAAAAAGAACAAGAAGTAAAGTGGGTGTTGAAACATATTACATTGGATAAAGGGTTTAGCTGTGGATCTTGTTAGGATACACGGATTTTGAGATATGTACTGTCAAAAGAGGTCTGGAATCACGATGTCCTAGTGGCATTAATGATATGCTCAAATGCTGAGGATTCGGCTATACGCGCCCAACAACATTTACCCTTAACTTGCTAATTGTTAAAAATAAGTAGCGTTCCAACGAGAACTAGGTATGGGAAAATATCGTAAACAATTTAGTTTTTTTATATAAGGATGAAAATCATATTCGTGATTATTAAGCCTTGCGTTCCACTTGAAGTGTAAAAGGAAAACAAATCCCCATCTATGGTCATCATGCAGGATTCAGTTTATTTGGTTGTGTCAATATTTAGAATGAAGAATTTTTGAGAACGAACAGGGTAATCCTGAAACCTTTCTCGCCTTTCTGCGTTATATTTTTGCTCAACATAAAAATGGCACGTCGTCATGATCTTGGATAACGCTCGGATTCATAATTCCAAGCTCTTAAAACCTTTTTGGAAGAGAACAAGGTTTGCCTTACTCTTCTTTTTTTCGCCATACTCTCCGAAATTGAATGCGGTGAAGCGTATTTGGGGCTGGCTGAAAGAAAGTGTTATTGTCAATCAGTTTCATGCCACAGGAAAAGATATCAGGAGATTGGTTTTATTATCCAGTATATATCTGGGGTTTTACCAGGAGAAGATACTTCAGCGTATTGGGGCACTAGCCATGTCGGAAAATTGATTGAGACTTATATAGGTATAAGATTTAATACTAGTGTCGAAGCTTTAATTCTGAATCGGCTAACAGAGATTAATTATACTTATAATCTGAAGTGAGAGGTGAAGTATAATTGAAAAAGGTAAACTTAATAGGTGCACTTAAAAATGACTTGGATAGCCCAATGACAGGTCCCCAAAGAGTTTTTTTGAATTTATATAGACAGTTTATAAAATCTGGAAAAATAAGTATTGAATGTAGTTGGGATAAGAACGTAATAATATTTTTAAAGAATTTATTGGCAAGTAATGCGGATATATATCATGTTTTTCACTTTGGTGTTAGTAATATATTGGCACTAATTATAATAAAGTACCTTAAAAGAAAACCCTTCTATTATACTGTTCATGGTTTAGTACACACGGAGATACAACAAGGGTCAAAGTTGAAAAAATATCATTTAATTGTAGAGTATTTATTGATGAAGTATTCCGATAAAGTACTTCCGGTGTCAAAAGATTTAAAAAAAATGATAATAGAGATTTATAAAATTAACCCTCAAAGATTAGACGTGATACCTAATGGTATAGAAGAATATTTTCTGAACGTTAAACCCAATTTTAATATTTACCAAAGTAATTTAAAGCTCAATCCTGGTAAAAAAATAATTTTTACAGCGACAGGTACTCAAAAAATTAAAGGTATAACATCACTTTTGAAAACTATACATGCTATACAAAGAGATGATTTTATTCTTGTAGTAGCAGGGCCTAAAGGGAGTATTCATAGCGAGGTAGAGAGAGAGTTTGACAATAGTAGAATACACTATATAGGGACTCTAAACAGGGCAGAATTATTAAGTGCTTATTATTATTCGGATATATATATTCAAAATAGCATTTATGAGACTTTTGGAATAGCCCCTTTGGAGGCTCTAGCTTTAGGGAAACCAGTTATTATAAGTGAAAATGTTCAAATGAAAACTTTGTTAGAAGGTACTTCTTTAGATAAATATATAGTTCCTTATGTTGAGGGAAACAATAAGTTATTGGAAGAAAAACTGAATATTTTACTGGATAGTAAAATTTTAAGAGAGAATTTAGGGGAGATAGGCTCTAAAGTTGCTCTAGAGAATACATGGGAAAAAAGAGTAGGGGAATATATAGATACTTGGACAAATTAATAATAGCAAGAAAGTTAGGAGATTGATTTAAATGTTGAGTCTTATAGTTCCTACCTTAGGTAATAGGCCAAAGGAATTAAGGAGGCTATTGGATAGCCTAGATAATCAAACTTACAAAAAATTTGAAGTTATTATTGTTTCGCAGGATAACTTTGATAAAGTTGATGATATTTTAGAAGAATATAATCTTTGTTATCAACATATTAAAACCAATCAACGTGGCCTATCCAACGCAAGAAATATAGGTTTAAAGTATATAGTAGGTTCTATAGTCACTTTTTCCGATGATGACTGTTGGTATCCTACGAATGCTTTGGGAAAAATTTCTAATGACTTTGAAAGCAGTAATAGTTCTATTATTTGCTATCAAATAGAGGATCCTATTAAAAAACAGTTATACAAAAGTTATCCAAATAAACATATGGAAAAAATTGGTTTTAGAGGGGTTTTTAACAAATCGTCAATTGAAATCTTCTTAAATCTTGGTAAAGTAGCAAGAGAAGATATAGTTTTTGATATAAATTTTGGCTTAGGTACTGCATATCCTTCAGGAGAAGAGAATATTTTTCTATATGATTTGTTTAGGAAAGGCTACTCGATAGGATATAAACCTTATATAGCTGTTTATCATGAAAAGAGGAGTATAGATTCTCGATTAAACGATTCAACTTTTATAGGAAAAGGACCGATGTTTAGGAGAATGTTTAACCTTCCAGTAGCGATAGTATTAATAGTTTTATTTTATTTGAAAAAGAAAAGAAATATTAAAAATGGTAAAAGTTTAATGTTGAGAGTGATTAAAGAGACAGTTAAATACCGAAAGTAATTAAGGATATGACTTAATCATTAAAGTGTTTTTTAGGGTGAATTTTATTTTAAACTGTGTTTGTGAAATAATTATAATTGAACATTGAGAGAAGTTTTAATACTAATGAAGTAATTCTATTTATAAAAAGAATTTAAGATAAAATGATTATGAAATTAAAAGATAAAGAAACCCTATGTGAGAAAAAACTGAAAGTTAAAGGATATTAAATCTTATTTATAGTTAAAATTATTTGAAAGTGAGTTTCATTGAATATGGCTAATCAATCCTTTTTAGTGTCAGTTATAACACCGACTTACAATGCAGAAAAATATATATTAGAAACTATACAATCTGTCAGGAAACAAACGTACAAAAATTGGGAAATGATAATATGTGATGATTGCTCACAAGATAAAACTATTGAAATAGTAAAGAGAGAGGCTAAAAAGGATAGGAGAATAAAACTTATTCAGCTTGAACAAAATAGTGGGGCAGCGATTGCTAGAAATACTGCACTAAAAGTAGCAGCAGGCAAATATGTAGCGTTTTTGGATAGCGATGATTTATGGTGTACTCAAAAAGTGGAAAAGCAAGTTTCTTTTATGCAAGAAAAAAATATTGCTTTTTCCTTTACCGCTTATCATATTATAGGTGAAGATGGTTCAGAAACTGATAAAGTTATAAATGTACCTCCTAGCATTGATTATCAAGGATTGTTAAAGAATACAATAATAGGTTGTTTAACAGTCATGTTAGACACTGAAAAGCTAGGATTAGTTCAAATGCCTAATATTAGAACAAGACAAGATACTGCCATGTGGCTATCTATTTTAAAAAAAGGGCATAAAGCCTATGGAATTCAAGATCCGTTATCTAAATATAGAAAAGTTCAAGGTTCGATTTCTAGTAACAAACTTAAAATGTCTATGGGAAATTGGAGAATGTATCGTGATATAGAAAAATTGAGTGTATTTCATGCTTTGTGGTGTTTTATAAATTATGCATGGAATGCTTTGAAAAAGAGAATATAAATTAAGAATGAAGGAAATCTTTGGGGGTTAAATTAATGAAAGTACGGAAAGCTATTATTCCAGCTGCGGGTTTAGGGACACGTTTCCTTCCTGCTACAAAGGCTCAACCAAAAGAAATGCTTCCAATTGTGGATAAGCCGACTATTCAATATATAGTAGAGGAGGCTGTTGCTTCCGGTATTGAAGATATTATAATTGTAAGTGGACGTGGTAAACGTGCAATTGAGGATCATTTCGATAAGTCCTATGAGTTAGAGGAAACACTGGCTAAGAAGAATAAGATTAGAAGTTTAGAAGAAGTACAGGAAATATCTAATTTAGCCAATATTCATTATATACGTCAAAAAGAGCCCCTTGGATTGGGTCATGCTATTTGGTGTGCACGGAAGTTTATCGGTGATGAGCCTTTTGCAGTTATGCTTGGCGATGATATTGTTAAATCAGACAAGCCTTGCTTACGACAATTATTAGAAGTCTTTGATCATTATCATTCATCAGTAGTAGGAGTACAGCAAGTAGCGGATGAGGATGTGTCTAAATATGGTATTATAGAACCTATAGGTAATGTAAATGGAGTCTTCCGAGTTGGTTCTTTTGTAGAAAAACCTAAGATAGAAGAGGCTCCTTCTAATTATGCTATTATGGGCCGATATATACTAAAACCTGAAATTTTTAAAATTTTGGATGATCAAGAACCTGGTGCCAGTGGAGAAATTCAGTTAACAGATGCTATTAATCATTTAAACGCTTCACAGACTATTTTAGCTTATAACTTTGAAGGTATTCGTTATGATGTAGGGGATAAGTTAGGTTTTGTTAAAGCAACTTTGGATTTTGCTTTAAACCGTGAAGATTTACGTACAGATGTTTTTCAATATTTAAAACAAATATTTAAACAAGAAATGGTAGTGAAGGAGTAGGATAGGAATGAGAAGAATTGCTGTAGTAGGGACTGGTTATGTAGGATTAGTAACCGGTGTATGCCTATCTGAAATTGGTCATAATGTTGTGTGTGTTGATGTAGATGAAAGAAAGGTAGAAATGATGAAATCTGGGATTTCTCCTATTTATGAACCTGGTCTAGATGAATTAATGAGTAAAAATATTAAAGAAAATCGCTTGCAATTTACTACCAGTCATGGAGAGGCTTTTGCTAATGCGGAGGTAATTTATATTGCAGTTGGTACCCCTCAAAAGAAAGATGGAGCAGCTGACTTACGATTTGTTGAACAAGTAGCTAAGGATATTGCAGTTAACATACAAAAAAATGGTATTGTTGTGGTGACTAAAAGTACAGTTCCAGTAGGTACAAATTATAAAGTAAAACAATGGATTCGAAATTCTTTAAGAGAAGATTTTAAATTTCATGTAGTGTCAAATCCGGAATTTTTACGTGAGGGTTCTGCTATTCATGATACGTTTCATGGTGATCGCATTGTTATTGGGGCAGAAAATGAACAAGCTACTGACATTATGGAAGAAATCAATAAGCCATTTGGTTTGCCTATTTTTAAAACAGATATTCATAGTGCGGAAATGATAAAATATGCTTCTAATGCATTTTTAGCAACTAAAATTAGTTTTATTAACGAGGTAGCAAATATTTGTGGGGAATTAAGTGCTAATATAGAAGATGTAGCGTATGGCATGGGCTTAGATACTAGAATTGGCTCTAAATTTTTAAATGCTGGTATTGGATATGGTGGATCTTGTTTCCCAAAAGATACACATGCTTTAGTTCAAATTGCTAGAAATGTAGGTCATGAGTTTCAGTTATTAGAAGCAGTTATGAATGTTAATAACAATCAGCCAAATAAGCTTGTTGAACGAGCACTCAAGCGTTTCAGTAGCTTAGAAGGTAAAAAGGCTGCTCTGCTTGGTCTAGCCTTTAAACCAAATACGGATGATATGCGTGAAGCTGCTTCTATCACTATTGTAAATAAATTAGTTCAACATGGAGCTAAAGTAGTTGCGTATGATCCAATAGCCATGGAAAATGCCAAAGCACTTTTACCAAAGGAAGTAAGTTATGTGAATTCTATGCATGAGGCACTGCACGAAGCAGATATGGTGTTTATTGTAACAGAGTGGGAAGAAATTGTTACTATTCCATTAGACACTTTTGAGGAATTAATGAAGACACCAGTCATTTTTGATGGTAGAAATTGTTTCGAATTAAACAATATTGAAAAGTGCAATATAGAGTATTACTCAGTGGGTAGACCTGATGTAGTTAATATTCCACTAACTTTATAGTTTATTTCTAATCCAATTATCTATTTTAGGTAAGTGTCAGATAATAATCATATTTCAAGTAGATATAGATTATGCGATAATCTCCTCAAGTAATTCACTAGAGGAGTTTTTTTTTTGTCAAAAATTGAATTACAAATGGAATAGAAACACCTAATTGCCATTTTGGGGGCTAGTAGACAAACTCAATCGAAATAGTATCAAGTAAATAATGTAAGTCTCTATCAGTTAAGGGACTGGCTCAAAAAGATCGGAGAAGCATCTGTAGAGATAAAGCCCGATTTTAGTCTCGTCTTCCTTGAGGAAGGGGGCGGGAATCTGAAATCGCTTATTGAATGAAACAAAAATCGAGCGAGTTTACCTTGCATGGGAAAATATAGATTTATGAAAATCGATGGATTAATGGATTCGTAGCTTTGTTAAAGGAGGGATTTAATTTAGCTCCCTCCTTTAACAAGCTATTTTGTCTTTTATAATCGGAATATAGATAAATTAAAAATCCTTCGTTAATGTTATGTAATATAAAGGTAACAGATGAAAAAAGGGGGGAGTAACTTGATTAAGTTAATTTTTAGAAAAATAAAAGCTAAAATCAAGGGTGAAAGAACTATAGAGGATTTAATTAGAAATGGTTTGAAGTTGGGGAAGAATGTAAATATTCAACCTGGAGTTTTATTTGATTATGGGCACTGTTGGTTAATTTCTATAGGGGATAATTGCACACTGGCTCCGAGAGTTCATGTTTTAGCTCATGATGCAAGTACAATCAGGCATATAGGTTATGCAAAAATAGGTAAAGTTACTATTAAAGAAAATACATTTATCGGTGCAGGAACTATAATTTTACCAGGTGTAACTATTGGTAAAAACGTAATAATAGGTGCTGGAAGTGTGGTTTCGAAAAATATACCGGATAACGTTGTTGCTGTTGGAAGTCCGGCTAAAGCGATATGTTCGACGAAAGATTATATAAACAAACATAAGGAGGATATGAAAAGTAAACCTATTTACTCTGAAGAATGGACTGTTAATGGTGGGATAAGTATTGATAAGAAGTTTGAGATGAATGAAGATCTTAAGAACTCTATTGGCTATACTAAGTAAGTCAGTTTAACTGTTGACTTTTCTTTTTAGTAAGTAAATGTAGAGTCATAATAGGAGAAAGCATAACAGCGTATTAGGTGCAACAACGTCATATATATCATACAATAATTGGACGAAAGCACGCAAACCTAGAGCTTAGTGGAAGAGTATAGCAAGTAAAGAGGATACAATAGATGCTAGTAGTTACCCACTAATTGTAACAGATTACGTTAAAATGAGTGAGGATTGCTGATATTATTACAGTCCTTTACATGCACTAATGACTTTGGTACGGGAGTTCCACTAGGAAATATTGATAGCACTTTGCCGAATGAATTTTATGGAGCTTTAAACATTGTAGCGTTAGGCTTAATTAAAAGTATCCTGGAAAGAAAATCGCCTTTATTACACCTATGCAAAGAAGAAACCCAATTGAAGAAACACCTTTTACTGAATATATTAAAGTAGTAAAAGAAGTACCTGGTAAATTTGGTATTTGGTGTTTGGATTTATGTCATTATGGTTTATATCCTATTTCAGATGTGGTTAAAACTATTTTCTTTTCTAATGCAGATAGACTATATCGAAACAACGAAGGTCGTAAGGTTATTGCAAGAAGAATTGAAGATTTTATTAAGTCACTATGGGATCAAGTTGTATAGCTAACCCTAAGGAATCAGGATATAATTTGATTAATACAGTTAAAACCATTTATTTATATATTATTTACGAAGTCTAAATTAAGTAAGTATGTTATAAAGGGTTCATCTAGGTTATAAGGAGGGAATATGTGAATCGAAGAAACTTCCTATTAAACTTTTTAATTGGGGTATTATCTTTCATTTTTGGCTATAAAGTTGGCAATTCCAATATAAAAAGTGATATTTTGAGCGAAGAATTGACGGAAAAAGTGAATTTTGTTAGCGTTAAAAGTTACTCAAATAAAAAAGTGTTAATTGCAAATGGTTATGATTGGTCGCCGGCAATTGAACAAGCTATTAAAGATGCCTCCGTAACGAAGAAAAAACTTGTTCTTCATGCCGATGAAGATATGTATATTACTCGACCTATCGTGCCTAATCAATCAACAAAAATTGTAGGATTCGGTAAATATAACTCAACAATTAAGCTTGTTGGAGCAATCAAAGGAATTGATTTAAGTAGTGATGTAAATAAGACAGGGGTTGAAATTTCGTCTATCAATATTGTAGGAGATAAAGCATTAGGGCAGATTGGCATAGATGCGAATTATCTTGTAAATGGCAGTACAATTAAAGACGTAAGAATTGCCAATGTTGAAATAGGATTGCGAATTAAAAAATGTTGGTACAGTTCTTTTTCCGAAATATTTATTCAGGGTTGCTTAAACTATGGGATACATGTTATAAGCGCTTCTCCTACAGAACAAGTAAATGCAATTTCTTTTAAGTCAATCTATATTCAGGACTGTAAAAATTGTGTTTTTTTAGACGGTGTCAATGTTGCAGCGGCTGTCAAATTTGACTCTTGTACATTTGAACAAAGTAGAAAGACTGCTGTTGTATCAAATAGTTTTTCCCCTCTAACATTCGATAATTGCTATTTTGAATCAAACTATATGGACGGTAGTACAACCGATACTCTTGTGTGGGGTACACCTATAGATGTAAAAATCACAGGAACAGCTATTAGAAATATTGTTCGATTTGTCGGTTGTTACTTTGCTAGAAAAAATGACTTTTTAGAAAGTACACAAAAAGCAGGAATATATCTAGGAGCAGATATAAAGGCAACATATGAAAGTTGCCAATTCGTGTGTAATACTTCAAATTATATTGATTCAAACATTTATTCCATTTCTCAATACCCTGCGGAAATTCGCTCATGCCAAGAAGATGGATATGCAAAAACAATGTACAGAGGTAAGTAAAAAGAAGGGGCTATTGCTTCTAATAAAGACTAGACTTGAGTCAATATCTTTAACACAAATAAGTTAACTCTTCATGTGGATTAATGATATTGATCTTCCACTTCTTGAGGTATTTAATTGACTATGAATACGTTGACGGTTGTACCAGCCTTCAATATTCGCTATTTAACGTACTCACTGAGCTACCCGTGTGATAAAGTTTGAACGCCATTGTCTTAGAAACTTCGTTATATTTACGCTTGTTTTTTGACTCTATGCCGGACACACACTCTCTTATTTTTATCATAGAGAATTAACTAAACGGTGTCCATGAAACTATACTAACTCCAATATTTTAACTTGAGGTATATATTATCTTTGAATGTATTGCTAAGACTAAAGTTTGGGTTAATAATCCTAGATCAACACAATTTACGATTAATATAAATATTACTTCAATAAATAACAATGCTAATTTTGTTTGGAAAGTTAAAGTATATTATAATTTTTCTATGAATTTATTGCCAAATCAGATGACGCGGAGGATGTAAAAGAGTGTATGTAACTAATAGATTAAAAGAGATTTCAAGAGATTTGTTCATTAACGAATTACTAGGTTCCGGTGCAATACCTAACAGATTGAGAACATTCGGTTATAAAATTTACGGAATGGATGTTCAATCTAATGGAATTAGACCTTACTGCAAATTCTGGAGCTCTAATATACAGATAGGTAAAGGGACTACGATAAACTATAAATGTTTTTTTGCTAACTCTGATGATGCTGGAATAGAAATAGGTGAAAATTGTGATATTGCTCCGGAAGTGATGTTATGTACGTTTACACATGAAATAGGTGCATCGGAAAGGCGTGGGGGAATTCCGATTCGCAAGCCTATTAAAATTGGTAATGGTTGTTGGGTAGGTACTAAAAGCACTATTCTTCCAGGTGTAACAATCGGAGATGGATGCATCATTGCAGCAGGCTCAATTGTAACAAAAGATTGCCAGCCAAATGGACTATATGCAGGTATACCCGCGAAAAGAATTAGGAACTTAGCTTGCGACAACGGCAAAGAAGGAGTTTCATTATGAAAAACAATCTAGTGTTTTTTAGAGTTGGATGAAACTATTCAGCAAGTTTGTATCGGTAAATAAAAGTAAATAATAGACAATATTAACATGCATAAATAGGAGGAGTAATATTGGCTACTAGGAGAGTTAACATGACCGTAAAGGTGCGTTGGTCATTGCTTCAACCTTTAAAAGATGGACGCTTTAGTTACCCACGTATTCTACAAGAGGTGGAAGTTGCATTTTCAGCGGGATTTAATTTTGAGGTGAATTGAAAGAGGAACTAGGAGCTATCAAAAACATGGTAATACTATAGTTAAGTCGCCATCTCTTAGAGTTTATTCAGATATTTCTATCATTAAGAAAAAAGGCTTTAGCGTACCTCATTTCCAAGTAATCTTCATCAGAAACAGCCTGAACAGATATTTACAATATATCGTCAAGTGAAGGGGATGAATCCTTCCCAGAAAACAAAAGCAAGGCGTCTTGTTGGAATTGGAAAATTAATGTTACATGAAAATCCCTCCGGTAAGCATAAAGGTCAAAAATGCATTTCCAAATGGGGTAGAGGAAAGCCATGTGTTCTTCTTTCTAAATTAATGATGCTAATGATTCGTTATGTCGTAATGTAATTTTTAGAAAGCTACATGAATATTACACAGACCTTACTACGGTCAATCCCTTGTATAAAAAGTAATCCATTGTGATTCTATGCGGAAAGTTATTAAAAGTATTACCTGGAATTAGCATCAAGCACCCAGTGTTCGAGGCACAGAAAATGTTTGCCCCTATAGATTAGATTGAACGAAGGAATATATGCTCAGAGATATGGAAGGGTACGTCACCATAAGTTACGTAGAGACCCATGTATTTGAGCATAATTTCTTAGTACCAATTACCACTGTTACCCAGTTATAACCGCTTAGCGTATCACTACATGGTTGAGGTGTACATTGGAAAAAACAGAAACGCCCAAACAACTGATCAATCCATTGATAGATCAACATTTATAGAGGGAGTTAGTTTATGGAGATTTATAGTTTTTTTATTTTTCTTGTTCTTTATACTGTTTTTTGTATACTTTTATATTTTGTCTCAAAAAAATTAAATGTAAAGCTATCTTATATTTATTTGTTTTTTACACTTCATGCTATTCTTTGCTTAATTGGCAATACATATAATGTATTGCCTCATTTTCCAGATGCTAACCATTTTCATGAAATGGCGATTTCTGTAATTGAAAATCAATTTTATTCAGGGAATTTGGGTATGGAAACTTCTTTTGGCGCTTTACTTTATATAAAAATCATAATAGTTCCGATGTATTTACTGTTTGGTTATTTTGCACCAAACGTTATACTTCTAAATATTTTTTTTACAACTATTTCATTTGCAATTTTGTATTACCTTACTAGTGAATTAAGTAATAATAATAAAATTGCTTTATTTTTCACGTTTATGTTAGCGATACTGTATCCATCTTTTTCATTATTTAGTTTAATTCTAGTTAGAGAACCTATAGTAGTATTTGGACTTTCTTTATTAATCTATATAATGTATAAAACCAGTAAAAATGGCTTGGAATTTAAGGATATTTGGATTATTCTTTTGTGTTTATTTTTAGTTATCGGGTTAAGACCACAGAATGCACCAATAATTCTCGGTGTGATATTTCTATTTTTTATCATGAGTGAAAAAATAACTCGACCAAGAAAATTACTTACTATAATTTTCTTTATTGGTTTGATAGTAGTTCTTATGGAGACGCCATTCTTAAGATTTATGAATTCTATTAACCCCGATTATTTAAGTGCCTATAGGTATAGTCAAGTAATAAAATTAGATGCATATTTACCAGATATACATTATCAAAACTGGATAGACGTTTTTCTTAGTGTCCCTTCTTTAACATTTTATTATTTACTGGTACCTTTTCCATGGGTTCCATCAAGTTACTTTAACTTTCTATTTGCATTAGATTCATTATTTTGCATATTTCTAATATTTTTAGGATTACTTGGATTCTGGAAAGTTAAAAAGAAAGAAAAGCAATTTAGTTGGTTGATAATTTATCTAGTGTTAGTCTCTGTTATTTCCTATAGTTTGGTGGAAGTGTACTACGGTGGAGCCGTTAGACATAGAATGCAACAACTTTTTATTTTGATACCATTTGCCTCTATATATTTATCAAAAATTATAAGAGTAAAACGTAAGTAGGATGAATCTGTGAAGTCACCTTTATATAAGTTTTGAAAGTATGTTAAAACCAATTCGTTTTTAATCACCCTTATAATTTGTTAAGTATTTCTTATGTTATAGTAATAAATCTTTATCATAAGAGGTTTTTCACATAGAGCTACAACCATTTTATAAGGATTAAATTCTAGTGTCTGACCGGGCGACTGAGTCTAGGTTGCAACATATAGTAAAATTCCCAACGAATAAGAACTAATCAATCATTCGTAGCGAGTTCTTGGAGGGTAAGGGGAAACTCTTGCTTTTAAGTGAGCCAGTGAGGTAATGGGCCGTAAGCCAAGCAGTGGTTTAAGACATTGAGCTCCGAAATACCTAGTTGAAAGGGCTGATGTAATGATTAATATAGAAAGTGATACTTATACTTTCGTAACGGTAAGAAAATATCTACCTCTTCGAAGTCGATAGACTCGGCGCGTTATACATTAATATGTTATAGTAACTCGGGTAATTCGTTCTGATGGAGGCTAGGCAGTTACCTTATTGTTTCTCTTATAGGGAAACATTTATTATAAACAGAGGTAAGGATATTAATTTAGAAATAATCCACCAAAATAAATCTACTGTGTTAAAGTTCTATGTAGAAAACGGTTTTGGGTATTGCTTATGTCCTTTAGATACAGAGCTGAAGATTAAGTTTTACTTTGGCGTGAACGACTCATAGAAGCATTACAAAATTTAGTCATATTTATATAAAAGCCAAATAATTGTAAAGAAGGAATAGAGTAGGCTGGCTAATTCTGATTAAAATAGGCAGCCCAATTTTTTAATTTCTTAAAAGAACATATAGATGGAAAAGCAATAATTGTTGGTAAATAGTTCTTATAGAATAAGTGTTTTAAATGAAGGAGAATTAAGAAGAGAGGAGGCGATGGCATGAGTTATATACATTTTGATTATTCCAGAGCGTTATCGTTCTTTGGAAAACATGAAATGTTTTTGCTACAAGATGCTGTTCAGACTGCTCATTATTCTTTACATGAAAAGACAGGTGAGGGAAATGAATTTCTTGGCTGGATGGACTTGCCTGATGACTATGACCGTGAGGAGTTTTCACGGATTAAACAAGCAGCGCTGAAAATACAAAACGATTCAGATATTTTATTAGTAATTGGAATAGGTGGTTCTTATTTAGGGGCACGTGCGGCTATTAATATGCTACAGCATAGCTTTTATAATTTACTATCTTCCCAGAAAAGAAAAACACCACAAATTTTATATGTTGGTCATAATATGAGCTCTACATATATGCAGGATTTGATGGATTTACTAATTGATAAAGATTTCTCGATTAATGTCATCTCTAAGTCAGGAACAACGACAGAACCAGCACTTGCGTTTCGAATTTTTCATAGATTATTAGAACAAAAGTATGGAAAAAGTGAAGCGAGGAAGCGGATTTATGCAACGACAGACAAGGAAAAAGGTGCCTTGAAAACAATGGCATTAGAAGAAGGATTCGAAACCTTTGTCATTCCTGATAATATTGGAGGACGTTATTCTGTGCTGACGGCTGTTGGTTTATTGCCAATTGCTGTGAGTGGAGTAGATATTGATCAAATCATGCAAGGAGCTAAAGCGGCAAGGGGAGAACTTCAATCTCCTAAACTTGATCAAAATCCAGCTTATCAATATGCAGTCGCTCAAAACCTTCTTTATAATAAAGGGAAAACTGTTGAACTATTTGTGAGCTATGAGCCTAGCTTGCATTATTTTGCTGAATGGTGGAAGCAATTATTCGGTGAGAGTCAGGGGAAGAATCAGAAAGGGATTTTCCCAGCATCAGCTAATTTCTCGACAGACCTTCATTCTTTTGGACAATATATTCAGGACGGTCGCCGTGATTTGTTGTTTGAAACGGTTTTGAAAGTCGAAAGAACACGTCATGAGCTAATCATTGAAGAGATGAAGAATGATTTAGATAATCTAAATTATTTAGCAGGTAAGTCGATGGAATTCGTGAATAATAAAGCATTGGAGGGGGCGATGCTTGCTCATACAGAAGGTGGAGTCCCCAATCTAATTATTTCCATACCAGCACTTGATGCTTACACATTTGGTTATCTCGTCTACTTTTTTGAAAAAGCTTGTGCAATCGGAGGCTACTTGCTTGGTGTGAATCCGTTTGACCAGCCGGGGGTTGAAGCCTATAAATCTAATATGTTCACACTCCTGGGTAAGCCGGGTTATGAAGAGAAGAAAGTAGCATTAGAATAGCGAATATAAGATTGGGAGTGTTTTCTATGAAGGCATTCTTTTTATTTCGCCAAATTATAGCTTCAATTGGTAGTTTATGTGATTTTAGGTAAAGCGTAATGATGTTATCCGGTAAAAGAAAGAGAGCCAGTTATTTAAAGGAAATAATTGGCTCTCTTTTGGTCTTTGAACGATGCTATTAGGTGTTATTATTTAATTAATTTCCGATTCTGCTTCCAAACCTTCACGAAGAGATGTCCATCCTCTGTCTTGAAAAACTTGATACCTATCATTTTTAAAGGTGTCCAAATTTCTTTCATATGGTAGTATG
>Ga0182739_1001920_pt1 | contig 20397 bp, 19 predicted proteins | sample eDN5th30CBELigBY_FD_128873 | JGI IMG/M metagenome (GOLD analysis project Ga0182739, IMG submission 128873) | Enriched backyard soil microbial communities from Emeryville, California, USA - eDNA 5th pass 30_C BE-Lig BY (version 2) (version 2) | ecosystem: Environmental > Terrestrial > Soil >...
ACACGGCGTTCTCGTTGCCGGGGATGAGGCTCGAGGCGAGGATCACGGTGTCGCCGGGTCCCGGCTCGATCTCGTGGTCGAGGTTGGCCATCCGGCTGAGAACGGCCATCGGCTCCCCCTGCGAACCTGTGGACATGTAGACGATCTTGTCCTCGGGGAGGTCGCGCGCCTTCTTGTAGTCGATCAGGACGCCATCGGGCACCGTGAGGTAGCCGAGCTCCTCGGCGATGCCCATGTTGCGCACCATGCTGCGCCCCAAGAACGCGACGCGGCGGCCGTGCGCATGCGCCGCGTCGATGACCTGCTGCACGCGATGCACGTGGCTCGAGAAGCTCGCGACGATGACGCGCCGCGGTGCCTTGGCGATCACCTGGTCCAGCACGGGACCGATCGAGCGCTCCAGCGGGGTGAAGCCGGGGACATCCGCGTTCGTCGAGTCGACGAGGAACAGGTCGACGCCCTCCTCACCGAGCCGCGCAAACGCGCGCAGGTCCGTCAGGCGGCCATCCAGCGGCAACTGGTCCATCTTGAAATCGCCCGTTGCCAGCACCATGCCCGCGGGCGTGAGGATCGCGACGGCGAGCGCATCCGGGATCGAGTGGTTGACGGCGACGAACTCGAGGTCGAACGGGCCGACCGTCTCCAGATCACCCTCTTTGACGGTGAGGGTGTACGGCTTGATCCGGTGCTCTTTGAGCTTGGCCTCGACGAGCGCGAGGGTCAGACCCGACCCGATCAGCGGGATGTCGGACTTCATCCGCAGCAGGTACGGCACCGCGCCGATGTGGTCCTCGTGGCCGTGCGTGAGCACGACGCCGACGATGTCGTCGAGGCGGTCCTTGATCGGCTCGAAGTCCGGAAGAATCAGGTCCACGCCGGGCTGGTGCTCTTCGGGGAAGAGCACGCCGCAGTCAACGATGAGGAGCTTGCCCTCGTACTCGAACACGGTCATGTTGCGACCGACTTCGCCGAGGCCGCCGAGCGGCGTGACGCGCAGCGTGCCGGGCGCGAGCTCGGGCGGGGCGGAGATGGGCGTCGACATCAGCGGGTCGTGCCGTGGACCTTGGGCAACGCGCCACCGGCGGCGGCGTTGCGATCCGGACGGAAGTTGGAGAAGTCGACGCCCGTGACGTCCCGGACGAGCGCGAGCTCGTCCTCGATCACGGCGGCCTCCCACTCCTCCGGCCCCACGAGCGGCAGCCGGACGCGCGGACTGCCGATGCGTCCCAGTCCGTGCAGGATGTACTTCGCCGCGACCGTGCCGGGCACGTGCGTCATCACGGCCCGCACCAACGGCTCGAGCTTCTTGTGCGCGGCGGTGGCGCTGGCGAGGTCGCCCGCGTTCACCGCATCCACGATCGTGCGATACGGCGCGGCGGCGATGTTCGCCGTCACGCCGATGAGTCCGGATGCCCCGATCGCGAGGTGCGGCAGGACGTTCGCGTCGTCTCCGGAGAAGTACATCAGGCCGGTCTGGTTGAGCACGCGACTGACCTCGCTGAAGTCGCCCTTCGCGTCCTTGACGGCGAGGATGTTCGGATGCTTGGCGAGACGCAGGATCGTCTCGTACTTGATGGGAACGCCCGTCCGTCCGGGGATGTCGTACAGGATGACGGGCAGATCCGTCGCATCCGCGACCAACCGGAAGTGCGTCAGGATGCCCGCCTGCGTGGGCTTGTTGTAGTAGGGCGTGACGATCATGATGCCGTCGGCGCCGGCCTTCTCGCTGGCCTTGTACAGCTCGATCGCGTGCGCCGTCTCGTTCGACCCACCGCCCGTGATGATCTTGGCGCGACCGGCGGAGACATCCTTGCCGACCTCGACGAGCCGAAGCTTCTCGGGGTCGGTGAGCGTGCTGGTCTCCCCCGTCGTCCCCGTCACGACGATGCCGTCGGCACCCGAGACGATCACGTCGTCGATGTGCTTCTCGACGGCGGGCCAGTCCACTTCGCCGTCGGCCGTCATCGGTGTGACGAGCGCGACGAGCACCTGTCCGAACGGGTTCCCGGTGTGCGTCATGTCACCAGGTTATCGGCACACATCGTTCCGGATCGCCCCGGTGGCCGTCTCCACCCGCATCCACCCGCCTGTACTCGCCTCCCAAGTTCGGAGATCTGCACGGAGTTCGGAGCAATCCCGCGGAAACCTCCGCCGTTCGCGCGATTCTCCGAGGTTCGCGCTGGCGGGGGCGTGTGCTACCGCCCCTGGGCGCCGATTCGCGCGGCGAGGGTGGCGGGGACGACGCGGGTGAGCGCGACGAGCGCCTTGTACCGCAGGGAGGGCACGGAGACGGCCTTCCCGCGAGCCGCGTCGACGAGGGATTCGGCGACGACGTCGGCAGCGTTCAGCCACATGCCCGCGCTGACACCCTCGTGTCCCGGGCGCAGCCCCATCCGTTCGTGGAAGTTCGTGTGGGTGAAGCCGGGACACACCGCCGTGACGGTCACACCGCGCCCGCGGTAGGCGCCGTTCGCCCACCGGCTGAAACTGATGAGCCACCCCTTGCACGCCCCATAGGTGGAGCGCGGGATGAACCCGGCGACCGAGGCGATGTTCAGGATGCGGCCGTGGCCGCGCTCGAGCATCGCCCCGAGCGCCGCGTGCGTCAGGCGCATCGGAACCTCGACGTGGAGCGTGAGGTGACGGCCCTCGTCCTCGATGTCGTTCTCGGCGAACGCGAGCGGCAGCCCGAAACCGGCGTTGTTCACGAGCATCTCCACCGGCCGCTCACGGTCGCCGATGCGCGCAGCCACGCGTGCCAGCTGACGCGGCACGAGCAGGTCCGCGACGAGCACCTCGACCCGGACCGCATAGGTGTCCTTCAGTGACGCCGCCACCTCGTTCAGGGCGTCGCGGTCGCGCGCCACGAGAACCAAATCCGCACCGCGCTGGGCGAGCTGGCGAGCGTACTCGGCGCCCAGGCCGGAACTCGCCCCGGTGATGAGCGCCGTGGTCATGGCCCGAACCGGCTCAGGGTGCGACGCGCCCGTTGGCGTTGAAGGCGGCGTGGGTGAGCGGCATCAGCCCGGTCCACAGCGCCTCCATCTTCTCCGCGCACATCTCGATCTCGCGCTGCGGGAACGAGGGGAAGTGCGTGCCCTCGTGCTTCGTGCGCAGCGAGAGGAAGTTCATGAGCGAGCGCGCGTTGAGCGTCACGTACATCGACGAGTAGATGTTCAGCGGCAGCACGATGCGGGCGACCTCGCGGGCGACGTCGGCATCGAGCATCCGCTGATACGCCGCGAACGCCTGGATCGATGCCTCACGGGTGGCCTCGTCGACGATCGCCGTCTGCTCCGGCGTGCCCTCGAGGAACTCGTATGCGCCGGGCTTGCCCACCTGGACGAGCCGACGCTCGGGCGCGGGCACGTAGAACACGGGGCGCAGCTCGCGGTAGCGACCCGATTCCTCGTTGTACGAGGCGATGCGGTGGCGCATGAACTCGCGGAAGACGAAGATCGGCGCCTGCACGTAGAACGTCATCGAGTTGTGCTCGAACGGCGACCCGTGGCGGTCGCGCATGAGGTAGTTGATGAGTCCGCGGTCGCGCGCCGTCGCCTCCGTGCCGGCGGCCGCATCGTCGAGGGTCTGCTCCCCCAACGTCGACACGCGGGCGGCGAAGAGGACATCGGCATCCGACGCGCTCGAACGGACGAGCTCGACGGTGACGTCGCTGCGGAACTGGATCTCGGTGGCGGGGGCGGTCTCGGCATCGGTCACGGGTGCCACCTTACCGGCCGTCTCACCCGGCCGCCGTCCAGGCTGGCGGGGTACTGTGATCGATCGTGAATCTTGTGGATGCGCTCTGGGTGCTGACGGCACTCTTGGCTGTGACGGTCGCCGCCGGCATCGTGGTCCGCCGGAGCCAGAACCGCCCGCGTCGGCACATCGAGCACGAGGTGATCGAACCCGAGCGTCTGGGCGCGACCACGCTCGGCGAGCGGGCGACGTTGCTGCAGTTCAGCTCGGAGCAGTGCACGCGCTGCCCCGGCGTGCACCGCATGCTCTCAGACGTCGCCGTGCAGACCGACGGCGTCCTCCACCTTGACGTCGACCTCACGCAGCGGCCTGACATCGCGCGGCACTTCCACATCCTGCAGACTCCGACGACGCTCATCCTCGATCACGCGGGCGTCGTCCAGACCCGCTTCGGAGGCGCCCCGCGCCGCGACGTCGTCGAACTCGCGCTGGGCCGCGTGACGGCGCCGCAGCCCCACACCTTTCACCGGTGATCGAGGAGCGCCGCAGGCGCGTACCGAGATCCACGACTGCGCCGGTGTCCGTCCCGGGGATGCCGCCTCCGGACATGCTCGTTTCGATACGGCGACTACGTCGCCTCCCCAACGACCGGGTTGGGTGCCAGGGATCGCGAACCCGCACGGGCCCGGTTCCCCCGGTCTGGGCGGCCGGATACGCTGGGCGAAGGAGTGCGCACGCACTCGCACACGACCCGGGAGGATCATCATGAGCGTCACCAGCGAAGCCAGCACGACCTGGAAGGGCAGCCTTGCCGAGGGGTCGGGCGACGTCGCCTTCGAGAGCTCGAACCAGGGACCCTTCGCGGTGAACTGGAAGGCCCGCAGCGAGGGATCGTCGTCGGTGACGACCCCGGAGGAGCTGATCGCCGCCGCACACTCGTCGTGCTTCAGCATGGCGCTCTCGCACGCCCTGACCGAGAACGGCACCCCGCCGGAGAGCGTCGACACCACCGCATCCGTCACGTTCGTGCCCGGCACCGGCATCACCGGCAGCCACCTCAACGTCAATGCCGTCGTTCCGGGTCTGGATGCGGAGGAGTTCGCGCGCATCGCTGAGGAGGCCAAGTCCGGATGCCCGGTCTCGGCCGCGCTCGCAGGCATCGACATCACCCTCGAGGCCACGCTCGCCTGATCGCGTGCCCCGCACCGTCGTCGTCTCGGGAGCGTCGGGCCTGATCGGTTCGGCGCTCCTGAGCAGTCTGCGCGCGGACGGCGTCCGCGTACGCACGCTCGTCCGCCGTGAGCCCGCGACGGCGGATGAGATCCGCTGGGATCCGGGACGACAGCCGCTGGACCCGGATGTCCTCGCCGGTGCCGAAGCGGTCGTGAATCTCAACGGCGCGAGCATCGGCCGCATCCCGTGGACGCCGTCGTACCTGTCGACGCTGCTGTGGTCGCGCCTGTCCCCCACCCGCACCCTCGCGACGGCGCTGAGCGCGCTCGGCGACGACGCCCCGACGCTGCTCTCGGCGAGCGCGGTGGGCTACTACGGCTCGGCGCCGGGTCGGATGCTGGACGAGTCCGCCCCGCCCGGAGACGTGTTCCTGTCGACCCTGTGCGTCGAATGGGAGAACGCGGCCAGTGCCGCCGGCGACCGGGTCGCCCTTCTTCGCACGGCGCCCATCGTGCATCCGCAGGGCGTGCTCAAGCCCCTCATCGCCCTGACCAAGGCGGGACTCGGCGGACCCATCGGACGCGGCACCCAGTCGTGGCCATGGATCTCGCTGACGGACGAGATCCGGGCGATCCGTCACATCCTCGACGAACGGATGCTCGGTCCGATCAACCTCGTCGGACCCAGCCGTGCGACGGCGAACGACCTCGGCTTCGCCCTCGCCCTGCGGCTCAACCGCCCCTACCTGCTGCGCGCACCCACGTGGGCGGTGCGCGCCGTGCTCGGGCGCGACATGGCCGACTCGGTTCTCACGACGGACGCATATGTCGTGCCGGCGGCGCTCGACGCGTCCGGCTTCACCTTCGCGCATCCGACGGTCGAAGAGGCGGTCGCGGCGGTCGTGCCGGCCGTCTGAACGTCAGCGCGCGCGGTCGGCCGCCTCACGCCGGATCGCCTCGCGGATCGCACCGCGCGCCCGGCGCCGGTCGCCCGCGGCATCGTAGGCCAGGCCGAGGCGGTACCACGCCCGCCAGTCCTCCGGCGACGCTTCCAGTTCCTCGCGGAACCGTGGGAACACGGCGTCGCCGTCGGCACGGTGGATACGCCCACTCGGATGCGTCGCCACACGCTCCTGCGGCATCCCCCCCTCTGCCTCGAGCCGACGACCCACCCGCTCCGCGCGGAACCCGAACCAGAGCTCACGTCCCAGTGCCCACACGGCGATCACAGGCAGCACGATGAGCGCGACGCCCATCGCGATCGCGACGCCGTCACCCGTGCCGATCAGCGCGACGGCGCGTTGGCCCACCAGCACGACGTACAGCAGCAGTGCGACGGCCATGACGGCCACGCCGATCCGTGCGCTCATGCGGGTCGCGCCGGACCGCCGCCGATCCCGATGTCGACGAACGCGTCCAGGCCCACGATCAGTCCCGTGGCGTCGCGCGCGGCGGGCAAGGCGAGCCGGATGCCCGGAGCGTAGGCAAGCGCGGAGTCGACCGTGTCGTGCACGATCGAGAGCGACTCGCCCGGTCCGGAGAGGATGACCTCCTGCTTGGCGATGACCCCCGGATGACGCAGCGAGTGCACGGGGACGCTCGCGACCCGCTGGCCCCGTGCCCGCTGGTCGGTGTGCGGGGCTTCGACCGGCCCGACGTCGCTGCGCGCCGCGGCGATGAGTTCGGCGGTGCGCACGGCCGTGCCGCTGGGCGAGTCGACCTTGCGCTCGTGGTGGGCCTCGATGATCTCGGCGTAGGGGAAGAAGGGCGCGGCGGCGGCGGCGAGCGCCGAGCCGATGACGGAGCCGAGCGAGAAGTTCGGGATGAAGACGGCACCGGTGCCCGAGTCCTGCAGCAGGGCGCGGATCGGGGCGAGCCGCTCCTCGGACCAGCCGGACGTGCCGACGAGGACGTTGATTCCTCGCTCGATCGCGGCGCGCACGACGTCGACGGACACCGCGGGCGTCGAGACGTCGACCACGAGGTCGGATCCGGCGATCTCGTCGAGGTCGCTGCCCGACGACAGGGTCGCGACGACGTCGAAGTCGTCGAGTTCGTCGATCACGCCCACGACGACCGCGCCGAGACGACCGGTCGCACCGACGACGGCCACACGAGTCACCATGGGTTTCATCCTAGTTCCGGGCCGACGCGCCGGTTCTCCCCGCGGCCGTGTCTAGAGTGGTCGGATGCCCACCCTGCACGACACGCCGGTCACCGAAGCCGAGGCCCAGGAGCTGCTCACCGAGTACTTCGAGATGCGCGCGGTCGGCTTCGCCGATCAGAACATCCGCTACACGGCGACCTTCCCCGCCGCGGACGTGTTCACCCGCCCCGCGGGCGTATTCGTCGTGCTGCGCGACGACGAGGGCGAGCCGGTCGGATGCGGGGGCATCCGCCGCATCCCCGACGGTCCGGCCGGCGTGCGCTACGAGGTCAAACACCTGTACCTGCGCCCGCAGACCCGCGGTCGCGGATGGGGCCGCGTCCTCATCGCGGGACTCAAAGAACGGGCGGTGGAGCTCGGTGCCGCCGAGCTCGTCCTCGACACGCACCACACGCTGGAAGCCGCCGCCGGACTGTATCGCGCGACCGGCTTCACCGAGATCGAGCGCTTCAACGACAACCCGAATGCGACGCGCTGGTATGGCAAGCCGATCGCTCCGGAGAGCGCCGCGGGTTAGCCACCCCACGCCCGCCGACGGCGGACTAGCCACGGAGCGCGGTGACCGGTTCGACGCGCGCGGCCCGACGTGCGGGGAAGCCACCGGCGACGAGCCCCGTCACGGCGCCCAGCACGGCGCCGCCCACGGCGATCCACGGGTCGACGATGGGTGTCCACTGCTGAGCGAGCGAGAACCCGACGACCGCGAACACGGCGAGCGCGGCACCGAGGAGGCCCCCCAGCAGGCCGATCACGATCGACTCGATCATGAACTGCCACGCGATCTGGCGGCGGGTGGCGCCGAGCGCGCGCCGCAGTCCGATCTCGGGGATGCGCTCCATCACGGTCAACATCGTGACGTTCGCGATGCCCAGTGCGCCGGCGAGCAGCACAATGCCCCCGAGGATGAGGAAGACGATGTTGACGTCGGCCTGCACGTTCTCTCCGAGAGCGGAGGATGCCGTCGGCGCCGCCACCTCGAGAGTCTCCGGGGCGCCGGGGACGAGCGCGATCGCGGCCTGCTCCCCCACCTGCGGTCCCGTCCCCATCGCGATGCGGATCTGCAATTGTCCGGCCGCGCCCAGCGCGCGCTCCTTTCGCGCGGTCTCCAGCGGCATCACGACGGCGTCCAGGAGGTCGCCGCGCGTCTGGACGTCGCCGAACACTCCAAGGACGGCGTACGGGACGCCGCCGATGAACACCGAGGGCTGACTGTCGACGCGATTGATTCCCAGTCGCTCGGCCGCACGCGCACCCAGCACGACGACGCGATCGCCGCGGGCTTCGTGACCCGAGTCGAACATGCGTCCCGTCGTGAGGGTGCCGCGCACGACGTCGAGCAGGTCGGGCGTCGCCGCGATGAGTGCAGGCTGGGCCACGGCCGGGGCCGACGGGTCGTTCACGGGCACCGCCGTGACCGTGTCGTTGCCCAGCGGAACGTCGGCGACGAGCGCCGCCGACTCGACTCCCACGAGTCGCTCGACCCGCTCCACGGAGTCCCACGGCAGGCGTCCGGTCGCGACGCTCGTGCCTCCCGACGTCTGCGCCTGCGCCGGGGCGACCACAACCTGGGTGGCCTTCACGGCGTCGAACTGGCGCGCGATCTGATGCGCGGCCGTCTGCGCAAACCCGAATGTCGCGACGAGCGCCCCGATGCCGAGGACCGTGCCCACGAGGGTCATCACCAGCCGCCCCGGACGCGACCCGATGTCGGTCGTCGCCTCGATGAGCAGGTCGGTGAAGCGGAACCGGTCTGCACGCGGGATCGGCTCGACCAGCGCGGGTACGGCCTCCTCTGCCGACCTCTCCTGGGCCGACCCCTCCTCGGCCGAATCCGCGACCCGCGCCGACTCCGTCTCCTCCGTCCGCGTTACCTCCGTCATGCCGCTGCGCTCTCGACCTCGGTGAGGCGTCCATCGGAGATGCGCACCCGCCGGTCGGCGCGTTCGGCGACGACGGCGTCGTGCGTGATCACGATGAGGGTGAGCCCGTCGGCACGCAGGTCGTCGAAGAGGCGGAGCACCTCCCCGGAGGTCGTGGCGTCGAGGTTTCCGGTCGGCTCGTCCGCGAGGAGGACGCTGGGCTTGCTGACGACAGCGCGGGCGACCGCGACGCGCTGACGCTCACCGCCCGACAGCGTGCCCGGGAGGAAGCGCGTGCGATGCTCCAGCCCGACCCGCTCGAGTGTCTGCAGAGCGCGGGCCTCCCGCTCGGCACGCGGCACGCCGCTGTACAACATGGGCATCATGACGTTGTCGAACACGGTGCGCCGCGACATCAGGTGGAAGGACTGGAAGACGAAACCGATGCGCCGCGCCCGCACTGCTGCCCGCTCGTCTTCGCTGAGTGTGCCCGTGAGGACGCCGTCGATGCGGTACTCCCCGACACTCGGGCGATCGAGCAGCCCGAGAATATTGAGCATCGTGGACTTCCCCGAGCCGCTCGGCCCCACGATCGAGACATAATCGCCCGCGTCGACGCGGAGGTTGACGCCCTTGAGCGCCTGTACCTCGGGTGGTCCCGGGAACGACCGGGTGACATCCCGCAGCTCCAGCAGCGGCACGGACCGCGTCTCGGACAGCGGCTCCGTCAGCGGGTCAGAAAGCGACACGGTCACCGACCCACCACGACGAGATCGCCCACGGCGAGGTCCCCCTCGACGGGCGTCACCTCGACCGAGCCGCCCGCGGCGAGCCCGGTCTCCACGACGACGAGTCTCGTCCGCGCCCGATCACCGTCACGCGGATCCCCCTCGACCACTTCGACGCGCGCCTCGCCTCCGGGTCCCGCGGTGAGTGCCGCAACGGGGACGAAGAGCACCTCGCCGACCGTCGCGCCGACGGGGATCGCGACGCGTACGTTGCGCCCCTGCATCCCCGCCGCCTGCTCGGCCGTGAGCGGGTCGGGCTCGAGCGTGATGCTCCAGCGCTCTGCCGCGTTCGTACCCGGCGTGAGCGCCGTGATGACCGCGCGGTGCGGGGAGCCATCGGGCAGTTCGAAGAACGCCTCGCCGCCCACTTCGAGCAGCGCCGCATCCGCGGGCGCCGCTGAACCGGTGAGAGTGATCGTCGCTCCGGAGACGATCATGGCCGCCCCCTGCAGGACCTGACCGCGTGCGACGGACACCGCGTCCACACGCCGCGGCAGATCGACGAGGTAGAGGACCTCGCTCACGGGAAGGTAGGGCAGTGCCTGCTCCTGCGCGCGCTGCACCCCCTCCTGCGCCTGGACGACCTGTTGCTCGGCCGAGGAGACGGCGGCACGCTGCGCGCTCAGATCGGGCGGGGCTGCGACCGCCTGTCGGCGCAACTGTGCGAGCGCGACGGCATCCTCGAGGTCGGCGATCATGAGCGGATCCGGCGGATCCTGTGCCCGAGCCGCATCGAGTTGCCGCTGCGCGCTCGCGACGGCGTTGTCGGCCTCCTTCAACTCGATCGCGGAGGCGCCCGATGCCGCGCGCGCAAGCTCGTCGCGCGCCGACTGCAGCGACAGTCGTGCCGCCTGCAGTCCGTCCTGAGCAGCCGTGAGCGCTTCGGCGGCGCCTTCCGGCGCGGGCGGCGCCGGATAACCCACCTGCGCATACAGCGCGGTCACGGCTGCGGCCGCGGTCGCATCGAACACGGGTGAGGCCGGGTCCCCCGCATCCAGGCCCACGGCACGCATGGCGGCCTTGAACTGGGAGACGTCAGGCCCGGTCATCCCGAAGACGAGCGTGCGGTACGCAGGCAGTTCGCCCGGCAGGACGATCACGGGTCGGCCGGTGACCTCGAGCGCGATCGAGAGTGCCCCCAGCGTCGCACCCACGGCGGGCACACTGCCGGTGACGACGGCAGGACCCCCGAGCGAGGCCGTGTCAATCGTGACCTCGACGGCATCCGCGTAGCCGACTTCACCCCGGATCGTCACGTCGTTGCTGAGCACTCCGAACTCGACGGGGACCGTGATCAGCCCCGCCTCCGGTGGGTCGGTGAGCGATGCCGCATCGGCGGGCGAGAGCACGAATCGACCGAGCAGCAGCCCGGCGACGAGGCTGAGGACGGCCGCCGCGGCGATGATCCACAGGGCACGGTTGCTGGAGAACACGCGCCGCCATCCGCGCCACCGGCCGGATGCTGCGGGTGCAGCCGTGTCCCCTTCCGTGTCGGTGTCGGGGGCGTCAGGCGCTGTCGTGCTGCCCGGCGTGAGCAGTTCGTCGAACGTGCCGGGTTCCTGCCGGGCCACCTATCGACCCTGCTCGGCGGCAGCCTTGAACGCCTCGAGCTCGGCCTTGTGGTCGGCGATGAACTCCTCCTCGAGGGCGAAGATCATCTCCTGCTGGGTCGCGCGATAGTCGACCTTCTCCCGGCAGTCCAGGTCGACGAGCGCGATGTCGATCTCCTTCTCACCGATCTTCGCGAGCTCGGGGTCGTTCTCCACCCATTCGGTCTGATTCTCGTAGTACGCGTTGAGCTCATCCGAGATCGACATCGACGCGTCCTGCTGTGCCGTGAAGCCCGGATAGCCGTTCTCATCCATGCACTGCGACCACTCGGCGTCGAGCTCGGTGAACTCCGCCGCCCCGTAGACATTCGTGTAGAAGTCGTTGAGAGCATCCATGAGCGGCTTGTGCTCGTCGGACGAGTACGGGTTGTCGCCGTCCATCTCGTGCTGCGCCCAGCCGTAGCAGCCCGCCGTCTCCCAGTTGTACTCGTAGCTCCCCTCGCCGTCGACGATGACCTCCTCCTCCGGCGGCGCACCGTACAGAGCCTCGTAGTAGGCGGCCTGCTCCGACTCCGACAGGCTCATGACATAGTCCTGATTGGGGTCGATGTACTCCTCGCCCGGTTCGGGCGTCATCGCCTCATCGCGACCCGGCCAGTTCACGTTGCCGTAGCCGTACTGCGCGACCCACTCCCGGTCGTCGGGCTTCCACTCGTCACCCGAGCTGAAGGAGACCGCCCCGTTGTCGGTCACGGGAATGTACTCGAAGCCCTCTTCCGTCATGCATCCCGCGACGAGCTCCTCGCGTTCGAGGTTCTCCTTCTCGAAGCGCTCCATCTGCTCCTGCTCGCTGAGGTCGCCGCCCCACGCCGACGCCAGATACTTCTGCAGCGGCGAGTCCGCCGCATCCACCGACCCGGAACCTCCGCCGGAGCAGCCGGTCAGCACCAGCACGAGTGCGGCGGCCGGAACAGTGGCCGACACGAGGATGCGGCCGGGGCGGGTGGTGAACATGATCCTCCGTCAAGGTCGTTTCGGCACGAGTGTGCCGCGTACGGCTCAGGCTATGGCGACCGACGTGCGGGGCACATCCGCCTAGAGGATGATGCGCGTCCACCGATCGGACCGCCGGAAGGGCACACGCCCCTCATAGTTCATGTCCACCGCGGGGAGATCCTCGCATCGCGCACGGCCATCGTTATGCAACTGTGATGTCTCACGACACACTCACACCGGTGGTGTCTCAGGCAGCCCGGTGCGCAGCTCGTATGGCAGGTGCGAAAGGTCGTTGTGCGAGACCAACGTCCACGGTCGACCGGGCTTCTGCGCAAGGACCGTCAGTCCGCAGTTCGCCTGATTCAGTGTCATCCACCGCCACTCCGGCGCCTGCAGCACTTCACGCACGAACCACGCGATCACGAAGTTGTGCGTCACGAGAAGTTCGTGCGCCGAAGACTTTCGAGCCAGGAACTCCTCCGCGGCGTCGGCGAGCTGTGCCCGACCGGCCTCGATCTGGGACTCGGTGACCCCGCCGAAGAACGAGTGGTACGAGCTCGGCGTCTCCTCCGTGATGCCGGTCGGCACGCAGTCGAAGAGCAGCGCGGTCGGCTCCGGTTCGATCGCGGGCAAGCGCTCCGCGAGAATCGCCGCCGTCTCGGCCGCTCTGCGCAGCGGCGAGTGCCAGACGGCGGTCAACGGCACCCCCGACATGCGGTCCGACAGCAGCGCGGCCTGTCGTTTGCCGCGCGGAGACAGCGGTCCATCGTCCACACCGTGCTCGGCGTCGAGGTGCTCACCGTGGCGCGCGAGATAGAGATAGTGCGTCACAACGTTTGGTCACCTCGTCGGCCGGAGTCGAGCACCCGTTCGTGGTGCGGCATCTCGAACCAGCCTATGTCAGTCCCGTGTGGAGGCGGCCGGACGGCAACACGACGTCACAGCAGGACCGGTGCGGCGTGTCAGGGCGCGGTATGTCAGAGTGCGGCGCGGGAGAGTTCGCCCAGTTGCGCACGGGTCAGGTGCATGCCGACGCCTTGGACGAGTTCCTCGACGTGCTCGGGGGCGTAGGCGTTCACGATCGGCGCGACGACGGCGCGCTGCGCGAGCAACCAGGCGACGGCCACCGCCGCGTCGGGGACACCGGCCTCGGCTGCGACGCGATCGAGCGCGCGGAGCACACGCTGTCCGCGACGGTTCAGGTAGGCCGCGAGCTGCTCGCCGCGCGCCGAGAGTCCGGTACGTCCGCGCCGACGGTGTCGCCCGGAGAGGAACCCGTGTTCGAGCGGATGCGACGGGGTCACCGCGAGGCCCTGCGCACCCGCGACCAGACGCATGTCACCCTCGTAGACCGACCGATGCAGCACGTTGTAGTGCACATCGAGCACCGAGATGCGCGGATACCCCGCCGACGAGAGGATGCGCGCCTCGACGAGTCGTTCGGGCGCGAACGCCGCCGCGCCGAGTTGCCCGATCTTGCCGGACTCCACGAGCCACTCCGCCGTCGCCAGCGTCTCCTCGAGCGGTGTGACCGCGTCGGATGCGCCATCGAGGTAGAGCACGTCGATGCGCTCGACACCGAGCCTGCTCAGCGACGCTTCGACGGCGCGCACGAGTGACACCGGTCCCAGCCCTGGGTGATCCGGGTGCATCCCGATCCGAATCATGAGGGTCATCTCATCCCGCGCGCGGCGTGATCGCAGCCACTGACCGATGATGTGCTCGCTGCGTCCTGAGGCGAACGAGTCGGCCGTGTGGAGCGCGTTGCCGCCGAGGTCGACGTAGCGGTCGATGATGTCGTGGCTGGACGCGAGGTCGACATGCCAGCCGAACTCGGCGCCTCCCAGCACAAGTGGGAAGACCTGGATGCCGCTGTCACCGAGAGGTGTGCGCACGCCGTGGCCGACGCCCGGCCCCTGGACCGGGATCGGTGCGGACGGATGCGCGGGCGCGAGCGCTCCGGAGCCACCCTCGCCGTGGACCGCCGTGTCGACGCCGAACAAACTCATGGTGCACCCCCTCGCCGCCCTCGCGGACCGACGACCTGTGTGCGGGAACCCCCCGGTGCCCGCTATCTACGAGGGTAGGGCAGAGCACTGACACCAACGGCCTCTGCGGTGTCGTGGCGGTGAACTGCGCATAACGCTTTGATCACGACGAACGCGGAATGCCCCGCCACCCCGGGCGAACCGGGACGACGGGGCATTCGCGTGATCTGCGTGATCAGCCCTCGGCGGGCGCCTCGGGGCCGGCGCTGGCGGCTGCCGAGCCCTCTTGGTCGGCGGCCTCCTCGAGCACCGGCTCGAGCGAGAGCTTGCCGCGGTCATCCACCTTCGTGATGCGCACGAGCAGCTTCTGGCCGACCGAGAGCACATCGTCGACGTTCTCGACGCGCTTGCCCCCAGCGAGCTTGCGGACCTCACTGATGTGCAGAAGTCCATCCTTGCCCGGAAGCAGCGAGACGAAAGCACCGAACGCCGCGATCTTGACGACCGTTCCCAGGAACTGCTCGCCCACCTCGGGGTTGGTCGGGTTGGCGATCGCGTTGACCTGTGCGCGCGCGGCCTCGGCGGACGGGCCGTCGACGGCGCCGATGTACACGGTGCCGTCCTCCTCGATGGAGATGTCGGCGCCGGTCTCGTCCTGAATCGCGTTGATCGTCTTGCCCTTGGGGCCGATCAGCTCGCCGATCTTGTCGACGGGGATCTGCACGCTGATGACACGCGGCGCGGTCGGTGCCATCTCGTCGGGCTGATCGATCGTCGCGTTGATGAGGTCGAGGATCTGCATACGAGCATCCTTCGCCTGCTGCAACGCGCCGGCGAGCACCGACGACGGAATCCCGTCGAGCTTCGTGTCGAGCTGGATCGCCGTGACGAACTCGCTCGTTCCGGCGACCTTGAAGTCCATGTCGCCCAGGGCGTCCTCGGCACCGAGGATGTCGGTCAGCGCGGCGTACCGCGTCTGGCCGTCGACCTCGTCCGAGACCAGACCCATCGCGATGCCCGCGACGGGCGCCTTGAGCGGCACACCCGCGTTCAGCAGCGACAGCGTGGAGGCGCACACCGAGCCCATCGACGTCGAGCCGTTCGAGCCGAGCGCCTCGGAGACCTGACGGATCGCATACGGGAACTCCTCGCGACCCGGCAGCACGGGCACGAGGGCGCGCTCGGCGAGGAAGCCGTGCCCGATCTCGCGGCGCTTGGGGCTGCCGACGCGACCGGTCTCACCGGTCGAGTAGGGCGGGAAGTTGTAGTGGTGCATGTAGCGCTTGTGCGTGACAGGCGACAGCGAATCGATCTGCTGTTCCATCTTGAGCATGTTCAGCGTCGTGACACCCAGGATCTGGGTCTCACCGCGCTGGAACAGGGCCGAGCCGTGCACGCGCGGGATCACGTCGACCTCGGCATCCAGCGTCCGGATGTCGGCGAGGCCGCGGCCGTCGATGCGCACGCCGTCCTTGAGGATGCGACCGCGCACGATCGTCTTCGTCACCGACTTGTACGCCGCCGAGAACTCGGCCGGCGCGACGGCGGGCAGCTCGCCCGCCTCGGTCGCGGCGATGAGCTCCGCCTTGACGCGCTCCTTGACGGCATCGTCGGCGTTCTGACGCTCGATCTTGTCGGCGATCTGATAGATGCCCACCAGCTCGTCGTAGGAGCGCCCGGCGACGAAGTCGTAGACCTCCTGGCTGTACGCGGGGAACACCGGGTAGGGCTGGATCTCCTTGGCTGCGGCGTTCGCGATCACGGTCTGCGCCGCGACGAGCTCCTTGATGAAGGGCTTCGCCGCCTCGAGGCCCTCGGCCACGACGCCCTCGCTGGGCTTGGTGGCGCCGCCCTTGATGAGGTTCCAGCTGTGCTCGGTCGCCTCGGCCTCGACCATCATGATCGCGACTTCTCCGTCGGGGAGCACGCGACCGGCGACGATGAGGTCGAAAACGGCCTCCTCGAGCACCTTCGTGTTCGGGAACGCGACCCACTGGTCGGCGTGCTCGCCGTGGCCGGGAACGAGCGCGAGGCGCACACCGGCGATCGGACCCGAGAACGGCAGACCCGAGATCTGGGTCGACGCGGATGCGGCGTTGATCGCGAGGGCGTCGTAGTACTCGCCGGGTGCGATCGAGAGCACCGTGACGACGATCTGAACCTCGTTGCGCAGACCGTCGACGAACGACGGGCGCAGCGGACGGTCGATCAGACGGCACACGAGGATCGCCTCGGTCGAGGGGCGGCCCTCGCGGCGGAAGAACGAGCCGGGGATCTTTCCGGCTGCGTACGAGCGCTCCTCGACGTCCACCGTCAGCGGGAAGAAGTCGAAGCCCTCGCGGGGGTGCTTGCCGGCACTCGTGGCCGACAGCAGCATCGTCTCGTTGTCGAGGTACGCGGCGACCGCGCCCTGCGACTGCTGCGCGAGGCGACCGGTCTCGAAGCGGATCGTGCGGGTGCCGAACCGTCCGTTGTCGAGGACGGCTTCGGCGAATGTGATTTCAGGACCTTCCAAGAGGTCTCTCCTTCTTTGTTTAGGCTCGCACGCGCGTATCGCGCACGAGATCATGCGAAGGAGCGGAACAGGCAGATATGGGCGCGCGGCAACGATCTGCAGATCGCCTGCGCTGGCCACCAGTAGAAGATCACCGATCTGACACGATCTCAGGGATCGGATCGGGAACCCACCACAGGGGACCAGCTTCCTGCCGGTCTGCTCCGAGCGACTCATCCGAGTCGCGGGTGTTGACTTGTGTGACGGATGCCACACAGGCAACCTGCACAAGCCTACCAGTGGGGAACCCGGGGAACATCGAACGTCGAACGTCGAACCCAGGAACGTTCCACCCGTGCTGGCATCAACGTTCGGCACGCGCTGGCCAGAGTCCGCGGCTCGGCCTATCGTGAAGGCATGAGCACCGACGACAAGGCCCCCTCGGCGTCCGAGGACATGAAGCGCAAGTTCAAGGAGGCGCTCGACAAGAAGAACGCGCAGCACCGTAGCGGCGAAGCGCACCTGGACGGCGACTCCGCCGTGCACGGTACGCACGCACCCGCGGCGCACAAGCGCGAGTTCCGTCGCAAGAGCGGTTGATCCGCCCAGCTCGCCTGATACGCACCGGACGCAAGGAGCACGACCATGGTCTTCGACCCCACCTTCAACGCGATTTCGCAGGATGCGGACGCGCTGCCCGACCTCGCGGGAGACGCGCCCGAGGTACTCGACCCCGACGGCGCGATCGAGCAGAAGAAGGAGGGCGGGATGCTCGCCCCCGACACCGCGGACGCGGATGGCGAGCAGGACGACGCGATCGCCGCGGATCTGGAGGGCGCGATCGCCGCGGGCGACGTCGACCCCGAGCACATCCCGCCCTACGGCGCCTGACCGTCCGGGAGCACCTGACCGTCCCGGTGCACCTGACCGTCCCGGTGCACCTGGCCGTCTGGGAGTGCCTGACCGTCTGGGAGCGCCTCGCGCCGACCGCGCTCGGTCATGACGACGTACGTCTCATGCTTCGGGCCGAGCCCGTCGCCCGCGGTGCGTCCGCGCATCCGGCGCCATACCCACGGCAGGACGTCGTCGCAGAGCCAGCGGCCGGTCGAGGTGTCGGGCGCGTGCAGCGCCGCGTCCAGACCGCCGAGTGTCTGCGCATCGCGAACGCCCAGCAGTTCGGCGGCACGGTACGCCACGAACCGGTGCCCGCCGGAGCTGAGGTGAACGCGGTCGGTCGCCCACATGTCGGGATCACCGATCTCCGGTGTCGCCTCGAGGTCGAGCAGAATCGCCCCCGTGTCCGCGGCGATGCGGCGCAGTTCCGCGCTGAAGAGTGCGAACCGGCGGGCGAAGATGCCCGCCCCGCGACGGCGCGGCAGGAACGGCGTGACCAGGAGCACATCGGCGCCCCTCTGCCGCAGCGCCCGGACGGCGAACTCGATTCCCGCGGCGAGTTCGAGGGGTACGGCTGCGCGCCCGACGAGATCGTTCGCGCCCATCAGGATCGACACGAGGTCGGGCCGCAGGGCGAGCGCGGCGGGCAACTGGTCGCGCAGCAGGTCGCGCACGCGGCGACTGCGCACCGCCAGATTGGCGTAGCGGAACGGCGCGGACCCCGCTCGCCCGTGCGGACCTTGTCCGTGCACGAGGAGTTCCGCGAGGCGGTCCGCCCAGCCGCGGTACTGGCCCGACGGCGTGCGTGAGTCGTCGCAGAGACCCTCTGTGAGCGAATCGCCGAGGGCGACGTACCGCCGCCATCCGGCGTGCGCGATGGGCCCGGCGACGCGCTCGGGCCGGCTCTGCACGCGGGCGGGCAGGGCGTCGTCGATGCGGCGCAGCATGCGAGCATCCGTGTAGTGCCCGACCAACTGCGCGCAGACCGCCGACCACGAGCGCTCACGCACCGTCTCCCGAGCACGGTCGGCGAAGGCGCGTCGTTTCGCGTCATCGCCGGCGAGGTCGGCGACGCGGGCGCGCAGGTCGGCGAGGTCGCCGGGGCGGTAGAGCCACCCGTCGATGCTGGAACGTACGAGGTCGACGGGTCCGCCGACGCCGGTCGCGACGACGGGAACGCCGCTCGCGAGCGCTTCCTGGATCGTCTGACCGAACGTCTCGCTCTCGCCGGGGTGCACGAACACGTCGAAGCTCGCAAGCACTTCGGCCAGGCGGATACCGGAGAGGTGACCGGTGAAGACGGCGCGCGGCAGCAGCCGTTCCAGCACGGGGCGAGAGGGGCCCTCCCCCACGATCACGAGGCGGGTGCCGGGAAGATCGTGGAGCGCGACCAGGTCCTCGACCTGCTTCTCGGGAGCGAGTCGACCCACGTAGCCGACCATGACGTCGCCCTCGCCATGCACGTCGGACCGGGTCACCTGATGCCGCCACGCCTCGTCGCGGCGCGCAGGCGAGAAGCGCTCGGTGTCCACACCGCGCCCCCAACGGCGCAGGCGATCGACCCCGAGCCCTTCGAGCTGACGCAGCGACGCCGTCGACGGGGCGAGCGTGAGGGTCGCCTGCCGATGCAGGCGCGCCAAGTGCGCCTCGGCGAGCGCGGCTGCGCGCGGCACGCCGTAGCGGTGGGCGTAGGCGACCATGTCGGTCTGGAAGACGGCGACGGCGGGGATGTGCAGGGCATCCGCCGCTGCCGCCGCCTGGCCACCGAGGACGAACGGTGAGGCGAGGTGGAGCACGTCGGGCGCGAAGTCGCGCAGCACTTTGCGCAGTCGTGCCGCGCGCGCAAACGAGATGCGAATCGCCGGATACGTGGGCACAGGCACGCCCCGCAGCAGAAGCGAAGGGGTCTCGGTGAACTCGGTCTGCTCGCCGCCGGGACCGGGGGCGATCACGAGCGTCTCGTGACCCTCCCGCTGCAGGTGACGCAGCACCTGCAGTACGGAGTGGGTGACGCCGTTCATGTGGGCCAGGGGTGTCTCTGCCAGCAGCGCGACTCTCACGCATCCAGCGTGGCGCCGGCGGATGCGTGGGCCCCGCCAAGCCGCGCCCCGTGCGTCGAGAGTTCACCCGATGCACCGCGTCACGTCATCGTCACGTCATCGCGGCGGTACGCGCGAGGTGCGCCGTTTCCTCGACGTTCACCCTCGCCTGCGATCCTCGTGCGTGTGGGCGCCGACACGCAGTTGCACGCCGCCGCCCTCGTGGACCTCGCGGGAAGCGCATGGGCGCTGCCGCTCATGGCGATCCTCATCCTCGGGGATGCGTTCCTCGTCGTCCTGCCCGGCGAGGTCGCGGTCACCGCGCTCGGCGCGCTCAGCATCGCGACGGGCGCGCCGCCGCTGATCGCGGTCATCGCGGTCGCGGGTGCCGCGGCGTTTGCGGGAGACGTGCTCTGCTACCTTGTCGGGCGCACGGTCGGGCTGGAGCGATGGCGGTGGATGCGGCGCCCCAAGATCCGCGCCGCGCTCGAGATGGCGCAACGCCGCCTGCGCCGCCACGGCGGCGCGATCGTCTTCACTGCGCGCTTCGTGCCGTTCGCCCGGCTCGCCGTGAACCTCACCGCGGGAGCCGCGCGTACGGGCCCCCGCTACCTCTGCTTCGCCGCTGTCGCGGCATTCTGCTGGGCGGTGTATCAGGCGCTCATGGGCGCTGCGATCGCCGCGATCGTGCCCGGCGGCCCGATCGTCGCCGTCGTCGTCTCGGTCGGGATCGCCCTGCTCATCGGCCTCG
>Ga0182739_1001922_pt1 | contig 20390 bp, 17 predicted proteins | sample eDN5th30CBELigBY_FD_128873 | JGI IMG/M metagenome (GOLD analysis project Ga0182739, IMG submission 128873) | Enriched backyard soil microbial communities from Emeryville, California, USA - eDNA 5th pass 30_C BE-Lig BY (version 2) (version 2) | ecosystem: Environmental > Terrestrial > Soil >...
AGATGACAGTGCGTAACCGAAGGTCTGCGACAATTCTGCGAGCGCAGCACCATCGGAAGTCCGGTCAGGTGCCGCAGCAGGGGTTATGGATTCCGGGCTCGCGGGCTTGTGAGCCCGCGTCCCGGAATGACGGCAGAGGATTGATCGTCCCGATCATTACATCATCCCTGGATCGAGAATCCGCCATCGACGGGTATCGCCACCCCGGTGATGAAATCGGATGCAGTGCTCGCAAGGAACACACCGACACCGGCGAAATCTTCCGGCTCGCCCCAGCGTTTCGTCGGCGTGCGCGCCAGCACGCGCTCGTTCAGGCCTTCGACCTCGACGCGCGCCGAACGCGTGAGGTCGCTGTTGATCCAGCCCGGCAGCAGCGCGTTCACCTGGATGTTGTCTTTGGCCCAGGCTGTTGCGAGCGAACGGCTCATCTGCACGATGCCGCCTTTGCTCGCGCCATAGGCAACGGCGTGGGGCATGCCGAAGATCGACAGCATGGAGCCGATATTGATGATCTTGCCACCGCCGGCCTTGACCATGTGCGGATAGGCTGCCTGCGCGCAAAGGAATGCGCCGGTGAGGTTGATGTCGATGACCTTGCGCCAGTCGTCGAGCGTATAGGCCTCCGGCGCCTTGCGGATGGCGATGCCCGCATTGTTGACGAGGATGTCGACACGGCCCAGCCGGCTTGCGGCGGTATCCACCAGCGCGCGGCAGGATGCCTCGTCGGCGACGTCCACCGTGGCCGCGATCGCCTTCGCACCCAGCCCCTCCAGCTTCTTCACCGCCTCGGCGTTCTTCTTCCCGTCGCGCCCCGCGACGACGACCGCCGCGCCCGCCTGCGCCATGCCGGTCGCCAATCCGAGCCCGATGCCGCCATTGCCCCCGGTCACGATGGCCACGCGGCCGGTGAGATCGAACAGTTTCATGACGTTTCCTCGCTTCCGTCTATTTCGGTTGGGCTCAATGCGTATGGGCCGCGGCGCCGAAATTCAGCGGCGGGGCCGTTGCCGTGTCAAGCACGCGCCGGCGCGAGCTTCCGCCGGGACCGGCTAGCGCAACGGGTATTCAAAGGCCGTATCGCGTGTTAGCGTCCGCGGGCGCTGTCGGCCGGAGTGAGGTTTGGTAATGCGGGGCTCGTCGCTGAGTTCACGCCGACGGCTTTGGGCCGAGGCGGTGAACCGCATCACGTCCATGTTTTCGATTTCGTCCACTTTGTTGCGACCATTGAGGCTGGCATCACGAGGCGCCCCGCGTGGCCTTGGACTCGTATCGGCACGCTGCGCCGCCCTGTGGGACCGCCCGTTTCTTTCCCGACATAGCGAGGAGGTTTTGATGCCGGCGTCTGGCTGCGTGGGTGTAACGACGGACAGGCATCGGCGTAGAAGCGTGGCGCCGGCTGCGCTCGCGGCGGTGCTCGCAGCCACTCTCGGCAGCGCCGCCTTCGCCCAGGCGCCGTCGCCCCTCGACCTCAATGAGCAGATCGTCGAGAAGGTCACGAAGGCGCAGGACCTCGACATCAACGATGTGAAATCCGTCTTTGCATTCGTGTTCAAGAACCTGCCCGATCGCGCCAAGGTCTATCCCACCGAGCACTATTACTATTTCCGCTTCGGCCATCGCGGCGTCAACTACAACGGCAACCTGCGTTTCGAGAACGAGTTGCGCGACAAGGGCAAGCTGCACTTCGCCTACACCGCCGACTTCAGCGAATGGCTTCCGCCGGGCGACACCAAGCATCAGCTCCTGGAGGCGAAGGACGGCGTCGAGATGGAGCGCATCGACGACTTCACCTATCGCGTCACCTATGCGGGCAAGACCGTGGTGTTCGAGCTCAACCGCATGGAAGGCGTGAAGCCGCCGCCGGATGCCATAGCGTCGGGCGAGCGTTACCTCGGGCCGATCTTCGACGAATCCGGGGTGCGCTTCTTTCTGGTCTATGATCCCAAGCTCAAGCAGTTCCTCTACATCCTCGATGAGACCGGGCCGGAAGCGGACGCGCTCATCACGTCGCAGACCAGCGATCGCATTCTTCTCGGCCAGCGCACGGGCTTTGCCTATTATCGCGATCACAAGCTCGACCGGCGCATCCTGATCGGCGTGTTCGCGATGAACTCGCGCGTCAACAACTACTATGACGGCCCGTTCGACCAGTTGCCGGACAATTTCATCGAAGGCGAGGCGCTGCGCGAGGCGATCCTCGACATCGAGCCGCAGATGAAGGGGCAGATCGACCGCTTCGGAAGCTCGTTCGACGGCGAGACCCGCTACATGATCGCGCCCTACATTCACTACGAGCACGAAGACGACCTGGCGATGTTCCATCGCTGCGCCACCAACAAGCGCCTGCCCGCCGATGCCTATTATGCATGTTTCGTGATCGACGAGCAGTCCGGCGGCCTCAAAGCGGAGCGCGCGCTGCGCCGCAAGCCCGAGCGTCCGGCACGCAGGCAGCAGCGGCAGTAAGCAGCCCGCGGATGCGCCAGAAGGGGCCGGCATGCCGGCCCTGAGGGGCGTGGCCATTTCCTTCGGAATGGCCAACAGACAAGCTAAACCCGATCACGGGAACTTAACGGAAACTAAAACCTGTCGGGTTACGCTCCTGGAATCTCTGTCAAGCGGTGGCGGAGAGTGTATTTCACCAGGAGACGGCAAAGTGGCGGACAACGCATTTGCTTCCTCTGGGCGCGAGGCCGACGCCCCGGAATCTGCTGGTAAGCCCGCCGTGGGAACGCCCGCCATGGGCAAGCCCGCCCTTGGAAAGCCCATGGGCTATGTGCTGTCGGTCAACGGCTCGCAGTCGACGGTGGGGCTCCCGGCGCCCGTCTCGGTCGACAATGCGCGGGCAACGGTCGGCAAGTTTCTCTCGGTTCGCAGCGGCAAATCCTATCTGATCGGCATGATCACGGACGTCGCCGCCGATGCCTCGCCGGCCGCCCGTGAATACGGCTGCCGCGCCATCGCGCGCCTGGACATGATGGGCGAGATCAGGCTGAGGCCGGACGGAAAGCCGTTCTTCCAGCGCGGCGTCACCGACTATCCCGCGATCGGCGACGAAGCGGCCCTGCTCACGTCGGAGGAACTGCGGCTCGTCTATGACGTGTCGAGCGACGACACGATCAATATCGGTCAGTTGCAGCAGGATGATACCATCGGCGCCTATGTGAACGTCAACGAGATGCTGAGCAAGCATTTCGCGGTGCTCGGCACGACCGGCGTCGGCAAGTCGAGCGGCGTCGCCGTGATCCTGCAGCAGATCCTCGACGCGCGGCCGAATCTGCGTATCTTCCTGCTCGACGGCCACAACGAATACGGCCGCTGCTTCGGCGAGCGCGCGCAGGTGCTCAATCCGCGCAATCTCCGTCTGCCGTTCTGGCTGTTCAACTTCGAAGAGTTCGTGGACGTGATCTTCGGCGCGCGCCCCGGCGTCGAAGAGGAAGTGGCCATTCTCGGCGAGGTGATCCCGCGCGCCAAGGTCGCCTACAACCAGTATCGAAGCGGCAGCGAGCGTCCGGGGATCAAGCGCAACGATCCGCGCGCCACCGGGTTCACGGCCGACACGCCCGTACCTTATCGGCTGGCCGATCTCATCACTCTCATCGACGAGCAGATGGGGAAGCTGGAGAACCGGGCCTCGCGCCTGACCTTCCATCGCCTCATCACCCGCATCGAGACCGTCCGCAACGACCCGCGCTACACGTTCATGTTCGACAACGCGAACGTGGGCGGCGACACGATGGCGGAAGTGCTGACGCAGCTTTTCAGGCTGCGCTCGGACGGCCGCCCGATGACGGTGATGCAGCTTGCCGGCTTCCCGGCCGAGGTCGTCGACTCGGTGGTGTCGGTGCTCTGCCGCATGGCCTTCGACTTCGGCCTCTGGAGCGACGGCGCCGTGCCGCTGCTGTTCGTGTGCGAGGAAGCGCACCGCTACGCCTCCGCCGACCGCAATGTCGGCTTCGGCCCGACGCGCCGCGCGCTCTCGCGCATCGCCAAGGAAGGCCGCAAATACGGCATCTTCCTCGGCCTCGTCACGCAGCGGCCGGCCGAACTTGACGCTACCATTATCTCCCAGTGCAGCACGCTGTTCGCGATGCGCATGGCGAATGATCGCGACCAGGCGCTGCTGCGCTCCGCCGTTTCCGACGCCGCGGCCAACGTGCTGGCCTTCGTGCCGTCGCTAGGCACCCGCGAGGTGCTGGGCTTCGGCGAGGGGCTGGCGCTTCCGACCCGGCTCAAGTTCAAGGAACTGCCCCGGCACATGCTGCCGAAGAGCGAGGCGACGATCAGCGCGCGGGTCGAGAACGGCACCGGCGATACTGACGGCTTCATCAACACGGTCGTCGAGCGCTGGCGCGGCGCCACCATGAGCCACCAGCAGAAGACCGAAGAGGTGAAGGTCGACGACGGCACGCAGGACATCGACACGCTGGCCAAGGGCGAGTTCGGTGCGATGCCCGTCAACAGCGGACTGACGCCCGACCGCTTCCGGATCCTCAAGAAGCCGCTGGGGGCCAGCCTCGAGCCCGAGTCTCCGCCGCACGAATCGCGCCGGCCTGTGTTTCGATAAAGCATCGCCCGCGTCCCGCCGGGGGAACTGCGCTGGAATGGCCGCGCCGCAGCGCCGCCGCCCACGCGATGGGCCTTCTGCCGGCTGAATGGAGAGGGCCATGTCATTTCCCACGAACTCAGGTGACGCCTCAAGCTACGCGGAGCGGGTCGCGCGCCATGTTCCCGGACTGCGCGATCTTCACCGCATGTCGGGGCTCCTGTTGGCCGAGGCTGTTCCCGCAGAAGGGCGCGTCCTCGTGCTCGGCGCCGGTGGTGGGCTCGAGTTGCGCGCCTTCGCCGAGATGCAGCCGGGCTGGCGGCTGCATGGCGTGGACCCATCGGCCGAGATGATCGCGCAGGCAAGGCTCGTTCTCGGCGACCGGGCAAGCAGCGTCGCGTTTCACGAAGGCTATATCGATGATGCGCCGCCGGGACCGTTCGATGGCGCGGCCTGTCTGTTGACCCTGCACTTTCTGCCGCGGGACGAACGCCTGCGCACAGTGCGGGAACTGCGCCGGCGGCTTCGGCCCGGTGCGCCTTTCGTGGTGGCGCATCACAGCTTTCCGCAAGGAGGGCGGCAGCAGGATCTCTGGCTTCGCCGCAATGCCGACCTTCTCGTCTCTGGCGGCGTTCCGCCGTCACAGGCCGAAAAGAGCATCGCGGTCATGAAGGAACGCCTGCCGGCGCTTTCTCCCGACGAAGACGAAGCCATCCTCCGCGAGGCGGGCTTCGGCGATATCCAGCTTTTCTACGCCGGCTTCACCTTCAAGGGCTGGGTTTGTTACTAGGCCGGTTTCGCACCCGCCGCGCCGCCGCCGGCATTCATCGCCGTCGCCTGCCTCAGCGCGGCGGCGGTTGCGTCGTCGGCAGGAAAGAACGTCTCCAGCGCCAGTTCCGAAAGCGTGATCTCGATCGGCGTTCCGAACACCGTCGTCGTCGAGAAGAAGGAGAGCACGCCGGCCTCGGTCCGCAATTGCAGCGGCACGAATAATTCGCTGTGGGTCTTCTCGCGGTTCTGCCCTTTTGGCGTCACGCCGTCGGGCGGCGGAAACTGCTCGATCTCGGCCGCGAGGCCGAGCAGTACCGGGTCCGCGGTGAGTTCGATCTGCCGGCGAAGCCTTGCGAGCAGATGCCCGCGCCACTCCGCCCAGTTCACGATCCGCGGCGCGAGACCTTGCGGATGCAAGCTCAGACGCAGGACATTCGCGGGCGGCTGGAGCAATGCCGGGTCGCATCCCGTCAGCAATGGCTGCACGGCGGCGTTCGCCGCGATCAGCGTCCAGTGCCGGTCGATGGCGAGTGCGGGATAGGGCTCGTGCCCTTTGAGGATGAGATCGACTGCGCGCCGCGCCGCCGCGAGCGCCGGATCGTCCAGAGATCGTTCGCCGAACACCGGCGCATAGCCCGCAGCGGCAAGCAGCACGTTGCGTTCGCGCAAGGGAAGCTCGAGCCTCTCGGCGAGCCGCAGCACCATCTCACGCGATGGCTGCGAGCGCCCGCTTTCGACGAAGCTCAGATGGCGCGTCGATATCTCGGCATCGAGCGCGAGATCGAGCTGGCTCATGCGCCGGCGTTGCCGCCAGCTGCGCAGATGGTCTCCGACCGAGATTGCAGCGTTTGCCATGCCGTAAAGCTACCGCAGGCAGGCCCCGCATTTCCATTACCTCTGACGTAATCGACGGAGGGCGCGAACGCAGTCAGGTTCGGGGCAAGGCACATCTGGTGCCGCTCGAACCGGAAAAGGAACCGATCATGATCCTCTCATTTGCGCGCAACCTGCATTTCGTCCTGTTCGCCGATGCGGTGACGAGTGCGGCGGCCGGCCTGCTGATGCTGGGCGGCGCTGGCATCCTTGCGCCCTTGCTCGGCCTGCCCGAGCCGCTGTTGCGTATCGCGGGTCTGAGCCTGCTTCCCTTCGCGGCGCTGGTCGCAGGGGTGGCGATGCGCGGGCCGGTGTCGCGCAAGGCGGTGATGGCCATTGCCGTCGTGAATGTCGCCTGGGTCGCGGGCAGCGTGCTGTTTCTGCTGTCGAACTGGGTCGCGCCGACCATGCTCGGCCATGCCTTCGTCCTGATGCAGGCGCTGGCCGTCGCGCTGTTTGCCGCTCTGCAGGCGATGGCCCTGCGGCGGCAGCCCGGCGCGGCGATGTGATCCCGCTCAGGGATCGCGTCGTCTCAAGACGGGTAGTCCAGCCCGATGTCGAGGATTGGTGCGCTGTGCGTCAGCCAGCCGATCGACATCAGGTCGACGCCCGTGGCGGCGATGGCGGGGGCGCTGGCCGGCGTGATGCGTCCCGATGCCTCGGTGATCGCCCGGCCATCCACCATCGCCACGGCGTTGCGCATGTCGTCGGTGCTCATATTGTCGAGCAGCACCGCATCGACGCCGAGCCCGAGCGCTTCGTTAAGTTGCGCGAGCGTATCGACCTCGACTTCGATCTTCACCAGATGCCCGACGCCGGCGCGCGCCCGTTCGATCGCCGGGCGGATGCCGCCGGCGATGGCGATGTGGTTGTCCTTGATGAGAACGCCGTCGTCGAGGCCGAAGCGGTGGTTGCTGCCGCCACCGGCGCGCAGCGCATATTTCTCCACCGCACGAAGCCCCGGCGTGGTCTTGCGCGTGCAGACGATGCGCGCCTTATGCCCTGCCACCGCTTCGACCACGGCGGCCGTGGCCGTCGCGATCCCGCTGAGCCGGCACAGGAAGTTGAGCGCCGTTCGTTCGCCTGTCAGCAGCGCACGGGCAGGGCCCTTGACGTTTGCGATGACATCGCCGGCCGCGAGCCTGCTGCCGTCTGGCTTCGCGACCGTCACCTCGACCGCCGGATCGATCAGGCGGAAGGCGAGTATCGCAAGGTCGAGCCCGGCCACCACGCCGGGCTGGCGCGCCGCCAGGATCATTTCCGCGCTCTGCGCAGCCGGCACGATGGCGTCGGTCGTGATGTCTCCGGCGCGGCCGAGGTCTTCGAGCAGCGCGCCGCGCACCAGCGGCTCGATCATGATCTGAGGCAGCGGCGAGAGACTCATCGTGCGAGGTTCCGATTGTATGGCGTGAAGGGCAGGGCCGGCTCTATACGGCCAGCATCCGTTCGACGGCGCGCCGGGCCGGCGCTGCCATCGCGGGGTCGATGGTCACCGCATGCAGGTTCTCTTCGAGCGCGGTGCGGATATTGCCCAGCGTGATCTTCTTCATGTGCGGGCACAGATTGCACGGGCGGATGAACTCGACGGTCGGGTGGGCCACGGCGACGTTGTCGCTCATCGAGCATTCGGTCAGCAGCACCACGCGCGACGGCTTGTTCTCTCCGACATAGTCGGCCATGCCGGCGGTCGAGCCGGCATAGTCGGCTTCGGCCACCACGTCGGGCGGGCATTCGGGGTGGGCGAGCACCACGACGCCGGGATGATCCTCGCGCAACTGGCGGACCTCGGCGGGCGTGAAGCGCTCATGCACCTCGCAGTGGCCTTTCCAGGCGATGATCTCGACATCCGTTTCGGCGGCGATGTTCTGGGCGAGATACTCGTCGGGCAGCATGATGACGCGTGGCACGCCAAGCGATTCCACGACGGCGCGCGCATTGCCCGAGGTGCAGCAGATGTCGGACTCCGCCTTCACCGCCGCCGAAGTGTTGACGTAAGTCACGACCGGTACGCCGGGATAGCGCTGCCGCATCAACCGGACATCGGCGGCCGTGATGGAGTCGGCGAGCGAACAGCCGGCCGCGAGGCTCGGGATCAGCACGGTCTTGTCGGGGTTCAGGAGTTTTGCGGTTTCGGCCATGAAGTGGACGCCCGCGAGCACGATCACGTCCGCGTCCGTCTTCATCGCCATGCGCGCGAGCGCGAGGCTGTCGCCCACGAGATCGGCGACGCAGTGGAAGATTTCCGGCGTCTGGTAGTTGTGAGCGAGGATGACCGCGTTCCGTTGCCGCTTCAGCGCGAGTATGTGGTCCACGTCCTCGGCGAACACCGGCCATTCGATCGCCGGGATGACGCGCTGCACGCGCTCATAGAGGGGGGCGGTGCGTTCGAGTGCGGTTGAAAGTGCGGCCATATTTATGCTCATGTAGAGTATATATATGGCATATGCTGATCCTGAGCATAAGGCTTGTCAAGCCCGCGATTGCGGCAGCTTGGTGCCGGCGGCCGCGCGCTCGGCGAGTACCGCCTCGCGGAAGCGGAACAGTTTCGCCGGGCGTCCGCCTGTGTCAGAGGCGCTTTCGCCGGTTTCCTCGACCAGTTCCTGCTGCTCGATTAGGCGGCGGAAATTCTGTTTATGCACGCGGCGCCCGGCGAGTGCTTCGACGCTGCGCTGGAGCTGGAGCAGGGTGAAGGCGGCCGGCATCAGTTCGAAAACGACCGGACGGTATTTGATCTTGGCGCGCAGCCGGGCGATGCCGGTGGCGAGGATGCGGCGGTGGTCGCCGGTCATCGGCCGGCCGGGGATCGGCTCCGGGCTTCCGGCTCCCCGGCGGCCGTGCCGAGCCTCCGGCACCAGCACCGCCTCGTAGAGCAGTTCGTAGCGCTGGAGCACCAGTTCCTCGTTCCAGCCGAAGCCGTCGAGGCCGAAGGTGATGGCGGCGCGCTGCCAGCGCCGCGCGCGCGTATCCGCGTCTTTTGCCGCCTGCGCCCAGTCGCGCAGATGCGGCGCGATCGCGTCCGCGACCAGCGGCGGAGAGCCCTCGCGGTGGTCCTCCCACGGGAAATAGTCATACCAGCCGCGCCATCCGGCGTCGGGCAGGCCGGGCGTCGGCTGCTCGCGCGTCAGGCCCAGATAGCTGATGGAGATCACCCGCGGCGCGCCTTCGCCTGAGCGGTCGCGGTCGGCGAAGGTGTAGAGTTGCTCGACATAGCCGAGGGGATGATGGGTCTGCTGCTCCACCCATTCCCGCAGGCCGGATTGCAGGGAGCGATGGCCGAGTTCGAACGGCCCGGAAGGCAGCGCTTCCGCGCGCTGCACGGTCATGACGCGCGGCTGCGCATCGCTCACGGCGACCAGAACGGCGATCAGATCGGCCGCGATCGCATGACCCGCTTCCGTTCGCGCCGGATGTCGCTTCGCCTGCACCATATCCACTCCACTGGATAATGTTTGCAGGACCGCACGTGCGCATTCAAGCGGGCAAATGGCGACGGGAAGGGACCGTCAGCCCGAATGGGTTGTTCTGGATCGCGTTCGCGGACGCGCACCGACAGGTCCGGGACGCCGTCGGCGCGGCTCCAATCCGAACGGCGAGGTTGTTGATCGGCAGCTGTGTCCGGACAACGGACGCGCCTTCCCGAGTTGGTTGATCCCCCGTTCTGCGCGGCGCATGCTGCGGCCGGCGCAAACGGGTTGATCCCGGCGCAGCGCGTTTCCAGTCCAACGGTTCGAATCGACGATACCCGCTGGCCGCTTCAGGGATTCGCTGCAAGCAAGAAACGTGCGCGCACGAGGGTACAGCGAGGAAAGGAAGATCGTTATGAACCGTGACGACATGGTTCTGAACCGCCGGCACTTCATCGGGGCGGCGCTCGCCGGCGGCGCTGCGGGCCTGCTGGCCAGGCCCGTTGCCGCGCAGGCGCAGGGCTATCCCACGCAGCCGGTCCGTATCATCGTGCCATTCGGCGCGGGCGGGCCGATCGACATGGTCGCGCGGCCGCTTGCCCAATACTTTTCGCAGCACGTCGGCGGCTCGTTCGTCGTTGATAATCGTCCCGGCGCCAATGGTATCATCGGCACCAATCTGGTGGCCAAGGCGCCGCCGGACGGGCACACGATGCTGGTCACGACGGGTTCGTTCTCGGCCAATCCTTCGCTCAACAAGAGCCTGCCCTACGAGCCGATGAAGGACCTCGAGCCGGTCTCGCTGCTCGCTGAATCATACGGCCTGATGCTGATGGTGCCGGCCAATTCGCCGTTCAAGACGCTCAAGGACCTCGTCACCGAGGTGAAGAAGAATCCCGGCAAGATGAACTATGCCATCACCGGGCTCGGCAACATCACGCATGTGACGATGGAGTACTTCAAGTATCTGGCGAAGCTCGACATCACGGCGGTACCGTACAAGGGAACGGCGGACAGCATCACCGCCATGCTGACCGGCGAAGTGCAGATGTCCATCGTCTCGACCACGGCCGGTGCGCCGCAACTGGAGGCGGGGAAACTGCGGGCGCTCGCGATCTCCGGCGCACGCCGCGCGCCGAACCTGCCGGACGTCCCGACCTTCCAGGAACTCGGCTACAAGGAGATGAACCTCACCGGCTATTACGGCCTGTGGGTCACCGGCGGCACGCCGCGCGCGCTCGTCGACCGCATGTCGGCGGAAGCGAAGAAGGCGCTGAAGACCGATGAGTTGCAGAAGTTCCTGACGAACAGCGGCCTCAACGAAGTTGGCTCGACGCCGGAGGAGTTTCGCGCCTTCCTCGAGAAGGACATCGCGTTCCAGCGTCAGGTGTTCACGCATATCGGCCTGCAGCCGAAGTGAACCGGCGCCTGTAGCAGCCCACCTGTGGTCGGCCGGGCGGCGACGCTCTCGCCGACCATCCGTCCAGCCAACGAATGGAAATCAGAATGAGCGCGAAAGAAACTCTCTCCAACGATACGCGCAGCGAAGTCCGAGACGGAATGCGCATCGACTGGAACGTCCACATTCCGATGGATGACGGCATCGTGCTGCGGGCTGACGTGTTCCGCCCGACCACCGAAGGCCGCTATGCGGTGATCCTCAGCTACGGGCCTTACGGCAAGGGGCTGTCGTTCCAGGAATTCTTCAAGAGCCAGTGGGACCGCATGACCACGAGCTTTCCGGAGACGGCGGAAGGCTCCTCGAACAAGTATCAGAACTGGGAAGTGGTCGATCCCGAGAAGTGGGTGCCGGACGGCTTCATCTGCATCCGCGTCGACTCGCGCGGCGCGGGACGCTCGCCGGGGGCGCTCGATCACCACAATCCGCGTGAGGCGAAAGACCTTTACGACTGCATCGAATGGGCGGCCGCGCAGCCGTGGTCGAACGGCAAGGTCGGCCTTAACGGCATCTCCTACTACGCGATGAACCAGTGGCGCGTCGCCGGCATGCAGCCGCCGCATCTCGCCGCGATGTGCGTGTGGGAGGGCTATGCCGACCGCTACCGCGACGCGACGCATCACGGCGGCATCCTCTCGACCTTCGCCCGCGCCTTCCAGGGGCGGCAGGTTTTCCGCGTGCAATACGGCGTTGGCGAGAACGGCGCGCGTAACCCGGTGACAGGTGAACTGGTCAGCGGACCGGAGACGTTTTCCGAGGAGGAACTGCAGAAGAGCCGCGGCGACCTGTGGGGCGATGTGAGCCGCAATCCGCTCGACGGCCCGTATTATTACGACCGCTCGGCGCATTGGGATGAGATCAGGACGCCGCTGCTGTCAGCCGGCAACTGGGGCGGTCAGGGGCTGCACCTGCGCGGCAACACCGAAGGCTTCGTGCGCGCCGCTTCCGAACAGAAGTGGCTCGAAATCCACGGCCATGCGCACTGGACGCATTTCTACACCAATTACGGCATCGACCTGCAGAAGCGCTTCCTCGGGCACTTCCTGAAGGGCGACGACAACGGTTGGGACAAGCAGCCGCCGGTGCAGTTGCAGGTCCGGCATCCCGGCGAGAAGTTCGTGCTGCGCCACGAGAACGAATGGCCGATCGCGCGCACGCAGTGGACGAAGTTCTATCTCGAACCGGCCGGTATGGGCTTCGGACCGGCCGAGCCCTCCGCCGACACGACGGCGTCGTTCGATGCGCTGGGCGATGGCCTGCTGTTCATGACGCCGCCGTTCGAGAAGGAAACCGAGATCACCGGCCCGGCGGCGGCGAAGTTGTTCGTCTCGTCCTCGACCGAAGACGCCGACCTGTTCCTGGTGCTGCGCCTGTTCGATCCCGACGGCAAGGAAGTGCTGTTCCACGGCGCCAACGACCCGCGCATGCCGATCGCCTTCGGCTGGCTGCGTGCCTCGCACCGCAAGCTCGATCCGGAACTGTCGGAGCCCTATCGACCCTACCACACGCACGACCAGAAACAGCCGCTGACGCCGGGTGAGCCGGTCGAACTCGATGTCGAGATCTGGCCGACCTGTATCGTCATTCCGCCCGGCTACCGCCTGGGGCTTGCGGTGCGCGGCAAGGATTATCAGAACGACGATCCGCCGCTCGAACTCGACGGCGTGAAATACACCATGCAGGGCGTCGGCCCGTTCAAGCACGACGAGCCGAGCGACCGTCCGCCGGAGGTCTTCGGCGGCAAGACGGCGCTGCATTTCGCGCCCGGCCGGCAGCCCTATGTGCTGCTGCCGGTCATTCCCCCGAAGTGACCGCTACGGCCTCCGCAACATGTTACCGCGCACCTGCGTGCGCGGTCGGCGGCCCGCATTTGCATTTGTCGCGCAGAGCGAAGGAGAGCGATCCTGATTTGAAACCGTGAATTGGTCTTTCGGACTGTCGACATACGGCAGTCACCGTATAGAGTGGCGTCAACCATAAAACCACACGAGGAGACGCTACGATGGATCGCATACTGCGTTTGATTGCCTTGAGTCTTGTCGCGATATGGGCCGCATTTTCGGCCCCGCCCGCCGCGGCGCAGGCTTTCCCTGACAAACCCGTTCGCATTCTTGTCGGTTTCGCGCCTGGCGGAGTCACCGATCTCGTTGCCCGCCTGGTTGCCCAGCAACTTTCGCAGGCTTGGGGCCAGTCGGTCGTCGTGGAGAACCGCACCGGCGCCAGCGGCACGATTGCCGCCGGCGAGGTCGTGCGCGCGAAGCCCGACGGCTATACGCTCCTGATCTCGCCGCAGACTGCGATCGCCGTCGCACCGCAGATGATGCCGAAGCTGCCCTACGACGTACTCCGCGAACTGACGCCGATCACGCTGGTTGCATCGTCGCCGCTCGTGCTGGTGGCCAATCCCGCGTTCCCGGCAGACAATTTTGCCCAGTACGTCGCGCATGTGCGGGCCAATCCGGGCAAGGTCAGCTTTGCCTCGGGCGGCCTCGGCTCTTCGCCGCATATGACGCAGGAACTCCTGAACATGGAACTGGGTCTCAAGATGGTGCACGTGCCCTATCGCGGCGAAGCGCCGGCGATCGCCGACGTTATGGGCGGGCAGGTGCCGGTGTTGTTCGCGAACATTCCTGTCGGCATGCCGCAAGTCGACGGAGGAAAGCTGAAGGCGCTGGTCACGACCGGCAGCAATCGCTCGCCTCAGGCCAAGAATGTTCCGACAATCAAGGAATCGGGCGTTGCGGACATCCAGACGGCCACCTGGAACGGGTTCTATGCCCCGGCAGGGATGGATCCCGCTCTCGTGCGAAAGATCCACCAGGACCTGTCCAAAGCAATGGCCAAGGGCGATGCGCGTGAGCGCCTGCTTGCAACGGGCAGCGAACTGGTCTTGAGCGAACCGGCGGACTTCGCGAAGTTCCTTCAGTCGGAAGTGAAGCGCTGGGGCAGTGTCGTCCGCGCCGGCAATCTCAAGATGAACTGACGGTCCCGACCGGATCCCGATGGCAGGTAGTGGCCCAACAACGAGCCAGAACAGATGTTGAGTGATAAACGCGTGCTCGTCACCGGCGCTGCCGGCAATATCGGCAAATGGACGCGCCAATGCCTGCGCGGAAAGGTGCGTCTGCTCCGGCTGTCCGATATCGCGCCGCTGGAAGCGGCGGCCGAAGGTGAGGAAATCAGGCCCTGCGATCTGACGGATGCGCAGGGCCTGGAACGACTGGTGGCCGGCATCGACTGTGTTGTGCATCTCGGCGCCAGCCTCAATGTCGATGACTGGCAACAGACGCTGCGGGTCAATATCGAGGGCACCTACAATCTCTACGAGGCGGCGCGCCGCGCAGGCGTCAAGCGCATTGCCTATGCCAGTTCGCATCATGTCATCGGCATGTATCCGGTGGAGCAGCCGATCGGGCTCGATGCGGCGCTCCGGCCGGACAGCCTATATGGTTTGAGCAAATGCTTCGGCGAGAACCTCGCCCGCTATTACTGGGACAAGTATGGGCTGGAGTCGGTTTGCTGGCGCATCGGTTCCGCCAAGTCCCGCCCGGCCGAGATGCGCGAACTTTCGACCTGGCTGAGCCAGGCGGATTATGAGCGCCTGCTGCTGCGAAGCCTGCAGGCGCCTACGGTCGGGTTCCTCGCTGTCTACGGCGCCTCCGCCAATGCCGACTCGTGGTGGGACAACGGCGAGGCGGCCGCGCTCGGTTATGCGCCGCAGGACAACGCCGCGGACCATGCGCGGGAGATCCTCAACGCGCCGCCGGATTCGCCGGCGCAGAAGCGCTATCCGATGCAGGGCGGCAAGCGCTCCGCGCATCGGCGCGAGCCGGGCCGGTGACGCATGGAGACCGCTGTGACAGCGTCTGATGTGTCGCTGCCGCCGCTCGCCTGCGAAACCCATTCGCATGTCTATGGCGATCAGCAACCTTATCCGCTGCACGCCGGACATGCCGTGCCCGGCGGCAGTCTGGAAAATTACCGCAAGGTCTGCCGCAGCCTCGGCGTCGAGCGCCACGTGCTGGTGCAGGCCATGGCCTATGCGACCGACACCCGCTGGCTGTTGCGGGCCATTGCGGAAACCGGCCTGTCCCGCGCGCGCGGCGTCATCTGCCCTGACGACTCCCTGAGCGCCGATGATCTCGCGGAGTTGCATCGGCAAGGCATTCGCGGGGTGCGGTTTCTTTCAGGGCCCGGCGCCGCCGTCGATACGCCCGCCATTCTCGCGACTGCGCGCCGCATCGCGCCGCTGCGATGGAGCGTGCTGGTGCAGGCGCCGGCCGTCGCGCTTGCAGAGGCTTACGACGCATTGGCTTGCGCCGAGTGCCCGGTGGTGATCGATCACATGGCGCGCGTGCCGCCCGGCATGGACGTGCACGACGATGTGTTCCAGGCGCTGCTGCAGTTTCTCCGTGGCGGCGGCTGGATCAAGATCTCCGCGCCCTATTACGGCACGGACGATGGCCGCGCGGATTTTGGCGCATTGCGCGCGCGCCTGGATGGGCTGCTCGATACAGCGCGCGACCGCGCGATCTGGGGCATGAACTGGCCGCATCCCAGCCTGGCGGCGGACCGGAAGCCGGATGAGGCGGCCACGCTGCGCTCACTGCTCGCGATCATGCCGGACGCCGCGACCCGGCAGGCATTGTTCGCCAACAATCCCGCGCGACTCTATGGCTTTGGTTGATGAAACCACGAGCCGAGGACCCGGTGCGCGAGAAGCCCGCCGGCGACGCCGATGCCGCCGCCGGCGACCTTCACCACGAAATCCTTCAGGGCCGGATGACGATGCGGCACCAGAAACTGCGCGAGTTCGAACAGTCCGGCGGATAGGATGACGAGCGTAGCGATCGCAACCCATCGCCTCGGATAGGCCAATGCAAACAGGCCGCCGCATATCGCGAAGGCGATGAAGCGTTCCTTGTTCGCGGTCCAGACATGCGGCCGGAGTTCTGCGGGGCTGATGGTGGCGATCAGCACCATCGCCAGCGCCGCCCACGCCGCGATCCGGAAAATCTTGGACCAGGCATTCATGAAGGTATCGGTCTCCACGGGCGAGCAGGCGCACCCGCGACCAAGGGTGAACTCCGTGGCGACGGTATAACCGCCCATTCCTTTATCAAGTGTAGGCAGACCACACCGGCCGGACCGAACTGACCGAAATTGGCATCCGGCTTGATGCGCCGTTTACCGCTTGGCGGACTGCGTCGGGGGCGGATCGAACGGCGCCGCGTCAGGCAATGAGCCCTCAGCGCGCGCGATCTCGACCAGCGCGCTTTGCGCGGAAGGTCCCTGGCCGAGCCGCGAGGTGCCGCGGTCCGCGGTGAGCACATTGGGATTGCCGTGGCGGTCGAGCGCGCCGACCATGCCGGGCTTTTCAGGATCGTACCAGGCGCCGGTCGCCAACTGCACGACACCGGGGCGGACCTGATCGGTGACGATCGCGCCGGCCAGCACGGCGCCGCGTTCGTTGAACACGCGCACCAGGTCGCCGTCGGATATGCCGCGTGCGGCGGCGTCGTCGGGGTGGATCACAACGGGTTCGCGCCCGGCGACCTTGCTCTCCCTGCTGACTGTGCCGTTATCGAGTTGTCCGTGCAGGCGCGTGCGCGGCTGGTTGGAAATCATGTGCAGCGGATATTCGCGCGCGAGTGTGCCGCCGAGCCATTCCTGCGGCTCCAGCCATGCGGGATAGCCGGGGCAGTCGGCATAGCCGAATCCGGCGACGCGCTCGGAGAAGATTTCGATCTTGCCGGAGGGCGTCTTGAGCGGATCGCCGGCCGGATCGTTGCGAAAGCGCGCGAACTGCACGCTTGCGGTGGTGGGCGTCGGCACCTCCACATGGCCTTCCGACCAGAAGCCGTCGAAGTCGCGGATGTGGATCTGCTTCTGTTCCGCGCGCTCGCGCACGACCTCGTACAGGTGGCGGAGCCACGTCATCTCGTCGCGGCCCTCGTCGAAAACGGCGCGCGTGCCGAAGCGCTCGGCAAGATCGCAGAAGATGTCGAAGTCGTTGCGCGCATCGCCATGCGGCTCGATCGCCTGATGCATCGCGAGGATGAAACGGTCGCGCGACGAGGAGCCGATGTCGTTGCGCTCCAGCGTCGTCGTCGCGGGCAGCACGATGTCGGCATGGCGTGCGGTCGCGGTCCACCACGGGTCCTGGACGATGACCGTCTCGGGCCGGCGCCAGGCGCGGATCAGGCGGTTGATGTCCTGATGGTGATGGAACGGGTTGCCGCCGCACCAGTAGATGAGGCGGGTGTCGGGATAGTTCCTGCGCTGGCCGTCGAAATCGTAAGGCTCGCCGGGATGCAGCATCATGTCGGCGATGCGCGCGACCGGAATGGCGCTGCTGCAAGGGTTCTTGCCGGCAGTCATGCTGACGGAGGGCAGTTCCGCGCGCGGCTCGCCCATGCCGCCCATGCTGCCATAGCCGAACGAGAAGCCGCGTCCGGGCAGGCCGATGTCGCCCAGCATGGCGGCCAGCGCCACCGTGGCCCAGAACGGCTGTTCGCCGTGCTCGGCGCGTTGCAGCGACCAGGCGGTGGTGATGTGGGTCGGCATGCCGGCCATGTCGCGCGCGAGTTTGCGAATGCGGTCGGCGGAAATCCCGGTGATGTTTGCTGCCCAGTCGGCATTCTTGGCGACGCCGTCGCTCTCGCCGCGCACGTAACGCGCCCAGGCATCGAAGCCGACGGTGCAGCGGTCGAGGAACTCGCGATCCGCGCGGCCCGCCGCCATCCATTCATGCGCCAGCGCCAGCATCAGCGCGACATCGGTATTGGGCCGGATCGGGATCCACTCGGCCTCGACGAAGTCCGGCATGTCCTCCCGGATCGGGCTGACATTGACGAAGCGGACACCGCGGCTTCGCGCCGTTTTCAGCCAGCCCTCGGCGTTGTGCATTCCGGCGCCGCCGGCCGCAATCTGCAGGTTCTTGAGCGCGATGCCGCCGAAAGCGACGACCAGATCGGCATGTTCACCGATGCTGTCCCAGGTGGTCGTGGATTGAATGACGGTCTGATTGTCCCCGAGCACGTGCGGGAGGATCGCATAGCCGGCCGCGATGCTGTAGGTGTGGATCTGCCCCGTAAAGCCGCCGATGGTGTTGAGGAAGCGCTGCAGTAGCGTCTTGGCATGGTGGAAGCGTCCCGCGCTCGACCAGCCATAAGAGCCGCCGAACACCGATGCGTTGCCGTGCTCGGTAATCACCCGCCGCAATTCGCGTTCGACGAGGCCAAGCGCCTCATCCCACGAGACCGGCACGAACGGTTCCGCGCCGCGCCCCTCGCCGGTGCCGATGGGACCGTTCTTCAGCCATCCCTCGCGCACCATCGGCTGGCTGACGCGGCTGCGGTGATAGACCGCCTCCGTCATCGAGCGCAGCAATTCCGACGGCGCCGGATCGCGGGTGAACGGATGCGCCTTGACGAAGCGCCCGTCCTTCACTTCTGCCGTGAATGCGCCCCAGTGCGAGGAATGCGGCACCGTCTTCGTCGTCACACCAGCTTCTCCGGATTGAGTGGCCGCCTCATGCGGATTGCAGTCCGCTCCGGCCTTCGGGCAAGGAAGAGCCATCCATAGACGGAACCGCGTTGAAAAATCCTATCATCCACCGGGCGTTAGGCAAGCAAGTCTGGCGAGGGACGGAACGCTTGCATCGCCACTGCGCGCGACATAGGAAAGCAGGCGGGAGCATATGCCCCTGGCTCTGAGTGGTCCCGTAGCTCAGCCGGATAGAGCAGCGGTTTCCTAAACCGAAGGTCGCAAGTTCGAGTCTTGCCGGGACCGCCAAAGTCTTTTTCAGCCGTTTTGACAGACTGATTTCACTGCACCGGGCATCGCGGATGACGGCGATGCCCTGAATGCGCGTCCCGCGCTGTCAGCCGGCGTCCGAAAATACCCGGAACTGCTTCGGCAGCAGGGAGCAGCGGCTGCCGGGCCGATGGTCCGCGGTCGGCGGCACCTCGACCTCGATCATGTGGTCGCCGTTGCCGACGGCGATCTCCAGCCGGCGCCGGGGCCCGTGCCGGCGCTCGTTTTTGATCACGCCCGAAATCGCGCCGGTCTCATCGCCGACGAAGTTGAACTCGTGCGGCCGCATGAACAGCCGCGCCGGTCCGTCCGGCACGCGCGCGCTGGCGAGGCGGAGCTGGCGGCCTTCGAGGCTGACCTTGCCGCCATGGATCATCACCGGCAGCGTGCTGGAGTCGCCGATGAACTGATAGACGAACGGCGTCGCAGGCTCGTCGTAGATCTCGTCGGCGCTGCCGACCTGCTCGATGCGCCCGTTCGACATCACCACCACCCGGTCGGCGAGTTCGAGCGCTTCTTCCTGATCGTGGGTGACGAAGATGGTCGTGTGGCCGGTCTCGTCGTGCAGTTCGCGCAGCCAGCGCCGCAGTTCCTTGCGGACCTTGTAGTCGAGCGCGCCGAACGGCTCGTCGAGCAGCAGGATGCGCGGCTCGATGGCGAGCGCGCGCGCGAGCGCCACGCGCTGGCGCTGTCCGCCCGAAAGCTGCGCCGGGTAGCGCTGATCGAGCCCGGAGAGTTGGACGAGGTCGAGCAGCGTCATCACGCGGGTGCGGATCGTGTCTTCGGCAATGCCGGTCTTGCGGCGACGCACGCGCAGACCGAACGCGATGTTGTCGAACACCGTCATGTGCTTGAACAGCGCGTAGTGCTGGAACACGAAGCCGACATTGCGCTGCTGGACGGTGCGCTGCGAGGCGTCCTCGCTGCCGAACAGGATGCGCCCGGAGGTGGGGAACTCGAGGCCCGCGATCACGCGCAGCAGCGTCGTCTTGCCGGAACCGGAAGGGCCGAGCAGGGCGATCAACTCGCCGCCAACGATGTCGAGCGAGACGCCGTGCAGCGCGGCCGTCTCGCCGAACGCCTTCACGACATTATCGACGGTGACGGCCACGGGCTCACCATGGACTCTGGCCGGCCTCGCGGAGGATTCCGGCTCGAGAGCCGTCGGACCGGGGACAACGGGCCTCTCAGCCAGGGCTGGTGCGTGCATGCAATCCTCCGTTCAGTGGCGGCGTGCGGTCGCAAGCTCGGCGCCGAAGCGCCACTCGAGCACTGTCTTAACGACCAGGGTTACGAGAGCCAGCAGCGCCAGCAACGACGCAACAGCGAAGGCGGCAGCCCATTGATAGTCATTGTAAAGGATTTCGACGTGCAGGGGCATGGTGTTCGTCTGCCCCCGGATATGCCCGGAGACGACCGAGACCGCGCCGAATTCGCCCATCGCGCGGGCGTTGCAGAGCAGGACGCCGTACATCAGGCCCCATTTGATATTGGGCAGCGTCACCTTGCAGAATGTCTGGAA
>Ga0182739_1001923_pt1 | contig 20365 bp, 22 predicted proteins | sample eDN5th30CBELigBY_FD_128873 | JGI IMG/M metagenome (GOLD analysis project Ga0182739, IMG submission 128873) | Enriched backyard soil microbial communities from Emeryville, California, USA - eDNA 5th pass 30_C BE-Lig BY (version 2) (version 2) | ecosystem: Environmental > Terrestrial > Soil >...
CGGCGCACGCTATGAGGCAACGGGCGGCTTCTGGCCCATCCCTCAAAATGAAATCGCCCTATCGGATGGGGTATTGGTACAGAATGCCGGATGGGGTACGCCCGCAGATGAATTCCCGGGATGGTAAAATTAAAAAGGAAGAATACGATGAAAACCTTCATAAAAAATTGGGCCTATTGGGCCATCGCGCTACTGGTCGTGTTTTCGGCCTGCGAGCCGATCGAAGACCGTATGGAAATGGGCGGTGCCATCACTGCCGAGCAGCTTGATATCACGGCGACACTTATACAGGTTGATGGAAAAAACTCGAACAAAGTCGCACTGGACAACCGGAGCCCCGTACTTTCGTCGTGGAACTACGGTACCGGCGTGACGCAACGGAAAACAGATACGGTGCTACTGGTTATCGCCGGCGAAAATAAAATTGAGTTTACCGGCCTCAACGCCAATGGCACTAAGATAACCAAGACACTGACCGTGAACGTGGACGAGCTTACATTCGATGTACCGTTGGAGTGGGGCTACCTCACCGGCGGATCGGAGAAAACATGGGTGTGGGACGACAGCCAGCCAGCCGTTTGGGGCAATGGCGGTTACCTCGGTAGCAGCAAGCCCGAGTGGTGGATGCTTCCCATTGACGATATCGACGCGCAAGCAACCGGCGAAGGCGAAGGCGCCAGCATGGTATTTGCGCTCAACGGATCGAGCCTTACCAAGGTGAAAAGCAACGGAGATATAGAGTCGGGTATGTTTTCGTTCGACATGACGAAAATCACCACACTAGACAATGGCGACGTATGGGCTAAGGGCAAACTCACTACCCAGGGTGTTACCGTGCTTTGCGGCAAGTCGCCCGATGAGGGAAGTATCCCTGTTTACGAGTATGACATCCTGGTAGTCAATGACGACCAACTCATACTGAGCTATGCCCCCCCGGGCACAGCAGCTTGGGGACCTGCCTATTTCTGGGTATTCAGGGCTGAATAGTGTCCTAATACCCGCTTTGATGTGCCGGCAACCGTGGTGTTTGCCGGCACATTTTAATTTAGCCCTGCCAAGCTCGTGGCTATTTTTTCGTATCATTGCATGGTAAAGTCGATGCATGATGAAGATTAAACGTCCATTCCCCAATGTCTTGCAGTTGTTAACAATAGTTGGAGTATTCACGTTCCACGGCTGTATGACGGTTTCGTATGTGGGCGACCGTTACCAACCTACGGAGCAAGTAGATGTTTACTACGCGGAAAAAGATGTCAAACCGGAATACCGCGTCATCGGCCATTTATCCGAAAAAGTCATCGGTCTGAACGGCGAGGAGCGCGCCAAACAGCAGATTATCGCCAAATGCCGCGAAGTGGGTGCCGATGGCGTCATCATCCTCGGGTTCGAATACGGCGGTTCCAAAGAAACCGACGAATACCAGAAAGCCCAGGCGATTAAATATATTGAGTAAGGCTGTTGCCTCACGGCAGCTAAAAACACAGACCGATGGAACTGTCGCACGGAGAACCCCAAGCCAGCCGAGTCGTGTCGCTCGACGTGATGCGGGGATTGATCATGTTGCTTCTGGCAGCCGAGGCCTGCGGTGTATACGAGGCGCTTGATCATGTATTTCCCCAGGGCCCCATGCATATGCTGGTGGAGCAATTCTTCCACCACGAGTGGCACGGGCTACGCGCCTGGGATTTGGTTCAACCCGGATTCATGCTGATTGCAGGTACGTCGCTTTACCTGTCCTGGAGCCGGAAATCTCAACAAGGCATCAGTTGGGCAACTAATCTACGGAGCGTGACCTGGCGGTCGCTGAAATTATTTGCATGCGGGGTGGCTCTTCATTGCGTATATTCGGGCCAGCTGGTGTGGGAGCTCTGGAATGTGCTGACCCAACTTGCGGTCACTAAGCTGATTGCCTATCTCATTATCCGTTGGCCCACCACATGGCAGTTGCTATTCAGCCTGGGGCTATTAGTACTTACGGAAGGCCTGTACCGGTTCATCAACGTGCCTGGTTTCGAACATCCTTTTGTCAAAGGAGAGAATTTCGGTGTCTACTTCGATTACCTCATAATGGGCAAGCATAACAGCGGCGGCTGGGCCGCCATTAACTTCATCCCCACGGCTGCCCATACCGTCTGGGGTGTGTTGGCAGGTAGATTACTGACCAGCAGCCAACCCGTGGCAGCGCAGATCAGAACACTGATTTGGGCAGGGTTGGCTGGCTTGCTGGCAGGCTATCTGCTGGATTGGTCCACTGTCACACCAATCATCAAGCGCATCAGCACCTCCTCGTTCGTACTCGTTTCGGGCGGCTACATCTTGTTATTTATGGCCTTTCTGCGGCGGCTGGTAGACGTACGGCGATACGACCACTTTGCGTGGGTCTTTGTGGTTTTCGGCATGAACCCGATTTTTATTTACCTGTTTTTTGAAACCGTAGGCAAACAATGGTTCAATGGCATCATAGGCATCTTTGTTGGCGGCGGGCTGGAACTCCTCGCCGCACCTTCGGGATCCATTCTGGTGGCCGTGGCATTTGTTACCTTGCTGTTGGAGTGGCTGCTCTGCTATTGGCTGTACCGGCGCCGGATTTTTTTCAAACTTTAATAACTTCCAGCCAACAGTTGTTATTATCGGCAATAATCACGAGATTTGTGACTAACTACTTTAGTATTTGTGGCGAAAGACAAATTAGTCTCTCCATTTCTCAAATGGGTTGGGGGCAAAAGGCAATTAATCAATCAAATAACTGAGAAAACTCCCAGGCAGTTTAATCGCTATTTTGAGCCATTCATCGGCGGAGGAGCTATATTCCTGCATCTGCAACCCAATCGCGCTACGATAAATGATGCGAATAGTGAGCTTATCAACGTTTATAATGTCGTCAAGAATAACCCGGAGGAGCTGATTTCAGATCTGAAAGGGCATAAAAAGGAACCAGATTACTTTTATGCACTACGGGCGCTAGATCGTTCCCCTTCATTCGCAAACCTCGCTCCCATAAGAAGGGCATCGCGCTTCATTTACCTGAATAAGACATGTTATAACGGGTTGTACCGGGTAAATAATGCCGGCGAATTTAACACGCCGTATGGCCGGTATAAGAACCCCAACATCGTCAATGAAGCAGTCATCAGAGCAGTCAGTACATATTTAAACACAGCCGATGTCGCAATTTTAAACATCGACTATGAAGCGGCTCTCGCGGATGCCGAGCGCAATGACTTCATTTATCTCGATCCGCCTTATCACCCGGTGTCCGAAACGGCAAATTTCACCGGCTATGTTCAGGGCGGTTGGAAGGAAGACGATCAGATTCGCCTCCGCGACGTGTGCCATGATTTAGATCGTAAAGGCGTAAAGTTTCTACTTTCCAACTCGTCAGCTCCGCTGATTAGGGAGCTATACGCAGACTATCGCATCCACACTGTCAAGGCTACCCGAGTCATAAATTCCGTCGCCAATGGAAGAGGTGAGGTTGAGGAATATTTAATCTGCAACTATGGCTGATTCAAAAAATGATTCGGCATGGCAACAGCTGTTTTATCGGCATGGCATTCTTGACACCGTCCAAAAACACGGTTTCTACGAAATTACCTCCTATGAGATTAACCGCGTGAGGGAAGCCCGCTTGATGACCAAGTTTGATCACCGGTCACAGCTTCCGGCCATTTTTGCAGACCATAACCTTTCCATCCTGCCCATCACCCGGGGGAGCTACCTGATTTCCGCATTTCATACGTTTCATAACTTCGAAAGCGACAAGGATATCACCGTTCATAAAATCGCGTTCCCCGGCAATATCGAAAGTTTGGATTTTAAGAAGATCACCAGCGAGTCCACGGCGATAAACTGTGCCTTTGTTACCGGGATCATTCAGGATTTTATCGATGAAGAAACGGTTTATCCTACGGTCAATGGCCGGATGAGTTCATTAATATTCGATTTCAATATCAATGGCCACGATGGCACTACACGCGAAGTGATGGTTAAAAATGCACAGCTGGAAATTGATGGCGGGTATGAAAGTCCGGCCTCGCTGGCGCTTATCGAAGCAAAAAACTACATTTCCAATGATTTCCTCATCAGGCAACTGTATTATCCATTCAGGCTGTGGGAAGGAAAAATCACTAAAAAAATAAGACCATTATTCCTCACCTATACCAACGGTATTTTCCACCTGCGTGAATACTTCTTTGAAAATCATCATCATTATAACTCCTTACGCCTGCTCCGACAGAAAAAGTACGTCATCGACGAAGGCGAAACACCAATAAATCTGGAGCTCATCAGGGAAGCTGTCCATAAAAGCCCTATTGTTCCGGAGCCCGCCATACCTTTCCCTCAGGCAGATGCCTTTGAACGCATTATAAATTTATGTGAACTGCTCTTCGACGAGAAAATGCTCTCGCATGATCAAATCACTTCGAATTATGACTTCGATAGGCGCCAGACAAATTATTACACCGATGCCGGAAGGTATCTGGGATTCATTGAAAAGACCCGGGAAGACGGCATGGTCTTTTTTTCCCTCACCCCCAAAGGGTTGCAATTGTTTACACTGGACTTAAAAGCCAGGCAGCTGGCGTTAGTCGGTCACATCTGCGGGCATATCGTGTTCCGGCGCGTATTCCAGTTATATATAGAGAAGGCAATGGTGCCGACGAAAGCTGAAATTGTGGAAATAATGAAAGAGAGCAATTTATATCAGGTGGGTGCCGAATCTACTTTCTACCGGCGGGCGTCCACCGTTGTCCGTTGGGTAAATTGGATAATGCGATTGATAGAAGAATAAATGGACACGTCGTTTCTTTGGTACGCCTTATCTTCCGGAGCATTAACGCTGCTGGGTTTCCTGCTGGTAACCAACATCCCCGGTGTAAACCGGCAAGCGAACCGGTGGTTGGGTTTATTTTTTTTCTGTCTCGCTACCCTGTTTGCGCAACTGTTTATCGAGGCCGTCACCCCGGCAGACCGCATCACCTTGTTTTGGCTGATGCCGCTATTGGAACTACCGCGATGGGCCACCTTCCCTTGTTTTTTTCTCGCGGTAACCTGCTTTGTAAACCCAACAGCCCCATTACGGACAGCCGTTTGGCATTTTATCCCCTTTTTTCTGTTTTGCCTGTTTGCTGCCTTTGTACTATTTCCAAGTACGTATACCGGCAGTCAAATCCCATTTTATCTGCCTCCACCCGTGGTGTGGGTTATCCGGAACCTGTTCCTGGGACAGGCTATCTTTTATTGGTGCCTATCGTTCATCCTGTTACGGCGCCATCAACATCAAATCAGGCGCTTTTCTGCAGCCGTAGAGCGGATAGACCTCGCCTGGATAACGTTCATTTTGTTTGCCGTACTGGCGATGACTGCGCTCTGGTTACTCGGGAAGAACTATCCGCCGATTGCAGCAATCACCCCAATAGGCTATTTTGTCCTAACGGTATTCATGGCTTACCATTCGTTAAACCAAGTGGTCATCTATCCGGTACAGGAAGATCAACTTGCCGAAGTCATTGAAGCAATAACAACCCCCACCCAACAATACGCCCGCCTGACCGACGACCAGGTACAACTTTTGCAAAATAAGGTACACCAGCTGGTGGTGGATAAGGAACTTTTCCTCGACCCGTTACTCAATTTGCCGGTGCTAGCCGAAAAAGTGGGTATCGGCACCCACGAACTGTCTTTTGTGCTCAACCAGGGTTTCGGGAAGAATTTTTACCAATACATCAACGAATTGCGGGTAGCGGAGGCGAAACGGCTGTTGGTCCATCCGGATTTCCGCCACAAAGACATCACCGGCATCGCCATCCATGCAGGGTTTAACTCCAGAACCACTTTTTACACCGCATTCAAAAAGATAACGGGCATGACGCCTAAGGCTTATCTTTCCCGGCAGGACGCTTAATACGTCCATTTGTATCCAGCCGGACAGCCCGCTCGCTTCCATTGCTGATTATTGCATCATCAAAACAAAATAGGATGATTATGAAAGCAAGAGCAGCAAAACACTTTTCGCGACAAGCCGGAGCGCTTATTGCCCTCGGTTTATCGGCACTCACCCACCAGGCAGCCGGTACGGAACGCACGCCCATGCCTACACCATTGGCTATGCATTACACTGACAGCACGGCCCTGGAAGCATTGGCGGGATACTACCGGTTTCCCAACCGCGTGGCACATATCCGGTTCTTTGAGCAAGGCGGGCAATTCGTTGCACAACAGGTATGGGATGATCGGGTTTACCCGTTACAGCGCACTGGCCCGCTCACGTTCCAATCGCGGGATGAGGAGTACAAGATTGAATTCATTGAAGGCCAAACCGGAGAAATTGACCAGGCTAAAATCCTCGATCGCATTATGCTGGAAAAGGTGACTTACAACCCTACCCAACCTGTGGTGCTGACTGCGGAACAGCTGAAGCCGCTCCTCGGAACGTACCGGTTGGAAAAAGACCCCAACATGGAGCTCAGCATATCGGTCAAAGACGGGAAACTCGCCTTAACACAACATTGGGATAACCAGACCATTGTCTTTGAGGCGTTTTCTCCCACGGTATTCATCAATGCCGAATTGAGCTTTCCGTTAACGTTTGTGGTGGAACATGGCGTGGCAAAAACACTCAACTGTTTCACGTCGGACCAATGGGAAAGGGTGGCACATGATTAGCATCAGACTAGGGGTAGTGCTCTTCTGGCTGCTGCTTGGCCCGGCTTACGTTGCCGCGCAGAGTGTGGCCGACCCGGGGTTCGATTATACGGTCGCCCAGCCGCGCCATGGAGAAAATAATGGGCCTCTCATCTTATACGATGGGGGGCATAATAATCCGCTTAGCCTCAAGGGGCAGTATGCCGCTTTTGGCCATGTGCTTGAAGCCGACGGCTACCGGCTGGCCACGCACACCGGGCCGATAACGGCCGAAGCCCTCTCCGGTGCCCGTATTTTCGTGACTGTAAATGCGATGCACAATATGGAGCATCTGGACCTGCCCACGGGAAATATCTATACGGATGAAGAGGTTGAGACCCTGTATACATGGGTACACCAGCAGGGCGGCTCGTTATTCCTCATTACCGACCACATGCCGTGCGCCGGTGCGGTAAGTACGCTGGCGGCGCGTTTCGGCTTTAACCTCATCAATGGTTTCGCACAGCGGAAAGACGGACGGCCGGAGCTGTTTTCGCGAAAACAGGGCAACCTCACCGCCAATGCGGTGACGGATGTTCCAGGGGCTACGATAGACAGCATCCGCGTGTGGGGTGGCACTGGATTCTTTCCGCCCCCCGAAGCGGTAGTTGTATCGTCATTAGCGGAAGACTATGAACTGTTTCTTCCTATGCGCGCAGAGGAGATGAACGGTCCGATTGGCCCTACCATACCGAAAATCAGCGGTACGGGCTTGGCCAACGGAGCCATCTTGCAATGCGGGCGCGGGCGGGTTTTTGTTTTTGCGGATGGTGCGCCGTTTACCGCGCAGCTGCAAGGGCTAAAAAGCGATAAACGTGGAATGAACCACCCTGATGCGGTGCAAAACAAGCAGTTTTTGCTGAATGTTGTACACTGGCTGGATGCCCACTAACACGCACGAGGCAGCCTGTTGACGATCTCAAGCAGGCTGCTCCTTTGCGTTGCATACCGCAATGTGGTTGATATAGGCGATCAACGAAAGCAGCTTTACAATATATGTGAAAGGATGTTTACGGTCTTACCGAACGGATCTTTCACGTAGAACCGTCTCACACCCCAGGGTTCATCCACAATACCATAAACTACCGAAAACCCGGCCGCCTGCATTTTTCGGTGTATTTCGTCAACGTCATCCACCTCGATGGAAATATCGGGCACCGGTGTACCAGATCCCCCTTCGGTGGCGAAACTAATCTGTACCCGCACGGTATTATCATTGCCGTATGTGCGAATCCAAGTCAAATCCATCAATAAGTCCAGTCCCAGGATTTCGCCATAGAAACGCTGTGCGGCGTCTATATCTTCCGTTGCTGTATTTACCACAATTCTCCGCACTGCCATGCACCAACTGATTTATCAACACAAAAATACAACATTAGCGTTGCCAAATAAGGTACAAACGGGAGCCGAAATACTATACTGTGAGCAAATGCTACCGGCATCATCCAAAGTTATACTCCGCAATATATGCGGACATAAAGACACTTATTCTCCGCATCCAGTTGCGAACGGCTTAACGGTAAGCCAACTCCAGCCGCTTTTCATCCACCGATACGATATCTTGTTCTTGTACCGATGCTTCTGGTATCCACTGGTAGTGCACGGTGGTCTGCAAAAGGGATCCCGACTTACTCCACCGCCCTTCGTAGTTGGCATAACTGACCGGTGGCGTAGCGCACCAACCAGCAATTGTGCGTAACACGACCTGGCCGTCGGCTTGGAGAACCATGCCTGGCCCATCATTCTTCAATCGGGACGCCCGGGCGTAAATGACAGAATTTTCTCCGTAGCCCACCTGCACCCACGTGCCGATCAGTGGATTGTCCGGGTCGATCATCAGGTCTTCCTTGCTGCACGCGGCGAGCACTGCAAAACCGGTAAGCAGTACGATTAGGCAGCGTTTTAAAACATGAGGTAACATCGCTCTATTGGTTATTTCTAACAGGTAGACGTAAACCGACCGCTTTTCGCTACACCTGTATGCCTCGCTACTCCCCTTCTTCCAACGCCCCCCAGCCGCTGAACATAATGGCGAGCATTTTCCAGGCCACGGACACATCGCTAAAGCTGTAAACCGGCTCCTTTACTTCGATCTGCAGTTCAGCATCCGCAATGGTGCGGGCGGTGATGTCTTCAGGTTGCATCACCAGTGTAGGTTCGTCACCATTATCGTAATAAATCTCCAGCTTCAGGATACCGGCATCTTCCGGCAAATAAAACGGATGTGTGAAATTAATCGTTTTATTAAACGCATCGGAAGTATACACCACCAGCTTGTAAACGATGGGCGTGGGCGGAAGCGGATTGTTGGGGTCGGGCTCGGGAATATGCTGCGACTTGATGGTGTACGTAGACACGTCGCAGGCATAACCAGCTACCACCGTGCTCGCGGGGGAGACTTCACGGTTGTAAATCGAGACGTCAAACGTGCCACCACCGCCAACACCCAGATCAACGGATGGCACATACGTAAACGACAACTCGCGGTCTTCGTCAGCGATCTCATCCGTCTGCACCAGTGTGCGCACAAACACTTTCCCCACATCGTTCCCGGCATCGTGGTAGTTATCAAACTCGTACCCAAACCCACGCGCTTTGCCCAAAACGATATCGTCCTTTACATAATAGGTGCCAATAACGCCATTCATCATCAGCCCAAGTGCCGCAAACGGATTGGTCGACGAGTACTCCTGCAACAGGGCAAGGAATGCCTGTGCCTCCTCGTTATTTTCTGCCAACTCCGTGAATTGTTCAGGCACATCATCACGCGAAAAGTCGATTTCCTTTATGAAAAAGCCGAGGTCTACATTGTGGCTGTACATGCCCATTTCGATGGTCCCCTCAGAAAACGGCGTTTGATCACCGGGCAGCTGCCCGTCAGGGTCGGGCGAATCATTCTTGGCGCAGGCCGAAAACAGTAGTAGGACGATAAAAAAGTAGTAAGATAAGTGCTTCGCGCTGGAAAATAAACTCATATAAATTCGCTTTTTTTAATTAATGTACTGAACCGGGCAAAAATACGGATTCCATCAACGAATGACAATCCTTGAAAACAAGGAAAGTCCGGCGCTATGCATCCGGACTTTCCTTGTTTTCTAATGATGTGATGACCGAAAGGCTATTCCTCGAGATTAATGGTCTCTACGTCAGCGACGACGCCGAACGCTACCGGTACGGTTTGCTCATAGACCGCCAGGCCTGACGCCTCATCGGGTGTTACGCGCAACGTATAGCTACCCTCGGGAAGCCCTTGAAGCAGGAAGAACCCATCTGCCTCGGGGATGGCGCTCACCGTATCCGTCTCACTGATAGCGTACACAATGGGATTCGCATCCATCGGTTGTACCATACCCTTGATCCTACCGTTGGTAAGCTGGGTAAACACGCGGATAACGGGCTTCAACTTATAATCACCATTGCCGGTTTGTACGATGGACCGTGCGGCATCGAAATCAGTCCAGAATTCGTACGACCCGTTGGGCATCAGCTCTTCATGGACATTGAACTTGAGGCCACTGGACTCGCCTGACGGCACATCCAGTGGATGCTCGACACCGTCAACTACGATAGCGTTATCATCGCCAAGCACAAAACGCACTTGTGACAGCCTTCCCACGGGGAGGGTGGTTCGTGCCAACAGCGTGTCGGCGCCATTGCGGTAGTCGAGGATATCGTATATACCCGGTACGATCGGGTCGACCGACACCCACCCGGCCTCATCTGTATGGAACTCGATACCCCGGATATCCAAAAGCAATCCGTCAAATGCGGCGGGTGCATCGGTCAGCCGCAGGCTTATCTCTGCTTTGTCATTTGATGTGCGGAGGTCTTTATCGCAGGCCGAAAACAATAGCAGGCCAAACGCGGCGGTTAAGGTCAATAGCGGGAGTACTAGTTGCTTTTTCATGTTCATCTGTTTTGATTAATACTCATAATGTAGTCGTATTTTAAATGCTTCTTTCGCTGCCCGGGCGCATGATCCCGTGCGGATTTCTTTCCACTGATTTTCTTCGCCTGACCGGGGGGAATTTTTCCGCTACGACCCGCCGTGCGGTGCATGGTGCACGAACCGAGGAAAATAACAGCGGTGACTAGCAATGCAATTAGTGCTTTCATAACAATACCAAGCTGGTTACCATTATCAATAAACAAAATTCTCGCCCAAATACAAATTCGCTAACTACCAGCGATTTGAATAAAGGAAGCGGTGTACAGTTTTGGGGACAATAGCGTTGCAGTGCATCTTTTATCCTATCTTTGGACAACATGATCTGCAACCATATGCGAAAAGTAATTTTAGGTTTGGCCGTCACATTAGACGGTTACATCGAAGGACCGAACGGTGAGTATGACTGGTGTTTTACCGACCAGGACTACGGTCTTAATGAATTTTTCTCTCGTATCGATGCCGTCTTCATCGGGCGGAAAAGCTATGCCGTTGCGCAGGCGTACGCCGAAGCAAACAATGGTTTGCTCGTACCCGGTATGCCACCTGTGAGGGAATATATATTTTCCCGCACGTTGAAAGACATTAAAGGGGATGCGGTTCTGCTATCGGATAATGCGATGGCAGAAGCCCGCAAAATCAAAGCGCAGCCTGGCAAGGACATTTGGTTGTATGGCGGCGCATCACTCACCGATGCCCTGATGGCCGAGGGCCTGGTCGATGAACTGTGGCTATCGGTACACCCTATACTACTGGGCAGCGGCAAACCGCTGTTTCGCCCGCAACATAACCGTACGCAGCTTACCCTGCTCGATAGCAAAACGTACGAAACGGGATTGGTATCGCTCCGCTATGGTTTATCATGACCTGGGCAATTTGAAGATACTATAAACTTGCCCGAAACACCAAAATGGCGAGTTGTTGTTCCTACCTATCCGCGAACATTATTGTAGGCTGAGAGCAATGCTTCCATTACCAGTTTACGGTCCACGTGGTCGAGATGAAATGTGGTGGCTCCTTTTTCGCCCCATTTATTGGGTACGGGATGGATGTTCGCGGGATCCCTGGCGCAGAATAGCGTCTGTTCGGTTATCGTCAGGAAAATATTAGCCGTATTGTCTTTGGAAAGGTAAGTCGCAAACATCCGTTTGCCGACTACGCGGAAACCCGTACGCTCGAAATGCGGGCGTTGCTCCGTCCCGGCAAATGAAAGCGCCATATCCATAAACACCGCACCATTAATCATACGGTAAATTTAGCTAAAGTTGGTTCAAAAAACAATGTCGCGTATTGCCGGCCGAGTTTATTATGTTTGTAAAACCGACTGGTAGTATGCCAGCGATTGGAACCAAAACACCATGTTTAGCGAACTGGAAAAGAATTTCAGGCAGCGAATAACCCTCACGGCCGACGAATTTGAACGGGTGAAACGGCATTTCGCACCAAAGAAGCTACGTAGAAAGCAATTCTTGCTGGAACAGGGTGATGTGTGCACCCGCATGGCATTCGTGACGAAAGGCGCCCTATTCTCCTACTCCACCTCCGAAAAGGGTTCCATCAACGTGGTACAGTTTGCCTTCGAATCATGGTGGATGGCTGACCTGTACAGCTTCTTTACACAAGAGCCTTCCAAACTGACCATCGAAGCGCTGGAAGATTGCGAGTTGCTCCTCCTTAAATCAGATCGCCTGGAACCGCTATTGGCCGAAGCGCCAGCCGTGGAGTCTTACCTGCGCATACTGTACCAAAATGCCTACGTAGCCCTGCAACGCCGCATGGAAGAAACCATCGGCCTCACTGCCGAGCAACGGTATACGCGCTTCGTGGAGCGCGACGGACACCTGCTGCTGCGCGTACCGCAGCACCTCATCGCGTCTTATCTGGGAGTAACCCCCGAGACGCTGAGCCGGATACGGAAGCAGGTTTCGTAAACCCAAGCGGAAAGGAGTTGATATATATCAAGGCCATTCCTTATCATATATCATTGGGGCGGCATTAAAACCGCCATACCTTTGTATCACAACAAAAGGAATGAATATGAAAACGAAATCGACCGTCGCCATCATCGGAAGCACCGGAAATATGGGCGCTGCGATTGCTAAGTCCCTAGTCAAAGGACGAGACAGGTTGCTGCTTTTCGGTCGCGATGAGGCAAAACTCAACGCCCTGCACAAAGATATCCACGCATTGAACAGCGAGGCCGACGTAGCGGCCATCGGCTGCTCCAAGGATGCCAGCTGGGAGGCCGACATCGTTATCTTAGCGGTGCCCTACGCAGCAGAAGCGGCAGTAGCCGAAGAGATAAAACCGTATGTAACCCAAAAGATCGTCATCAGCATTTCCAATCCGATGAACGAGACGTTTGACGGTATGGTAACACCCGCAGACTCAAGCGCCGCCCAAGAACTGCAAAAATTGCTTCCGGATGCGCAGGTGGTCAAAGCATTTAACACCACCTACGCGGCTAACTTCACCGAACCGGTGATTGCCGGTAAACCGGCGGATGCATTTGTGGCTGGCGACAACAAGCAGGCGGTACAAACCGTGGTCGAACTCATGGAAAGCATGGGCCTCCACCCGATGATGGCAGGCGGACTCGCGGTAAGCCATACGCTGGAGCACATGCAATTACTGCTGATCCAGCTTACTGTGAAAAACAACTATAACTGGCATGCCGGTTGGAAAATTTTGCACAATTAATTATTGAACTATTTTATAACGAAAACAAATTATCATCATGAAAAAAGGATTATTAGCAATTGCACTGCTCATCGCATCAACAGTTTTTGCGGCAGTGACACTTTGGACAAACGACAAGGCCCACTCACAGCTGCAATTTACGGTTACGCACTTGGGAATCAGCGATGTGTCCGGCACATTCAACGACTTTGACGTAAGGGTCAACGCCACGAAAGACGATTTCAGCGATGCGGTTTTCGAACTGACAGCTCAGGTAGCTTCCGTCGACACCCGAGTGGAAGCCCGCAACAACCACTTGAAAAGCGCGGATTTCTTTGACGCCGAGAAATACCCTGCAATTACCTACAAGAGTAGCGCTATTACTAATACTGGCGAAAACCAGTATACACTTACCGGTGACCTGACGATGCATGGCGTTACCAAGCCCGTAACGATGGACTTGCTGTACCGTGGTAAGCTGGTAGACGATAAAACTGGCAAGGAAACCGTGGGATTCCAACTCACCGGTGAAATCAAGCGTTCGGACTTTAACATAGGGGCTGGATTCCCCGAGCCAATGCTGAGCGATGTGGTGCGCATCAAAGCCGATGGAGAATTCGTGAAACAATAACTATTTCAAAGAGACAATGAGGTTAGCGACCCGTAGGCAACGTGTACTCCACGTAGCTTACGGGTCGCTTTGCTTAATGTACCGCAGCTAACGGATTTATTGTATATTGCCACAACAAGTTTGCACACGATGGCAGCTACTCCTCGACTGGTATACAAAACAGGCATCGCCGTAATTGGGGCCGGGCAGGCCGGTCTTTCTTCGGCCTTCCACCTCAAGCAGTTGGGACTGGTGCCGGGGCGCGATTTCGTGGTGCTGGACCAGTCGCCCCTACCGGGTGGTGCCTGGCAATACCGCTGGCCGTCGCTCACACTCAGTACCGCAAATGGGATTCATGACCTGCCCGGCCTCCCCTTTGCGGAAACCGTGGCCGACACACGCGCCGAGGAGGTTCCGGCCAATAGCGCTGTACCCCAATATTTCGATGTTTACGAACGTAAATTCGGGCTGTTGGTGTACCGCCCCGTGAAGGTAATCGTGGTGTGCGAGCGTGAAGAACGACTGCGCATCGAAACCGACAAAGGCATGTTCTCGGCCCTGGGAATCATCAATGCCACGGGAACGTGGAATAAGCCCTACATCCCGGAATACCCTGGCGCATCGCTATTTGAAGGCGCTCAACTACATACCCGGGATTACCAAACGGCCGCCACCTTTGCGGGCAAGCACGTACTCATTGTGGGTGGGGGTATCTCGGCCATCCAACTGCTAGACGAAATCTCGCAGGTAACAGAAACCACGTGGGTAACACGTAGGGCGCCGGTGTTCGAATCAGGTCCTTTCACGCCCGAACGGGGTCGCGCGGCCGTGGCCATGGTGGAAGAGCGCGTGCGCCAAGGCCTACCGCCAGCATCGGTGGTATCGGTAACCGGCCTTCCTGTCACGCCGGCGATCGAGGCCATGCGCAGGCGTGGTGTGCTGGACCGCCAGCCGATGTTCAGCGAAATTACACCCACAGGGGTGCGCTGGCCCGATGGGCGTGGACTAAACGTTGATGTCATTCTGTGGTGCACTGGCTTCCGAAGCTCGCTTGACCACCTCATGCCACTGATGCTGCGCGAACCCACAGGTGGCATCACTATGACGGGCCGACTGGCTACGCTGGTTGCCAAAGACCCGCGTATACACTTGGTGGGTTACGGTCCGTCGGCATCGACCATCGGTGCCAACCGCGCTGGACGGGCAGCCGCCCAGGAACTGACCGACTACCTCGGCATGGGTAAATGAACACCCATAGTTTAATAATGCCGCGAAATTGATATTTTTACAGCCGTAACGACATAATAGACAATGGCATCAGGTTTTTTTGCGGTTTTAGACGATATAGCGGCGTTAATGGATGATGTGGCCGTGGCCAGTAAAGTCGCCACGCGCAAAACCGCGGGCATACTAGGCGACGATCTGGCCGTAAACGCGGAGAAGGCGACGGGGTTCCTCGCTTCTCGCGAGCTCCCGGTACTGTGGGCCATCACCAAGGGGTCTTTTTTAAATAAGCTGATTATCATCCCGGTGGCCTTGTTGCTAAATGCGCTTTTCCCGGCGGCGATTAAGGTGATCCTCATATTGGGCGGGTTTTACCTGGCTTACGAAGGAGTGGAGAAAATCATCGAGTATCTTTTCCATCGCCAGAAAAAGGGACATGAAGTCATCGAAGAACAACTGGAACAACCGGGCAACGCCGAGAAAACGAAAATCAAATCGGCCGTCACCACTGATTTCATCCTCTCGGTAGAGATTGTCATTATCGCCCTGGGCACCGTGCTCGACAAGAGCCTCACCATCCAAATCATGACCGTGTCCGTAGTGGCGCTCCTAGCCACGGTGGGTGTGTATGGCATCGTGGCCCTCATCGTGCGCATGGACGACGCCGGCCACCGCCTCATCAAGTATAGCGACGAAAAAGGCTGGCTATCCACGTTGGGGAACCTACTGGTGAAGTCGCTGCCCATCGTCATCAAGAGCCTGGCTGTGATTGGCACTATTGCACTTCTACTGGTTGCAGGTGGCATCTTTGTCCATAATGTCAATTACTTCCACCACGTACTAGCAAACGTGCCGTCCATCGTGAAAGAAATGCTTTTCGGTATCGCAGGTGGGCTGATTGCCGTGGCGCTCGCCAGTGTTGGAAAACGAATAATGGGTAAAGGATAATGTTTACGCTACCGGAGGAGCTGAGGTGGATCGACCAAAAAATTTTTGCTATCTTTGGTAGTTGAGAAACTACTAGAATTCAGGGATGCTATCCAAAAAAACAAAGTACGCCATCAAGGCACTGATTGTATTAGGACGAAATTACGGTAAGGAGCCCATGCAGATCCTACGCATCGCGGAGGCTGAGCGAATTCCCAAAAAGTTCCTCGAACAGATTCTGTTGGAGATGCGCAACGCCGGCATTCTATATAGTAAAAAAGGAGCTGGGGGCGGCTATAGCCTCAATAAGGCACCCGAAGACATCCGACTTTCACAGGTGATGCGCCTCATCGACGGACCTATCGCACTACTGCCTTGCGTAAGCCTTAATTTCTATCGGAAGTGCGACGAGTGTAAGGAGGAAGAAGTGTGCGGTATCCGTGATACTTTTGTAGATGTGCGCGACGCAATGCTGCAGATCCTCAACGATACCAGCATTGCAGACATCATAAACAAAGAAAAACGGCTGGCAGCACTAGACGACTGAAACCAGTTGCCCACTAGGCGATATTTTTCGGCGCGGGCTTGCCCATAGACGAAGTGGCCCACAACATCAACCAGGTGAGTGCCCCGTTATAGATAATCAACTCAAATCCGACCGCGTACGTTGTATAAGGCACCACCACATACGTGTTAAGAAGGTAGCAAAGCAGCGGCGACAGCACACAAATATACGGGACCAACCTATCGGCCACCGGTAGCTTGGTGAGGATACCAAAGGCGAAGAGCCCCAACAGCGGGCCATAGGTGTAGCTGGCCGCGGTAAAAATGGCATTGACCACCGAATCGTTGTTAATGACCCGAAAGGCCAGGATAACCAGCAGCATGACAATCGAAAAACCGAAATGTACGCGGTTACGAGTACGCACCAGTACGCGGTCATTGGGATCGACCTTCTTATTGAAGTTGAGGAAATCGACGCAAAAGGAGGTGGTAAGTGCCGTCAGCGCCGAGTCGGTGGTGGCAAATGTAGCAGCAGTAAGGCCCATCATAAACACAATACCAGGCAGAATAGCCAGGTGGTGAAGGGCAATTTCGGGATAAAGGTAGTCCGGTGTGGGCATGCTACTCATATCAATCCCGTTCTGGCCAGCGTAGAGATATAACAGTGCGCCAACAGACAGGAAAAAAAGGTTAATGACCACGAAAATGGCCGTAAACGTGAGCATGTTCTTCTGCGCCTCGCCGATGGTTTTCATACTCAGATTTTTCTGCATGAGGTCCTGGTCAAGTCCGGTCATAGCCACCGTAACGAAAATACCGCCGAGGAAATGCTTCCAGAAATGGATACGGTCGCTCAGTAAGTCATCCCAAAAGAACATCTTGGAGTAGCTGCTTTCCTTCACCGTTTCGATGGTCTCCAGCAGTCCGAGGCCCAAGCTATCGGCCATGAAATAGATGGATAATATAACAGCCAACACCAGAAAGAACGTCTGCATCATATCTGTGATAATGATGGTCTTTAGCCCTCCTTTGTTGGTATATAACCAAATGAGCAACAGGCACAACGCAATGGTGACTGCAAACGGCACGTTCCAGGCGTCGAAAATAAACCACTGCAAAATAATGGCCACCAGATACAGGCGGAAAGCTGAGCCGATAGTACGCGATACCAGGAAGATCATCGCACCCGTCTTATAGCTTCTGTGGCCGAGGCGCTCCTCTAGGTAAGTATAAATCGAAGTTAGGTTCAGCCGGTAATACAAGGGCAGCAACACATAGGCAATGATAATGAACCCCACCGCATTGCCGAGGATGAACTGGAAATAACCGAAGTCGCTGGTACCCACTGCGCCGGGAACAGAAATAAACGTAACGCCCGAGAGGGCGGTGCCAATCATCCCGAAGGCCACCATGTACCACTTGGCATTGCGGTTGGCCACAAAAAACGTGGAATTATCGGCCGACTTACGCGACGTGAAATACGCCACGCCAAGCAACAGGCTGAAATAAACCACCAAAAAGAGAAGGAGGACGGCAGGTGTCATGTCGATGTTGATTTAATGATCCGTTACGCGCGAGTGTTCGATGGCTTTACGTACACTGCCGTATTTTTCGAGTAAATCCGACGCCGTCTGTGCATCGATACCGGTTTCTTCCATAATGATACGGATACCCCGGCTAAACAGCTTGTTGTTGGTCAGTTGCATATCAACCATTTTGTTCCCCTTCACGCGACCCAGTTGAATCATCACGGTGGTACTGATCATGTTGAGCACCAGCTTTTGAGCTGTGCCGGCTTTCATGCGGGTGGAACCCGTAACAAATTCGGGACCGACGATCACTTCAACGGGGAACTTCGCCTCGGCAGCCACGGTTGTATTGGCGTTGCAGACAATACACCCCGTAACAAGCCCCGTTGCGTTGGCCTGCTTGATGGCGCCAAGCACATAAGGTGTACCGCCGGATGCAGCGATACCCACCACAACATCCTTACTGTTGATACCATGCTCCTGCAAGTCGATCCAGGCTTGTTCCACGTCATCTTCCGCAAATTCGACCGCCTTGCGAATAGCGGTATCACCACCGGCGATGATACCGATGATCCAATCATAGGGCACACCAAACGTAGGCGGGCACTCAGAGGCATCGAGGATACCCAATCGCCCACTTGTACCAGCGCCGATGTAAAATAATCGTCCACCCTCTTTCATAGAAGCCACGGTAGCATTGATGAGCTGCTCGATCTGTGGGATAGCCCGCTGTACAGCCAGTGCCACTGTCTGATCCTCGTTGTTGATGTTGACCAACAGTTCTCCAACCGTCATCTGATCCAGATCCTGATAATTCGATTCTTTCTCCGTCGTATTTGTCATCTCGCTCTCATTGTTTTATAGTCATCGGTGATCATACCGGCGGTTCTTGAACCGTCCCTTCCGGCCATCGTCCGTTATTTCGCTTTGGGTGATCAAAATGTCGTTAAAGTAAAGAAAAAACGATTGAAAATTATTGAAATAATTCATCTATCCGTTTATATCCCTATTTTTTGGGTCGTGCCTTATTACGTGCCTCCTGCTCTTTAGCCGCCAAGAGGTAAATCAACGATGCGGTACCGTCCATTGTTGGCTCGTTGGTACTGTAGTCGCCATAGTCGTCGTGATAAACGGCCAGGTCCGACTGAAACGGCATATGAGCATCGGGTTTCGTAAGCCGGATGCCAATAAGATTATCAAATATATTACCAAAAACCGGACCGTCTACCAGTCCGCCATCTATCGGGAACTGCTGCAGATGCGTAAAAGCCGAGTGCGGATCGGAGGGCGTATCGCCCCATGCCGGTAGCCCGTATACCATGCTCGTGCCCCATGGGTTGCAGCCAAAGAGCCAATCGAAGTTAGCTTGCCCGAGCTGCGCGTATGTGTCGTCGTCTGCCAACTCACCGTACCATTGGCACTGAATGGCAAATGAAACGGTAAGGTTGTTGCTGCACCAGATAAAGGGTACGCCACGGTAGAATGCATTCTGCCGGGCACGTGCCCATACCTGCTCAATGCCCTGGCGGTAGTAGCCGATTACCTCGTCGCGCTGGCCGCCCTCCAGATGCCGGGCCAGCTCCCGGTGCCCCAGGTTGATGAAGGGGTACCATTGGTAATGTGCTGCGGTATCGGCTGTCATCCAGGGTGTTATTTTTTCCTTTCGTGCGTAATCAAGTGCTTGCATTGCAAATTTATCCGAACCGGTGACTGCCCATCGCATTGCCGCGGCCAGCTCCATATCATCTACCCAATTTTCTTCGGCATAGATGTAAGGCGATTTCACGGATGCCGTTTGCGTAACCCCCGGCTTCCTTTGCGCGAATGCGTACGCAGTCATTGCCTTTTCGTCCAAAAGACGCGCGTATCCAGTATCTGTTGCACGAAACAGTTGATTTCCCAAACTAAAGGCGCTGGCAAACTTGGCGGCAGTCGAACTGGTACCGGTGGTATTGTTCATGAACTCACCGCGTTGCTGTGGCTCGCCGCTCACAAAGTACACCGGCCGTTCATAGCCGCGGCCGTAAAAATCGTCTTCACCCGGCATGCGCATACCTGCATGATCCCTATCGTCAGCTAGCTGGTTGAACAATAAGTGAGATTCGGGATGCATTTTAAGCAGCCAGTCCAGCCCCCACCTGGCCTCATCAAGCACGTCAGCAATACCATTGCTACCACTCAGGCCATTGGCTTGCTTATGGTCTTGGAAAACATCCGGAAAATCATTGTATGCGGCCAACAAGTGGTAGGTAGCATTAGCCG
>Ga0182739_1001925_pt1 | contig 20332 bp, 21 predicted proteins | sample eDN5th30CBELigBY_FD_128873 | JGI IMG/M metagenome (GOLD analysis project Ga0182739, IMG submission 128873) | Enriched backyard soil microbial communities from Emeryville, California, USA - eDNA 5th pass 30_C BE-Lig BY (version 2) (version 2) | ecosystem: Environmental > Terrestrial > Soil >...
AAATGCTGCCGATCCCGACCCAAGACTGACGCCGATGACCAGCGCACGACGGCCAATCGTCGTACTACTGGAGGTCAGCCAGCAATCTGACTTTCCAAATCCTTTCTACCAATACTCTTCCAGATTAACAATAACCGTCATGCGACGATCGGACAAAAGCATGCACGCGGTACGCACATGATCCCTGAAGAACGAGCCCATCATTATATTATGATGCAAGATATGACCAATCTACAACTCAGTTTTCTATAGATATTTCCGCATTTGTTATATTTTACTGAGCCGCTCTACCCGATGGGCTTCGGGAGCAACGAAGATTCGATCAAATTTGACATAGTATTTTTTGGACATTGCCAGCCAATCTCAAACGTGCCGGCAACTGATCACAAGATCAAAGGCGGTCGCAGGCTGGCGACATCCGACGTACGGCCTCGGGCCGTTCAGACCTCCGCCACCTCCCTCACGAGCGCTGGCTTCGGCCAGGGCAGCAGGTAGGGAGCCAGGGCGCACAGGCCCAGCAGCATGAAGCCCGCGCGCGGCGACCACAGGTCCAGGAGAAGAAGCAGGGCAGCCACCAGGATCGCCAGTGCTAGGCTGAGCGCGATGGCGATCGCGGCAAGCGGCACCGGATGCCAGTCGCCCAGCCGGCTGGCCCAGGCCAGGCCGGGTCCGGCCAGGAGGAAGGGCAGGGTCAGGACCGGGCGCAGCGGCTCGGCCGGCTCGACCAGGATGCCCCCGGCCGCGAGTAGGAAGGTGGCCAGCACGATGGCCGGCAACAGGTTGTTTACACGCATCATGGCGCGCCTCCCCGGCGGACGAACACCGCCGCGTCACGGTTACCGTAGACCAGCTCGAACTGCTGCGAGCCGCGCAAGGACTGCTCCACCGCGTCCAGCGACCCGGGCGGCATCGCGCCCAGCTCGTCGATGAAGGCCTTCTGGCTGCGGGTGATGATCACGAAGGCGGCAGGGTAGCTCTGGTCAGACAGCCAGCCGGACAGCAGGCCGGCCGCGTCGGCGTACAGCGCCTCTTTGACCTCGGCCGGCTCTTCTGCGAGCGGCACGTAGACGAAGTGCTCGTAGTGGCGGAACTGGGACGGATAGACCCGGGCCCCTTCCACCAGCAGGGTCCCCTCGGGTGCACGCTCGGCCACCCAGCGCGCCGCGTCGATCTCTTCCTGGGTGAAGGCGTAGAACCGGTCCTTGCCGCCATGGGCCAGCAGGAACAGGCCCGCGAGCGCGGCGGCGAACAGTCCGCCCGTCAGCAGGGTCGCCAGGGAGCGGCCGCGGTCACCCGTCGGGAAGAACAGGGCCGCGGCGAAGAAAGCCAGGCCCGGCAGTGCGAACATGTAGCTGCGGAAGATGATCTCACCACCATAGGAGGTGCCGACCACCAGGAGCAGCGGCAGGGCGATCAGTGCCAGGGCGATACCGTCGCGATAGCCGGCGATCAGGCGGCGGGCGATGCCCACCACCGCCGCCAGCACCACGGCCAAGGTCAGCAGGCGGCAGAACAGCGTGTTCACCATCTGCGCCTTGCTGATCAGCGCCCGATCGACACCCACCACCTGCAGGTGCGCGACGGTGGCTCCGAAGCCCTCCAGCTCCTCCGTGACATGCTGGGCCACGAACGGGGCAGCCGGCCAGACCAGCCAGAAGGTGAAGGCAGTCCCGGCGAACAGCGCCAGCGACAGGCTCAGCCGCCGTAGCGCCGCCAAGCCGGTCATGGTGGCGATGACCACCAAGGGTGTCAGCTGGTGGCTCGCGATGATCGCCAGGATCACGACCGCGGCCGCCACGGCGGCGGCAGGCCGTACCTCCTCCCTTGCCGCCGGGGCATCGTCGCCCAGCCAGCGGGCCACACGGTCCCAGGCACCCAGCAGATGCCGGCGCGGCGCTACCGAGCCGGGCGGGGCGAAGGCCAGGCAGCGCAGGCAGAGCGCCAACAGCACGAGATAGAAGAAGAAGGCCAGCCCCTGCGGCGCAAAATAGTCCTGGCCGATCCAGTCCGCGGCAACGAAGAACCAGGTGGCGGCCAGGACCACCCGCCGGTCGCGGGTGAGCTGTGCGTAGATCGCCGGCAGGATCGCCACATAGAGCAGGTTGAGCACCAGTGGCGTCCAGCGGGCGACCGCCTCGAAGCTGCGGATCCCGGCCAGCTCGCCGATCAGGGTCATGGCACCGAAGAAGCCCGGCCAGTTGTGGTAGGCGCCCAGCACCGGTTCGCTGCGGTCGATCCCGCCGTGGCGCTGGATGAAGTCGATGATGCCGAGATGCTTCCAGGCCCACTGGTAGCGCAGCGTGCCGTAGGCGAACACCGGCGTGGCGTGGAGCACCACGACCAGGGCCACGAGATAGAGCGAAGCCAGCCAGCCGGGGAGATCCTGGCGGCCGAGCGCGGTGAAGAAGCCGATGGCCAGGCACAGGATCGCCAGCCAGACCGCGCCCGGCAGCCCGCTCGCCAGCCCGAGCTCACCCAGTTCGTGCAGGTCGATCCGCCCGACACGGGTGCTCCACAGCCAGAAAGCGGCCATCAGAGGCAGCAGCGCCAGGAAGATTGTGCTCCCGGCTGCGCGGACCGGAGCCGGCCGCTCGTTGAAATAGCCGATGCCGGTGAGTGGCCGGTGCAGATTGCCATCCGCCCAGGAGGGGCTGGGGATCGGGTGGGACCGCTGCATCATGGGATCATCTCCTGGGTAACGCCGGCCGTGTGCCCGGGCACCAGCAGGCTGCCCAGCAGCGCGGCCCAGGACAGGCCGGCGCGGTGGATGTTCCAACCTGCTCGGCGCAACGCCGCCAGCACCAGAGCGGCAGCGATCAGGCTCTGACCGGCCAGCCAGGCCAGCCCCATGCCGACGATGCCGTACAGGTGCAGGAGCGGGATGCCCATGCCCAGCACCAGCAGCACCATCACCGCCTGGATCACGGCGACCGCCGTCACCCGGCCCTCGACCCGAGCCACGCCCAGGAACACGGAGGTGACGCCGAAGGGCAGCGCCGAGAGGGCGAGGAGGCGGAGGAGGTTTGCCCCTTCCAGGGCATAGTCGGCCCCGAACAGGCCCAGGATCAGCGGCGCGCCCAACAGGATGACCGTCACCGCCACCAGCAGCATCAACATGGTGTGCAGGAAGGTATCCGCCGCCAGCTTCGGCAGCCGCCTGCTGTCGACCGCCCCCTCGGCGACCAGCGAGATGCCCATCGACTTGCTCACCATGTAGAGTGAGTAGGTGATCGTCCAGGCGAGGTAGTAGACGGCGTTGTGCTCGGGTCCCGCCGTCTCCAGGATCAGCATCGGGGGCAGGCCGATGGCGATCGTGAAGAACAGCATCCCGGCCGAGTCACCCCAGAAATAGCGCAGCACCGAGCCTGGCTGCGCCGATCCCTGGCCGGCGGCGGGCGCGCGGTCGTGTTCGGGCAGGATCCGGCCGAACAGGAGGAGGTTGACCGGCACCACCGCTGCGGCCGCGGACAGCGTCCAGGCCATGAACGGCCCGAGCCCGCGCAGGCTGCTTGCGGCCAGGACCAGCAGAAGCCCGATCTTGGCCAGCGCGAACAACGTGTTCTCGATCGGCAGCCAGATCGCCTTGCGCAGCCCGGCCAGCACCAAGTCCTGGAGCGCGAACACCGTCCAGATCACGGTTGCCAGGACGAACCAGGCAGCGGTCCAGAGGTCCGCCCAAAGAAAGCCCAGGCTCGGTGCGAAGACCGGCACGCCCAGGAGGAACACCGTACAGCACACGATCGCGACGGCGCAGCCGATCGCGTAGCTGACCAGGATCCAGCGGCGCGCGTTGCTGCCGGCAGTCGGCAGGTAGCGGGTCAGGATGCTGCCAAGATTTAGTTGGGCGATGCTGCCCAGCGCCATCATGGTCGAGATCAGCGCCGCGTTGAGGCCGATCTCCTCGGCATCGTGGATCTGGGCTGCCAGCATCCACCAGACCAGCCCCAGCGCGGAACTCATTCCGGCGCTCACCACCAGCGAGTAGCCATTGAGGATCAGCGGGCTGCGCAGGATGGCCCTGGCGCGGGTGGCTACACCCGACAGGCCAGCAGTCGCGGACGCGACGGGGGGTGCCATTGGTCAGTCCGCCCGCTGCCAGACGCGGACATAGTCGATCAGGAAATCGGCTGGGAACTGTGTTGCGCTATTCGGTGCGCCTGGCCAGTCACCGCCGACCGCCAAGTTGACCAGGAGGTACATGGGCTCGCGGGGGATCGCCGCCTCGTTCTCGTAGCGCCAGCGCTCCTGGCCATCCAGGTACCAGATGATCCGGTTAGGCTGCCAGTCGACTCCGAAGATGTGCCAGCCGGTCGACAGATCGCCGACCGTAGCGCCATTGCCGACCGAGTGCAGCATGCGATCCATGTCACGATAGTGGAAATGCATCTGCAGGACGTGCGGTGCCTGGCCCAGCACTTCCATGACGTCGATCTCCGGCGTGGAATTGTAGCTGGAGGGCAGCAGCCAGAATGCCGGCCACAGCCCCTTGCCCCGGGGCACCCATGCCCGCATCTCGGCATAGCCGTACCGGAAGTCGAACTTGGCACCTTCCGGCGCCCGATAGCGGGCCGGACCGGTCGTGATCATGCCCGAGGTGTAGGGGAATACCGTGTCGTTGATCCCGACGACCCGCTGGCGCTGCGCGCGCAGCCGGACATGGCCTTCCGTCACCGTGACGTTGCCGGGCAGGTACCACTGCAGTTCACTGTTGCCGAGATTGGTGCACCCGCCCTCGTCCCACCAGTAGCAGGTCGTCCACTTGGTCCGGTCCAGGGTCGTACCGGCGAACCTGTCGGCGAAGATCCGCCGCCACTCGCCTTCCCGGCCATAGGGCCGGTGGTCGGCGATCGCCGGCTTGTCGGTCATTCCGGCTACAGCCAGCAGCAGCAGCGCGCCCAGGAGCCGAGCCGTACGGCTCGACCACCCGACACTTTGGACATTGCTCAAGCGCATCTACAGGTCCCAATCATCCTGGATCATCGTTGAGCGTGGCCGCGAGGGCGGCCAGGCCGGGTGCTACACGGGTACGGCCGACACCAGCATCGCGTAGCCGCCGGTGAACTGGGTTACCCAGCGCGCCGCACGCCAGCCCTGCCGGAACAGCGATTCCAGCGGCGGCGCCACCTCCAGCCTTTCCCCCGACAGCAATGGGCCGAGGTCGTCCGGCCGCGTCGCGGGCGTGATCGTGATGCGCGACAGGGCGAAGCGGTGCTCGTCCCGCGAACTGAGGGCATTGCGGACGCGGCAGGCGATACGGTAGCCGGCCTGCTCCACCAGCCGCCGGGTCGTGGCACTGCTGTAGCCGAACGGATAGGCGAAGCTCACCACCTGGGCGCCGAGCTGGTCCTCCAGCTCGTGCTTGCTGCCCTGGATCTCCTGGAAGGCCCGCGCCGCCGGGATGATGTCGAGCTGCGGATGGCTCTGGGTGTGGCCGCCACATTCGATTCCAGCCGCGGCGACCGCCCGCACCTCGTCCCAGCTCAGCATCGGTCGCCCGCCCTCGCCAAGGCCGCGCAGCCAGCTACTGGTGCCGCCGACATAGCCGGTGGTCACATAGAGGGTGGCCGGGAATCCGTAGCGCTCCAGGATCGGCACTGCATTCAGGAAGTCGCGGAACCCGTCGTCGAAGGTGATCACCACGGTCCGCTCGGGAAGCGGGCGCCCCTCGCGCATCGCCGCCTCCAGCCCCGCCACGGTGAGGACGCGGTAGCCATGCTGGGCGAGCCAACCCATGTGCTCGTCGAACAGCGTGGGCGAGACTACCCAGCGCCGAAAGGCCGGCGTCGCCTGGGTGTCGATGCCGTGGTACATCAGGATCGGAATTGGGCGCATCATCCTACCCTCGTCGGTGATCGACCGGAGTCGTGCGACTTGGCCGCACTGTGGCTGCGGGTTCATTGCGACACGACCTCCTGCACGAGCCGGCCGGTCAGATGCACCGGTGCGGCCGGCTCCTCCAGCGCCGCCAGGGTCAGGGCGATGCCTTCGGCGAGCGGCACGCGCGCCCGGAAGCCCAGTTCCGCCGCCGCCCTGGCCGTCGCACCGAGCGAGGTGCGGATGTCGCCCTCGCGCGGCGGCCCGAACGTGATCGCCGGCTGCAGTCCCAGCGTGCCAAACACGGTCCTGGCCAGGTCCAGAATGGTGGTGGGCGTGCCGGTGCAGACGTTGACGACCCGCGCGGCCGCCCGGCCGTCCGCCTGGTCCTGCCGGAGCCGGGCCATCGCCAGGAGCTGGGCCCGCACCACGTCGGTAACGAACACGAAGTCGCGGCTCTGCCAGCCGTCACCGTTGATCCGGATCGGCCGGGCCTGATTCGCCGCTGCGGCGAACACGGAAATCACGCCGGAATAGGGCGAGGCCGGATCCTGGCGCGGCCCGTACACGTTGAAGAAGCGCAGGCCGATGCTGGGGATTCCGCAGCTCAGCAGGGCGGCGACACCGTGCTGCTCGCAGGCGAGCTTGTCGCAGCCGTAATGGGACAGAGGTGCCGGCCGGACGTCCTCCGCCGCGATGCCCGGCACGTCCCCGTAGATGGCCGCCGAGGAGGCGTACACGAATGGGGTGGCGCGGCCGGTCAGGCGTGCAGCCTGAAACAGGTTGATCAGCCCGCCGACATTGACCTGGTGCGCCGCCACCATCTCGCGGTTGCAGCGCGGTACGGAAGCGATCGCGGCGAGGTGGAAGCAGCCGTCCACCGAGCCGATCAGCGCACGCACTAGGCCGGGCTCGGTCACGCTGCCAACCATCAGCTTGGCGTCCGGATGGCACTGCTCCGCCTTGCCGGTGCTGAGATCGTCCAGGACGGTGACCTCGGCGCCGTCACGGAGCAGCGCCTCGACGAGATGGGAGCCGATAAATCCGCACCCGCCGGTAACCAGAAAATGCGCCATGAGTATCTCCGCGCATAATATTGAAGATACCAATCGATGAATTACAAATTATTGGACGATAACCGTCATAAATCGGATACGCTTTATAATTTACACTCGGTATTTATCGCCACATATGGGCATATACCGGAGACAAGCATTGCCTCGTCATGCGACGTTAATACCAGCGTTACCATGTTCTGCCTAGAGGTTACCAAACGGTAAGGATATTTGCTTGTCGTACTGAGGGGTGATATTTCCGGCAGGGCCAACCGGACAGGACATGACAAGCGCGGACGCGGTCAGGCCGAACCTAACGTCAGGTCGATCGGCACCGGGTGCACGGCATCAGGCGCACGCCCAGACGGGCGGCGCGGGGATCGGCTCAGGCGTCTTGCCCGGGGCCGCGGCGCGGGCGGGTCAGGCCAGCTTGGTGGCGTGGGCGTCGAGGCAGGCGGCGAGGTCGTGCTGCGTCACGCGCCATTCCCGCCCGAACTTGATGGCGCGCAGCTTGCCGGCACTGATCATCTGCCGGATCGTGCTTTCCTTGAGCTTCAGGATCTCAGCCACTTCGCGCACCGTCAGCAGCGGCTGGATGAGCATGGCGCGGACCTCGAGGAATTCACGGTTTCCATCGGCGTTAATCCCGCGCCGGCCTGCCGCGCAACCGTTCTCGGCGCCGCATGGGCGGGTGGTTACGTTCTGATGTCGGTATGTCACGCTTTGTCACCGTTTTCCTCGGTTCAAAATGGTTTTTGATGGTTGTCAGCGGCGTCTGGGCCTCCCAAATGAAGCTTGTCGCACGTACCATCTTGACGCCGCGTCATCTCCCGACGGTAACGTCCGGCCGATGACGCGGCGTTCTTTATCGGGTTGCGTCCGGCCTGGTTCACGGGCGCAGGCTCCCTCTGGTGGACGGTGATGCGACGCATCCTTCCCCCATTCCTGGCTCTGGTCCTGCTCCTGGCCCTGCTGCCGGTATTGGTGCTGGGCGACGCGACCGATCTGCGCGCGTTCGGCCGGGCACTGGGCCTGCGTGACCTGGATGGCTTCGTGGCGGCCATCTCCGCCATCCGTGAGGACGGGGAACTGCCCGAGCGCTGGATCACCAAGCGCGAGGCCGAGCGGCTGGGCTGGCGGCCCGGCCGCGATTTGTGCGATGTCGCCGACGACCATGCGATCGGCGGCGACCGGTTCGGCAATCGCGAGGGTCGTCTGCCGGACCGCAAGGGCCGGCGCTGGCGCGAGGCCGACCTCGACTTCGCCTGCGGCCGGCGCGGCGCCAAGCGGCTGGTCTTCTCCAATGACGGCCTGATCTTCGTCACCATCGACCACTACGACAGCTTCCACGAGGTGCCGGAATGACCGCAGGTGGCCGGGAAAGGCCGGTGGTGCGCCGGATCCTGGTCGGTCGGGACCTGTCCGGCCGCCAAGCGGCGTTCGACCGGCTGGCCGCACTCGCGGACCTGCCGGCCGGTGCCGTGCGCAACCTGGACGCCCTATTCGACGTGCTGCGCACCGACGCGCCGGGCCCGTTCGAGATCGTCTGGCGCCACGGCGGCGGCAGCGGGCTGGACGCAGTGCTGGGCGTGCTGCAGGACGTGGCCGCCGAGCGGAACGACGTTCGGATCGTGATCGAAGCGGCCGGCGCGCCGTTTGCCGAGGATGGGACGAGGATGCGCTTTACCGATAAGACTGTGATCGTGACCGGTGCCGCGCAGGGGATCGGGCGCGCCTGCATCGAGGCGTTCGCCGCCGAGGGTGCCCGGGTCGTGATCGCCGATGTCGATGCGGGCCAGGGCGAGCGCCTCGCCTCGGAGCTGCGCGACCGGGGTACCCGGGCCCTGTTCCATGCGACCGATGTCGGCGACAAGGCGGCGGTCGTGGCCATGGTCGAGGCTGCCAGGAAGTTCGGCGGCGGCATCGACGTGCTGGTCAACAATGCCGGGATCATCCGGGCCGGCGACTTCCTGGACCTGGACGAGGCCGACTTCGACACCGTGCTGCGGGTCAACCTCAAGGGCGCCTTCCTGTGCAGCCAGGCGGTGGCCCGGGTCATGGTGGCAGAGGGCAAGGCCGGTGCGATCGTCAACATGTCCTCGGTCAACGCGGTTCTCGCGATCCCGAACCAGACCCCCTACAATGTCAGCAAGGGCGGGCTGAACCAGCTCACCAACGTCACCGCCCTGGCGCTGGCCGACAAGGGCATCCGGGTGAACGGAGTGGGCCCCGGCTCGATCATGACCGACATGCTCAAGACGATCATGGTCGACCAGGCGGCGCGGGCCAAGGTGCTGGCGCGTACCCCGCTCGGCCGCTGCGGCGAGCCGGACGAGGTGGCCCGCGTCGTCCTGTTCCTGGCCTCGGATGATGCCGCCTATGTCACCGGGCAGACCGTCTACATTGACGGCGGCCGGCTGGGTCTCAACTATACGGTTCCGGTGCCAGACTGAGACGCCGCTTGAACCGTGCCGGGCGTTCCGTCAATACAGCGCCTGGAATTGTGCCCGTGTGACGCGGCGCACCTCCGGCAAGGGGGCGCCGCGTCGTCGTTTCGAGGAAGAAGGTGGATCGATGGATCGCCCGCTGATGCCGAAAGCCACGGCCGTATGGCTCGTGGAGAACACCGGTTTGACCTTCGAGCAGATCGCCGAGTTCACCGGCCTGCACACGCTCGAGATCAAGGGGATCGCGGACGGTGAGGTGAATGCCGGGGTACGCGGGCTGGACCCGATCGGTGCCGGCATGCTGACGCGCCAGGAGATCGACCGCGTCTCGAAGGACCCGAACGCGCGGCTGCGCCTGCAGCGCTCGATCGCCGACACCAAGCTGGTGCCGAAGAAGAAGGAGCCGCGCTACACGCCGCTCTCCAAGCGGCAGGACCGGCCCGACGGCATCGCCTGGCTCCTGCGCAACCACCCGGAACTGTCCGAGCAGCAGATCTGCAAGCTGCTGGGCACCACCAAGAACACGATCCAGCAGGTGCGCGACCGTACCCACTGGAAGAGCCAGGACATCCGCCCGCGCGACCCGGTCCTGCTGGGCCTGTGCTCGCAGTTGGAGCTGGATGACGCGGTGGCACGCGCCCGGGTCGCCAACCCCAAGGCGGTGCGCACCGAACCGCTGCCGCCCGAGGACGGCGAGGAGATGCAGGCGCCGATCTTCGAGTGATGCCGGCGGCACGGGCCGTGCCCGCCTGCATCTCCTGCCCCGGCCGCCGCTAGACCGGCCATGGACGTGCTCGTCCTGCGCCTGTCGCGGCTGGCCGGCGTCGTCACCGTCGCCCTGTTCTTCACACTCGTGGCGCTCGGCAACCTCACCGACCCCGGCGGCAACTGGCCGTTCGTCCAGCACGTCCTGGCCATGGACACGACGTTCGGCGATTCCCGCCTGATGTGGCGGGCGATCACCGATCCCTGGCTGCAGCGGCTGGCGTTCGGCCTGATCATCCTCTGCCAGGTGGCGACGGCCATTCTCCTGTGGATCGGCGTGGTCCGGCTCGGGCGCACCCTGCGCGCCGACCGGCCGACCCACCTGGCCGCGCGCAGCTGCGCGATTGCCGGCCTCACCCTGGGCCTCCTGCTCTACGGGCTGGGCTTCATCGTGATTGGCGGCGAGTGGTTTGCCATGTGGCAGTCCCAGACCTGGAACGGCCAGGGCAAGGCAGCGATCTTCGTGCTCCTGATCGGCCTGACGCTCTTGCACCTGACCGGCCCGGAAAGCTGACAGCCGTCTGCCGCCCCTGCTCCATCATTTCATGAAGCGACGGCAGCAGTCCGCGCCGGCGACAGCTCCGCCAGCATGGCGCGCAGTTCGTCCGGCAGTTCCCGGTCGGTGATCAGTGCGCACGCGATCTCGGCCAAGGCCGGTGCGGTCATGAAGCCGGCGCCGCCCTGCCCGGCCAGCCAGAGGAAGCGGTCGTGCCCGGGCAGGCAGCCAACCACCGGCGAGTGGTCGGGCACGAAGCTGCGCAATCCTGCCCAGCGATGGTGGATGCGCCGTGGCTCATGGCCGGTCAGGCGGGCATAGCGGTCGGCCGCCACTGCCACGTCCCATTCCTCGGCCTGGACGTCGTGCGGCGGTACCTCGGTCGCGTCGGCCGGCGACAAGAGCAGGCGGCCGCCCTCGGGCTTGAAGTACCACGTCTCGGCGATGTCGATCGCCATGGGCCAGCCGGACAGGTCCCATCCCGGCGGCGGGTCCACAGTCACCGCAGTGCGGCGCAGTGCCTTGAGCCCCAGCGGCGGCACCCCCGCCCGTTTCGCCAGCTCGTCGGCCCAGGCACCGGCGGCGTTCACCACGAGACCCGCCTCGACCGGGCCAGCGGCAGTGGCGAGCCGGTAGCCGTCGCCAACCGGCTCGATGCCAATCACCTCCGCATTGCACCAAAGCGTGCCGCCCGATTCCTTCAGGCTGCGCAGACAGAGCTGGAGGAAGCGATGGTCGTCGATCGCCGCGGCGGCATGGTCGAGCACACCGCCGATTACCGCCTGAGGCCGGAGAATCGGCACCAGGGCCAGCACGTCGTCCGCCGCCAGCGGCGGCAGGCCGGTCTCGGCGGCAAAGTTCGCGAGCAACGCCTCCTGGCCGGGCGAGGCGACATGCAGCATGCCGCGCGGGTGCAAGAGGGAGCCGCCCGGATGGCGTGAGTTGGCCAGGAAGGCGTTGCTGGCCAGCGCCAGACGGCGCACCAGCCGGTTGCCGTAGGCGGTGGCGAACATGGTGGCGGAGCGCCCGGATGCATGGGTGCCGGGCTGTGCCTCGCGCTCCAGCAGGCAGACGGAGCGGTGCGGCGCGATCCGGGCCGCACCGCTGGCGCCGGCGATCCCGGCGCCGACGATCGCGACCTCGACCCGCAGCACGGATCAGCGGCGTTCGGCGCTGCCGGGATCGGCCGGCTCGACATGGAGCTGCCGGTCCGCCCAGAAGCGCTGGGACAGGAGGCGGCGGTCGCGCTCGATCAGATCCGCAATGGCACGCAGCTTGGCAGCGGCACTGCTCGGGAGCGTGCCGGGCCGGACCATCACCCGGACCGCCGGGATGTCCACCAGCTCGTGGCGCAGCCGGACCATCGGCTCGTCGCCATCCGCGGTGGAGGCGAGGTCGAAGCTGACGAACTCCTCCGGCTCGCGTGCGGCATAGCTGTCGAGCAGGTCGTCACGGCTGGGCCCGTTGGACGGGCCGTCCTCGACCATGCCCAGCGACAGCAACTGCTTGATCTCGCGCGGCTGGTGGTTGAACACCTGCCTGGCGTGGCGGAGTGCCTCCAGCGTGCCCTTCTGCAGGGCACGGCGGATCGCGTGCCACAGCAGATGGTCCTCACCCAGCATCAGTTCCACGACGGGCTGCAGCTCGCCGAGGAACAGGGTCAGGCCGCGCTGCTCTCCCGGGTAACGTTCGCGCTGCATCCAGCCTGCCTCATGACTGTCACGAAGCAGAGCTTAAGGACTTCCTAACCATCCCGGAAGTGGGCTTCTCCACCGCGAGATGCGCCAGGGGATGCCCGGCGCACGTCCACGTCCCCTCGGCTCAGCCGGCCGCCAGGTGCCGGTCGACCAGCCCGGTCCACCAGGCCATGCCGATCGGCAGGGCCGCGTCGTTGAAGTCGTAGCGGGCATTGTGCAGCACCCGCCCCTCCTCGAAGCCGCCGATGCCCATCCAGATATAGGCGCCCGGGACCTGCTCCAGCATGAAGGAGAAGTCCTCGCCGCCCATCGACGGCAGGGGATCGCGCACGACGTTTTCCGTGCCGACCACCTCGGCGGCGACCTCAGCGCCGAAGTCGCGCTGCTCGGGGTGGTTGATGGTCGGCGGGTAGCCCGGGCGGTGGTGCAGCTCGGCGCGCACGCCGAACGCCTGGCCGAACGCTTCCACCATCTGGCGGATGCGGCCGATGATCCGCTCGCGCGTGTCGGCGCGGAAGGTGCGCACCGTGCCCTTCAGCGTCGCCGTGTCCGGCACGACGTTGAAGGCGGTGCCGGCATTGATCGCGGTGATCGACAGGACCGCGCGGTCCATCGGATCGGTCTCGCGGCTGATGATGTTCTGCAGGGCCGAGACGAGCTGGGCGGCCGCCACGATCGGATCGATCCCGGTGTTGGGCATCGCGGCATGGCAGCCCTTGCCGGCGAGCTCGATGCGGATCTCGTCGGTGCCGGCCATGGCCGGACCCTGGTGCATGGCGAAGGTGCCGAGCGGCATCTGCGGCCAGTTGTGCAGCCCGTACACCACCTCGACCGGGAAGCGCTGGAACAGGCCGTCCTCCAGCATCCGCTTGGCCCCGGCACCGCCCTCCTCGGCCGGCTGGAAGATCACCACCACCGAGCCGGCGAAGTCGCGCGACGCCGCCAGGTGCTTGGCCGCACCCAGCAGCATGGCGGTGTGGCCGTCATGGCCGCAGGCATGCATCCGCCCGGGATTGGTCGAGGCATAGGGTTTGCCGGTCAGCTCCTCGATCGGCAGGGCGTCGATGTCCGCGCGCAGGCCGATCGCCCGGTTGCCCGGCCGCCTGCCCCGAATCAGAGCGACCACCCCGGTGCCGCCCATGCCGGTCACCACCTCGTCGGCGCCGAACTCCTTGAGCTTGTCCGCTAGGAAGGCCTGGGTCGCATGCTCCTCGTAGCCCAGCTCCGGATGCGCATGCAGATGCTGCCGCCAGGCCGTCACTTCCGGCACGAGGGCCTCTATTGCCGCAGGTATCCGCATCGATCACTCCGCTCGGGGGCTGGTTCAAAAAGTGAAAGGGAGCCCGAGACCGGGCTCCCTTCCCTTCTAGCAGCCGGATAACGGCCAGTGCAGCACCCAAGGATGTCCCTGGCCGCGACGCTGCCCTATTCTACTGGACCTGGGCGTAGTTGCCGTCCTTGTACTCGAACCAGACATAGGTGTTCTCGGTGAGATCACCCTTCTCGTCGAAGCCGATGTTGCCGATCACCGTGTCCCAGCGCTTGGAGCGCATCGTCTCGGCGACCTTCGCCGCATCGGTGGTGCCGGCCTCGCTGGCGGCCGCCGCCCAGACCTGCACCGCGGCATAGGTCGAGAGCGTGTAGCCTTCCGGATCATAGCCGCTGGCCTTGAACTCCTCGACCACCTTCTGCGCGGTCGGCAGGTTGCGCGCCTCGGCGCCGTTGGTGAACCGGGTACCGTCCGAGGCCGGGCCGGCCAGCTGGGCATACTCGATCGTGTTGAGCGCATCACCCGAGAGCAGCGGGGCGTTGAGGCCCTGCTCCGCCGCCTGGCGCGCGATCAGCGCCGCCTCGGTGTGGTAGCCGCCGAAATAGATCGCATCGACGTTGAGCGACTTCAGCTTGGTGATCAGCGCGGTGAAGTCCTTGTCGCCGGCGCTGATCGCCTCGTAGGCGACCTCCTGGAGCCCGCCCTCGTTCATGAACTGCTTGGTCAGGTCGGCCAGGCCCTTGCCGTAGGTCGACTTGTCGTGGATCACCGCGACGTTCTTGCCCTTGTAGTTCTCGGCCAGCCACTTGCCCGCAAAGTCGCCCTGCTGGTCGTCACGGCCGCAGGTCCGGAACACGGTGGTGATGCCGTTCTCGAACGGGCCCTCGGTATAGGCCGGGTTGGTCGAGGCGGGCGAGATCTGCAGGATGCCCTGCTCGGCATAGACGTCGCCGGCCGGGATCGAGGATCCGGAGCAGAAATGGCCGGCCACGAACACCGCACCCTGGTCGGCCAAGTCGTTGGCGACCGCCACCGCCTGCTTGGGATCGCAGGCATCGTCGCCAATCGCCAGCCTGAGCTGCTCGCCGTTCACCCCGCCGGCCGCATTGATGTCCTTGACCGCCTGTTCCGCACCGCGGCGCAACTGCTCGCCGAACGCGGCATAGGCGCCGGTCATGGGGCCTGCGGAAGCGATCACGATCTCGGCCTGCGCCATCGCCGTGCTGCCGAGCAGTGCTGCGACGAAGGTCGCACCGGTCATCCACCTGAAAATCTGCATGTTCCGCTCCCGCTGTCGAAAAACCCCACCGATCCCCTTCACGGCACGCTGCCCTGGCCCAGGGTCGGACGCGCCGAACTTCCGCAACTTTAACGCCGCTTAATCGTCCCGCAAGCGCGACCTTCATCAGCCGCCGGAACGCTCCCGGACAGCGAACGGCCCTGCCCGCTCGTACAACCACGGGTACTGGGAGAGCAGCTTGTTGGTCCGCGCGATCCGGTGCGCCAACAAGGCCAGCCCGATCAGGATCGCCGAGCAGACCAGGAACCCGGACAGGTGCAGGAGCGGCTCCTGGAACAGGGCGTAGGACATGAACCGGTCCGCGGCGCCCAGGAGCAGGCCATAGGGCACGATCTGCCAGATCGGCCGCCAAGTCCGGGCGATGGCGCGGCCCATCGCCATGGCTGCCGACCCCGACAGGATCAGGGTGAGCCCGATGAACACGCCGAGCGTCTGGCCGGTCACCGCTTCGAGCATAGCGCGATCTCCCTTCAGTGCCCGCCTTCGAGATAGGCCCGCCGCACTTCCGGGTCGGCCAGGAGCTGGCGGCCGGTGCCGGTCATGGTGATCTGGCCGTTGACCAGCACATAGGCCCGGTGCGCCAGCTTCAGTGCGTGGAAGGCGTTCTGCTCGACCAGGAGCACGGTGACGCCTTGCTGGTTCAGTTCCTTGATGACCGAGAAGATCTGCCGGACGATCAAGGGTGCAAGACCCAGCGACGGCTCGTCCAACAGCAGGAGCCTGGGCCTGGCCATCATCGCCCGAGCGATCGCCAGCATCTGCTGCTCGCCGCCGGACAGTGTGCCGGCCCGCTGGCCTCGCCGGCGCTCCAGGATCGGGAACAGCTCGAAGCAGCGCTTGAGATCGCCATCGAAATGGCTGGGGTCGACGTTGATCGCCCCCATCTGCAGGTTCTCGTAGACGGTCATGCGCGGGAACACCCGCCGCCCTTCCGGCGACTGGGCGATGCCGCGACGCATGATCTGGTGGGTCGACATCTGCGTGATGTCGGTCCCCTCCAGCATGATCCGCCCGCCCTGGCCGCGCGGCTGGCCGCAGATGGTCATGAGCAGGGTCGACTTGCCCGCACCGTTGGCGCCGATCAGGGTGACGATCTCGCCCTGCTTCACTTCCAGCGACACGCCTTTCAGCGCCTCGATCCGCCCGTAGAAGGCGTGGATGCCCTCGATCACCAGCATCAGCGCGCTCCCGGGTCCATGTCGAGGTCCTCGGCGACGATGTCCGGCAGGTCCTCCTCCTCGGGCTCGCCCAGATAGGCCTTGATCACCCTGGGGTCGTCGCGGATCTCGGCCGGCGTGCCCTCGGCAATCTTCTTGCCGTAGTCCAGCACCACGATCTTGTCCGAGATCCCCATCACCACGCTCATGTCGTGCTCGATCAGGAGGATGCCGATGCCCTGGATCTCCTTGATCCAGCGCAGGAGATCGTTCAGCTCGTGGGATTCGGTGTGGTTCAGGCCGGCGGCCGGCTCGTCCAGGCAAAGTAGCACCGGCTTGGTGCACATCGCCCGGGCGATCTCGAGCCGGCGCTGGTCGCCATAGGCAAGGGCCCCTGCTGGCCAGTCCGCCTTGTCGGTCAGGTTGATCCGGTCCAGCCAGGACCGCGCCAGGTGGACCGCCTCCTCCTCGGCCCGCCGGTAGGACGGCAGGCCCAGCAGGCCCTTGATGCTCCACCCCGAGGCCCGCATCTGCTCGGTGTGCTGGGCGACCATCAAGTTCTCCAGCACCGACATGCCGGTGAACAGGCGAATGTTCTGGAAGGTCCGGGCTACGCCGGCGTCGCGCACGATCCGGTGCCCGTCCAGCCGCTCCAGCAGGAAGTCGCCGCGCTCGCCCGACAGGGTGAGCTGGCCCGTGGTCGGCTGATAGAAGCCGGTCAGGCAGTTGAACATGGTGGTCTTGCCGGCCCCGTTCGGGCCGATGATCGAGGTGATCTGCGACTGCTCGGCGGTGAACGACACGTCGTCCACCGCGACCAGACCACCAAAGCGCATGGTCAGGTGCTCGACGGTGAGCAGCGGCGTCATCGGCCATCTCCCCGCGGATGAAGCCGGATGGTCGGATCGCGATGCGAGACGAGGCCGGTGGGCTTCCAGATCATGATCAGCACCATGACGAGGCCGAAGGCGAGCATCCGGTAGTCTTCCAGCTCGCGGAAGAACTCGGGCAGCCCGATCAGGATCGCGGCGGAGAACACGATGCCCAGCTGGCTGCCGAGCCCCCCCAGCACCACGATCGCCAGGATCACCGCACTCTCGATGAACACGAAGCTTTCCGGACTGATGAAGCCCTGGCGTGCAGCGAAGAAGCTGCCGGCGAAGCCCGCGAACATCGCCCCGATGCCGAACGCCGCGAGCTTCACGTTGGTCGGGTTCAGCCCGAGCGCCCGGCAGGCGATCTCGTCCTCGCGCAGGGCCTCCCAGGCCCGCCCGATCGGCAGCTTGCGGATGCGGATGGTGAACCAGTTGGTGAACAACGCCAGCACCAGGATCACGTAGTAGAGGAAGGCGATCCGGTGGTAGGGATCGAAGCTCAGGCCGAAGAAGCTGGCAAAGGTCTCGCCGCCGTCCTTCGGCGGGTTGGCCTGGAACGGCAGGCCGAAGAAGGACGGGCGCGGGATGCCGCCGATCCCGTCCGGCCCGCCGGTGAACTCGTACCAGTTGATCAGCACGACCCGGATGATCTCGCCGAAGCCGAGCGTCACGATTGCCAGATAGTCGCCGCGCAGGCGGAGCACCGGGAAGCCCAGCACGATGCCGAAGCTGGCGGCGAACAGGCCCGCCAGCGGCAGGCAGACCCAGAAGCTCCAGCCGAAATACTCGGAGAGCAGGGCGTAGGAATAGGCGCCGACCGCATAGAAGGCGACGTAGCCCAGGTCGAGCAGGCCGGCCAGGCCCACCACGATGTTCAGCCCCCAGCCCAGCATGATGTAGATCAGCACGATCGTCAGGATGTCGACCAGCTGCCGGGAGCCCCAGGGGGAGACCGGGAAGGCGAAGGCCACCAGGATCAGCACCAGGCCCAGGCCCAGCGAGATCAGCTTGCCGGTCCGGGTCATCTCGCGCCGCCTGGTGGCAGCGGCCGGTGGGCGCGCCGAGACATAGGCGAGCTGGCCGGCGCGCATCAGGATGAAGGCCGGCAGGAGCAGGGCCAGCCAGTTCAGCGGCGCCACCGGGAACGGCAGGAGGAAGGCCAGGTTCGAATCGAGGTTGCCGGTGAGCAGCGGCACCAGGAGGAGTGCTGCCAGCACCACGCCCACCAGCATGGGCAGGCGCCAGCTCCGCTCGGCCAGCGCAAACACTGCGGCGGAGCCCAGGGCTACCACCACCACGCAATACAGGACGATGTGGTAGCGCGGGCGGAGCGACAGCCCGGTCTGGGTCGCCACCAGTTCCAGCCCTACGATCAGGCTGGTCATCAGGAAGGTGATGAGCACGGCACCCAGGACGTGGCGCAGCAGCCTGCTTCCGTCCAATCCGGCGAGAAGACCCGTCATCGCCTCAGACCTTCTCGATCTCGGGACGGCCCAGGAGGCCGGTGGGGCGGAAGATGAGCACCAGGACCAGGACCCCGAACGAGGCCACGTCCTTGTACTCGACGGAGAAATAGCCTGACCAGAACGCCTCGATGAGCCCGATCAGGAGGCCACCCAGCATGGCACCCGGCAGGGAACCGATCCCGCCCAGCACCGCCGCGGTGAACGCCTTGATGCCGGCCACGAAGCCGATGAAGAAGTCGATCACGCCATAGTAGAGCGTGAACATCAGCCCGGCCACCGCGGCCAGCGAGGCGCCGATCACGAAGGTGAGCGAGATGGTCTTGTCGACGTCGACGCCCAGGAGTGCTGCCATCTTGCGGTCCTGCTCGCAGGCGCGCTGGGCGCGGCCGAGCGCGGTGCCCTTGATCAGCCAGGTGAACACCGCCATCAGGACCAGCGTCAGCAGCACGATCACGATCTGGATGTAGCTGACCCGGGCGGCGAAGCCGGCATCGCTCTGGACCAGGGTGATGCCGCCCGAGACCATCTGCTGGAGGGGCTTGGGCCGGGCACCCTGGGCCAGCTGCACGTAGTTCTGCAGGAAGATCGAGGCGCCGATCGCCGAGATCAGCGGGGCCAGGCGCGGCGAGGATCTGAGTGGCCGGTACGCGATCCGCTCCACCGACCAGCCGTAGAGCGAGGTCAGGAGGATGCCCACGATCAGCACGATCAGCAGGGCCAGCGGCAGCCAGGAGATGCCGACCGCGCCCAGGATCAGGAACACGATCAGTGCGTGGAAGGCACCGATCATGAAGATGTCGCCATGGGCGAAGTTGATCATGCCGATGATCCCGTAGACCATCGAATAGCCGATTGCGATCAGACCATAGACAGCGCCCAGCGTGACGCCATTCACCAGTTGCTGAAGAAAGTATTCCATTCCGGATGAGGCTCCCGCGGCAGGTGCGCGTCCCCCCCGGGCAGCGGACGAGCACGCGCCGCGATCCGGTCGAGCCTCGTTGGTTTCGCGCCGCACCCCTCGATATCTGACAGCCGGTACACGAAGCCCGGCGGCCCCTCAAGTGTCTCGATACGATTCACGGTGCCGGCGCAACGGGTAAGAGCACGGCCGTGCGCGACAATGCTTCGTTAACCCGGTGCGGCTAGATTGCCTTCCCATGGAGGTGCCATGGAACGCAATGATCTCGACTTCGTCGCGGCCGGTGAACCGCCAATCCTGGAGTACCGGCGGATCGGCAGGCTCCTGCGCGTGGCCGCCATCGATCCCGACACCGGCACCGAAGTGGTGATCCAGGGCCGTGCCAGCGGCGACCATGCGGCGCTGGAGCGTCTGGCGCTGCGCAAGTTGGCCTGGGCGCTGGACCGCGCCGCCGGCCGCCGACGGCCGGGCCAGCACTGATGCCTGCCGACCGCTGGCCGGGTGCTGCGCCATCGCCCGGCCGATGCCGCGCCTGGCGTGACCGGCTGCCCTGGGCGGAGGTCGAGCCGATGGCAGGCTGGCCACCAGCCCCTGACCACCCGTTCCCGGCGCCGACCACTGCCGCGCCCGCTCCGCCGCGCCCGGTGCCGTCACCAGTGCAGAAGGAGAACGGTGCGGGCGTATGACGTGGCTTGCGCGACCGCCGGCCGGCAATGCCCTCCGGTTCCGCTTACCTTTTCTTCGTCCCACCGGTCCGAAGCCGCTGGAACGGCTTCAAAAGGCCCACCGGCCTGACTGACTGTCGGCAAAGTCGCTGGGTTGGCCAGTTCGTAGGTTAATCAGGCATGTCGTGGCTGGAGAGTGCCATGCCTGATCGACCCTATCCTTGCGCTCTGACTGACTGTCGGCAAAGTGGCTGACTGGTCACGCGATGCGCCGCAGCATGATCCGGCTCATGGCCGCATGGATCATCGCCACGCCGGTTTCAGGCAGCCGCTCATCGTCCCGGGCAAGGCGACGGGAACGGGAGAGCCAAGCGAAGGTCCGCTCAACGATCCATCATCCGTCAGC
>Ga0182739_1001927_pt1 | contig 20321 bp, 18 predicted proteins | sample eDN5th30CBELigBY_FD_128873 | JGI IMG/M metagenome (GOLD analysis project Ga0182739, IMG submission 128873) | Enriched backyard soil microbial communities from Emeryville, California, USA - eDNA 5th pass 30_C BE-Lig BY (version 2) (version 2) | ecosystem: Environmental > Terrestrial > Soil >...
TGAACGTTCCTGTTTAGTAGACGTATAATGTGATTCCTCAGTCTTTTTTACAGATTTATGATCAGTGTGCCTATTGGTAATAGCATAATCACCAGCATTACTGTAACTCCTAAAATCCGCCATTGGGTAGGTAAAGGGGGATGAAAATGGCTGATAATGGTATGGAGGATAGGGTACGTTTCTTCTCCCTTTTTTCATTTCCTATAGGAAGGACTGCTATAGTAGCCTCCTTTCCACACACCTCCTTCTCGCAAAAGGTTTTTACAACAGATTGAAAGGGAATTATACAGTTCATGCTTGTATAATCCCTTCTTTATGTTATGAGCTCCCCTCAATCACAATCATGATCCCAGTCATGGTCGTTGGTTGTAGAGGAAACACGAATCTGTTGGTTTTGGAGAATTTTCACCTTGAAATAAATAACCATTTTAGATTCGGATCGAGTGAAGGTACCTTCGTCTAATAATTCATTAGAAAATAGGTCACCCTCCCTATCGATTGCTTCATCCCATTCAATGATTTTACTTGATAGCAGCTCGCAGTACGGAAGTTCATTATAATGCTGGCTGCTTTCTTGATGAAATTGAGATAGATCACTTGATAACATTTCATCTTTCTCAGGGTAGCCCATTGGTAGTGGCTGTGATACAAAGAAATCAAATTCCTGACGTTTATTTTTTTCTGGCATAACAGGTGATGAAATAAAATCCTTTACTTCAGTGATCACTTCAAATGGTATTTGTTCAGTTTGGGATAGTATGCTTGATTGGATGCTAGGATTCTCCTGTTGCGGAACCCCCGTATTAGTCACCACGGGACCAGTTCCAGCTCCACTAATTGGCGTTGCATATTGGATATTTTTACGAATATAACCTTTAATAAATAGTTTATTTGTTGGTAGTAAAAGGCGGCATTGCGTAATGACCAATCTCTTCTTAATATCTTTAATTTCTAATACTGGTTCTTGAAAGATCGTAACGTGTGTTTTATCAACTTGTAAATCAAGTTCAGCCAATACGACAGGAACTTTTGTAACTATTTTTCCAATGGATACATGCGGATAATGATGTTTGTTTTTTTCACAATCGCAGTGTTCATCACAATCATGGTTGTGTTTTTTATAATCTGACATATTATCTTCCTCCTCAGGGCTTCAGAATAGTGTATTCTATGCCGTACAAATGACTATGTATGGGTATTCGCCCAGAGACAACCACACAAAAACAAGTGAAAACGCCTTGAACGACGATTTCACTATGTTTTTCCATATTGAAAAATTATTTATGATAAGAAAAGCTGGAATAGAGGAACCTATCATTGGAAATGGAATATAAATGAATAAATAATTTAGGCAAAAACCAAAATTATCATGTTACTCGTTAAAGTATTCATGATAATTCTGGTTACTTCTGATATCCGTATCGAAGCTTTCTATTTTATAAAGTTGTAGGCGGTGTCATCGCAACAGTTACAAATGCCTGTTGGTTTTGTAATACTTTAATGGTGAATGTTAAGAACATTTTCTCCACCATATCATGGAAATATCCTTCCTCAAACGGTGCCTCTCCATGAAGTGGTTTGCGGTCGATTGCTTCATCCCATTCAGTTATTTCACTTGAAATAAGCTCACAGAATGGAAATTGATTGTAATGCTGTGTACTAATTTGATGAAATTGGGAAAGGTCGCTTGAAAGGAAGCGGTCTTTTTCCGGGAACCCTTTTCCTAATTTTTGTGAGCGAAAGAAGTCAAATTCAGAACGAGTATTTAATAACGGACGCTGCGGCGGTGAAATAAAATCTGCTGCAGGGATGATTGTTGATAGTTCAAACGGTAAATCAATGGTATGTGATCTCATCTCTGAAGAAACACAATTGTCTGAAGCACGATAGGTCGGTGATGCAAATTGGAAATTCTTTCTTACAAATCCTCTGATAAATAAATGTGCATCTTCAGGAACAAAAACTTCGGTTGGATCATCAGTAGGACGAAGCATTAGACTACATTGAACAATTTTGACTCTTTTCTTCACATCCTTGATTTCTAGTACAGGGTCGTCAAAATGAATATTCGCACTTAATGTCGTACTGACAGTTCTTTGTGCAAGTGTAACAGGTACATGCATAAGAACAGGACCAGGTGCTGGGACTACCGTTGGAGCACTTTCCTCACTTGCAACTTCATCTAATGTTGAAGAAATATTCAAATCTATGCACTCTTTTTTATGTTGTTCTTCGCTCATTTTTATTTTTCCTCCTTGATTTCTATCTTCCATTTATCCTATGCATGTATACTTTCTCCGCTTAGATATATGAATCAGTATAAACGTGGAATTTAGACATAAAACCGTATTGGTATTTTGAAAATAGGTACTTGCACAACGAAATGCCCATCCTGCATAAGATTCAGAAGGAGGTTGATACCGATGAATAACCAACACTTTCTAGCCGTTGATATTGGAAACAGCTGGTACAAAGCAATAGCTTCTGATTCTGGAATGGTAAATGAATATCAAATCCCAAATGCATTAGCCCTTTTTGATGAAGAATATTATGAAAAGCCATATGATGATGAAGATATTAAACTAGAAGAGAATTTAATTATTGAGATCAAAAGTCATGCCATTGTTGATAAGCGGGAAATTTACTATATTGGTAAAAGTGCAGCAAAACAGCGAGATGTAAGTTTAACAGCTATTAATAACCAAAAGGTAGAAGAAGATCGTACTTATATCCTGTTATTCGGTTTGGCAGCATATCATGCTGTATTAGTAAATCAAGAGGAAACAGAAATCAATTACCATATTGATCAATTAGCGGCTTCCCTGCCAACAACGCAGTACAAAGAGAAAAAAGATGTATTTAAACAGCGATTAATTGGTACTCATACGGTCATCTTTCATAAAGTTCCTGGTTTGCCGGAACCGAAGGAAGTGACGGTTAAGCTTCATGTCCATGATGTTGTGATTGGTGCTGAAGGAGCATGTGCTTACCTTGGGCTTACAAGGGATCAGGATACGCTGGGAGTTAAAGATGACTCGATTGTAAAGGATTCCCTTAAAGGCGTAATTATCGGTGATTTGGGTGGAGATACAGTCGATTTTGTTGGAATAAAAAACAATAAACCGGTAGCCTCTGTCGAAGGTGAACCATTTGGAATCAATCAGTTTCTAGATTTAATTATTCAAAAGGTTAGTAAAAATGAACTTTATCGCTTCGATTCTCGTTCCGAATTAGAGGAAAAACTAGCAAGTGGTCAGTCAGAATGGTATGTAGAGCCGTTTGCAGGCGTGAAGAAGGATATAAGTAAATACATCATTCCTCAGTTAAGGGCGATGGCTATCAAGTATCTTGAGTATTTTGACCGCGTTAGAAGTAATTCGAATGAAATTAAAGGTGCTGCCCGATATATAGCAGTCGGAGGTGCTGCAAAATTAGCTAAAAAACAAATTCTGCAGGCATCCGTTAAATGGGCGGAAAGAGGTCGCCCAATTCAATTGTTTTTCCCTGAAGATATGGAGAAGCTAAATGTTCTTGGTCTAATGATTTTGGCTAAAATGAATCAATTAAAGAAAGACCAAGTGAATACAGCTGATTATGAAACCGTTAAGGTGTAGAAGGTAGAAGGTGACGGAAATGTCTAAAATATACACAGATTACGTCAACAAAGTGGCGATTACGATTCCAGAGAAATTCATTGATGTTAAATCAGGTGAATCTTTTTCAATATCGCAAAAGGTCCAAGAGCAGATTGAATATCATGCAGAAAACAGTACTCTCATTCATCTTGTTATGTCAGCACTCACTAGTTATCTACATCCAAAAAAGATGAGTGGTGGAAGCACGAGCCATGATGATATTCTAGTTGAATTATCAGAAATAAAAAAATTGCTAAAAGATATACCAGCTCGGCCTATGAACAAAAATAGGCAAAAAGCCCCGCAGCAGCAGAAACAAGTAAAGGCAGAAATTGATATGGATTTAAAAGAATTAGAGGAAATTCTTGAGGCCTTTGGTGGATAGGGTAGGAGTTTTATAAATAGAAATAATAGCTGATTCATATACAGGTATGAACAAAACCATTAGAAAAATCTAGTAAGAAAGGATGTTTTGCTGGAGCTGGATAATGGTTAAGTCTTCCTCATTATGATTCAGCTTTTTTTGCCATCATTTTCAGATGTTTACGATAAACGTTTGAGTTTTTTTCTTCAGGATTGAGTACCGAGCAATTGAATTTTATAAAAATGATCATTCGTTTTGAGAAGGCTTACATCCTTAATATAATAGGGTTTTCAGCCTTTCAAATTCTTGACATTCTTTACTAATAATGATAAATTTTATTTAACCGTTATGCACCGTGTTAGATTATTGCATGCTGCTTATTCACAGGTTTGACCTAAGTTTGGATGAGTAATGAAAGTAACGCTATCAACGTTGTAAATGGTAAATTTTACATGGTTTAACAGCCAATAGGAGGATTTTTTTTCATGAAAAACGGTAAAGTAAAATGGTTTAACTCAGAAAAAGGTTTCGGATTTATCGAAGCTGAAGATGGAAATGATGTATTTGTACATTACTCTGCAATCCAATCTGAAGGTTTTAAAACATTAGAAGAAGGTCAAGAGGTTTCTTTCGAAGTTGTTGAAGGTGCTCGCGGACCACAAGCTGCTAACGTAACAAAATTATAATCTGCTATATTCATATAGACAGCTCAGCCAATGGTTGAGCTGTTTTTTAACGTTTTCGTGAAAAATAACTAATACTCTTTCTTCATAAGCGCCTTCAAGAGCTGCCATAATTAGGTTCGCTTCCGCAATTTTAATTTTGTTATAATAAGAGAATGTGAGATGAGAAAAATTGAGGTGAAGCGGTTTGAAATTTATCCATACAGCCGATTGGCATTTAGGGAAATTAGTACACGGAGTTTATATGACAGAAGACCAGAGGTTTCTATTAAATCAATTCATAAGTCTTGTAGAAGAAGAAAAACCAGATGCTGTTGTTATTGCAGGAGACCTGTATGATCGTTCAGTACCTCCGACTGACGCAGTTGAGTTATTAGATGAGATATTATTTAAAATAAATGTAGATTTAAAAATTCCAGTTGTCGCGATATCAGGAAATCATGACAGTGCAGAGCGTCTTTCATTCGGTAGTTCATGGTATCGCAGCAATCAGTTTTACCTAGCTGGAAAGCTTGAAAAGCAGTTTCGCCCGGTTTCAATAAATGGAGTTAATTTTTACTTAGTACCATATGCAGAACCGGGGATTGTCCGGCAATTACTTGATGATGATACCATTCATTCTCATCAGGATGCAATGAAAGCAATAATCTATCAAATCGAAAAAAATATGAATGTAAATGAACCGAATGTATTTGTCGGTCATGCCTTTGTACTGGGCGGAGCGACAAGTGATTCTGAACGGAGCTTGTCAGTCGGCGGGTCTGGCTGTGTTTCCGCCGATCTTTTTGAACCATTTTCTTATACAGCACTTGGGCATTTGCATAGCCCTGACGCAATATATCATCAAACTGTTAAATATTCCGGGTCGTTAATGAAATATTCCTTCTCAGAAGCAAAGCAAAAAAAATCTGTCTCAATCATTGAAATGGATGAGAAGGGTCAGTTTGACATACGCTATCGTTCTTTATTACCTAAATATGATATGCGTGAACTAGAGGGAAGTCTTGAGCAGCTTCTTGACCCGCATTTTTACCAAGATGAAAAGGTTGATGATTATTTAAAGGTGACCTTGCTTGATGAAGGTGCATTACTTGATCCGATTGGAAAGCTGCGCCAGGTCTATCCGAATGTACTGCATCTTGAGAAGAAAATTCACTTAACTGATATGAAGAAAAAGCAGCAGATGGAAATATTAAAGGAACACAAAAAGTCTGAGCTTGAGTTATTTGAAACATTTTATACAGAAATGACGACTCTTGAGTTTACTGATGACAAGCGCAAGGTTATGAGTGAAATCATTGGAAAGGTGTTAAAGGAAGAGGTGGCAAAATGAGACCGTTAAAATTAACGATGCAGGCGTTTGGCCCATACGCTGCCAAAGAGGAAATTGATTTTACAAAGCTCGGGTCACGGACGATGTTTGTCATCTCTGGGAAAACAGGTGCTGGCAAAACAACGATTTTTGATGGAATCAGCTATGCAATTTATGGAAAAGCAAGCGGGGAGGATCGAAATGGATCAGATCTTCGCAGTCAATTTGCAAGTTCGGATCTTTTAACGGAGGTACAACTAGAGTTTAGCTTGCGAAATAAGACGTATCGAATCAGCAGGTCACCGCAGCAGGAAAAAAAGAAAGATCGCGGGGAAGGCTATACAACGATAGGAGCAAAGGCAGAGCTCTATATAGCAGACGAAACGGGTAAGTTCCAGATTCTTGCTTCAAATGTTCGTGATGTTGATGTGAAAATAAAAGAAATTATGCTCATAGACAGTAATCAATTCCGGCAAATTCTCATGATTCCCCAAGGTGAATTCCGTAAGCTGCTGACCTCTGACAGTAAGGAAAAAGAAACAATCCTTCAGCGTTTATTTCATACTGAAATTTATAAAAAAGTGGAAGATAAGCTTAAAGAGGAAGCCTCCCAGCTGAAAAACTCTGTTGATCGGCAGAAAAACGAAAGAAATCAAACCCTTGGTCGTATTCAAGCTCTTTTACACGAAGGCCTTATAAATGCTCTCCAGGAGGATCGATATAATGACGTGAGAATTCTTCCATTATTGAAGGAAGAAATTGAGCTATTAAAGACTGAACTGACAAAGCTGACAAACGATAAGGAAGGAAAGGAAGCTGAAAAGGATAAGATCCAGCAGCAGCTGTTTGAAGGCGAAGCGATCATGAAGCAGCTGCAGGCACGTGAAGAACTAAAGAGAAGGAAACTCGAGCTAGAAGGTCAAAAGCAGGCGGTTGAGGAAATAGAAAAGCGTATTATCCTTGCCCAAAAAGCAGCAGTACTGACAAACCAGGAAGAATTATGCCATCGTTTAAAGCGTGAGTTAGATGCCGCCAAAGCAAATCAAGAAACCATTTCGGCCAAAAAAAATACGCTAACAAGTTCACTTACAGAATGGGAAAAGAGGCTGAAAAAGGAAAAAGAAAAAGAGTCTGAACGACAAGCTCAATTAGACATTGTTAATCAATTAAAACAAATTGAAGCAGAAGTTCGATCACTTTCTATGTTTAGTCAGGAAGTAAATCGCCTTGATAAAAATCTGCAGGAGGCTTCACTGGCTAAGAAGAACAGTGAAGGCCGAATCAAAACAATTGAATTGGCCGTTCAGGCATTACAGGCAGAAAAGAAAGAGCTGGATGAACAGCAAATGACGTACTTTGAAAATGAACGAAAAATGGACAAGCTGGAACTTGTTTACGAACAAATCGTTCGATGTGAGCAGCAATATAACAGTTATCTTCAGGCTCAAAAGGATTGTGAGTATAAGAAAGGTCTATTTGAGCGTGCACACTCCCATTATCAGGATGTGTCGGTCCTTGTACAGGAGCTCGAGCAAAAATGGCTCCATGGCCAAGCGGCTATTATTGCTAATAAATTGCAGAATGGTGAGGAATGCCCTGTATGCGGCTCAACGCATCATCCAAACCCAGCAGTGAATAATAGTGGGGATATTCCATCTGAAGAGGATTTAAAAGCTGCTAAACAACAGCGGGCTGACCTGGAGGCTGAAACGCGCCATGCTGAATTATCTCTTATTAAAGCACAGTCAGCTGAAAAGGCATTGGAAGAAAGTATTGCAGAACTAGTAAAGAGTATTACAAATGAGCGTGGTGCCTTCTCGGTTGACGAATTGGATTTGGTCAAGAACACCGTAGGGGATGAGAAACAACAGCTTCGTTTAAATCAGGAGCATTTACAGAAGCAAAAGAAAAGATTGGAAATAATCGGGGATCAGCTGGAAAAATATGCACATGAATTCAAACAAACAAATGATCAGTTGGCACGTATGACGGAAAATCTGAATCGTTTAACGATCCAATTTACAGAAAAAAATACAGTTCTTTCACAAATGAAGGATAAAATTCCGGAGCAATTACAAACAATTCCTGCTTTTGAGACTGAATTACAAAATGCTATAAAGCAGTATGAAGAGCTAGTGAAGCAATTTGAACAGGTGCAGCTACAGTACCAGAAGACAAATGAAATGCTTCTTTCCGAAACAGCCCGGTTTGAGGAAGCAGAAAAACAAGCAGCCCAAGCAGAGCAAAAGCTGAAAATTGAACGTGAAACGTTTAAGTCAAAATTGGAGGAACAAGGATTTAAAGGGTACACTGCTTATGAGAATGCAAAAAAAACCGAGCAAGAAATCATGCAGCTGCAGCAGGAGGTACGGAACTACCATGAGGAATCCCGATCTGTCAAGGATCGGTATGAGGAGCTGGACAAAGTACTCACTGATATAAAAGAACCTGACCTTGCCGGGTTGAACGCCGCATTTGAAATGATTAAGAGCGACATTCTAGCTTTACAAAATCGTTATAATCAGCATTTTGTTAGAAAAGTGGAGTCTGAACAAATTGTAGAAAAAATTGAACTGATTAACGATGGTATAAAATCGCTCGAGGAAAAGTACGAATTAATTGGTCATTTGTATGAAATGGCAAAGGGTCAAAACAATCACAGGATTACATTTGAACGATATGTATTAGCTGCATTTCTTGACGATATTTTGCGCGAAGCAAATGAGCGGTTAAAGAAAATGACTGGAGGGCGCTATGAGCTGAATCGTAAAACGGATCGCTCGAAAGGAAATGTTCAAAGTGGCTTGGAATTACTTGTTTTTGACCAATATACCGGACAAGAGCGTCATGTGAAAACTTTATCTGGTGGTGAAAGCTTTAAAGCTTCCCTTTCATTGGCTTTAGGACTTGCTGATATTGTCCAGCAGTATGCTGGCGGTGTATCACTTGAAACGATGTTTATTGATGAAGGCTTTGGAACGCTAGACCCAGAATCATTAGACCAATCGATCGAAGCCCTCATTGATATTCAATCAAGTGGCCGGCTTGTTGGGATTATCTCTCATGTTCCTGAATTAAAGGAACGAATTGATGCAAGACTTGAAGTGATGGCAACAAAAAGCGGAAGCCGAACAGAATTCCACTTTTTAAATGGATAAGCTTGGAGTAAATTAGGACATAGAGCAGGTGGCATTAATGAATAAACGTTATTTTACAATTGGGATGGCAGGTCATATCGATCATGGGAAAACAACGCTTACGAAGGCATTAACCAATGTAGATACGGATCGGTTAAAGGAAGAAAAGGAACGGAATATTTCGATTGAGCTTGGCTTTGCACCGTTATATGAGGATGATGAAATTCAAATCTCAGTTGTTGATGTACCTGGACATGAACGCTTTATTAGACAAATGATTGCAGGTGTTGCAGGAATTGATTTGGTCATTATGGTTGTAGCTGCTGATGAGGGTGTCATGCCCCAGACAAGGGAGCATCTCGAAATTTTGAGATTTCTTGGTGTAAAGAATGGTATTGTGGCGATTACGAAAATGGACAAGGTTGACGAAGAACTAATTGAAGTAGTCAAGGAAGATATTTATGACGAATTAAAGGATACGGTCTTTGAAAGTAGTCCATATATGCTCGTTGATAGTGTTTCGTACAAGGGTATTGAAGAGCTAAAATCTAACATTATTTCAACTTTAAAAGGACAGGAAATGCGCGATATACGTGGTGCTTTCCGGCTTCCAATTGATCAGGTTTTTACTGTCAAGGGACAAGGAACGGTTGTAAGGGGAACGGTATACGAGGGTTCAGTAGAAGAAGGACAGGTTCTAACCGTGCTGCCAAAAGGGTTACACGTACGTGCTAGGCAAATTCAAGTCCATCACCACAATGCTCGTCAAGTGTTTGCTGGACAAAGGGCTGCGATTAATCTTTCAGGAGTGGCGAAGGAAGAGCTGGAACGCGGGGATGTCCTCGTATCCTCGGAACATTTTATTGTTACGAAAACAATTGATGTCGCTATGCAGGTAGTTAGTGATCTAGACCATATGGTGAAGCAGCGAATGCCAATCAAATGTCATATTGGTACGGCTGAAGTAATGGGGCGGATTGTCTTTTTTGACCGGAATGCAATTGAAACGGAAAACGATGAAATCCTATGCCAATTAAGGCTTGATGAAGAAATTGTTACAAAACGTGGTGACCGCTTTATTTTAAGAAGACCGACACCGCAGGAAACGATTAGCGGCGGCTGGGTCATTGAACCACGCGGTGAAAAATATAAATTTGGTTACCGAACCATCGAGCAAATAGAGCAGAAAAAAATCGGTACACCTAGAGAAAGAATCACAGCAGCACTTGTGGAAGGGAAATGTCTGCCATTACCTGAACTAATAAAACGAACTTCTCTCCCAGAGGAATCCATCCTATCAGAGTTAAACAGTGTAGAATTTGTCTTTATTGATCAAAAGGTATATACGCTAAAATCGATTATCGAGACACTATTAGATGAATTTTCTGATCGGATTTCCTATTATCATTCGCAGCACTCCATGAAAGCTGGAATGAATAAAGCAGAGCTTTTTCATCATTTACAAAAGGAATATCCAAAAGCATTATTAGAATATGTCCTTGACCATGGTGTAGAAAAACAGCTGCTGCGAAAAAAAGAGCAGTATATTGCTTTATTTACTTTTATTCCTCATGTTCCGAAAAACTGGCAAAGGCGAACGGAAAATATGCTGAATAAAATGAAGCAGGATGGGTTTCAAGTACAGTATCTAACTGATTATTTTAAAAATGACGGAATTCCGGATCATTTAATCAATGATATCAAACATTTCCTTGAGGAAGAGGAAATGATTGTTTCACTTGATGAGCAGTATTACTGGCACAAGGATATTTTTAATCAGGCAGTGGACAGGCTGAAATTGGGAACAAGTTCAGAATTCGATATCGGAGAAGCTAAACAAATTCTTTCCTTGTCAAGAAAGCTAATGATTCCGTTCCTTGAGAGGCTTGATCAGCTACAGTATACAAAAAGGGTTGAGAATAAAAGAGTTTGGAAATAATAGTGTGCACGAAAAAGCCGGGAATGATGTGAATTCCGGCTTTTTTCATGCATATTAAAGGAGCATGTCAGATTGTATATAATGGAATAACAGTTCAGCTGTTTGTTCGAGTGCCTGTTGATGTGTTCGCTCAAATGCATGTGACGCATCAATTCCTGGTCCTATCAAGCCGTGGATAATATCATGACCTGCGCGAAGTGCTGCTGAAGCGTCGGATCCATAAAATGGATAGAGATCGAGTTTATATTGAATTCCATTTTCCTGTGCAAGCTTTACAAGCCGTTTTCTGAGTTCATAATGATAGGGTCCACTCGCATCCTTAGTACAAATGGATACAGTATATTCATCTGTGGATTGTCCGTCACCAATAGCACCCATATCAACGGCTAAAAATTCTACCGTTTCCGGAGTAATATTTGAGTTTCCTCCATAACCGATTTCTTCATTATTTGATATAAGGATATGGGTTGTGTAAGGCAGTGTGATGTTGTCCGTTTTGATTCTTTTGATTAGCTGCAAAAGAATTGCCACACTTGCTTTATCATCTAAATGTCTTGACTTAATAAATCCGGAGGGGGTTATTTCAACACGCGGATCGAAGGAAATAAAATCGCCGACCTCAATGCCAAGTGCACGAACATCATCTGCACTGTGCACCTTTTCATCGATTCTGACCTCCATGTTGTCTTGATTTCGTTCCGCTTTGTCTGCATCTTTATAGACATGTACAGATGTCTGATGCATGAGAATGGTTCCCGAATATTTTTTACCGCTGGACGTTTCGATTGTACAATATTCCCCTTCAATCGAGTTATATTTAAAGCCGCCGATCAAATCAAGCTTTAAGCGTCCATTCGTTTTTATTTCTTTAACCATAGCACCAAGTGTATCAACATGAGCTGTCAGCATACGATGATGAAGTGAATCCTGACCTGGCAAAGTGGCAATTAGTCCGCCCTTTCGGTTTCGTTTTGTTTCAATCTGCAGTTCAGATAGAAAAGCTTCAACAAAAGAAATGATCTCGTATGTATTTCCGGATGGACTTGGGACTTGTAAGAGGTCTTGTAAAAGTTTAACTGTTTCAGCATGATTGATTGACAAAAGCAGCCTCTCCTTTCTATATAAAAAGCCTTCTGTAATAAGTATACCTCTAAATGCAAAAGTTAAGTAAGAACAACCGTGGGTTTGATGAATAACAAGACCGTTTTCATTTGATACAATATGCAAAGACAGATATAATTTGATTTATGTTAGTAAAATGTAGCATACATGCTTGTATTTGATTATAAAGGGGAATGAAGGAATGGGAACTTGTAAATTGGATCACAGCCAAGAAGACGTTATGAATAAATTTGAAGCGCAACGTCCTTTTTTACCGGATGAAATAAAGACAAAGCTTGCTGGGTACTTATCAGTGGTACACACCCAGGCAGAATTAAATGACATGTTCCATTTACTAAAAAAATATGATTTATCGTCTGCTACGGAGAAGGAAGAGCGAAATAAACAAATGCTGCTGCTGTTAAACAAGGATTAGTAAGTGGAAAACAAAACACAATCGTTGTTACACCCGAAACGGCAGTGAATATTCTGAAATTAGCGCAGCATGATTTGATATGGATATAAATAACGATTGTTTTGTAGGAGTTGGTCTTATGAGTAAAGAAGAGAAGGAACTGTCTCAGGAACAAGAGCGAATTGATCAAATCATTGTTGAGATAAAGCACGCAATGGATAAATTACAGAATCGCAGCAGTGATGTCAAAACAGATACTCTTGAACTCAGAAAAACATTTTGGCAGGATGTCACGGTAAACCTTGATGAACCTGATGATGTTATCGAAACCTTTACGAGTATAAAGCAGCAGGCCGAATTATTGTCTGAGAGGGAACGCAGTCATGGACAAATTCACAAACGATTAAAAACATTAGCTCGGTTAAAGGACTCTCCATACTTTGGAAGAATCGATTTTAAAGAAGAGGGAGAAGAGATTGAGTCCATTTATTTAGGGATCGCCTCTTTTATGGACCGAAATGAGGAACAATTTCTGATTTATGATTGGCGCGCACCTATCTCAAGCCTATACTATGATTATCCTCCAGGACCCGCTTCCTATGTAACACCTGAGGGAACGATATCCGGTGAAATGTCCTTGAAGAGGCAGTTTATTATCCGAAACGGTCGAATGATTTCCATGTTTGATACCGGAATTACAATCGGGGATGAGATGCTCCAGGAAGTGCTTGGTGCAAATGCAAGTACACAAATGAAGAGCATTGTTGCAACGATTCAAAGAGAGCAAAATCGTATCATTCGTAATGAAAAAAGTAAATTGCTTGTTGTGCAGGGTGTTGCCGGCAGCGGGAAAACATCTGCAGCCCTGCAGCGAGTTGCCTATTTACTGTACCGCTACAGAGAAACTCTAACTTCTGAAAACATCATGTTATTTTCGCCTAATCCCTTGTTTAACAGCTATGTTTCTACCGTACTCCCGGAATTAGGTGAAGAAAATATGAAACAGACGACCTTTCAAGAATATTTAGATAGTCAATTAGGATCCCATTATAAGCTGGAGGATCCGTTTACACAGCTGGAATTTTTACTTAATGAAGAAAAATCAGCGTATTATCAAACAAGAATGGTAAGTATTCGTTTTAAAGGCAGTCTCCAATTTAAAGCCTTTATTGATTCTTTTCTTGATTCCATTCATCTTGGGGGACTTTATTTTAAGGATATTTTTTTTCGTGGTAAGGTGATTGTATCTAAAATGGATATACTCGATCAATTTTATAGGCTTGATACGAGCATGTCGATCGCTAATCGTATTCAACTTGTAAAGGATTGGATCATAAAACAACTGAAGGTTCAGGCTAAAAAGGAACAGAAAAAGAGCTGGGTGGAAGAAGAAATCCAATTTTTAGAGAAGGAAGATTATTTAGCAGCCTACAATGCCTATAAGAAAAAACATGGACATCATGATGATACGTTTAATGATTTTGAAGAGGAAAAGAAATTTCTTGTTAAACAAGTTGTAAACCGTGAAATGAAGCCGCTGATTCACAGTGTGAAACGGCTTAGGTTCATTGATATGAAAAAGATTTACCAGCAATTATTTACTGATCAGCACCATTTAGCAAAGGATTTACCCCTTGAATGGGAGCAAATTTGTCAAATATCAATTACTGCCTTGCAGAAAAATGTTCTTACGTATGAGGATGCGACCCCGTTTTTGTATTTAAAAGAACGAATTGAAGGAAGAAAGGTGAATTTAAGTATACGTCATGTCTTTATTGACGAAGCACAGGATTATTCTCCTTTTCAATTTGCTTATTTGAAGGAGTTATTTCCATATAGTAGAATGACCTTGCTAGGTGATATGAATCAAGCTATTTTTCTGCATTCAAAGGATATGGTGAATATTTTTCAGGTTGATCCTGATTCAGAGAAAGAAACGATTACCCTGACGAAAAGTTATCGGTCTACAAAACAAATTGTAGAATTTACAAGGGGCTTGGTCATTGACGGTGAAAAGATTGAACCGTTTAACCGAGAAGGAAGGAAACCAACACTAACAATCGTGTCAGAGGAACAGGAATTACAGAAAAAGGTACTTGCGTGTATTCAGGCATTGCGTGCTAGTGGTTATCAAACGATTGCCGTGATTGGGAAAAATGCAAATGAGACAAAGCGTGCCTATCAAGTATTGTCGGGTGAAATCGATGGCTATTTAATGGAAAAGGGCTCAATCCATTATGAAAAAGGGCTCGTATTTATTCCAGCGTATTTAGCGAAAGGAATCGAGTTTGATGCTGTTATCATGTATGACGCATCACAGCAAAAATTTGGCAGGGAAATGGAACGTGAATTATTTTATACCTCCTGTACAAGGGCTATGCATGAGTTACATTTATTTTCGCTCGGTAAAGAGAGCATGTTTATTTCAAGACAGCCTGAAGCCGCCTATGATGTAGTAGAGAATCAAGAACAGATAAAACTGCAGGAAAGAAAGCTTTAACAGAAAAAAACGGAACGCCGCACCTAATTAGTGCGGCGTTCCGTTTTTTTTATTACTATGCTTTATTAAATAATATGCTGATTTTAATTAACATGTTGATTGTAGTGGAAGGCACGAAGACTCCTGCGGGAGAAGCGAGACAGTCAAGACCCCGCAGACACGAAGTGTCGAGGAGGCTCGGCGGTCGCCCTAAGGTGCGCGAAGTGTCTGGAACGGAAATCAACAATTATGTCTAACAGGACCTAAAACTAAGCAAGCATACTATTTTGCAGCTTTACGGGCTGCTTCCGATATAAAATCAGCAATAAAAACGAGGATACAGTAACAAAGGAGCAGCAGCGTAACATCTGTATAATGAAAGAAGCTGAGACTCATTTTAAACTGCTGACCTAAACCTCCGGCGCCGACAAAGCCAACAACAATTGTTGTCCGCATGATGACCTCCCAGCGGTATAAAATATACATTAGAAACTGAGGCATCACAGCCGGCAGAACAGCATACAAAAGAATTTGGCTTTTAGAAGCGCCGCTTGAGGCAAGATTACGGACAGGTCGTTCATCCAAATCTTCAATCACTTCGGCACAAAGCTTTCCAAGGATACCAAAGTTATGCAGTGCCAATGCAATGGCACCAGGCAAAATCCCAGGCTTTAAAATAAAAACGATAATCATCGCCCAAACTAGCTCCGGGATAGCACGGCTGAAAATATACAACATTCGTACGAAGCCAAACAAGAGCCAGTAATACCATTTTCTAATTAAGGTAAGGGACCCATCTGCAATATTTCTTGCAGCAGGTATGACGGTTAAAAACATGGCTATCGTTGAAAAGCCTATTGCCATGACGCTCATTCTTAATGTTTCATATGTAAGCTTGAGCGCTTCTTTCCAGGACTCACTGCTTAAAAAAGCAGGCTGCTCCACTCCACCTATTCCGAATAATCCTGCAAAAAACTTCTGTGCATAATAGGCATTTTTTTCTGAGAGTAAATCCTTTAAGCTCGCCTGCTCAAAAATAAAAATAAATCCCCACGACAGTACCATCAAAACGATGGTTAAGAGAGAGAAAAATGTAACAAAGGTAAAGCCTTTTTTTGCCTCATGCATTCCTTTTCTGATATGAACACTACAGCTGTCAACGAGTACGACAATTCCAATTAAAAAGAAGAGAAAGGTCCAGACCTCGTCATACTTTAAGTCATTTAAGGATAATTGGATTTGAAAACCAAGTCCCCCTAGGCCAACAAAGCTCATAATTGCTGATGAGCGGATGGCACATTCAAAGCGATACATTGTATAGCTGATGATATTTGCACGAACAAGAGGGAAATAGCCATAGAGAAGGCATTGCAGTTTAGATGCACCAGATGAACGGAGTGCCTGAATGGGTTCTTTCGGAACATCGTTTAGCATATCAGCAAATATACGGCCTAATATCCCTCCGTATGGGATGCCTAACGCTAAAATAGCGGAGAGGGGAGAAAGGCCAAAAATGGCAACAAAAATTAACGCCCAAACCAGCTCATGGATGGCTCGCAAAAATCCAAGAATCCCCCGAAAGATTCCCTTGGAAATGAGTTTTGATCCCTTATGTTCATGCAGAATCCCCGAGGCAAAAATACCCAAGAAAAAGGCAATAACGATTGCCAAGGTCATACCACAAACTGCATAAGCTAATGTAATCCATGTGGATTCGATGGCTAATTGAATAATTTCTTGTGATAAATTAGGATGTATGAGCGCAACTAAGACTTGTTTGATGGTAGCTAAGCCTCCGGAATGAACCAAATCTTCACTCCAAGTAACGGCAAACAAGCTCCAAATAAACGCTGCGGCAAGAAAAATCGTTAAAATGTTTTTTCGCTGCAGCAGGAACGTGTGTTTAAGATTCAGCATTATCTGACCGCTCCTTTAGCAGATAAAGATCAGACAATAATTCATCACTTACTTCATCTACAGGCAAATCAAAAAAAATCTGACCGTCTTTGATGGCCATGATTCTTGTAAAATATTTCCTTGCATAATCAACTGAATGCAAGCTGGTAATTAAGGTTTGATTCTCCTCTTTTACAAGCTTTGTTAACATGGAAAGAATGTCCTCTGCGCGGGCAGGGTCTAATGAAGCAACCGGTTCATCTGCCAAGATAATTTCCGGTTTTTGTAAAAGAAGGCGGGCTAATGCCACCCGTTGTTGTTCTCCACCGGATAATTTTGCGGTTTGATCCTTTATCTTATCAGCAAGTCCCACTCTTTCTAAGGCTTTTTGTGCAGCCTGTTTTTCCTGCGGGAAAATAAGAGATAAAAGAGATTTGAATAATCCCCAATCTGCCAGGCGGCCTGCTAGTACATTATGAATCACTGGCAGCTGCCCGACAAGGTCGAACTGCTGTCTGATAAGGCCTATTTTTTTGGCCAAAGCTTTGCGATTCGTAAGTTTCTCGGATGGAGTCCCGGCAATGGTCAAGAATCCATCATCAGGCTTGATAATGGTCGCAAATGTATTCAGCAGGGTGGTTTTGCCGGCGCCGCTTGGTCCGATTATCGCCACTAATTCTCCTTTTTTAATAGAAAAAGAAAGGGAAGATAACGCTATCTTCCGCTCGTAGTTTTTCGTTAAATTTTTCACTTCAATTATGTTTGTTGATGATGTCAACATCTTCACCTTCTATTTTATAATGCCAACTTCCTTAGCAACCTGTTCAATTGCCTTGTAGTTTTCATTTTTGGTCGGAATAAAGTTATCTGATTGGAACAGCTCCATGATTTCCGGCTGGTCCTTGCTGTTAATGGAAAGGATGGCATCAGTCACTTTTTGTTTCGTACCTTCACCGAATGTTTCATCAACCGCATTGATTGTCCAATGATAATCATAATAGCTTGGCGTTGTGTAGAAAACATTTACTTTACTTGTATCCACTTTCTTTTCTGCAACGGCTGCTTCCCATACCGAGATGTTTAACACACCAGCCTTCATTGATCCAGATTCGACCAATTTATAGGTTTTGTCATGTGAGCCGGAATAATTCGGTTGTCCCTCAAAATCCTTTTCAGGGTTAATACCTGCTTCTTTTAGAAAATAACGCGGCATTAAGTGACCAGATGTAGAGCTTTCACTTCCGAACGTAAAACTTTGACCCTTTAAGTCCTCAAGACTTTTAATATTTGTGTTAACTCCAGAAATAAAAACTGATTGAAATTCCTCGTCCATTGGTCTTTGTGCAATCGCTTCAGCTTCAGGCACCACATTTCTTGCCTGCACCCCTGTAAGTCCGCCAAACCAAGCTAATTGAATTTCACCGCGTTCAAAAGCAGTTACAAGTGCGGCGTAATCTACCGATGGAACATATTCGACTTTAAGATCTGTTTTTTCACTTAAATAATCAGCTAATTTGCTTAAGCTTCTATTCATATCTGCAGCGTTTTGATCCGGTATGGCACCAATTTTAAACACTTCTTCTGTTTTTTCTGTTCCGCCTTCTGTTGAAGTAGTGCTTTTATCCTCTTCTTTAGAACCAGAGCAGGCAGAAAGTAGTAATAACAATAGCAGGGCAATGCCTGCTGTATAAAGCTTTTTCATTATACAGCCTCCAAATAATTTAATATACCTCTGTTATTATACTTGAATAGTTAATTAACCGATAGGAAATATCAATTAATTTATATTCATTTAATCGATGAGAAAATGAATTAGCTATCGATTTTTTCATTAATGAATCCCGCTTTTTACGAGTAGAATCAATTTTCCGTTACTAGGTTCAGTTCATTTTCTTGTTCATACAATAGAAGAAAGACGTCCTTAAATGTATAGAATGGAGAGGGGATAACATGAAACGTATCATGATCACTGGTGCCCTAGGTCAGATTGGTTCGGAATTAACGCTATTTTTGCGAAAGCTTTATGGAAGTGACCAGGTTTTGGCAACAGATATCAGGAGAAATGACTCTGAAGTAGTTCAAACAGGGCCATTTGAACTCTTGGATGTAATGAATAGGAAAGGGTTCTATGATCGAGCAAATCAATTTCGAGCAGATACAATTATTCATTTAGCGGCCCTTTTATCTGCTGCTGCAGAAGGGAATCCACTTGCAGCTTGGCATCTTAATATGGAGGGGTTAGTAAACGCACTTGAAACGGCAAGGGAACTTCAAGCTAAACTATTTACCCCTAGTTCAATTGCTGTATTTGGACCTACAGCACCAAAAGCTATGACTCCTCAGGAAACAGGACTGCGCCCAGTTACAATGTATGGAGTAAATAAGGTAGCTGGAGAACTTTTAAATGATTACTATTTTCATAAATATAATGTTGATACAAGGGGATTACGGTTTCCAGGCTTGATTTCTCATACGGCATTACCCGGAGGCGGAACGACAGATTATGCAGTTGAAATATTTTATGAAGCAATTAAAAATGGCAGGTACACTTCCTATCTGGAACCAGGAACGTATATGGATATGATGTATATGCCGGATGCACTGCAAGCGATAGTAGATGTAATGGAAGCAGATCCATTACGACTCAAGCATCGAAATGCCTATAATGTGACAAGCATGAGCTTTTCGCCAGAAGAACTTGCCGCAGAAATTAAAAAATATCTACCCGCATTTACGATGGATTATCAGATTGAGCCTGTTAGACAGGCCATTGCTGATAGTTGGCCGAATCATATTGACGCTGCTGCTGCGAAGAAGGAATGGGGTTTTTCAGTCCAATATAATCTAACAACTATGACGAAGGATATGATAGAGAAGCTATCTTATAAACTATTACCATAGGAACCAATTTGATTTACTTTTATAAACAAGCATATTAGTTGACATTTTTATAAGAGTAATAATTTCGTTGATAATAAAAAAATAATTTTCAATATATAAAGTGTTTCCCAAAAATATATAATTAGACAAGAAGTCGAATTTCATGTAAATTTGTATTATATTCAAATAATTAAAACGGCAACAGGAGGATGACAAATGATTCGCTATAAAAAATTAGGCTATGTCGTATTAAGTGTAACAGATTTAAATAAATCAACAGATTTTTATGAAAATGTTGTAGGTATGCAGTTTGTTGAACGGGAAAATGAAACCGTATACCTAAGAAGCAGTCGTGATCATCATAATTTAATTCTTGAACAAGGTCCTGAAGCTGGATTAAAAAGAGTTGCGTTCGAACTTGAAAAAGCTTCTCAATTCCAAGGTGTGTTCGACTACTTGACAGAGCAAGGCTTAAACCCA
>Ga0182739_1001928_pt1 | contig 20304 bp, 18 predicted proteins | sample eDN5th30CBELigBY_FD_128873 | JGI IMG/M metagenome (GOLD analysis project Ga0182739, IMG submission 128873) | Enriched backyard soil microbial communities from Emeryville, California, USA - eDNA 5th pass 30_C BE-Lig BY (version 2) (version 2) | ecosystem: Environmental > Terrestrial > Soil >...
CGCTAGGCCAGGATGTGGAAGCCGCCGTCGATGTAGAGCGTCTCGCCCGTCATCGCCGCCGCATAGGGACTGGCGAGGAAGACGCAGGCCGCGCCGACCTCCTCGATGGTCACCAGCCGCCGTGTGGGGGCGCTGACGACGACCCGCTCCATCAGCTCGTCGAAATCCCGGATGCCGGAGGCGGCGCGGGTGGCGAGCGGCCCAGGACTGACGGCATGGACGCGAATGCCCTTCGGGCCCAGCTCGACCGCCAGGTAACGCACCGCCGCTTCCAGCGCCGCCTTCACCGGCCCCATGATGCCGTAGTTTTCGACCACCTCGCTGGCGCCGAGATAGCTCATGGTGATGATCGTCCCGCCCTCGCGCATCAGCGGCTCGGCGCGGCGCGTGAGGTCGAGGAGAGACCAGCAGGAGACGTCCATCGCCGTCAGGAAGCCGTCGCGCGGGCAGTCAGTGACGCGGCCCTGCAGCGCGTCCCGCGGCGCGAAGGCGATCGAGTGCACGAGGACGTCGAGCTTGCCCCATCGGGCGGCGATGGCCTCGAACAGCGCATCCACCTGCGCGCTGTCGCGCACCTCCAGCGGCATGAAGATCGGCGCCTCCAATTGCCGCGCCAGCGGCTCGACATGCGGGCGCGCTTTCTCGTTCAGGTAGGTGAGCGCAAGCTCTGCGCCGGCGCGGCGCATGGCCTGCGCGCATCCCCAGGCGATGGAATGGTCGTTGGCGACGCCGACCACCAGTGCCTTGCGCCCGGCCAGGATGGGGGGCAGGCGGCGCTCGTCAGGCTTCTCGGACATGCCGGACCTCTTCAGGCGGCGATGGCCGCGCGGGTGTGCCGCGCGATCATCAGGTTCTCGTTGGTCGGGAGCACATAGGCCGCGGCCCGGCTGCCGGATCGGGAAATGCGCGGGCCGTGCGCGGCATTGGCATCGGCATCAAGGTCGATGCCCAACCAGCGGCACGCCTCGCAAACCGAGGCGCGGAGGGGCGCCGCGTTCTCGCCCACGCCTGCGGTGAAGACCAGCCCGTCCAGCCCGCCCAGGGCGGCGGCGAGCGAGCCGATGCCGCGCGCCACGCGATAGACGAAGACCTCCAGCGCAAAGCGCGCGCGCGGCTCGGAGCTGGCGAGCAGGTCGCGGAAATCGGAGGAGATGCCGGACAGGCCGAGCATGCCGGAGCGGCGGTAGAGCAGGTCCTCGACCTCCGCCGGAGACATGCCGCGCTCCAGCAGGAAGAGCACCACGGCCGGATCCAGCTCACCGCAGCGCGTGCCCATGGGGAGGCCATCGAGCGCCGAGAAGCCCATGGTCGTCGCGATGCTCCGACCGTCCTGCAGCGCGCAGAGCGAGGCGCCATTGCCCAGATGCGCGACGATGACCCGTCCCGCGGCAATGTCCGGCGCGAGTTCCGGCAGGCGCCCGGCGATGTACTCGTAGGAAAGGCCATGGAAGCCGTAGCGCCGGAGCCCGCGCGCGGCCATCGCATGGGGCAGCGCGAAGGCCTGGGCCACCTCCGGCATGGTGCGGTGGAAGGCGGTGTCGAAGCAGGCCACCTGGGGAAGCTGCGGCATATGTTCCAGCACCGCCCGGATGGGCGCCAGGTTGTGTGGCTGGTGCAGCGGCGCCAGCGGCTCCAGGGTGGTGAGCTGTTCGAGCAGGGCCAGGGTCACGCGCTCGGGCCGGGCATGGTGCGGCCCGCCATGCACGACACGATGGCCGAGCGCCGAGACCCTGCGGCCGCCCATTCGGTCGCGCAGCCAGGGCATCAGCATCAGCAGGGCCTCGGCGGGTGTGGCCGGTGGCTGCCGGCTGACGTCGGGGGCGGGGATCGGCTGCCCGTCGGCATCCCTGGCCTTGCTGCCGGGCCGCACACCGATGCCATCCACCTGCCCGGAGAGCAGGCAGGATTCGCCCTCGTAGATGGCGAGTTTGAGCGAGGACGAACCGGCATTCACCACGCCGATCAGGGGCAGGTCGGTGCTCATGCGGCCTTCCCCTTCTGCCGCGCCGCAGCCAGCAGCTGGGCGATGGCGACGGAGGCCAGGCGCGAGGTGACGCTGTCGGCCCGGCTCGTGAGAATGACCGGGACGCGTGCGCCGAGCACGACGCCGGCGCTATCCGCCCCCGCGAGGTAGCTGAGCTGCTTGGCCAGCATGTTGCCGGCCTCCAGGTTGGGCGCGAGCAGGATGTCGGCCTCGCCGGCGACGGGCGAGCTGATCTTCTTGATGGCGGCGGCGGCACGGCTGATGGCGTTGTCGAAGGCCAGTGGCCCGTCCAGCACCGCGTTGGTGATCTGCCCCCGGTCCGCCATCTTGCACAGCACCGCCGCATCCAGCGTTCCCGGGATCTTCGGGTTCACCGTCTCGACGGCGGAGAGGATCGCGACCTTCGGCCGCTCGGCGCCGAGCGCGCGCAGCATGTCCACCGCGTTCTGGATGATATCCGCCTTGGTGGCGAGGTCCGGCGCGATGTTGATGGCGGCGTCGGTGACGAAGAGCGGCTTGGGATAGGTGGGAACGTCCATGGCGAAGACGTGACTGATGCGGTTCAGGCCGCGCAGCCCGCCCTCGCGCGCCACCACGGCCGCCATCAGCTCGTCGGTATGGAGGCTGCCCTTCATGAGGGCACCGGCACGGCCTTCGCGGCAAAGACGCACGGCGCTTGCGGCCGCGGCATGCGGGTCCTCGGCCTCGACAAGCTCGCTCCCCGCCAGCGAGGCGCCCGCTGCCGCCGCGACGGCCTCGATGGTGGCCCGGGGCCCGACCAGGATCGGGCGCAGGGCGCCGCGTTCCATGGCCTGGAGCGCGCCGAGCAGGCTGTCGTGGTCGCAGGGCCAGGCGACCGCCGCCGTCAGGGGAGGGGCCTCGGCGCTGCGCGCCATGAGGTGCTCCAGGTGGCGGTGGCGGTGCAGCACGATGTCAGGCCGCCTCTCGGAGCGGAAACGCACGGGATGTGCCGGCAGGCGCAGCGTCATCGTGCCATCCGCCAGCCTTCCCCGCTGGCAAGTGACCTCGATCCCGAGCGTCGCCGTATCCTCCGAGGGCCGTGCGGTGACGGTGCCGGATACCGTGACGGCGTCGCCGACCGCCGGATCGTCGAGAAAGCGGAACTCCTCCGCGAGGATGTCGCAGCCCGGCCCCGGTAGGCGCCGCGCGATGAAGTCCAGGATGAGGCGGTGGATGATTAGCGCGTATCCGGCATCGGGAAGGTGGGCCTTGTCGCCTTCCGGAGTGCCGAACAATGCGGCCACCAGCTCGAAGCCGCGCTCCTCCAGCGCATGATCCATGCGGGCGTTCAGGCCGACAAAGGCCTCGCTTCGTGCAAGGCCGGTCAGCGTCTCGGGCGCCAGGGCTGCTGTGTTCACGGCGATCCGGTCTCCGTTCGGGCTAGAGCGGCCGCATGTTGGCCCCGCGCCGTGCCATGCTGGCCGGAGTGGCCGATGCCGCTGGCTCGGAGCACGAGCCGCAACCCGGCTTGCCACCGAGGGGGCAGGCGGGGCCCCCCGGCCTGCGGCGCATCTCGCCGAAAGCGGGCGCGGCGAGAGCATCGCGTCGCGGCTGCGCGGCGGGCAAGCCATGAAGGATGTCAAAAATCGCCCGCTGCCCGAGACACAGATCCCATGCCCTGCGAGTGGCTGGGGCGGGGCGGTGCAGGCTTGGAAGATGACGGATTCCGATAGCGCCGGGCGGCGACAGGCGCATGGGTGGGGCGCTAGGCTCGCCCGGCGATAAGCGGCGCGCGGCGCGGCGAAGCCGCCGGCTTGGCCCGGCGCTGCCCCAGCCTGGCGCAGGCCCCGCGCGCCCTCGGGCGGCTCCGCCTTTCGCAGAGAGGGCTCCCATGCGCGCAGCGATCAAGGCCGCTGAGGCGGCCAGGATGATCCCGGACGGGGCGAGCGTGATGATCGGCGGCTTTCTCGCCGTCGGCTCGCCGGAACGCATCATCGACGCGCTGGTCGCACGCGCCGCCCGTGGGCTGACCGTCATCGCCAACGACACGGCGCGGCCCGGCCTGGGCATCGGGAAGCTGATCGACGCTGGATGCGCCAGCCGCGCGATCGTCTCCCATATCGGCACGAACCCGGTGACGCAGCAGAAGATGCTCGCAGGGGAGATCGCGGTGGATCTGGTCCCGCAGGGCACGCTGGCCGAGCGCATCCGCGCCGGCGGTGCGGGGCTTGGCGGCGTCCTCACCCCGACCGGCCTCGGCACGGTGGTGGCGGAAGGCAAGCAGACGCTCGCCCTGGACGGTCGGGAGTACCTGCTGGAGCTGCCGCTGCGGGCCGACTTCGCCCTGCTGCGGGCGCACGAGGCGGACTACTTCTTCAATCTCACCTACCGGCTCACCGCAACCAACTTCAACCCGGTCATGGCGCTTGCCGCCGACTGCGTGATCGCCGAGCCGGATGAGATCGTCCCGCTGGGCGCCATTCCGCCCGATGCCGTCCGGACCTCTGGCGTTCTTGTCCATTATCTGGTGGAGCGAAGGCACTGAGCGATGGATGCGAAGGAGCTGATCGCGCGCCGTGTGGCGCTTGAGCTGCACGACTGGACGCTGGTGAACCTCGGCATCGGGCTGCCGACCCTGGTGGCGCGCTATGTGCCGCCCGGCATCCGGGTCGCCTTTCAGAGCGAGAACGGAATCATCGGCTTCGGCGCCCGACCGCCGGAGGGGATGGAGGACCCGGACCTGACGGATGCCGGCGGCGGCTTCGTCGGTGCTCTGCCAGGGGCTTGCAGCTTCGATAGCGTGACATCCTTCGCGCTGATCCGGGGCGGGCATCTCGACATGACGGTGCTCGGCGGCCTGCAGGTGGACGCGCAGGGGCGCCTGGCGAACTGGAAGGTGCCGGGAAAGCTGGTGGCGGGCATGGGCGGCGCGATGGACCTGGTGGCCGGTGCCCGCCGGGTCGTCGTCGCCATGCAGCACGCCTCCCGCGGCGAGCCGAAGATCGTTCCCACGCTGACGCTGCCTGCGACAGCGGCGCGCCGCGTCACGCTGGTCGTCACCGACATGGCCGTGATCGAGCCGACGGAGGAAGGCCTGCTGCTGCGCGAGCGCGCGCCGGGCATCGCGGTGGAGCAGATCCTCGCGGTCACCGGCGCGCCTCTCAGCATCGCGGGTGAAGTGCCGGAGATGCGCCTCGCGCCGGCGTCCGCCGTGGTGGAGACCGGCGCAGTCCCTGGCTGAGCACGGCGTGGAGGACGCGATGGCAGACGATCGGGCGCAACCTGGATCGGGACACTGGGGCCGCCTGCTCAGGACACCCCGCCCGCCCGCTTCGGCACCCGCGGCGGCGGAGCCGGAAGTCGCCGCCAGCGCCACCGTGGCACTGATCGAGCACACGATCATCGTGATGCTGCTCGGCGGCCTGGTCCTGGGAGTCTTCCTGGTGCTGAGGCCGCTTGCGACCGCGCTGCTGTTCGGCGCCATTCTGGCCATTGCAACCTGGCCCTTGCGCAGGATGCTTGTCCGCGCCGGCCTCGGCCATGCGACCGTCGCCTTGCTGATGCTGCTGGCCGCGCTCCTGCTGATCGGCCTGCCGCTCCTCGCAGCGGCACCGCGCCTCACCGCCCGGCTGGCGGAGGCCGGACGCCAGCTGGAGTTGGCCCTCGCCGGCCTCTCAACCACGCCGCCGGACTGGATTGCCGCGTTGCCGGTGGTGGGAAGCCCCCTGGCCCGCAGCTGGCAGGACGTCGCCGGAAGTGGCGGCAACCTGAGTGCCGTGCTGGAACCCTATGCGGAATGGATCCGGGAGAGCGTCCTCGCCGCCGCCCGTGCCCTGGCCGACAGCGTGCTGCAGTTCGTCCTGTCGCTCATCGTGGCGGCCATGTTCTGGGCCAATGGCGATGCTTTGGGCGCCGTGCTGCACGACGTGGTCAGCCGGCTCGGCGGCAGGCCGGCGACCGAGGCTCTTGAGGCGGCCGCTGGCTCCCTGCGCAGCGTTGCCTATGGCGTGGTCGGCACTGCGTTCATCCAGGGCGCCCTCATGGGCGTGGGTGCCATCATCGCCGGCCTGCCGGCACCAGGGCTGCTTGGCTTCCTGGTCATGCTGCTTGCCATCAGCCAGATCGGCGCACCGCTGATCATCGTTGTCTGGGGCGGTGGTGCCTGGTGGCTCTTCCTCCAGGGCCAGCCGGCCTGGGGGATCTTCCTGCTGGTCTGGGGAGCGGTGATGGTTTCGGCGAGCGACAACCTGATCCGCCCGCTGCTCATCAGGCGAGGGATCTCCATGCCGCTCACCCTTGTCATTCTCGGGGTGTTCGGAGGCTTTCTCTCCTTCGGCTTCCTGGGGCTGTTCATCGGGCCCGCGCTGCTCGCCGTGGCCTTCACCCTGCTGCGCGCCTGGCGCGCGGTTGACCTGCGCCGGCAGGACCAGGACATCGCGGCTGGCTGAGAGAGGCGCTGTAGGCCAGTTTCCTGCCCAGGCTCACTCCATGATCTTCCATTGCCCTCCTGAGACCTGGCAGAGCTTGAAGACATAGGACGTCGCGTCCTCCCGGCCTGTGACTTCGAACTGCAACCTGCGGCAGGGGCCTCGCCGGCCCTGCGAGGTATCAAGAAGCGTGATGTTGCCGCTGCGGCCGGTGGCCGGGTTCGTCCAGGTCTCGCTTCGCCCTACAGGCGGGGGGGTGGCCTGCAGCAGCTTGTTGGCGGCGGCGCTTTGCCGGTCGAGGTCACTGCGGCTCAGCGGGGCGGCCGCCGGGCTGGTGGAGCGCCACTGGGCATAGGTCCAGCCGCTGGCGGAAATGATGGAAAGTGCCAAAGCGGGAATGATGGACATGCATATTCTCCTTTGGACGGAGATCTCGGCCTGCGGCGTCCAGCGGACGGCGCCTGGAACCAGGAATCCTTGCCCTCGCCGGTTGGATGATGGATGCACATCGTATCGCGGCGTCACGATCCATCGTATCCGGAAAGAATGAGGGTGCGCCGAAATTTCCGGAGTGGATTGTTCGGAAATTTCGGGAGTTCCGCAATGTTGCCGCGATTTTCGATAGGGTTTTCGATTCTTCAAGTAATTTGCGTGACGGTATGATTCCTGGATCGCTGTGTCAGGAGATTTCCTGACGGCGTGCCGGGCGCGTGCCGGACCAGCCTTGCACCTGGGCGGCGACCCCGCTGGGCTGCAGATAATGGAGGCCGCGATGCATGCTCTCTCCTTCGGGAAGAGCATGCATCGCAGCAGCGCGCTGCGCCGGCCGAAGCCGCGTGAATCGTGTGGCAGCCGCCACACGATGTGCAGGACCTTATCAGGCGAGGAAAGGAAGAAGCATGCTGCACCGAAAGTCGAGCCGGATTGAGGCGGATGCCATCAGCCGCCGGTCATTTGGCGTGGCTGCCGCCGGCGCCGCACTTGCGCCGGCAGTCCTGTCACTCCGCTCCACGCCAGCAGTGGCACAGTCCCGCAGCGCCCTCGATCTCATCGGCTCCGCGCGCTACGTCTCGATATTCGCGCAGGTCGTCAAGAATCACAATCTGGAGGAGGAATTCAGTGCTCCAGGCGAGTTCGGATTCTTCATTCCGCTGAATGCTGCCGTCGAGCGAGTGCCCGCGCTGGTGGTCGAGCGCTTCCGTCGTGACAAGGAGTATGCGCGGCAGATCGTTCTCAACCATATCACCGACTACTCCGGCATGATCAGCAACGTCTTCGCCCAGCAGGGGTCGTCAACGGATTTCGTGCAGGTGAAGACCAAGGCCGGCTTCACGCTGACGCTTGAGATGGGCAGTGGCCTGCCCCGCCTGGCGGGTTATCCGATCACCTACACCAACATCCGTGCCAGCAACGGCTACTGTCATGCACTGGACGGCGTGCTTCTGGTCTGATCGATCTTCCCGGCCCCAAGCTTCCGCGGCCCCTTGGCCGGCGTGGAAGGGGATGGTGTTGCCTCTTGCCCTGGCATCCGGCAGGTGATGCAGGGCAAGAGGAACCTCTCCCCACCCATTGGACCGCGGCTGCGCAGCGTGTCGTGACGTCGCGATCCATCCGGTTCAGGAATGCCGGAGAGATCGAAGGAAACCGTTTTTCTTCAGGAAAATTCAGAGGAATTTCGATAATAATTTCAATTCTTCCAGATGTTGGTGCGACCTATACAGTTCTTGGAGCACGGGGGCAGGACGCTTCCTCACAGTGAGCCGGCGCCTCCCGGACCAGCCTCGCGCCGGAGCAGCCAGCGGTGGGCGGCCAGCTCCCGGGCTGCGGCTGAGGAAAGCCGCAATGTCTCCCTCTCTCCTCTGGGAGGAGGTGCATTGTGGCGACATACTGCATGTTTCGGCGGCGCTTGCCGGATCTGCATGGATCGTGTGGCACCCGTCACCGGATAGGTTCAGGACTTTACCGGGTGAGGAAGTAAAGAGGCATGTCGCAGTAGGAGCCAAATCGGATTGGGCCTTCCGCCATCAGGCGGCGGTCTCCCGGTCCGGCCGCCATTGGCGCTGCGCTGACGCGCGAGGTGGGCAGAGGCTTGCTCCGTCTTGGTGGCTACCCCCGCACCTGCACCGACATGCGCGCCAGCAACGGCTATCGCTACACCCTGGATGGCGTTCCGCTGATATGAGCGAGTTTTCCAGGGCGCCGGCCCGTACCGGTCGGTCCGGCTTGGAGGGGAGGGAAAGGAGTTGAGCCGCGAGGGCTTTCCCTCCTCCTCCATGCAGGGCCAGACCATTCAACAAGAAGGAGGATCGAGCATGATGAGGACGGCACGGTACCTGGTCCTCGCGGCTGGTTGTGCACTGGTCGCAGTACCCGCCACCACGCGCGACGCCTGCGCGCAGGCCAGCCAGCGCGGTTCGCAGCAGCCCGGCACGACCGTCGCCTACACCACCGAGGTCGCTGCGACCGTCGAGTCCATCAACCGGCAGACGCGCGAGGTCGTGCTGCGCGGCGCCGGCGGCCGCCTGTTCAACGTGGAGGCCGGCCCGGCGGTGGAGAACCTCGACCGCGTCCAGCCGGGCGACCGCGTGGTGGTCCGCTACATCGAGGCCCTGGCGGCCAGCCTGGCCAAGCCGGGCGAGGGTGGCGGAGGCACGGTGACGGAGCGCGGTGGCATCGCGCGGCATGCGCCTGAGGGCTCGCGGCCCACCGGCACGCTCGGCAGCCAGATGCAGGCGACGGTCATGATCGAAGCGGTGGACCATGCCAACCACACCGTCACCTTCACGGGGCCTGCCAATGCTGCCCGAACGGTCATGGTCCGTGATCCGGATGCCCAGCGCTTCCTCGACACGCTGAAGCCAGGAGACCGCGTGGATCTGGTCTATACCGAGTCCGTCGCGGTGGCTGTGGAGCCGCTGGCGCGCTGAGGTTCAGCAGACCGGCGGCGGTACCATCCCTGGGCGGCAGACCGGCTTTCGCGGTGGGTGCTGGCGAGGTTCCGCCGCCTTCTTCCCGGCCGCCCCCTCCGTCGTGGGGGAGGCAGGCGGCTGCGCCGGAAGCCGCCGCCGCCCCCCTCCTGCCAATGGCCAAGCATTCCGCGCCTCACGAAAGGGAGTGCGGTCCTGTTCCATGCACTACGGGCAAGACTGTGGTGCCGGGGTGTGGCACAGTAACGCAGTGGACCGGCTATCCCCGTTCTCGCGAGGCATCCATGCCGTCGTCAATAGTCCTGGATTCGGCCAGGGACGTGATTCCCGGCTGGCGCCGCTCTCTGCGGATGCTGCTGGGAGTTCTACTGTTGCTTGGAGGGTGTGCGGGATCTTCACCACCGCCAGCCTCTGTCCGCCTGCCCGCGGATGCCGTCGAAGGAGCTGGCGATCCGACGCGGGCGGCCATCATCAGCACCGCCTACAATCTTGGCAATCCTTCGACCCTGGCGGGGAACCCGGCCGAGGCGGCACGGACCATCGCGAACTACGAGTACCTCACGGTCGAGATCCCGACAGGCCCTCGCTGGGTGGGTTTTTCACCCTTGGTCGGGGTGGAGTTGCGCCGTGGCCTCCAGGAAGTCAGGAACGTGGTTGGAATTGCCGCGGAGGCGCCTGCCCAACCCGTCGTGGATGCGCTCTACGGCGCCTCCCGTGCCCTTCGCGCCGGCGATGCCGCGGCGGCGGGGCGCTTTCTCTCCTCCCCGCTCTTTCCCGCCGGCGGGCAAGCGACGCTTGCGCGCTTGGCGAACCTTCCGCGGCTGCCGCAGGCGAGCTTCGCCGCCTCCCTCGCAGCCAACGAGATGAACCGACAGGATCAGGGTGGACGACCCGGGATCTGGCCGCAGTAGGTTCAGCGCACACCCGGCGCAGTGGGGCAGGGGTGCACTGAACCCCCGTCCCGCGCGCACCGGCTGAGCGCAAGCTGTTCAGGCCGACGAGGAAAAGGTCTTCCACCGCACAGGCATGGCCCGACGGCAGAGCTTCGGGCTCACCCGGACAGCGTCCAATGCGCTGTCCCGGCTTGACACCGATATTGGTGCCAACGCGATCCCGGCCTGTCTGGAAGCATGGCGGCCACCCTGTCCCTGGCTCTATACCCCCGGCGCTCGTACTGGAAAGGAGACCGCTTCCGCATGGCCAAAAGCCCTACGGCCGATGCAACGGCAGAGGGTGCGCTGCGCGCGCTGGAAACCGCGATCGCGCATGACATTCATGCCGGTCTGTTGCCACCTGGCACCTGGTTGAAGCAGATCGCCCTGCAGGAGCGCTACGGCCGCAGCAGAGGCGACGTGCGTCGTGCGCTGGACAAGCTCGTGGCTCAACGGCTGGTCCAGCAGGTGCATAACTCTGGCTACCGGGTGCGTCCGCTCGATCCGAAGCAGTTGGACGAGTTGCGGCAGGTGCGCCTGATTCTGGAAGGCGCCGCGGCCGAGGCCATGGTTGGCCGTGCCGACGCCGCCATGCTGCTCCGGCTACGAAGCCTCGCGGAGGCTTTCAGCCTGGCGGTGGAGCATCGCTCCATCCTGGACCAGCACGAGGCCAACCAAGCCTTCCACGCCGCCCTGCTGGAGCTCTGCCCGAATGCCGAACTGGTGCGGCTGATCCGCGAGACGCGTCTGCGCATGCCCTCCGCGCCGATGACGCAGTGGCACGAGCGCGGCTGGGTCGAGGAGTCCGCCCGGCACCACCATGCCATGGTGGATGCGCTGGAGGCGAATGACCGGGAGACCTTTTGTGCTGTGGTGCGGGCGCATATCCGCCCGTCGCCGCGTAGCCTGGCGGCTACGCCGGGCCGTGCCTGGGCGCCGATGGCTGATTGACACCAAAATTGGTACCAGTTTTGATGGTGTCCTGAAATGGCGGTGCGATCCGGTGTGCCGCCACGTCCTCCCGACCGGTCAGGATCAACGTCCATGCACAACTTCCGTCCCACCCGCCGCTGGCTGACGCGCGCCATGCTCGGCGGTGCCGCCGCCTCTCAGTTTCCCGGCTGGGCAGAGAGCGCCCTGGCCCAGAGCGCGGGCAAGGACGGAACGCTGCGCGTCGGCATGGCCGCGCCGAACACCACGCTCGACCCGCACTTCCAGAGCAACGCGCCCAACAACGCGGTGGCCAGCCACATCTTCGACGCGCTGGTTACCAACGATCCGAAGTCGGAATCCAAGCCCGGGCTGGCGGAGTCCTGGCGGGTGCTGGACGACACGCACTGGGAATTCCGCCTGCGCCCCGTGAAGTTCAGCGACGGCCGCGACTTCACTGCCGAGGACGCCATCGTCTCCCTGCAGCGCGCCAACGACCTGCCGAGCACCGCCTCCTTCCGCACCTACACGCGCAGCATCAAGGCGATGACGGCCAAGGACCCGCACACGCTGCTGATCGAGACCAATGGGCCGGATCCCTTGCTGCTGAACTCCCTCAGCCGCATCCGCATCATCAGCGCCGCCTACAAGGACGCGCCGACCGGCGACTTCAACAACGGCAAGGCCGCCATCGGCACCGGCGCGCTGGTGCTGAAGGAATACGTGCCCGGCAGCCATCTGCGCCTCGCGCGCAACGATTCCTGGTGGGGCGGCAAGCTGCCCTGGCAGGAAGTGGTTCTGCGCCTCGTCACCGATGACGGCGCGCGCATGGCGGCGCTGCTGGCCGGCGACCTCGACATCATCGAGGCGGTGCCGCCGGAGAGCCTCTCGCGCGTGAAGGGGGCCAGCGGCTTCCACCTGATCCGCGGCATCTCCAGCCGCTTCGTCTATTTCGCGATGGACCAGCACCGCGACGTCACCCCCTTCATCACCGACAATGACGGCAAGCCGCTGCCGAAGAACCCGCTGAAGGACAAGCGCGTGCGGCAGGCCCTCTCGATGGCGATCAGCCGCGAGGCGCTGGCCGAGCGGGTGATGGAGGGCAATGCCGTCATCGCCAGCCAGTTCCTGCCCAAGGGCGGCGCCGGCACCTCGGAGAAGGTGGATGTCGTGCCCTATGACGTCGCGAAGGCGAAGGCGCTGCTGGCCGAAGCCGGCTATCCCAAGGGCTTCCGCCTGACCATCCACGGGCCGAACGACCGCTACATCAACGACGCCAAGATCGTGCAGGCGGTGGCGCAGATGTTCACCCGCATCGGCCTGCAGACGCGCGCCGAGGTGATGCCCTGGACGGTCTATTCCAAGCAGAACGCCAATGCCGAGTTCAGCCTCTCGCTCGGCGCCTGGGGCGTGAACACCGGCGAGACCTCCAACCCGCTGAAGGCGTTGGTCGCCACCTATGACCGCACCGCCGGCATGGGCGCCAGCAATTCCGGCCGCTACGCCAACCCCGAGCTGGACGGGCTGGTGAAGCAGGCGCTCGTCACCATGGACGACGACAAGCGCAACGCGCTGCTCGCCCGCGCCAGCGAGATTACCTTCACCGACTACGCCCTGCTGCCGCTGCACCACGAGGTCTCCGTCTGGTCGGCGCGCGAGGGCATCACCTACGAGACGCGCGCCGACCAGTACACGCTCGCCATGGGCATCGGCCGGGCCTGAGGAACACCAGCATGACCGACGCCCCCGCGACCCCCGAGGCGACCGCCCGCGCCCGCGCCATCTACGATCTCGGCCCCACCGTGATCTTCGCCTGCAAGGCCGATCCGCGCTTCCAGTACTGCCTCTATGTCCCGCCGCAGGTGGGGAAGGGGGCCAAGGTGGACCTGCTGGTCGCCGTGCACGGCACCGGCCGCACCAGCTTCCTCGACTTCCGCGACGGCTTCGCCGAGTTCGGCAAGTGGAACGACGTCGCCATCCTCTGCCCGATCTTCCCGGTCGGCGTGCTCGGCGATGGCGCGCGCAGCGGCTACAAGTATATGCAGGAGGGCGACATCCGCTACGACCTGCTGGTGCTGAAGATGGTCGAGGAGGTGGCGGAGAAGTACGGCCAGGACTGGTCGAAATTCGCCATGTTCGGCTTCTCCGGCGGCGGGCACTTCACCCATCGCTTCGCCATCCTGCATCCGGAGAAGCTCTGGGCCGCCTCGATCGGCGCCTCCGGCTCCGTCACGCTGCTGGACCCGGACCGCGACTGGTGGGTGGGCATCCGCAACCTGAAGGAGAAGTTCGGCATCGCCTTCGATGCGGCCGCGCTGGCGAAGGTGCCGGTGCAGATGGTGGTGGGCGATGCCGACCTGGAGACCTGGGAGATCACCCACAAGCCCGGCGGCACCTACTGGATGGAAGGCGCCAACGACGCCGGCCGCACCCGCCCCGAGCGCCTGCGCGCCCTGGCGGCCTCCTTCGAGAAGGCTGGCGTCAAGGTGCAGTTCGACCTGGTGCCCGGCGTCTCGCATGACCGCATCAAGGTGCTGGACCGGGTGAAGGACTTCCTGGCCGGCGTGCTCAAGACGAAGCGGGGGGGTTGACCATGCCCGGAATGATCGTGGCGCCGCAGCCGGAGGCGGTGGAAGCCGGCGCGGCGGTGCTGGCGCGCGGCGGCAATGCGGTAGACGCCGCCATCGCCTGCGCCTTCGTGCAGGGCGTGGTCGATCCGCTGATGTGCGGCATCGGCGGCTTCGGCTCCATGCAGGTCTACATGCCCCGGCGCGGTCAGCACGAGGTGCTGGAGTTCTATGCCCGCGCGCCCCTGGCGGCGACGCCGGACATGTGGACGGACAAGCTGCGCGGCCAGTCGCGCGACGGCTTCGCCTTCCTGCTGGAGGGCGGCATCAGCGAGCAGGGGCCTCTCGCCGTCTGCACGCCGGGCAACGTCAAGGGCTATGCCGAGGCGCTCTCCCGCTACGGCACGCTGGACTGGGCCGATGTCATGGCCCCCGCCATCGCGCAGGCGAAGCGCGGCGTCATGGTGCGGCCGCACATGCACTGGTTCTGGACGCAGGACCAGTCCGGCAGCGGCCAAGTGAACACCGCCGACAAGCTGCGCCTGACCGAGACCGGCCGCCGCATCTACTTCCGGCCCGACGGCAGTGCCAAGCGCCCCGGCGACATGCTGCACAACCCGGACATGGCGCGCACCCTGGAGCGCCTGGCCCAGGGCGGCCCGGAGCTGTTCTACCACGGCGAGCTGGCCGAGGAGATGGCGGCCGACTTCGCCGTGAAGGGCGGCCTGCTCCGCAAGGAGGATTTCGCCGCCTATACACTCTCGGTGGTGGAGCCGATCTGGGGCTCCTACCGCGGCCACCGCATCTCCACCAGCCCGCCGCCGGCCAGCGGCATGTTGATGCTGCAGATCCTGCACATGCTGGAGGCTTTCGACCTGCGTGCCCTCGGCCACAACAGCGCCGAGCATGTGCGCCTGCTGGCCGAGGCGATGAAGCGCATGACCATCGACAAGGACAACCACATGGGCGATCCCGCCTATGTGGATGTCCCGGTGGCCCGCCTGATCTCCAGGGAGTACGCGGCCGAGCAGGCGGCGAGCATCCGCCGCGGCGAGCGCGCGCGGGTGAAGCGCCTCGACAAGTCCGAGCGCGACACCACCCACATCTCCGTGGTGGACAAGGACGGTAACGCCGTGGCGTTGACCCACACGCTGGGCAGCCCCTCCGGCGCCATCACCGAGGGTCTGGGCTTCATCTACAACGGCACGATGAGCCGCTTCGACCCGCGCCCGGGCCGCGCCGCCTCGATCGCGCCGGGCAAGCGCCGCGCCAGCTCCGCCGCGCCCACCATCGTCTTCAAGGACGACGCGCCGCACATCGTCATCGGCGCGCCGGGCGGCAGCTACATCGCCCCGGCAGTGGCGCAGGGCATCATGAACGTCATCGACTTCGGCATGTCCATGCTGGAGGCGGTGGCGGCGCCGCGCATCATGGCCGTCTCCGACAGCATCGACGTCGCCAACCGCGTGCCGCTGGCGGTGACGGACGCGCTGGAGGCAGATGGCTACACGGTCAAGCGCAGCCCGCAGACCTACGCCTTCGCCGCGCTGCACGGCATCCGCATCCAGGACGGCCGGCTGGATGGCGGCGCCGACCCGCAGCGCGACGGCATGGCCATGCTCGTCGCCGGCTAGGCCGGCGTTCAGCCCCCGGCGCGCGCCGCGCCGGGGCGCCGCGCGCTAGGATAGAGCGTGGCTGTCAGCCGGTAGTGCTCGGGATGATAAGCCGCGTCGAGGATCTCGACCGGCTTTCCCTGCGGGTCGTAGTAGACGCGGATGGCGCGCAGCACGGCGCTCCCTTCGGCCAGGCCCAGGCCCTGCGCGACGCTGCCCCGCGCCAGCATCGCCTCCGTCACCTGCTGCGCATGGTCGATCCGCAGGCCCAGCAGCTTCTCCACCGCCCGGAAGGGCGGCGTCGCGCCGGAAAGGCCTTCCGCCGAGAGCCGTTCCCCCACGCCGGGCGGGAAGTAGTAGTGCAGGTGCATCAGCGGCGTGCCGCTGGCGACGTAGTTGGTCCCCTCGAAAAGCTTGAGCCGGGTGCCGGCAGGCAGGCCGGCGAAGCGCAGCACCTCCGCCGGCGGAGCTTCCATGGCCTCCCGCAGGATGGCCAGCCGGTGCGGCGCCAGCACCTCCTCCAGCGTGCCGGTCAGGGTGACGGACCAGCCATCCTGCTGCCCCTCGCGCACGAAGGTGCCGACGCCCCGCCGCCGCACGATCAGGTGCCGCTCCAGCAATTCGTCCAGCGCCTTGCGGATGGTGATACGGCTCACCTGAAAGCGGGCGCAAAGCTCGCTTTCCACCGGCAAGGCATGACCGGGCGGGAACTCGCCCTCCATGATGGCGGCGATCAGCTTCTCCGAAACCTGCCGGTAGAGCGGAACCAGGGAACCCGAGGATGCCGCGGCCATACCCATTGTGGCACTCCATTTGTTATGACAACATGATTTAAGGCGGTGCACAGCGGCCGCCCAGCCAACAAGCCAGCGTCCGGAAAATCCATCAAGGGGTTGATGCAATGAGGCTTCGGGAGGGCTACGACGTCGTCGTCGTGGGCGGCGGAACCGCGGGCGCCATGGCCGGCATCGCCGCCGCCCGCAGCGGCGCAAGGGCGCTGCTGGTCGAGCAGTATGGCAGCCTTGGCGGCGTCCTGACCCTGGGCATGTCGCTGAAGGGGATCAATGACGGGGAGGGCTGTCGCACCCTCGGCGGCATCGGCGAGGAACTCATCGCCCGCGCTCGCCGGATGGACGGCGCGACTCCCGTGACGCAGCACCCCCGCCACGGCTCCATCATGGGCCAGGACCCCGAGGCGATGAAGTTGACGCTCATCGAGATGGTGCGGGAATCCGGGCTGAACCTGCTGCTGCACAGCTACCTCGTGGATGCCCTGACCGATCGCGCCACCGTCCAGGCGATCCGCGTCGCCAACAAGGCAGGGCTGGAGGTCATTCCGGCCAAGTGCTTCGTGGACTGCACCGGCGATGGCGACCTGGCGGCGCTGTCCGGCGCCCGCTTCACCTATGGCCGGGAAGGGGACGGGCAGGTGCAGCCGGTCTCGGCCATCTTCCGCGTCGGCGGCGTCGAGCTGGACCGCACCTGGGCCTATCTGGAAGAGCACCCCGAGGATTTCGAGACGCCCGAGGGCTATGTCGGCGACGAGTACACGGTGGAGAAGTTCCGCAGCCGTCCGGGCGTCGGCGTGGCGGGCTTCCGCAGCCTGATCCGTCGCGCCCGCGCCGCCGGCGACTACACCATCCCGCGGGACGACATGGGCTTCAACCCACTGCCCGGCCGCCGCGAGGTGACCATCAACATCACCCGCGTGCACGGCATCGACGGCACCGACCCGGATGACCTGACGCGCGCCGAGATCGAGACCCAGCTTCAGATCCTGGAGGGCACGCGCTTCCTGCGCAAATACCTGCCGGGCTTCGAGAACTGCTACGTGGTCTCCAGCCCCTTCCAGGTCGGCATCCGCGAGACCCGCCACGTGCAGGGCGGCTACGTGCTGGCGCGGGAGGACGTGGTCACCGGCCGTGACTTCGAGGACCAGGTCGCGCGCGGCGCCTACCCGCTCGACATCCACGATGTCGGCGGCAAGGCCTCCGGGGGCGCGGCGAAGGTGGCGGGCGGCGGCACCGACCTCTCGAAGATCAACCGCTCCTACGGCATTCCCGCCCGCTGCCTCATCCCGACCGGCCTGAGCAATCTGCTGGTCGCCGGCCGCGCGATCTCCGCGAGCCATGCGGCGGCCGCCTCGGCGCGTGGCCAGCCGGTCTGCATGGCCACCGGCCATGCCGCCGGCACCATGGCGGCGCTGGCGGCCATGGAAGGGATCAGCCCGTCGCAGCTCGATATCGGAGCGGTGCAGGCGGTGCTGCGGAGCCAGGATGCCGTCATCGAGCGACGCAGGCAGAACGTCGCCGCCTGAGGCATTGGCCATTGTCCAAGGAGGAAACAAGGAATGTTGCGAAAGATAGCCCTCGCGCTGTTGCTTGGCATGACGGCCCTTGCCGCGCCATCCATGGCCGGCGAGTACCCGCAGCGCTCGGTCCGCATGGTGGTGCCCTATCCCCCCGGCGGCTCGGCGGACCTGATCGGCCGCCTGCTGGCCGACAGGCTCTCGCGGAGCCTCGGCCAGCCGGTGGTGGTGGAGAACCGGGGCGGCGCCTCGGGCGCCATCGGCAGCGAGGCGGTGGCGCGCGCGGAGCCCGATGGCTACAGCCTGCTGGTGGCGCTGGCGGACACCCATGCCATCAACCCCGCCGTGACGCCCCACCTGGCCTATGACCCGCAGAAGGATTTCGAGCCGGTCTCGCTGCTGGCCGTGCAGCCCTTCCTGCTGGTGGTCAGCCCCAGCCTGCCGGTGGAGAACCTTGAGGGCTTCATGCAGGCGGCGAAGGCGCGGCCGGGCAAGCTGACCTATGGCTCGAACGGCCCCGGCGGCATGCAGCACCTGGCCATGACGCTGATGAACGCGCAGACCGGCATCAGCATGCTGCATGTGCCCTACCGCGGCGCGGCGCCTGCCCTGGCCGATGTGGTGGCCGGGCGCCTGGACAGCATCTTCATCAGCCAGCAGGGGGCGGGATCGCTGCTGGAGCCGGGCAAGCTCCGGCCCCTCGCGGTGGCCGCCGCCCAGAGGCTGCCCTCCTTGCCGGATGTCCCGACCTTTGCCGAGGCCGGCATCCCGGACTTCCAGGTGAGCCAGTGGTATGGCTTGCTCGCGCCCCATGGCACGCCCCCCGCCATCATCAGCCTGCTGAACGCGCGGGTGAAGGAGGCCATGGCCTCCCCGGAGGTGGCGGAGAAGCTGACCGCGGCGGGGACGAAGCCTGTCGGCAGCTCCTCCGAGGCGTTCCGGGCCTTCCTGGCGGAGGAGGTCACCCGCTGGGCGGGGATCGCCAGGAAGAACAACATCCGGCTCGAATAGGCCGTTTCGCCGGCCCTGCGGACCGCTTGTCCCGAGCGGCGGAGCGGTCCCAGGGCTTCGTCAAGCCGGACGTTGTCTGGGGTTCATTTGTTTCGCCTGTGTCAATGCCTGGCCGATGGCCGCCGGCTCCTGCCCGCCCTGCCTTCCAGCGGAGGCCAATGGCCAGGCCAAAGCCTGGCTGGCTGTAGGAGCAGGCCCTCTCTCATCCGGCCTCACATGCGGCTACTTTCCTAAAAATCGTTTTCTTCTAGTGCCTTGTTCGAGACTCCTAGGGCCGGACAGGTGCCGTGCCGGTCAAGCAAGGGCGCCGGGGCCAGCTGTCCGGCTGCTCGTCAGCCGGCCCCGGAGGCGCATCACCACACCAAAAAGGCGCCATAAAATTTTCCTCACTAAACCGTGAGGCGAGTAACAAACGCTTAAGAAGTTCCGCTCACATTATCGTGAGCGGCCCGAGAGGGCGGCACCCCTGAGCCCCCCTCGGAAGGACTTCCCCCATGACTGCCTTCGGTGTTTATGTCGGCAACAGCACGTCTGACCTGAACAAGTTCTCCTCCTGGCTGGGCGACAAGCCGGACTATGTCCACGGCGTTGTCGGCTACTCCAACTGGACGGATTACGTCTCCTCGGCGAGCTGGCAGGCTGGGTTGTGGAAGTCGACTGGCATCGACGTGCAGTGGTCGGTGCCGATCATCAGCAAGGCCGGCAATCTCGGCACTGCTTCCAGCGGGGCCTACAACACCTATTACAAGCAGGTGGCGGAGGCGATCCTCAAGGGTACGCCGGGCGACGGACCGATCATGATCCGCACCGGCTGGGAAGCCAACGGCGACTGGTTCTTCTGGAACGCGATCGGCAAGGAGGAAGCCTTCAAGGGCGCCTTCCGCCAGATGTCGAGCACCTTCAAGCAGGTTTCCGACCGCTTCCAGTTCGAGTGGAACATCAACCACGCGAATGGCGGCATCGACCCGGCCAAGATCTACCCCGGTGACGAGTATGTCGACGTCATCGGCATGGATTTCTACTACAAGCCGGAATACCAGGGCAGTGACCCGGTGAAGGCATTCAACCAGATCCGCGACGAGAAGTACGGCCTGCAGTGGCTGGAGAACTTCGCCGCCGCGCACGGTAAGCCGACCGCCTATTCCGAGTGGGGCGTGACGGGCAACAACGCGGCGCCCTTCGTGCAGCTCGCCAAGCAGTGGTTCGACAGCCACAACGTGGTCCTGCAGAGCTACTGGGACTCCGACTCCGCCTACCCCGGCAAGCTGTCCGACGGCACCGACGCGAACACCGGCGCCGCCTTCAAGGCCGCCTTCAAGGACTGGGGCTCGGGCGACATGACCTGGGCGAATTTCGGCGGCGCCGGCAACGTGCCCGTGCCGGTTCCCGAAGCCATGCCGGACGTGCCCACGCAGAATGGTGGCGACGCGACGGCCGGCAAGCCGCCGGGTGCCGATGACCCCATCACCCCGACCGCCCCGGTGGAAACCACGCCGAGCACCCCGGCGCCGAGCACCCCGACGCCCTCTTCCGGCGCGCCGGCGGAGAGCGCGGGCTGGGCGAAGCAGTTCTGGGGCAGCAGCGCCAAGGAGACGATCAGCGGCTCCGCCGGGCACGACCAGATCAACGGCGGCGGCGGCGACA
>Ga0182739_1001929_pt1 | contig 20294 bp, 14 predicted proteins | sample eDN5th30CBELigBY_FD_128873 | JGI IMG/M metagenome (GOLD analysis project Ga0182739, IMG submission 128873) | Enriched backyard soil microbial communities from Emeryville, California, USA - eDNA 5th pass 30_C BE-Lig BY (version 2) (version 2) | ecosystem: Environmental > Terrestrial > Soil >...
CAGGTAGCGGAACTGTCCGGGGGAGATGGGGCTCCCGATGGCGTTCCCATGGTCGGCTTTTCTATACCCCAAAAACGCAAAAAGCCCTGAATAATCAGGGCTTTGAATATGGCGGAAGCGTAGTCCGCCAAATAGACATCCACTGCCTTCCACTGCGGCTTGCTTTTCCGACGAACAGCACCTCTAGATCGGGCATCAGGCGTTAGCATCTTCCAATAAGACCGATTGAGCTCCAACCCAAGCCAGCATCCAAAGTATGGGCTGGAGTATGGGCTGAGAGTGAGGAGGATGGCAATGAAATCGAACCTGTTAACGGTCAAGTCAGTAGAGCGGTTACTCCGCTCGGGCGAAAAAGCCATGCACAGCGATGGCCAGGGCTTGTATCTGAAGGTGTCGGCTATGGGCAGCGGGAGTTGGATTTACCGATTCAAATTGAATGGGAGATCCAGAGATATGGGGCTGGGTACCGTGGACGACATCACGCTCGTCCAAGCCAGGGACTCAGCCAGTCAGGCAAGGAGGATCGTCAAGGCCGGATCAGATCCCGTCCTGCTGAGGCAGCAACTTTCCAAATCTCAACAAGTAGAGGAAGCGCCCCCCACTAGGACTTTCAAAGAAGTAGCCGAGGATTACATCGAAGCCCACAGAGCCGGCTGGAAAAACGCTAAGCATGCCCAGCAATGGAGCAATACGCTCACCACCTACGCCTTTCCCCTCATCGGAAACAAGCCGGTTGACGAGATTACGACAGATCACATCCTGCAAATCTTGAATCCGATATGGACTCAAAAGCCTGAAACAGCTGCAAGGGTGAGAAATCGGTTAGAGCTTGTTTTAGATGCGGCAAAAGCTCGTCGACTGCGCGCAGGTGAAAACCCAGCTCTATGGCGAGGCCACCTTGACAAACTACTACCGCGAAGACGATTGGCAGATCGTGGGAATCATGCTGCCCTACCCTGGCAGCAACTGCCCTCTTTCATGGCAGCTCTCAAAAGCTCCGCAGACCTCAGCGCAATCGCGGTTGAATTGACTGTATTGTGCGCTCTGCGAACCAGCGAGGTGATCGGTGGCCGCTGGGACGAGATCGACCTAAAAGCTGAGATCTGGACCATTCCTGCCGTCCGAATGAAAGCCGGTCGGCAACATAGAGTGCCACTATCGAAAGCTGCCCTGGAAACACTGCGCCGCCTCAAGGCTGAAAAGGATAGCGAGTTGCTATTCCCCGGCCGTACAACTGGGCGCCCACTCTCTAACATGGCCATGCTGCAGAAGATCCGAGGCATGGACGAGATATCCCTCAAAAAGGGCGGGCCAGGCTGGCGTAACGAAGCGGGCGACGTCATCACCATGCATGGTTTTCGGTCAAGCTTCAGGGATTGGGCCGCCGAGAAAACCCATTTCGCCAACATCGTTCCTGAGATGGCCCTGGCGCACAAAATTAGCAACGCCACCGAAGCTGCGTATCGAAGAGGCGACCTGCTAGAAAAGCGTCAGCAACTAATGGAGGCATGGGCGAGCTATGCACTATCAGACTGCGAATCAACCTGACGTGCATGGGAAGACTGCGATGGTTTCCAGGAAGGAAACGAGACTCGCATCGGGCCTGCGAGCTTTTGAAATCTAAGGGTTTACAGCTATCCCTGAAACAGACATGGCCTTGATTCTGGACTCATTCTTCAAGGCTTGCAATCCCTTGAGTTGTGAACGAACGGCGCGTCTCGTCGGCCTTTTGAAGATCGACACAACGTCGCAGAAATCATATTAACCAATGATCAGATTCCGCAGAATCCTGATCTGCGGCCAACGCAGCCATTCGCGACTAATCGGTTGGCGAATAGCTCTGCCTTGTTGGCAATGCCGTTCGAGTGCTCAGCTAACACTCTTACTTTTGAGACAACTAACGCTAAGCACCTGATTTATAAATGAATAAATTTTGGCACCCGTATTGCTGCAAGGTGAATTACCATTTCTCCCCAAGGTGCCTTGCCATGGAAATACCCCGCCCTATTCCTGCAAATCTGGAGTCCCAGCAAGCGTGGTGGCAGTACGATATCGAGACTGCGAGAGGTCAGCCCTCCCCCGCGTTCAAGGGAGGGGCTAGGTATGACGTCGTAGTCATCGGCGGTGGCTTCACCGGCCTTTGGACAGCGTTGACCCTCAAGCAGCGCAGGCCGCAGTTGCAGGTCGCGGTTCTTGAAGCCTTCCGCACTGGAGATGGCGCAAGCACCCGCAATGGCGGAATCGTTCACGGGTATTGGCAGTCGCTAGCGTCCAACATCAAGACGCTGGGCGTAGATGCCGCCCTTGACCTCGCTCATCTCGGAAGCCGGGCGCAGGATGCGTTTCGGGCTTACGCCAGCGCTTGCGATAACGATGTCGAATGGCGGGAAGCCGGCAACCTGCGCGTCTCGACCTGCCCCGCCCAGGAGCGGCAGCTCGATGAGTTCCACCAGCAATGCCAAGGCTTGGGCGTCGAGCGCTACATCCAGGCGCTGGCGCCCGAGCAAGTCAGCGAGATCATCGGCAGCCGCACCTTCGGCAAGGGGCTGTTCTTCCCGGAAGCCGGCAATGTCCACCCGGGAAAGTTGATGCTGGCGCTCAAACGCTCGGTATTGCAGGCTGGCGTAGAGCTGTTCGAGAGGAGTCCCGTACTGCGGATCGATGACACCCAGGGTGTGAAGACCCTACGCTTGCCGGACGGTGTCGTCATGTCGCCCCAGGTGGTCCTGGCGATCAACGCCAACCTTGCCAGGATCCCCGGGCTTGCGTCGCACTTCAGCGTGTTCTCCAGCTTCGCGGCCATGTCCGAGCCTGCCGAGGACGCCCTGAAGAGCCTTGGCTGGCATCGGCCCGTGGGCGTCAACGATGCGCGGATGTTTTTGCACTATTTTCGCAAGACGGCTGACGATCGGGTGCTGATGGGTTCAGGCTCCGGGCCGATCGGCTTTACCGGGGGAGCTGATCACCCGCGGCTGCGCTCGGACCCGCAGAGCATCCAGCGGGCACAGGCCGGGCTGGCACATTTGCTTCCGTCCTTTGCCTCGACCCCCATCGCGAAGAGCTGGGGCTGGCCCATCGATGTCTCGGCTGACCGCATTCCGTTTTTCCGGACCTTGCGACCAGGCATCCACTATGGCGGTGGTTACTCGGGACACGGTGTTCAAGCGACCTGGATTGCCGGGCAATGCCTTTCGTCGCTGGTGCTGGGCCAGCAGGACGAATGGAGCCGGTCGCTGTTTTGCACCCGGCCACTACCGTCACTGCCGCCGGAGCCCATCAAGTATCTGGGAGCCAACGCCATTCGCTGGGGCATCTTGAGCTGCGAGGAAGCAGAACAGCGTCGGGAGCGGGCACGGTGGACCGCGAAAGGCGTCGCTGCGCTGCCGAAATTGCTGGGGTTGCGAATCGGGGTTCGCTGATGCAGAAGGGGCCGCAGCGCGGCCCCTTTTTGGTGGGTTACTTGACGTAGCCGACTTTGATGTTCAGGTCGACCTTATGTGGCTTGCGTACCTTGAGCATGTAGTCGACAAAGAAGTAACCCGCCAGAGCCAGTGGCAGTACCGAGAACATGACGAAGGATCGGGTGGCTGCATAAGCGTTGGCTTCCAGCCAGGCCGGGGACTCCGTCGCCAGAGCCTGGAACGCGTCGCTGCCACCTGCCGCTGCAATCTTGAAGCCGTCATACAGCTCGCCCATCCACGGCACCACGACATAACCGGAAGCCATGCCAGCAGCACACATCAAGCCGATCCCCAGCGAACCGGTGTTCGGATAGCGCTCGGAAGCGACCGCCAGCATGTTCGGCCACAGCAATGCGGCGCCAATGCCCAGCAAGGCCGTGGCGGCCATGGTCACGTAGGGGTTCTTGGCGTAGGCCAGACCGAGTACCGAGACGAAGATGGCCAGGCAGGCGAACAACAGGATGGTGACCGCATGCATGCGCTTAAGGGCGAACTCCGCCAGGCCACGGGCAAACAAATAGGCAATGGCCACGTAGATCAGCAGCCAGGTGCCCTTGATCCCGGAAATCTGCCCGACCACGATATCCAGCCAGTTTTGCGGCACGGTTTCGCAGGCCAGCGCGAAGAACATGACACCGACCATCACGAAGATCCCGGGTTTGACGAACAACTCCTTGAACATGCCTTTGAAGCTGACGCCGTTACTGACGCGTTCGGTAGGCGGGAAATCAACGAAAAACAGCATTAGCAAAGCCACCGACGCCGGTAACAGCGACAGGGCAAACATATAGCGCCAGTCAAAGCTCGCCGATTCCAGCCCCACCGCCAGCAGACCCGCCAGCATCCAGCCAAGCGGCCAACTGGTGTGCAAGCGATTGAGCTTGGCAGCCTTGTCGGCCGGGTACAGCGACGGCACCACCGGATTGACCACAGACTCGATGCAGCCCCAGCCGATGCCATGCAGCAACGCCCCGAGCCACAAGGTGTCGTAGGCCTGCGCACTGCCCGGCACGGCCATGATCATGACGATTAGGCCGGCATTGAAGATGACCAGGCCAGCGAACAGGACACGCTTGATCTTCAGCGCATCGATGAAAGGCGGCAACACAGTATTGCAGATCGTGAATCCCAGATAGGTGATCCCCAGAATGCCGCCGATCAGCGCCGCGGAGGTCAAGGGTGAGGTGGTATCGAAGAACACCGCCTTGAGCGTCCCCGCGAACGAAAGCTTGAGCATCATGGCGAATCCGGCCGCGAACAGGGCTATCCAGCACACTAGGAATGCTCGGGAAATATTTTTTTGCGCATACACCGGGTCGAACGATTTATCGGTCATCTTGTTGTTCTCATTTACACGCACTGCTGATGCAGAATGCCATTAGCCATGGAGGGCGCCCTGTACATTCCGTCGGATACTCCGCCGTCTATCGCCAGCGGAAAGGACCTGCCGGGCCAACAGCCTGGCAGGCTAGTTCAGAAGCCTGCGCGGAACGATGCCCAGGCCTGTAACCAGTCGTCATAGGTGGCATACAGCTCCGATTCGCGAGGTGGCTGGCCCTTGAGCGGCGACTGCTGCAAGACCTCGTCAATCCGCTCGTAGTCGAACAGCGAACGGGTTGCCGCATCCATGTACTGCACAGCCTTGCGGTTGACCACGGCCGAGCTGGCCGCCTTGCTCATCTCGGCCTGCACCTGCGGGTCCAGAGCCTGATTGATGAAGGCGAGCGCCGATTCGACGTTCACCGAGGTCACCGGGATGAACCAGGCATCCGCCCATACAGCCCCACCCTCCTTGGGGAACACGTACTCGGTTTTCACACCTTGCTTGGCTGTCTGCAAGGTCGCCGCTGTCCAGGTGCAGAAGCACGCGGAAATTTCCTTGGCGACGAACAGCGAGGCGACGTCCCCGTTACTGGAGGCGAAGGTACGGCACTGCTCGCGGTAGGGCATCATCTGTTCCCAGATGTCCGCCAGGTCCTCGCGGGAAACATTGGGGAACTTGTCGCCATGCCCGGTCACCTTGGCCGCAAGCGGCCAGACAGTCAGGGGATTGTCGAGGAAGGTCAGGCGTCCCTTGAATTCGGGGCGCAGTAGGTCCTTGAAGCTGGTGACCGGTTCCTTTACTTCCTGCGGGTTGATGACGATGGTGTCGACGCCCCAGGTCCAGGGAATACCGAAGCGCTGGCCGTCCCAGAACCACATGTCGCCGTCGTAGAAGCGGGAAATGATGTCGGTGGGGTTGTAGTTGGGCACCTGCGCCACATCGATCGGCTTGAGCAGTCCGAGCCCTTTGTAAAGTTCGTTGTAGCCGTTGGAGTACTCCGAAAGGTCCAGCCGGACGCCACCGCCCATGAGCTTGGCGGTGACGTCGTCCTGGCTGCCCATGATGCTCGCGTTGACCCGCAGATTGTTCTGCTTGATCCACTGCGCCGCTTCGTTCTGCAGCGTGTAGCCTTCCCAGGTCATGATGTCCAGTTGCCCACCAACCGCTGCGCGAGCCTCGGGAACCCAGCGTGCTAGCGTTGCACCAGCGGCTACTGCTGCGGCACCCAGCATCAGCGCGCGCCGGCTCAGGTGGGGATTGAGGGGTGATATCCCGGAAAGACCGGTCGGATCTCTGTGATCTGCTGACATTGGCGCATTCCTATCCTGAAGAATTGTTGTTGGCAGGATTGAAGCTGTTCGTCACGCTCTGGCGTCAGCGCGCCTCTGGTGGGCCGATCTGATCGCCATAAACCGAAGGAGCAAGACCGGTGCCAAGTTCACGAGTATTTGCAAGATACTGAATTAAATGACTTTTTATTAAAACCGGAGTCACCACTTACGAGCTTTCTCAGGAATGCGAGCTGAGGCTTTCATTGCTGAGAAAGCAAGATGAAAAAACCCGCCGGTGGTTACCACGGGCGGGCTCTGATGACGCATTGTCGAGTCAGACCAGGCGTGCCTGCTCGTCGGCATGGTATGAGGAGCGCACCAGCGGTCCTGCCGCGACATTGTCGAACCCCATCTCCCGGCCGATCTGCGCAAAACGGGCAAACTGATCGGGATGCACATAACGCTGCACGGGAAGATGATTGCGGCTGGGTTGCAGATACTGGCCCAAGGTCAACATGTCGACCTGATGTTCGCGCATCCGCGCCATCACTTCGATCACCTCATCGTCGGTTTCACCCAACCCCAGCATCAGGCCAGACTTGGTCGGCACCTGGGGCACTCTCGTCTTGAAGCCCGCGAGCAGGTCCAGTGACCATTCGAAGTCCGATCCCGGGCGCACTGCGCGGTAGAGCCGTGGCACGGTTTCCAGGTTGTGGTTGAACACATCCGGCGGTGTTTCGGCGGTCACTGCCAGAGCGATATCCATTCGCCCACGATAGTCCGGCACCAGGGTTTCGATACGGACCTCCGGGCAACGACTGCGGATTTCCCGCAGGCAGGCGGCGAAGTGTGCCGAGCCGCCATCGCGCAAGTCATCCCGGTCCACCGAGGTGATCACGACGTACTTGAGGTGAAGCTCGGCAATGGCGATCGCCAGATTGCGCGGCTCGTCCACGTCCAGCGGCTTGGGCCGTCCATGACCGACATCGCAGAACGGACAGCGCCGGGTACAGATGTCGCCCATAATCATGAAGGTCGCCGTGCCACCGTTAAAGCACTCGCCCAGATTCGGACAGGCGGCCTCCTCACAGACGCTGTGCAACCTGTGCTTCCTGAGCAGGGCCTTGATCCGCGATACTTCCGGCGACGCCGCGATGTCCACGCGGATCCACTCCGGCTTGCGGGGGATGTCCTCGGTTGGCAGGATTTTGACCGGAATGCGCGCCACCTTGTCGGCGCCGCGCAGTTTTACCCCGGTCATTACCGGCCGGGCGAATTCGTTTGCGACATCAGGTCGGGTCATCGTCGCCTCGTCAGCCACGGTAGTAGCGCTGTGGCACGAACGGCGTCTTGCACACGCGCATGGGCACGGCCTTGCCCCGCACTTGGGCATAAACCACCGTGTCCAGCCCCGCGTACGGCGCCGCCAGCAGCCCCATTGCCAGAGGGCCTTCGAAACTTGGGCCGAAGCCGCCACTGGTCACCCTGCCGATCAACTCGCCATCCTCCCTGAAGAGCTCGACACCCTCGCGAACCGGCATGCGCTCCAGCGGCACCAGGCCAACGCGCTTGCGATAAGCGCCTTCGCGTTGCTGGGCGAACACTTGCTGGTATCCGGGGAAGCCCCCAGCACGCACGCCGCCTTCCCGCCGCGCCTTGGAAATCGCCCAGCCCAGGCTGGCCTCGATGGGCGAGACACTGCTGTCCATGTCGTGCCCGTACAGGCACAGCCCCGCTTCAAGGCGCAGCGAATCGCGGGCCCCAAGGCCGATGGGGACGACTTCCGGTTGATCCAGCAACAGCCGCGCCAGGGTTTCCGCATGCTCGACCGGCACGGAAATCTCGTAACCATCCTCGCCGGTGTACCCCGAACGACTCACCTGGCAGACGATTCCGCGAATCTCGACGGCCGCGAACTGCATGAAGGTCATCTGCGCCACAGCTGGCGATAGTCGCGCCAGCACCTGCGCGGCCAGCGGCCCCTGCAAGGCGAGCAACGCATGGCTGTCGAACAACGATACGACTTCACACTGATCCTGCAACTGCCGCAGGTGAGCAAGGTCTTGGTCCTTGCAGCCGGCATTGACCACCAGGAACAGGTGATCTCCGGCGTTGGCGACCATCAGGTCATCGAGGATCCCACCCTGCTCGTTGGTGAACACCGCGTAACGCTGCATCCCCACGGGCAAGTCGACGATGTCCACCGGTACCAGGGTCTCCAGGGCCTTGGCCGCGCCTTCCCCGACCAGGCGGATCTGACCCATGTGGCTAACATCGAACAGGCCTGCCCGGGCCCGGGTATGCAGGTGCTCCTTGAGCACGCCCAGCGGGTATTGCACCGGCATGTGGTAGCCGGCAAAGGGCACCATTTTTGCACCCAGGGACAGGTGCAGGTCATGCAAGGGGGTTTGCTTGAGTGTCATGGCATCATCCTCGGTTTCACAGCCCGTAGACCGGGAATGCGCAGCACAGGCGTGCTACCTGTTGCGCCACATGGGCTTCCACATCGGCGTCGCCGAGGTGATCGAGGATGTCGCAGATCCAGCCGGCCAGCTCCTGGCTTTCGCTGACGCCCAGGCCCCGGGTGGTGATCGCCGGCGTGCCGATGCGGATACCGGAGGTCACGAAAGGCGACTGCGGATCGTTGGGCACTGCGTTCTTATTCACCGTGATGCGCGCCCGGCCGAGCGCAGCGTCCGCGTCCTTACCGGTGATCCCCTGGCGGATCAGGCTGACCAGGAATAGATGGTTGCGGGTGCCATCGGAGATGACTTCGTAACCTCGCGACTTGAACACCTCTGCCATGGCCACGGCGTTGTCCAGCACCTGCTGTTGGTAGACCTTGAACTCGGGCGTCAGCGCCTCCTTGAAACACACCGCTTTCGCTGCGATCACATGCATCAGGGGACCACCCTGTGCCCCAGGGAACACCGCCGAGGCCAGCTTCTTCTCGATATCGGGGTTGCTACGGGCCAGGATCAGGCCACCGCGCGGACCGCGCAGGGTCTTGTGGGTGGTGGTAGTGACCACGTCCGCCAGACCGACCGGGTTGGGATAGAGCCCAGCAGCGACCAGCCCGGCGACGTGGGCCATGTCGACGAACAGGTAGGCCCCCACCCGGTCGGCGATATCGCGGAAACGCTGGAAGTCGAGGACCTGCGAATAGGCCGAAAAACCCGCGACGATCATCTTCGGACGATGCTCGAGCGCAAGGCGCTCGACTTCGTCGTAGTTGATCAGTCCCTTGGCATCGATACCGTACTGGACGGCGTTGTACAGCTTGCCGGAAGAGCTGACCCTGGCCCCGTGGGTCAAGTGACCGCCATGGGCCAGGCTCATGCCCAGGATGGTATCTCCCGCGCTGAGCAGCGCCAGGTAGACAGCCGCGTTGGCCGAGGAACCCGAGTGCGGTTGCACGTTGGCGTAGTCGGCACCGAACAGCGCACAGGCACGGTCGATGGCCAGTTGTTCGACGACGTCGACGTGCTCGCAGCCACCGTAGTAGCGCTTGGCCGGATAACCCTCGGCGTATTTGTTGGTCAGGGCTGTGCCTTGAGCGGCCATCACCTGGGGACTGGTGTAGTTTTCCGACGCGATCAGCTCGATGTGATCTTCCTGGCGCCGGGTTTCGCTGTCGATCGCGGCAGCCAGGACGGGGTCGAAGTCGTTGAGGGTCAGACTTTTGTGGAACATGGGATTCTTCCTGGATGAGGGGGAACCCGGCGCGGGCAGCACCGGCGCCGGTGTTCCGAAGCTGATTCAGACGTCCTGATAGCTTTCGATCGAAGGGCAGGCGCAAGTCAGGTTGCGGTCGCCGTAGACATTGTCAACACGCCCCACCGGGGGCCAGTACTTGTCATTCGAATGCCCGGCAGGGAAAACCGCCTGGTCACGGTCGTAACCGTGATTCCAGGCACCGGTCAACTCATGGGCCGTGTGCGGTGCATTGCGCAGCGGGTTGTCATCACGGTGCAGCAGGCCACTTTCGACCGCATGGATTTCCTTGCGAATGGCGATCATCGCCTCGCAGAAGCGATCGAGCTCCTCCAGCGATTCGCTTTCGGTCGGTTCGACCATCAACGTACCGGCCACCGGGAAGGACATGGTCGGGGCATGGAAACCGAAGTCGATCAGGCGCTTGGCAACGTCCTCGACGCTGATTCCGCTGCTGTCCTTGAGCGGACGCAGATCAAGGATGCACTCGTGGGCGACCAGGCCGTTTTCACCGGTGTAGAGCACCGGGTAATGCTCCTCCAGGCGCCGGGCGATGTAGTTGGCATTGAGTATCGCCACCCTCGAGGCCTCGCGCAGCCCCACGCCGCCCATCATGCGGATGTACATCCAGGTGATTGGCAGGATGCTCGCGCTACCGAAAGGCGCAGCGCACACGGCGCCCCCCTTCTGCTGCAAATGAGCGTGTCCCGGCAGGAACGGCGCCAGGTGCGACTTCACACCGATAGGGCCAACCCCCGGGCCGCCACCGCCGTGGGGAATGCAGAACGTCTTGTGCAGGTTCAGGTGCGAGACATCGCCGCCGAACTGCCCTGGTGCGCACAGCCCGACCATGGCGTTCATATTCGCCCCGTCGATATATACCTGACCGCCCGCAGCATGGATGATGTCGCAGATCTCGCCGATACGGCTCTCGAACACGCCGTGAGTCGAGGGATAGGTGATCATCAGCGCCGCCAGCTTGTCGCTGTGCTGCAAGGCCTTGGCCTGCAGATCGTCGACATCGACGTTGCCTCGGCTATCACAGGCGACGACCACCACGCGCATGCCGGCCATCTGCGCGGTAGCCGGGTTGGTGCCATGAGCGGACGAGGGAATCAGGCAGACGTCCCGCCCACCCTCGCCACGCGACTGGTGATAGGCACGAATGGCCAGCAACCCTGCATACTCGCCCTGCGAGCCGGCATTGGGCTGCAGCGATACGGCGTCATAACCGGTGGCCTGGCAGAGCATGGTCTCCAGCTCGTCCAGCATCGCCTTGTAGCCCTCGGCCTGATCGGCCGGCGCGAAAGGATGCAGGCTGCCGAACTCAGGCCAGGTCACCGGAATCATCTCGCTGACGGCGTTGAGCTTCATGGTGCAGGAGCCCAGCGGGATCATGCTGCGGTCCAGGGCCAGGTCCTTGTCGGCCAGGCGGCGCATGTAACGCATCAGCTCGGTTTCGCTGTGATAGCGGTTGAACACGGCGTGGGCCAGAATCGCCGAGCGGCGGTGCAACTGCTCGGGTAAGCGCCCGCCCGCCAGATCGGCCATGTCGTCGAAATCCGGAACGTTGTTCGCCTGGCCAGCGAACAACGCCCACAACCGCTGCACCGAAGCCGGTGTGCAGGTCTCGTCCATCGAGATGCCGACGCGCTGATCGTCGATGAAGCGCAGGTTGATGCCAGCCTTGGCGGCACGTTGGTGCAGTTCGCTGGCCGGCAGGGTCGCCATCACGCTGAGGGTGTCGAAGAAATGGTATTGCTCGACCGTCTGCCCCAGGTGTTCGAGGCCTTTTGCCAGGATCGCGGTCAGTCGGTGGGTGCGCCGGGCGATGTCTTTCAAGCCCTGCGGGCCGTGATAGACGGCATACATGCTGGCGATGTTGGCCAGCAGCACCTGGGCCGTACAGATGTTGCTGGTAGCCTTCTCGCGACGGATATGCTGCTCGCGGGTCTGCATGGCCAGGCGCAAGGCCGGTGCCCCGTGGCGATCCACCGAAATGCCGACCAGGCGGCCGGGCATGTCACGCTTGAAGCTGTCACGGGTGGCGAAAAATGCCGCGTGAGGGCCACCATAGCCCAAGGGCACGCCAAAGCGCTGGGCGCTGCCGATTACCACATCGGCGCCAAACTCGCCAGGTGGGGTCAGCAGGGTCAGGGCCAGCAGATCGGCTGCCACCGCGAGCAACCCGCCAGCAGCCCGCACATGGCCCGCCAGCTCGGCATGATCATGAACCGCGCCAGTGCTGGCCGGATATTGCAGCAAGACACCGAAATAGGCACCAAGGTCTTCCGGAGCCAGTTCACACTCATCCCCCACTACCACCTCGATAGCCAGCGGCGCGGCGCGGGTGCGCAGTACATCGATGGTCTGCGGATGGCAGTGGGAAGAGACGAAGAATGCTGGCGCCCTGTTGCGCGCCAGACGTCTGCAGAAGGTCATGGCTTCGGCGCAGGCGGTCGCCTCGTCCAGCAGCGACGCGTTGGCGATGTCCATCCCGGTCAGGTCGCTGACCAGGGTCTGGAAGTTCAGCAACGCTTCCAGGCGCCCTTGGGAAATTTCCGGCTGATACGGCGTGTAAGCGGTGTACCACGCCGGGTTTTCCAGGAGATTGCGCAGGATCGGCGCTGGCGTGAAGCACGGATGGTAGCCCTGGCCGATGTGTTGGCTGAACAGCTTGTTCTTGCCAGCGATCTGCTTCAGGTCGGCCAGGGCCTCGGCTTCGCCCTGCCCCACGGTCAACGGCAGCACGCTGGTGCCGCTGATGGTATCCGGCACAACGCTGGCGATCAATTGGTCCAGACTGTCGTAGCCGACGACCTGGAGCATGACCTGGGTCGCCCGCTCGTCCGGCCCGATATGACGCCCCACGAACTCACCGCGGGTGTCGAGTTGTACTTTATTGCTCATAAGCACTGTCACTCCTGCTGGCGCAGATAATCCTGATAACCCGTTTCATCCATCAGGTTGGCCAGGCCACTGGCGTCGGTCGGCAGGAAACGGAAGAACCAGCCCTGGTCGAGGGGAGAGGCGTTGACCAGCTCCGGCTCCTGGGCCACAGCCTCGTTAACGGCAACCACCTGGCCGGTAAGCGGCATGGTGATGTTGCTGGCGGCCTTGACCGATTCAAGCACCACCACTTCCTGGCCGGCCTCGTAGGTTTCAAGGTCCGGCAACTGGACGAAAACCACGTCGCCCAGTGCCGATTGCGCATAGTCGGTGATGCCGACGGTCAGCTCGCCGTTGTCTTCCAGGCGCAGCCATTCGTGATCGGGAGTGAAACGCACGCTCATGGGGTCTTTCCTTTTGGAGTTGTTGTTGGTCAGGTACTTGGCTTCAAACGCTCAGCGCTACGCGCAGAGCCGGGACTTCGGCCTGTTCGATCCGGGTGCCCATCTCCATGTCCAGGCGGCAGGCCACCAGGTCGGCGATGGTCAGGATCGGCAGGTTGTACCGTGCTGCGTAAGCATTGATGGCCGCGCCGCGCATCATCGTGCCGTCGGGGTTCATCAGTTCGCAGAGCACGGCGGCCGGCCGCATGCCGGCCAGCACGGCGATCTCCACACTGCCTTCGGTGTGTCCCCGGCGCTCGAGCACCCCGCCCCGTCTGGCCCGTAGCGGAAACATGTGTCCAGGACTGACGATGCGGCGATGCAACGCGGTCGAGGCCAGTGCCGCCTGCACGGTGGTGAGGCGATCCTGGGCCGACACACCGGTGGTGATGTTGTCCGCCGCCTCGATGCTTACGGTGAAACCTGTGGTGTACCGCGACTCGTTGTGCGGGACCATGGGTTTGAGCCGTAGCATGTCGACCGTGGCCTCGTCCAGGCAGAGACAGACGATGCCACTACCGTCGCGGATCATCATGGCCATGCTCTGCACCGTCATGTTTTGTGCCGCGACCACAAGGTCGGCCTCGTTCTCGCGATCGTCGTCGTCGAGCAGGATAACGGGCCGGCCGCGTCGATACGCGTCGACGGCGGCCTTGACGTTACGGTGGCGAGAAAGGATCGGGCTCATCATTGTCGTTATCTCCGAAGGTTGCATCGGGCGCTCGGGTCTCAATAGCCGCGCTCGAACCCGACCTGCCCGTCGAGGGGCTGGCCGGATTGGTACTTGCGCAGGTTGCACAAGAAGAAATCGATCATTGCCGCAGCGTCGGTGGGGCCGGCGACATGGGGGGTGAGCATCAGGTTGGGAGTGACCCAGAACTGGTGCGAGGGCGGCAGTGGCTCTTTGCGGAACACGTCCAGCACGGCGCCGGCCAGTTGCCCCTGTTCGAGCGCGTGGACCAGATCCCGGTCGACCACTGCGTTGCCACGACCGATATTGATGAACAGCGCATTGCCAGGCAGCGCGCTGAAAAAGGCGCTGTCGAATAGATCCCTGGTCTGCGGGGTGTCGGGCAGGACGTTGACGACGTAGTCCGCTTGCGCCGCCATTGGCAGTAGCGCTTCCAGGCTTCCCACACGCTCCACGCCGACCACTGCGCGCGGGCTGCGCTGGATACCGGATACCTGCATGCCCAAGGCGCTCAACCCGGCGGCAATATGGGCACCGATACTGCCAAGCCCGGCGATCAGCACGCGTTTGCCGGCGAGCCGAGGCGAACTCGCCGGTTGCCAACTGAAGCGACTCTGGGCGAACGGATAATCAGCAGCCTTCCAGGCATGGGCCAGCATGTGATGCAGGACGTACTCGAGCATCGCTGCGCCAAACACCCCGCTGGCACGGGTGAGCTGATAACCACGCGGTACGCGGGGATCGAGCATGGGCGTCACCCCAGCCCAGGTCAGTTGGACCCAGCGCGGCCGCAGGCCGCGGTCCAGCAACTCGATGACATGTTCCGGCGCGCCCAGCCAGACATCGCAGTCGCCTTGGGCATCGACTTCATCCCGTGTGCGCAGCGGCAGTTGTGCATGGGCCTGGCGAATCAAGACATGCAGCTCGGCGCTGTCAGGGTCTGCCAGCAGAACCGTGGGCAGCGAGGCGGTGGTCATTGCGCTCTACTCCGAAAGTGAACTCCAAGTCACTTGAGCAAGCGCCGTGCCATAAAGAAAAAATCAATAAAATCAGAAAGTTGAACACAAAAAACCTGCTGTCTTTCAGGATTGAGACAGCAGGCTCATTTTTGCAACGCCAGATTCGCTACAGGCTAATACCGTAGCGCTTGATCTTGCGATAGAGCGTCGCCTTGCTCATACCAAGCGCCTTGCAGGCCGACTCGACATTGCCTGCGCTAGCGGCCAGGGCCTGGCTGATGGCCTTGCTTTCTACCTGGTCCAGGGTGGTCCGGGCATTCACGCCGGTAACATGCACAACCAGGTCGGCGGCATCGTCCAGTGCTTCGGTATCGATTGCTGGCCTGTCCGGCGCGGGCTGCTCTGGTACCGCCCGCTCCGGCGCGACAGGCGCCAGGCGCTCGGCGAAGGGCCTGATTCGGTTCTCGAACGGCAACACGATGTCGCTGGCACGCAGCTCACCACCGTCGGCGAACAACGAGGCACGGTGCAGCACGTGACGCAGCTCGCGAACGTTGCCCGGCCATGAGTACTCAAGCAGCTTCTTCCAGGCGGACGGCTTGAGCACCGGCACCGGATCGTCACCGCATACACCCTGCAGCACCGTCTCGATCAGTTGCGCTTTGTCTTCCCGCTCACGCAGCGCAGGCAAGTCGATGATCATCCCGGCCAGGCGGAAGAACAAGTCTTCGCGAAATTCGCCGGCCGCCACTTTCTCATGCAGGCGCTGATTGGTTGCGGCGATGATCTGCACGTCCACCCGCACCGCTTTGCCACCGCCCAGTGGTGAAACTTCGCCACTTTCCAGCACACGCAGAAGGCGAGTCTGCAGGGCCAATGGCATATCGCCGATCTCGTCGAGGAACAGCGTGCCGCCGTCGGCTTCCATGAAACGCCCCTGACTGCCATCCTTGTTGGCCCCGGTGAAAGCGCCCTTGCTATAGCCGAACAGCTCGCTATCAATGAGCGATTCAGGCACCGAAGCGCAGTTGAAGGCGACGAAGGGCGCCGCACTGCGCTCGCCTTCCTGATGGATGGCCTTGGCCAGGGTGTCCTTGCCGGCGCCAGTTTCGCCAAGCAGCAGCAACGGCAGGTTCTTGTTCATCACCTTGCGGATCAGGCGCACGTTGTCCTGCATTCGCGAATCCTGTCCGGCGCAGCGTGCCAGGGAGCCCGCCACCTCCCGTGGCGCACGTGAGCGCGCCTTCGCCCTCTCAGCTTCGGCGCTGCGCATGGGCTGCGCTGGGCTGGCGATCAGCAGGAAGTCCAGGCGTTGAGCCGAGTGGAGCAGTTGCACCGTGGCCACGCTGCGGAAAATCTCCAGGGATATGGCCGACTGCGGGCAATCGATGACCTCCCACAGGCGGCGCCTGCCCAACTGGTTCGCTTCCACGCCAACCAGGCGCCGCGCGCCATGGGTGGCGCCAACGATCAGCCCACCGGCGTCGACCGCGATCCACGCCGCAAGGCCGGCGGTACCGCACACTTGAAGGATGAAACAGTCCTCAAAACGCAGGCGGAACAGGCGCTGCTCCAGCTTGTTCGAACTCTGGATTGCCAGCTTGTAGGCGATATGATGGGCATTGATATCGACGTGAGGGTTGCATGTGGTCAGGTTGAGCACGCCTTGCAACTGGCCGTCAGGATTGTAGAAGGGCGCTGCGACGCACGCCTGGCCAGAGAGGTCGTAGTAGAAGTGGTCATCGCGAAAAACCGCGACCGGGCGTTGCTCGGCGATACTGGTACCGATCCCGTTGGTACCACCCACCTCCTCGCGCCAGATCGAACCAATACGGTCGCTCTCGCAGTAATACACATGGGAAGGCTTGATACTCTCTGCGATGATCACACCATCGGCATTGGCCAGGCTGGCGTGATAGCCGACGTCACTGAGCACGCTCATCAAGCCGTTCAGCGTACTCAGCGCATGTTCGAACGCGCGCTCGCCAAAGGCCTGCTGCAACCGGCGGACCTCCGCGGCATCGACCACCGGCACCAGCGGTTCTTGGTCGGGGCGCAGGCCGACCTCCAGGCAACGTCGCCAGGATTGCCCGCAATGCTCTCGAAGCAACCCGGACTGGCCACCCGACGCGTCACGATACAGCTCATGTGAATCTCCATCGGCACCGGAGCTAATCCGGGCCAGGTGTTGCTGCACGCTCATCATTTTTATTGTACCTGCTCGACATCCAGGGATTGTCGGCCTGGTTCATGGCCGGTTTTACCGAAATTTAATGCAAGATTGAAACCAGTAAACCTGCCTGTTTCAGTCTCCACGGTTTCCGATCCCGAGGTGCCTGCCAGGCCCTTGGCACGGGCACGCGCGAGCCCCCCTGACACCGCCACCTTATCCTTGAGGATGCCACCAGCGGACGGGCGTGACCAGAGTATCGGACATTTTCCTGCGAGCGGCGCACAGCTCGTCGCCCGCACCCACTGTCTCATTATCGAGAAGCTTGCCCGCGACCTTGTCTCAGCAATGCGGCAATCGTTAAAAAACAAAAATAAAACGTTATATATCAATTAGTTAGATGAGAAAAAACTCTTGGCATCCTTGTTGCTAAGTCCTGTTACGGATGGCTGCCAGCGACCACGCATCGCCAGCTTGCCCTGACGTCGACACCACCAATAACAAGCGAAGCCAGGAGATACTATGGAACTCGGTCTGTTCATGATGCCGCTGCACGACCCGCGGCGTAACTATACCGAAATGCTGCAACAGGACCGCGAGGCCGCGATCCTCGCCGACCAACTTGGCTTCAGCGAAGTCTGGGTCGGTGAACACTACAGTTGCAGTTCCGAGCCAGTGGCCAACCCGTTGCAGTTCTTCGCCACCCTGCTCGACGCCACCAAGAACATCAAGTTCGCCACGGGCGTACTCAACCTGCCCCAGCACCACCCGGCCACCGTCGCCGGTGACGTCGCCCAGTTCGACCACCTCAGCGGCGGCCGTCTGATCATGGGCGTAGGCCCTGGCGGCCTGGTTTCGGATATGGAACTGTTCGGCACGCAAGACCTCAATCGCGCTGAGATGACCACTGAGTCGGTCGACATCATCCACAAGATTTGGGCCTCGGACCCGCCTTACAACATCCAGGGCAAGTACTGGAATGTGAAGCTGGAGAAAAACATCATCCCGTCGCTGGGCTTCGGGCCGATGCTTAAACCGTTCCAGCAACCGCACCCACCACTGGCCATCTCGGTGATGAGTCCATCGTCGAGCAGTGCGCGCCAAGCCGGCGAACGCGGCTGGGGCATCGTCAGTGCCAACTTCATCCCTGAAGTGCACGTCAAATCGCACTGGGAACAGTACGTCATCGGTTGCGAGAAAGTCGGACGTCGCCCAGACCCGGCCATGTGGCGTATCGCCCGTTCGATCCTGGTGACCGATACCGATCAGGAAGCCGCCGACTACCTGGCCCGCCCCGACAGCACCTACGGCTGGTACTACGACTACATCGTCGAAGACATGGCAGCGTTCAACATGCAGCGCATCCTCAAACCGTCGGCAGAAATCCCGGACAGCGAAGTCACCCGGCAAAACTGCCTGGACTGGATGGTCATGTCCGGCTCGCCGAAAACCGTGCTCGACAAGCTGGTGGCCTTCGTCGACTACGTCGGCGTACCGTTCGGCACCCTGCTGACCACCCAGAAAGACTGGGAAAACCCAGCTCTGCACCAGAAGTCGCTGCGTCTGCTCAGTGAGTCGGTCATGCCGAAACTGCGCGACTACTGCGCCACGCTCAAGCACGTAGCGTGACAAAGGCCGGGCCCTTGAGCCCGGCCATGGCGACCGGAGCAGTCGCCCGATCGGTTTCACCTTGAACTGCCGAAGAAGCACGGTGCTCCCCCTCACCGGGGAGCACTCATTACAACAATGAGGTTTCGATCAATTCGCCCGCCCGGGCGAGGCTGCTGTGGCCTTGCGGCCGAGGAGTTGCCATGGCTTTGAACATTACCCAACGCCAGACAGCGCTGAGTACGGTGCTCGCCGCGCCGTCGATGGCGTTCATGCTGGTGTTCTTCGTGTTCCCCTGCATCCTGTTGTTGCTGTACAGCTTCTGGACCGCGCGGTCCTTCGTGATAGAACCGACTCTCAATCTCGATAATTACATCCGAACCCTCACCGCAGCGGGCTTCTGGCGCACCGGTCTCACCGGCTTGAACAACGGGCTGTGGACGGCCATCATCTCGGTGGTGCTGAGCTTTCCGGCGGCCTATTACATCGTTTACCGTGCCCGCGGCAACGCCGCGTTCTACCTGATCCTGTTGTCCTGGTTTTCCAGTTACCTGGTACGAGTCTACGCCTGGCGAACCATCCTCGGCACCAACGGGTTGATCAACAGCACGCTGATACAGTGGGGGTTGATCCAGCAGCCGCTGGAGTTCCTCCTTTTCAGCCCTTTCGCCTCGATCATCACCTTGGTTCACATCATGTTTCCCTTCGCCTTGCTGTTGTTGGTGTCAGCGCTGCGCGACGTGAAACAGGACTACCTCGATGCTGCCCGCGACCTAGGGGCGACACGCACCCAGGTGCTGCTGCGGGTGATCGTGCCAATGGCCTATAAAGGCATCGTCTCGGCCTTCATGTTCACCTTCATCCTGGCAGCCGGCGACTACATCACCCCGCAGTTGCTCGGCGGACGTGACGGGGTGACCAACGGCCTGTTGATCGCCAACCAGTTCCGCAGCGCCGGTAACTGGCCGCTGGGTGCGGCGATGGCGTTCATCACCCTGGCCCTGTTTATCGGCATCTACGTCGTCTTCACCCAGCTGCTGCGGGCACTGCGCCTGGCGCCGGGACTACGTTTCCACGAGCAGGAGCACGCATCATGCTGAGGCTCTATCTTTGGTTCTACCTGCTGTTTCTGTATGCGCCGATCGTGGTCATCGGGATGTTCAGCTTCCATAGCTCGGCGTCCCTGGTGTTTCCTTTCGAAGGCTGGAGCCTGCGCTGGTACGAGCAGATCTTCGCCAGCCAGACCTTCCGCAGTTCGCTGTACAACAGCCTGCTGGTGGCGAGCATGGCCTCGCTGGCAACCACGGTGCTGGGCGCCAGCGTGGCGCTGGCGTTGATCCGCATGAAAGGCAAGGTTCGCGAAGCGGTGGCAACCCTCTGCGCCGCGCCCATCGCCCTACCCGGCCTGTTCCTGGGTATCGCGCTGCTCAGCGCCTTCGCGCAGATGGGCCTGAACCGCTCGCTGCTCACGGTGACCATTGCTCACACGCTGTACGCGCTGCCATTTTTCGTGGCCACGCTGCGTTCGCGGATCGACTACTTCGACCCCTCCCTGGAGGAGGCCGCCCGCGACCTTGGCGCGAGCCCCATGCAGACGTTCCGTATGGTGACCTTGCCCATCCTGCGGCCCAGCCTGATCGGCGCGGCCATCCTGGTGTTCGCCCTGTCGTTCGATGAGTTGATCATCACCGTCTTCGTCAGCGGCAATGAAACCACGCTGCCAATGATGGTCTGGTCGATGATGCGGCGTACCGTCGACCCCAC
>Ga0182739_1001930_pt1 | contig 20282 bp, 18 predicted proteins | sample eDN5th30CBELigBY_FD_128873 | JGI IMG/M metagenome (GOLD analysis project Ga0182739, IMG submission 128873) | Enriched backyard soil microbial communities from Emeryville, California, USA - eDNA 5th pass 30_C BE-Lig BY (version 2) (version 2) | ecosystem: Environmental > Terrestrial > Soil >...
CCCCAGGGCTTCGGCCGCGAAAAAACGGACCCGGCTCGTGTGGCGGTCCCCCAATAACGGAATAAGCTCCGGGCCAGCCGGCTTATACCGTATATCGCCCAGCCATTTAGCGGCCTGCGCCCGTATCTCCGGGTCATCGTCCTGCAGTAACGGGATAAGGAGGGTGGCATGTTGCGCATCTTGGCGAGCCAGCTGGCTGATGCCCCAAATGGCATGTACGCGTGCCAGTTGATTGTCTGCCTGCGCGAGTGCCTGCTGGAAGATTCCGAGCCCTTTGTTACCGCGCTTCACCAGCGCGAACTGTGCCTTTTGGCGGATCCGCATATCTTCGTGGGCAAGGAGGTCGCCCAGCGCTTCTTCGCTTTTACTGCTGAAATCGGCAGCAAGTAACTCTTTCACCTCAACACGGATGGCCTGCGTAGCTCCATCGGCATCATCCATTTTCCAGATTCGGCCGTAATCGTGCGTGCCCCAGCCGTCTATCCAATCGGCCACGTACAGTGCACCGTCGGGACCGAAGTCGAGACCGGTAGCCAGGATCCCGCCAAGTATCTTTTTATGCTCGCCCAACTCAAAGGATGCTCCCTTGGGGTTCAGCTTGAAGCTGTGCACACCCGAGCTTGCCGGATTGCCCACAAACTCAGCCACGAAAAAAGTCTGTTTATACTGTGGACCCAGTGCAGTACCCGGATTGTATACCACACCGGCAGGGCCGCTTACGAAATTGCTGATGCACGGTGTGATGTATGCCGCTTGCCCCTCGAAGCGTGGCAGGTACATCTGCTCGTCCATCCATACTTTATAGCCGTTGTTGTCGGGATCGCTGTATTTTCCGTATTGCCAATTGCTCCGCCAGCCGGCGTCCGAACCGTTGACGATGTATACCAGGCGTTCCTTTTCGCCGGGGTGGTCGCCATCATTGTCTTCGCTGATAATGTTGCCGTATTCGTCAAATACAAACTGGTGCGTGTTACGTAGACCATGGGCGAAGATTTCGAAATCGCTGCCATCGGGGTTGGCCCGGGCAATGACGCCCGAGTTGGGGTGTTCCCATTTGGTGCCATCGGGTCCCTCGCCATTGAAGCCAATGTCACCGATCTGCCAGTAAAGGCGGCCATCGGGCCCCATCTTTACACCAGACATGCCGTGGCCGCTGAAACCCACATGAACACCGTACCCGTGGGAGATGGATGTTTTTTTATCGGGGATGCCATCACCGTTTGTGTCCGTAAGCCGCCACAGGTCGGGCGCTACTGCGAGGTAGAGATCGTCACCATCGGCAAATACACCGCCAGCCACATCAGTAATCTCCTCGTGGAAATCGTCCACCACGAGCTGCGACCGGTCGGCCACACCATCACCGGAGATATCCTCCACGCGGTATACTTTTTCTTTCTCGATAGTGAGGTCGCGCCAGTCGTGCGACCCGTCGCCGTTAAGGTCGGCCAACCAGGTATTGCGTTCACTGTTCTCTGGAGACAATTCCTCGCGCAGGAATGCTCTTCGGTCTTCCACCGTCCGGAAACTGATAGACGGGATTTCCCAAGCGCGGTGGCCACGGATGTCAAACTCCGAGTTTTTCTGCCGATCGGTGGTTGTATAAAATAACCTTCCGTGATCGTCAATATCAATGGCGATGGGTGAAATGATCAACGAATCGATACCCCACAGTTTCAAGGTTAGGCCACTATCCAATGCTGCATTTACCTGCCCTTCAATCGTGGCTGCCAATTCAGCGGTTTTGGCGGGGTCCATCTCCCTTGCCGGCAAATCTGCCGTTTTTTGTCGACAACTCCACAACAGGACGACGACAATGACGGCACTAATTGTTTTGTTCATTTAAGTATATATGTTCAGTACCTTTTGCAAACCAGAGTTCGGTAATCGTAAAACCAACATTTATTCGGTTAGTTGGGCTAATATAAGAAGTATTATGCCTGCATGATGGAATCCAGACAACATTTGTGAAAAAAGCAGCATTGCTGTAGGGTAATGTTGCAAAGATCCGCACCAAAGGGGGCCGGCGGTCGGTCGTTCAACGGGTTTGACTACTTGCCGGCTGCGGGTGCTGGTCTGATCCAAAATTCGTCATCCCAATCGGCACAGTGCGTGTGGTGGTTATGGTGCTTATCTATCAGTGCCAATTGCTCAGCAGTGGCTGCTTTTTGTACTTCGTTGAACAAGACCCGTTCTTCAAAACGGATGTGTTTGTCTAGCTCTTCTTCAATCAGGTTCAACGACCGCCACACCTCGGTTTGGTCCAGAAACAACCGCCTCAATCGGCGGTGTTCGCTAAGGGCTTTTCTCACAAGATCATTGTCATTGCCGAGGATGGAAAAAATGTATTTTTCTTCGATAGCGAAATGGTCTACAAGGTGGGTTGTCCAAAACCAGTCAGTGTACCGCTTGATGCGTATAAGGTCGATATTCTGCTTGAATCCTTCTCTGATTTTCCAGCACACCAGCAAACCATGGTGGTGGTCGCGGCTTATCGCCTTGAGGTGGGGATCTCTTTTTAATGGCTTGACTTGGTTGGTCATCGTGGTACAGTTAAGACTCCAGCACTTGTTTTAATACCACGGCTTGGTTATGGCGTTCGTCTTTTGCGGCATATAATAACGTAACTAATTTTGTTTTGGCAATGTCTCGCAGTCTATCAAGATCTGCTTTTTTTTCCGCGAGCTCTTCACGGTATTTTGTTGCGAAGGCGTCGAAGCGTGCAGGCTGGTGGTCAAACCATTTGCGCAGTTCCGACGAGGGGGCAATGTCTTTGTTCCATTCGTCGAGTTGGGCAGCGTCCTTCCGTTGGCCTCTGGGCCATAGCCGATCGACCAATACCCTGTAGCCGTCTTCCCTGGAAGGCGTTTCATATACGCGTTTTAGTTTGATCTCACCCATGAATTAATTGTCAATATATCAGTGTTATAACAGGGGTCTGGCGGTGTTGTTTCTGTAATACTCTATTTTGTAGAGAAACATTTCTGCCATCCGATCACCCTGCCACTTTGCCCGCTCAGCCTTTTCGCCAATGAAATAAGTGTCTACGGTCTCTGCAAATAACTTCATCCATCGGTCGAAATGGCCTTTCTTAACGGGTAATTCAGCGTGTGGCACGAAAGGGCTGCCGAAGTATGTGTGATCGCCCAGCAGCACGGTTTGCCAGAAGCGATACATTTTTTCCAGATGCTCCGGCCAACGATCCTGGATGACGTTATTGAAAATGTCTTTCAGGAGGTCATCTTCGCGCACTTTATCGTAGAAGCTGTCTACCAACAGTTTAATGTCGTCCAGATCCGATATTTGCCTTCTTTTTTCCATCACAACACATTTATTCCGGACGGTCGTTATTCCCCGCCCGTTTTTCAAAGATACAAAAGCTTCCTATTTAAGACAAATTTGTCTTAAATAGGTTTGACATGCGCTGCTTCTAACCTCGTTGCATGAATTTACATGTTTTGCTCAAAAACCTTTACCTTTGCACTTTGTTAATTACCGAAAAGCCATGTAATACCCATTGCAACACCATTTTGTAGCAGCTGCTAGCAAGAGGCGGCAAATGATTTTTATTTTCTTACTTTTATTTTTTTGACTACATGGCAAGACAAGAGATTTTTGACACCGCTGTACAACCCGAAACCGCTATATTGGTAGGGATCATCCTGCCGCAAGACAGTGAGGAGAAGGAGCAGGAGTACCTGGAGGAACTGGCCTTTTTGGTGGATACCGCTGGAGGAATAGTAAAGGAGGTGTTTACGCAGAAGCTACAGCATCCCGATCGGGCTACGTTTGTTGGCTCCGGTAAGCTGGATGAGATAAAGGCGTATATAGAAGCCGAGGAGATCGACATCGTTGTCTTTGACGACGAACTGACACCCTCGCAGTTGCGCAACATCGAGAAAGAGCTGAAGGTGAAAATCCTAGACCGCAGCAACCTCATCCTCGATATATTCGCCCGCAGGGCTAAGACAGCACAGGCTAAAACACAAGTGGAGCTGGCGCAGCTACAGTACCTGCTGCCCCGGCTCACCCGCATGTGGACGCACTTGGAGCGCCAGCGCGGTGGTATCGGCATGCGTGGACCGGGGGAGAGCCAAATCGAGAGCGACCGCCGGATGATCCTTAACAAGATTTCCTTATTGAAAGACCGGCTGAAGGCCATCGACAAGCAGGCTGAAACCCAACGTAAAAACCGCGGGCAATTGATCCGCGTGGCCCTGGTGGGCTATACGAACGTGGGCAAATCGACTATCATGAATATGATTTCGAAATCGGATGTGTTTGCGGAAAATAAGCTTTTCGCCACGTTAGATACGACGGTGCGCAAAGTGGTTATCGAAAACCTGCCCTTTTTGCTGTCAGATACGGTAGGCTTCATCCGTAAATTGCCCCATCATTTGGTGGAGTGTTTCAAATCGACACTGGATGAAGTACGGGAGGCCGATGTGCTGCTGCACGTGGTGGATATATCGCACCCGAGCTTTGAAGACCATATCCGCGCGGTGAACGAAACGCTGAAGGAACTGGGGGCATTGGATAAACCGGTGATTACCGTATTTAACAAGATCGATGCCTATCGTGGCGAGCAGGAACCGCTCGAATCTGGTGTCGAATCGGAGGAGATCGAATCCCGCCCGGTTTCATTGGACGATTTCAAACGCAGTTGGATGGCAAGGCATAACAGTCCGGCAGTATTCATCTCCGCTACCGATAAAACAAACGTGGATGAATTTAGGAAACGGCTTTATGAAACGGTGGTCGATATGCATACGAAGCGGTATCCTTACGATAATTTGTTGTATTGATGAATCGGGCAGTAGTTTTCCAGGATTGGGGGCTGGTTGATTATCAAGAGGCCTGGAACAGACAGGAAACATTGTTTGCCGAAGTAGTCGCCCAGAAGACGAAGAATAGGGTGGAAGGGACGACGCTGCCCACCACCAATTACCTCGTTTTTACCGAACACCCGCATGTGTATACGTTAGGCAAGAGCGGTAAACCGGAAAATCTACTGTTGGATGAACGTGGCTTGCTGGAACGGCAGGCCACGTTTTACAAGATAAACCGGGGGGGAGATATCACGTACCACGGGCCGGGGCAGGTAGTGGGGTACCCCATATTGGATCTCGATAATTTTTTTACCGACATACATCTATACCTCCGCATGTTGGAAGAAGCGGTGATCCTTACGTTGGCCGACTACGGCATTGAAGCGGGCCGCTATCCGGGGTATACCGGCGTATGGCTGGATGCAGATAATGACCGCGCGCGGAAAATATGTGCCTTGGGCGTGCGGGCCAGCCGCTGGGTAACCATGCACGGTTTCGCTTTTAACGTCAATGCTGATCTGGATTATTTTGGCAATATCGTACCCTGCAGCATTGACGATAAAGACGTGACCTCGATGCAGCGGGAATTGGGTGCGCTGCAAGACATCGACGCCGTCAAAGCCCGACTAAAAGATCATATCGCCAAATTGTTTGGGATGGAGTTAATACCCGCTTAATGTAATTTTATGGGTTTTCTCTTCGGTAATGGAGTAACTTCAAGCGGCCTATAGGGTTTTAGCAATTTATCATTTACCTCTTTTAACTCGCGTGCCCCTGTGTGGCGCGGTTGCAGACTCATCTGCTTGCTCAATTGGGCGGTCATGCTTGGGTCGATAATACTTAATGCTCTTGCAATGAGCCGGTCTTCACTCGAACCCATAGGGGCATAGGGGTAATTACTTTCGCGGACAGCATATTGGGGCCTCAACCCAGCCTCGAAATCGCCTTCAAGGTCAGCGTTTTTATATTTTCCGATAATGGGCTGTATTCCCCAGTCCGTATCATCATTTGCTTTTAATCTCGGAGACGAACTTTCGAAGGCCGAAGAAAATTCGTCCTTGCCTACGGTAATACTACCGATGTGGATGACATTACTGCCTCCTAAAAATGGCTTCAGGTTATTAATCAGTAATTCACTTGCAGACGCAGAATTCTCGGTCGCTAAAACAAACACCCTACTTAGCCCCAGGTTGACTTGTGTCACGAGCTCTTCGTTGTCATACCCAAATTGTTCGCCATACGTTTCCGTTACATCTTTGAAATGATTATTCATATCATAGTGGATGAACGGACTCGCGATATTGAAATTTTTGTGGATTAATGCAGACAACAGGCTGGCTGCCACGACGTGACCACCCCCGTTGTACCGTTCATCCACAATCAACTCCGTGACATTCGCTTCCTTAAATTTGACGAATGCATCGACCAACTCTTGGAGTTGATTGCCTAAGAATCGATTATAGAAGAGGTAGGCTACTTTTGTCCCGCTTGATGTTGTAATGATGCTATCCAAAAGAATAGCATTTTCTTGGAAGGCTTCAACAGGGGTGAGTGAAATGGTTTTGCCCCGCGTCAGTGCATCGTTCTCAAATACACATTCCTGAAGCGTAAACGTGTCATTTCCGAATAGCGGCGCTGCATTGGTGATGGAGGAGCCGGAAACCTTCCAATCTTCGCCATTTATGCCGATGAACATGTCCCCACGTTTAACACCCTGAAGGTCGGCTGGCGAACCTTTATGGACATAGCGAACACCCAAAACCACTTGGCCTTGCTCGTTTGAAATAAAGGAGATGCCTAAGCCGGTGGTTTTGATGATGCCCGAAGATTGTTCTTTGAGTTCTGTGGCATTCTGAATCCATGAAAAACGGTCCGTGGGTAGGTTAAGGAGGCTTTCGAAAAAATCTTCAGGATTACTATTTAAGTTAAGGCTGCCCTCATTGGGTATTTTGTCGTTCCAGTAATAATAATAATCCATGGTATCCAAAATCCACCGATTAATCTCCGCGTTTGTAACATCGCCTTGGGGCTCTGGTGTGGGATCTTTCTTCTCGCATGAGGAAACGATAAGCAGTGCGGTGAAAAGTACTATCGACAAAAGCCCAGTTGTCGGCCGGACAATAAAATTAAATATCATGTGCAGCATATATCTTTATTCAAACTTAGATAAAAAATTTTATATGTGAAGAAGTATTGCAACACTTCATTTATCATACCGAAAAATCTCAGAGAAAACAGTGGAGACAATAATTTGTTTCATCGGTTCATCTCAAAATGGATCGCTCCAATCTCGTATACGGCTGTCTCCGTATAGCGACCAGCAATCACGATTTCGGTATCGCCACGGTGTTGATGAAACAACTGATAAACCAAGTCGGGGTCGTTGTTATCGCGTGATAGGTGCGACAGAAATAGGTGGCTGAGTTTCGGGGATCGGTGCGTGATGAATAACTCCAATGCTTCGGCATTAGATAAATGCCCGTAGCCGCCACGGATGCGGTTTTTCAGAAAAATAGGATAGCGCCCCTGCATCAGCATATCTGCATCATAGTTGGCTTCCAGAAAAACAGCGTCACACTGGCTAAAGAAACCGACTACCTGTTCACATACCCGACCAATATCAGTAAAAACACCTACTGAACGGCCTTCACCCTCGATAAGGAAACTGTGAGGGTCTGCAGCATCGTGGCACTTTCGGAATGATGTGACCTTCAAATCGCCAATGCCAATCGTTTGCATATCGGAAAGCGGATGCAACAGGCGATCGGGTATAGCCAGCTTGCAGCCGCGCCGAGTTCCATTGGTCAGAAAAACAGGAAGCTGGTATTTGTTAGCCAGTACACTAAGCCCTTTCACATGGTCGGTATGCTCGTGCGATACAAAGACGGCCTTCACGTTTTGCAGGGAGAGCCCCTGCTTGGCCATACGCTTCTCAATCTGCCGGCAGGAAATACCGGCATCCACCAATATGGCTTCGTTGCCATTGCCCACGTAATAGCAATTGCCATTGCTTCCAGATGCGATTGAACTGATAAAAAGCGGCATGTCGCAAAGTACGGTTAAAAAAGGAGGAAGTGCAACAAAAAAATGAGCCGCGCCACACGGCCATCAACACTCAGGCAGACTTAGTGGAATGTTTACTGCCAGTCCGCCATCCGCAGTCTCCTTGTATTTGACGTTCATATCCTGGGCCGTCTCCCACATGGTCCGCACCACAGCATCAAGGCTCACCTTGGCTTTGTCGGGGTTAGACTGCAGTGCTAACTGAGCTGCCGTAATGGCTTTGATGGCCCCCATGGTATTGCGTTCAATGCACGGAACCTGCACCAAGCCCCCTATGGGGTCGCAGGTAAGGCCAAGGTGGTGCTCCATCGCTATTTCGGCAGCCATCAGTACCTGCCGTTGCGAGCCGCCCAGGCTTTCGGTGAGGGCACCTGCAGCCATGGCAGAAGAAACACCGATTTCGGCCTGGCAGCCGCCCATGGCCGCCGAGATGGTAGCTCCTTTTTTGAATATGCTACCAATCTCAGAGGCCGTAGCAATAAACCGGGTGATCTTGTCTTCATCCAAACCATCATGAAACACGATGAAATACTGCAATACCGCGGGTATAACCCCTGCCGCGCCGTTAGTCGGAGCGGTGACTACCCGGCCAAAGGAAGCGTTCTCTTCGTTGACCGCCAATGCCCAACAACTTACCCAATCCAGTGTGTATTGAAAATGATCGCCCCCAGTCCGGATAGCCGCTACCCAACTGTGGTAGTCGGTATAGGGGCGGTCTGCAATTAACTTTTTGTTGAGTCTGTAGGCCCGTCGCTCCACCTGCAAGCCGCCGGGCAGCATGCCCGTGGTATGGCACCCGCGGTAAATGCAATCGCGTATAGTGGTAAATAAATGACGCATGCCGAGGAGGGTCTCTTCTTCCGTACGCCAGGCCTGCTCATTCTCCAATACCAGCTCGGATACCTTCAATCCTGTATTCATGCACCATACTAATAGGTTGTTTGCCGTTTGTACGGGGAAAGCAAGGTCCGCATGCTCTTCTTGTTCACCATGGTCACCCTCCTGTACCACGAAGCCGCCGCCTACGGAGTAGTAAGTCTCGCTCACTGCCACTCCATCGGCGAGTAAGGCTTGGAATGTGACGGCGTTGGGGTGGTAGGGAAGACTCTCCGTGTATAGAAACAGGATGTCGTCAGCATAACGGAAAGGTATCTGGTGTGTTCCACCCAGCAATAGGCGTTGCTGCAGCTTGATTTGGGTCACTTTTTTAGGTACTTCATCAATGGCAATGGTCACAGGGTCAGCGCCGCTTAACCCCAGCAACACTGCCACATCCGTGCCGTGTCCAATCCCGGTTTTAGCCAGCGACCCGTAGAGCAAAATCTTGATGACTTCGGTCTTTTCGAGTAGGCCTTCAGCGGCAAGGCGTCGCGTAAAGCGTTGCGCGGCACGCCACGGACCAAGGGTATGCGAGCTCGAAGGGCCGATGCCAATCTTAAACATATCGAAAACCGAAATCTGCTCCTTGATCATCATAATTCTGGATTAAAGATGCGGATACAAAGATACCGCTTTATTTGTGCATTGGCAGCAATGCGAATGAATAGTGGTATGTTCGTGTCACAAATGTGTTGCATTTTTCAAATTAACCCTTATCTTTGATTGAAATACAAGCAAATACCAATTGAATAACTGTTTTACTGATCATTCCAAATTCTAAAAACCATGGACAATTATGGAAATTACGACGCCGTAGGCGGCGGCCTGCTCGCGGGTGTTGGCGTTGGTGCTATGCTCCTTTACCTGGCAATTATTGTTTTGTATATCGCAGGATTCTGGAAAATGTTTGAGAAGGCCGGTAAGCCCGGCTGGGCGGCCATCATCCCCATTTACAACATGATCATCATCGCTGAAATCGTGGGAAAGCCTATCTGGTGGGGCATTGTTGCCGCATTAGTGCCTTGCGTCAACATTGTATTCACGATTTGGTTATTGAATTTGCTAATGAAGAGTTTCGGTAAGGAAGTGCCGCTGTGGACGGTACTTACCTTATTTTTCGGCTTTGTCACTATCCCGGTTATCGGTTTCGGGGCCGATAAATATATCGGCCCAACGGCTGCCGAAGCCACAGGCGGAGACTCGTTCGGTAATTTGAAACGGGATCTCGATAACTTTAAAGATTCGTTTGACGACAAGGATAACTCACAGAATCCCCCAGTTTAACCCGGCCAGATCCAAACGGTGGCTGCTGGTGGTGTCCAGCCTGGAAGGTTTTTCCAAGCTGGATGCCTGGTTATTGCCTTGCCCAATCAAAATCGTCGCCGGTATCGAATGTCCGGGGTGCGGATTTCAACGTTCGCTGATAGCCCTGCTACAAGGTTACTGGTATGAAAGTTACCGGCTCTACCCACCTACCGTCCCGCTGCTCTTGTTACTGTTGTATGGCATAGTTAAATCCATGGTTGGTTTCGATCGACGGAACGTCATCATGAAGTTGCTTGCAGTCGCATGTGGTTGGTTTGTACTCGGCGTGTACGTCATGAAATTGTGGTATGGTTCCCATCCCTAACCCGAGCGTCGGAACTATTTTATTTTTATCTTTACCGCCATACAATGACAATGAGATGAGTTATACCCGCGCGTGGTTCGGTTGTGTTACTATTTTTTTCTTGCTATTTATTGGTCACCTAGGGTACTGCGGTCCGGGAATCACCGGCGATGAGCTTCCCAAACGGGAGCTCAGGGGAGCTTGGATTGCCACGGTTGTCAATATCGACTGGCCATCTGCGAGTAACTTGAGCACGGCCGAGCAAAAACAGGAGCTCATCCGGCATCTGGATAACCACCAACGTGCTGGTATTAATGCCGTTTTTTTACAGATACGGCCGTCTGCAGACGCGTTTTATGCCAAAAGTACCGAACCGTGGAGCCGTTTCCTGACCGGTAAACCAGGGCAGCCGCCCGTACCTTTTTACGACCCATTGGAATTTGCAATCAACGAAGCCCATAAACGTGGCATGGAATTGCACGCTTGGATTAATCCCTATCGGGCGACATTCGACCTGGTAGCCGCAAATACAACAAGCGATCATATTACGCGACTTAAACCGGATTGGTTTTTTGTCTACGGAGGGAAAAAGCTGTTTAACCCCGCCCTTCCGCAGCTCAGGACCTATATTGTAGGTATCGTGACCGACATCGTACGGAATTATGACATTGATGGCGTCCACTTCGACGACTATTTCTACCCATACCCGGTTGCCGGGAGGTCGATTCCCGATGAGGCGACGTTCCGGCAATACCCCAATGGATTTAAGAATATTGCCGACTGGCGACGGAATAACGTTAACCTACTCATTCAAATGATTTCGGAGAACGTACATCGCGAAAAAAAATACATCAAGTTCGGCGTAAGTCCGTTCGGTATCTGGGACAACAAGAAAGACCATCCAGATGGCTCGGCATCTTCGGGCCTCAGCGGATACCGCCAGCTTTATGCCGATGCGTTGAAATGGCTGGAAGAAGGTTGGGTTGATTATATTAACCCGCAGATTTATTTTCCTTTTGGCCATGCCGCCGCGCCCTATGAGGTACTGGCCGACTGGTGGAGCAAGCACGCGAACGGACGTCATTTTTATATTGGACATGCGGCCTACCGGGCTAACGAGAACGGTGCAGGCTGGCGCGATCGCAGCCAAATTCCGAATCAGGTGCGCTATGCGCGGCAACGGGCCGGTGCACAGGGAAGCATTTATTACAGTGCCAAACACATCACTAATAATGTAGCTGGCCTTCGCGATTCGCTGCAATACAACCTATACCGTTATAAATCGTTGCCACCCACCATGCCTTGGCTGGATAGTATAGCGCCGGAGCCGCCCTTTGGCCTTTTGGCCCAGATTGCTGAAAATGGAACTTCGGTTATCTTGCAATGGCAACCGGGAGCGCCGGCAACCGATGGAGAAGTGCCCTACGGGTACGTGGTATACCGGTTTAATGAGGGAGAGCCATTGGATGTGGAAAATCCGCAGAATATCCTGTATATCACCTATGACCATACCCAAACACAGTATACCGACAACATGACGCGAAAGCATGGGCACTACCGCTATGTGATCACAACCCTGGATCGACTGAAAAATGAAAGTCTGCCTTCGAATACACGGGAGTTATACATCGAATAGAGACCTAGTTGCCGTCGCCGTATCGGAAAAATGCATTAACGGTGACCGGAAGCCGCCCCGTTGGCGTTAGCCTTTTCAAGATGACGTTTGCCGCTGCACGTTGCATGATATCGTCGTTTTGATAACACACCAAGATAGATTTTGCCTGCTCGATGCCGGGGAGCCCGGCCAGGCCATACGGGTTGGCAAAGATGCAAAAGATGGCATTCTGGTGTGCTAACTCATTGATGAAGAGGCGGACCGTGCCATTGTAGTGGTAGGTACTGCGGGGCCGTGCACGGTTATCATGCAGTGCCACTATAACCTGACTATAGCGACGAAGTTCCGTTGCCACCGCAGCCACATCATCGGCTGTGGCCTCTGCAGATAGCACGTAGTGCATGTGATTATCAAAGCGCCACTCCAACATACGCTGGAATTCTGACAACTCCGATAGCCCAACACTGATAATCGCTGTACGGCGGTTATAATTAATAGCCCTGATCAGGCTATCGCCCTTTAGTAAGGTCACTGACGCGTCCGCCAACCGTTGGTTGAGGGCCTGGGTACTTTGGCGATTGACGTCGTGGTATAGGTTGGTAAGCTGTACGGGTTGGATGTTATTTAATCTGAGCCAGTATTTCGTTGCCAATATCTTCTTCACGCGGGCATCGATGTCCTGCTGCGTCAATCGTCCTTGCTTAATGGCCTGTAATACCATGTCAATGGCGCGTGCACTGTTTTGCGATAATTCGAGCAGATCGTTGCCGGCAATAATGGCTCGTACATCGGCCTCGCCATTGGGAAAATGTTTCACAACACCGTTCATATCCATAGCGTCTGTAAACGTAAGCCCCTTAAAGCCGAACCTCTTCTTCAGAATATCGGTAACAATATGTTTTGACAATGAAGAAGGTAGGTTGGGCGTGTTATCGAGGCTGGGAATATTCATATGTGCGACCATCACACCTGAGGCTCCGGCATCGATCAGTTCGCGAAAAGGGTACATTTCCAGCGAATCTAAATGACCAGCGGTAAAGTTAAGCCGTGGCAGGTCGTAATGGGAGTCAACATCGGTATCACCGTGCCCCGGGAAATGCTTCAATGACGTCACAATACCGCCATCCATCATGCCTCGCATATATGCCAGTCCCTTGTTCGTTACGTTATGTTTATTTTCGCCGAACGACCGGAAGTTGATGACGGGATTGCGCGGATTGTTGTTGATATCTACAACGGGGGCAAAATTTACATTCATTCCCAGACGCCTGAAATCCCGGGCAACCTCACGGCCCATCTGATAAATCAATGCTTCGTTTTGTACCGCACCCAGCGCCATCTGATACGGAAATGAGATGGTCGAATCTGCTAATCGCATGCCGAGGCCCCATTCGCCATCAAATGCTACAAGCAATGGCACTTTCGAGAGTTGTTGGTAACGATTGATAACCTGTGCATGGCGAACGGGGCCACCCTGGAAAAGCACGATACCGCCGAGTTGTTCACGTTGCACTACCCCTGCAACCGAATCAATATAACGCTGGCCCAAATTACTGTGGGCTCGTACCATGAAGAGTTGCGCAACCTTGTCCCTGTCATTAAGTGTCCGGAAAACGGAGTCTACCCAGGCATGTTCACGATTGATGAATGGAATGAAAGCTTCTCGTTGCTGGGCTAGCGCTCCACAACAGACAGATACTACTAAAAGGGAGATGTAAACAGTCTTTTTTAGCATAATTGCTTAGCCACAATAACGATACCGATAATGCCATATCAGAATCGCCTCCAATATTAGCTATATTTTTTTGCATGTTAATGCGTGTTGTTGATAAACTTTGCGTTTTCTTGCACTTTCACGATTGTATTCCGTATTTGCCTTCCAATATTTTCGCCAATTCAGCAGATTCACGGAGATCGCCGTTTGCCTCTTTTTTCCATAATATTTCGATAATGAGCACAAGCAGCTGTGTTTCCAGTTCAGGATTTTCATATCCCAATTCTTTAAACGCGCGTTTGATGGCTGGATAGACCGGCTTGATGAAAAGTTCATGCTGTTGCTTCGAAAACCCGTGATGTGACAACCGCTCCTGCATTTTCCAGAATATCGGATCTTCACTGACCAAATCCTTTGGGAGGTTGATCATGTTCCGCAGAAAGCTTTTTGCGTCGCCATATGTCATCATTCCCCGATGGTGCAGCAGCACGCGCCTGTACCCAGACTTGATTAGGTGCGATAAAAGGTTGTCCTTGTTCCCGAAATGTTTGAAAATAAGTGCTTCGGATACGCCTGCTTGCTGGGCAATAATTTTGGTTGAAGTATCGATATAGCCCTTCTCGGCAAACAGTAAGAGGGCTTCCCTCATTATTTTATCCTTTCTGCTCTCCGCCTTCTGTCTCATCGTTATCCGTACAAATGAAATGCAAACTTAGATAAATTCCCGTTATGTTCTAAACAATAATCGGCGGCTATCAATACTTTTTACCGATGGGGGATAGGGATCTTTTGACAAGTCGGGCCGATGCTTTAAGGGTGTAGCCGGCATGTCGCCACTAAGCGGTAACGAATTTGCCGCCCTGCCGGGCGAATATTTTTTGCTTTTCGGTATAGGCCGAAGCATCGATAGCACGTACCGCGTTGTCAATTATACGGGTGGAGAAACCCAATTGGAGCGCATCCATCGCGGTGAAGTACACACAATAGTCGGCAGCAAGGCCGCAAACCGATAGGGTGGTTATCCCTCGGTCCCGCAGGTAACCTGTTAAGCCTGTCTGCTTACGTTTTCCGTTATCAAAAAAACCGCTGTAGCTATCGATGGTTGGATCCGTTCCTTTACGAAAAATCGCTTCAATATGCCGGGTATCCAATTGCTCGCTTAGCTTCGCTCCTTCGGTGTCCTGAACACAATGTTGCGGCCATAATACCTGTGGTAGCCCTTCTAGATCAATCGTATCGAATGGTTTATGGCCCGGATGGGAGGAGGCAAAGCTGTGGTGACCCTCCGGGTGCCAGTCTTGGGTGGCCACCACCAGATCGTAGTCCCCCTGAACACGATTAATGACAGGGATGACGGCATCGCCCCCGGCAACGGCCAGGGCACCTCCGGGAAGGAAATCATACTGAATATCGACAATTATCAGTGCATGCATGATAAACAATTGTTTTACCCTGCAACAAACTTACTGAATAAAGGCGTTAAAGCGAAAATTGCAGGCCGATGATTCCACCGAAATAAAATCCATTAAACACATCTTCTCCATACGATTTCCATAGGTATCTGCCCTCCCGGATATCGGTCTGATCGGCGTCGAATAGGAGGTGATTGAATGTGGGGCCGGCAAATAATTCAACGAAGGGCGTAATGTGCCAACCACCCAGTACACGAAGGCTTTGCTTTCCATATACGCCGTCTTCAAAGTTTGTCAAGGCGGCACTGGTCAGTTCGGTACGCATACGGAAAGCCCTTGTGGTAACAAGGTTTGCACCGATACCTCCTTCCAGCTGGTAGCGGGCTTCCCGGTACCCCATGTGGTAACCCAATCCCAAGATACCATACAAGACACTCCCCCCGCTTCGTAATGCCAGCATGGAGCTTCCGGCTTCGTCGACCGTAAGGCCCAGGGATAACTCGCCTTCCTCGATGATATTAAGCAAACCGATAGGGTAATCGCTCTGTTCGGCAATGTTGATGAGACCGGCCACCTGAACCCCTTTGACACGTTTGGCGATATTGACCAGTCCGGCTACCTGCGAGTGTGCATCGCCCGACTTGTTGATAAGCCCCGCGGCCTGAAAGCCTTCGGCTTGCCCGGTTATGTTAATCAAGCCGGCCAATTGCACACCACGGGCGTTGCCACCCACGTGGTTAGACACCCCAGCTAACATTATTCCATTAGCATTTCCTTTTACCATTCCTGAAACTCCAGCAATGAGGCAGGCATTTTCCTGCTGTGAGACCCCGGCAATCAGGTGAAGGGACAGGTTGTTGGTATCGGCCGGTGCGGTCCTGCCATTGGTGCTGAGCGGGTAAATAATGCCTATATGAACTTGGTTGGTTTTGCCTGTTTGGGCAGACGCGGTAGTGCTGTAACCTATTGCAAGTGCGGTGCAAATCACCATTCGCATCATCATCCACGTATTCGTATCTTTTTCCATTTGCTATGTTTTGAGCATAAGACAACGATATTCGAAAATACCCTTACTCGTCAATGGAATTCGCCAAAAAAAAGCATCCGCCGGTAAGCGGATGCTTCTGCATATCATACGTAGATGAGATTTCGGTTATAACAAGCCTTTTTCCAGCAACTTTTCCGCAATTTGTACCGTGTTCGTTGCCGCACCCTTTCGGAGGTTGTCCGCCACGACCCACAGGTTGAGCGTTTTGGGTTGGCTGTCATCCCTGCGGATACGACCTACAAATACTTCGTCTTTGCCGTGTGCATCTTTAGGCATCGGGTATTCCTGATTGGCAGGATTATCCACAACGACAACGCCCGGCTGTTTAGCTAGCAATGTCCGCACTTCTTCCAGATCAAATTCGTTGGCAAATTCAATATTTATGGATTCCGAGTGGCCACCAATGACAGGAATGCGCACCGTTGTTGCTGTGACCCGGATGGTATCATCGCCAATGATTTTGTTCGTTTCCTTAATCATCTTGATCTCTTCCTTGGTGTATCCATTATCTTGGAATACATCAATCTGTGGGATGACATTCAGATCGATTTGATGGGGGTACGCTTTCTCGCCAGTTACACCTGCACGTTCATCATTAAGTTGTTGCACCGCTTTCACGCCAGTCCCTGTGACGGATTGGTAAGTCGATACGACCACCCTTTTGATAACATATTGCTCGTGCAAGGGCTTCAATACAACGACCATCTGTATCGTCGAGCAATTCGGATTGGCTATGATCTTGTCTTCTGCGGTCAATACTTCTCCATTCACTTCAGGCACGACGAGTTTTTTTGTTGGGTCCATCCGCCAGGCGGATGAATTGTCAATCACGGTAATACCAGCTTCGGCAAATTTCGGAGCATATCTCAGCGATGTATCCCCACCCGCAGAAAAAAGTGCCACATCAGGCTTAAGAGTAATGGCTTCGTCGGGTGTGACCACCTTATATGGTTTTCCCTTGAATTGTATTTCCTTACCCTTGCTGCGTTCAGAAGCAACGGGGATCAATTCTGTTACGGGGAAATTTCGCGCTGCTAACACGGTTAACATTTCCGAACCTACGAGTCCGGTTGCGCCGACGACTGCCACTTTCATTTTTTTGTGTTGTTGATTTTGTGAATTAATTTATACTGTTTAACTTTAATTTTCTTGAAGATGCCAAACATACGAAATTTGGCGTAACTTGAGCATAACGAATTTCAAAAACCTGGAGACCGAAATGACTGTTTATCAGTCCTGAAGCCAATGAAGAACAATTTCTTCCTTTTATGGAATGTCATCATCCTCTTTCTTGTCTGGCGTGTTAGCTTTTCTCCGGCCAGACAACTTGATTTCAGGCTCGACTATTTTCTCGTCAAAACATTGGGGCCGGCCAGCGAGGCCGTTATCCCGAATATGCCATTGGCCGGCGACATCCTGATAAACGAGGTGCTGTCCAATCCGAGGCCCGGTGGGGCCGACTTTTTAGAGATTTACAATTATTCGGATAAAGCGATCGACCTGTCTAGCATAAGTATTGCAAGTGTGAATACCAATGGTGTGGTCGGAAACCGGCAAGCGGTCAGTGACCGGCCACTGTTCATTTATCCAAACGAATACAAAGTGTTAACACGCCAGCCGGCGACAGTGAAGCAACATTACCCGAATGCGGAATCGTCTGCACTCTTAGAAATGGGCAGTTTGCCAAACTTCAACAACGAAACGGGAGGTGTGGTCATTTACGGTCAGGCGGGTGTTATTGATAGTCTTTTTTATACTCCCGCAATGCAATCGCCATTCATAACCAGCAATCGTGGCGTGTCGTTAGAGCGTCAGTATTTTTCGGCGCCAACCAACGCTCCGGGAAGCTTCCGGTCTGCTGCAGTTGCAGTAGGAGGGGCCACACCAGGATATCAAAATTCACAGTACGTGGATGAATCGGCAGCAGGCGAGGTCTTTTTAACGTCCAAGACTTTTTCGCCGGATAATGACGGCTTTGAAGACCGGTTGGCGATCAACTATCGGTTGCCCGAAAGTGGATTCATGGCAAATATTGATATTTATACTGATCAAGGCCGGCTAATCAAACGGCTGGTGCGCAATGAAAGCGTTGCCACCCAGGGGGTAATTTTCTGGGACGGGCTGTCTGATGCTAACATGCGCCTCCCCGTTGGGGTATATGTTGCGGTGGTTGAGGTTTACAACGCTTTCGGCGTACGTAAAGTGTATCGCAAAAGCTTTGTATTGGCTGCCAGGCTGTGATGGCGATTGAAATTTTGCTAAGTTTGCATTCGACGCACGATTGGGTTATTATCGGGCCGTAAGTTGGGCTGGGGGATACCGAACCGTGGTCGCAAACCTTATAAAAAAGTATATATTACATAAACGATGGGAAGAGCTTTTGAATTTAGGAAGGAACGAAAGTTTAAGCGCTGGGCTAAAATGGCCGTGCAGTTCACCCGCCTGGGTAAAGAAATTGCGATGGCCGTCAAAGAAGGTGGGCCGAATCCCGAGGGAAATTCACGCCTTCGTACCGCTATCCAGAATGGAAAGGCCGTTAATATGCCGAAAGACCGCATTGAGGCCGCCATCAAAAGGGCATCAGACAAGGACGCCAAAGGATATGAGGAACATGTGTATGAAGGGTATGGCCCGCATGGAGTTCCTATTCTCATCGAAACGGCGACCGATAATACCAACCGCACCGTTGCGAATATCCGTAGCTATTTCAGCAAGGCAGGGGGGACCCTGGGTAAAACAGGTTCACTCGATTTTATCTTCCAACGCAAATCGATTTTCAGGTTTACAGTGGCCGATGATGTGGATTTGGAAGAACTGGAACTGGAACTTATCGATGGCGGCCTCGAAGAGCTTTATGTAGAAGCGGACGAGGAGGGCAACGATGTGGTTGTGGCACAGACGTCGTTCGAAGATTTCGGCAACATGCAACGACTATTGGAAGAGCGCGGAATCGAAGTGAAAAGCGCCAAGCTTGAACGGATTTCATTGTCGCATACGGAAGTATCCGAAGACGATGCCGGAGAGGTGCTTAAGCTCGTCGATAAGATCGAGGAAGATGACGATGTCCAAGCTGTTTACCACAACATGAGCTAATGACGTTTGAAGAATTTTTCACGAAGAAACGGATTGATTTGGCACAGCTACGGCGTGCTGAGCCGGTTCTTTATGAAGAATTCCGCGATCATTATGCCCAAATGAGCGAAAAGAGCTTCGACCATACCAAGAAATACTGGTTTAACCGACTCCGTAAGGATTTTTTGCTTGAGGTTGTCGAAGCGCCCAAAGTAGAAGCGGCGAAAGCGGCTACCTCGGAGGGAGGGGCCAAGGCTTCCCCTGCAGCCGGCGCCCCGGTAACGAAGCCTGCCGGGTTTAAACCGCGTTTCAAACCTAACGCAGCTAAGCCTGCGGCTACTATAGGTGCGTCGGAGCCACCTGAGGAGGTGCCGGAGGATAGCAAGTTACCTGTTGGGGGTACTACTACGGAATTATCTTCGAAGAGCCCTGCAGGGTTCAAGCCCCGGTTTAAAGCAGGTGTAGCACGCCCCGCTACGCAGAAATCGGAGAACGATGAAAAGGATGCCCCGGAAACTCCTGAACCATTGGGCTTCAAGCCCCGATTTAAAGCGGGGAAGACAGCCAATAAGAAAAACGACGGCACTTCCTGATAGAATAATGCAATAAAAAAAGCCCCCGGGTTTCTCACTCGGGGGCTTCTGTAAGTTTTGGCGCCGACCTACTCTCACGCCTTTTACGGCAATACCATCGGCTCTGGCGGGCTTAACTGCTCTGTTCGGTATGGGAAGAGGTGTACACCGCCGATATAGGCACCAGGAAATCGTTATGACATATAGTGAAAGAAAACAAGCGGGAGGGAGGATGGGAGAAGGCAACGGTTTTATCTGCTGGAAAGTTATGGGGCTATTAGTACCGCTCGGCTTTGGTGTTGCCACCTTTAGACCTACGGCCTATCGACCCCGTCATCTACGGGGGCCCTCATAAGGAACACTCATCTTGTGGCCGGTTTCGCACTTAGATGCTTTCAGCGCTTATCCAAACCCGACATAGCTACCCAGCGGTACGCCTGGCGGCATAACTGGTTCACCAGCGGTCGGTCCA
>Ga0182739_1001931_pt1 | contig 20281 bp, 18 predicted proteins | sample eDN5th30CBELigBY_FD_128873 | JGI IMG/M metagenome (GOLD analysis project Ga0182739, IMG submission 128873) | Enriched backyard soil microbial communities from Emeryville, California, USA - eDNA 5th pass 30_C BE-Lig BY (version 2) (version 2) | ecosystem: Environmental > Terrestrial > Soil >...
ACCTCGCCACGCTGCGCCAGCGTTCGGTCGAGGAGGAGCTGGTCGTGCGCATGGGCCTGCTCGCCTCCGGGGCCGCGCACGAGCTGGGCACGCCGCTCGGCACGCTCTCGGTGATCATCAACGACTGGCAGAAGATGCCGGCCCTCACCGCCGATCCTGACCTCGCCGAGGACCTCGATGCGATGGAGGAGCAACTCCTGCGCTGCAAGGAGATCGTCTCGAAGATCCTGTCCTCGTCCGGCGAGATGCGGGCCGAGGGCGCGGGTCCCACGACCGTCGCACGCTTCTTCGATGCTCTGATCGAGGATTGGCGGACCAGCCGCTGGCCGCCCGCTCTGCACTACGACAACCGCTTCACGCCCGACCAGGCCATTGCGACCGACGTGGTGCTGGCCCAGGGCATCGCCAACCTGTTCGACAACGCGCTGGAGGCCTCGCCCGACTGGATGTCGATCTCGCTCGGCCGCGAAGCCGACGCAGCAGTGCTGACGGTCGAGGATCGCGGGCCGGGCTTCGCCGATCGAATCCTCGCCCAGTTCGGCAAACCCTACCAGACGACGAAGACGCGCCCGGGCAGCGGGCTCGGCCTGTTCCTGCTGGTCAACGTGGCGCGCAAGCTGGGCGGCGAGGTAAGGGCGGAGAACCGCGCCGGCGGCGGCGCCCGCGTCGTCGTGCGGCTGCCGCTCGCCCGCCTCGCGCTGGAGGTGCGGCATGGCGGATAGGCCGCGCCTGGTGATCGTCGACGATGACCCCGCCTTCGCGCGTGCCATGCGCCGATCCTTCGAGCGCCGCGATTACGAGGTGCGCGCCTCTGCGACGTCGGAGGCACTCGACGATGCGCTGCGCGACTTCCGGCCGGGCTTCGCCATCGTCGACCTCAAGCTCGGTGGGGATTCCGGCCTTCATTGCGTCCGTCGTCTCGCGGCCCTCGACCCTTCCATGCGCATCGTCGTGCTGACGGGGTTCGCGAGCATTTCGACCGCCGTCGAGGCGATCAAGCTCGGCGCCTGCCACTATCTCGCCAAGCCGTCCAATGCCGACGACATCGAGGCGGCCTTTGCACGGGCCGATGGCGATGCCGCCGTGCCGCTCGGCACGCGCCCGACCTCGCTCAAGACGCTGGAATGGGAGCGTATCCACGAGATGCTGGCCGAGACCGACTTCAACGTCTCCGAAACGGCGCGCCGCCTCGGCCTGCACCGCCGCACACTGGCCCGCAAGCTCGCCAAGCGACGGGTCACCTGACCCGGCACATCGTCAGGGGCTGGCCTTCCATGGATCGGCGAAGCGCGGGTCGTTGACGAAGTCGCGGTCGGTCAGGGACTTGAGGAACGCGACGAGATCCTGCTTCTCCTCGCCCGAAAGATGGAAGCCTGGCAGGAACGGGCTCGTGTTCGGACCGCGCGCCCGTCCGCCCGCTTCGTAGTGGGCGATGACCTCCTCCAGGGTGGCGATGCCGCCGTCGTGCATGTAGGGCGCGGTCAGCTCGACGTTGCGCAGGCTGGCGGTGCGGAACCGGCCCATGTCGTCGGCCCGGCCCGACTGTTCAAGCAGGCCGGTATTGTCCGGGGGGTAGGCGCCCTTGCCGTCACGGTCGTAGAGCCCGGTATTGTGGAAGGCATACTCGGCGAACGGCTTGCGCGAATGTACCAGGCTGTCGGTCAGGTGCACGCCGCCATGGCAGTGGAAGCACTCCAGCCGCTCGCTGAAGAACAGCGTCTCGCCGCGCTTCGCGGAGTCGGAGATCGCATTCGGCTCGCCGCCGTAACGGTAGCGGTCATAGGGCGAGCCCGCGGAGACGAGGGCGCGCTGGAAGGCGGCGAGGGCCTTCGTGATCGTGCCGAGATCGATGACGCCCTCGCGCTCGGGAAAAGCCGCACGGAAGAGCGGCGGATAGACCGGCTCGCGGCGCAGGCGGTCGAACATCGCCTGCTCGCGTCCCGCCATGCCCATCTCGACCGGGCTTTCGCCGAACATCGGCACCAGCGCCTGCTGCTCCAGCCGCGTCTGCAGCGGGTTGGCCCAGGTCAGCACGGGCAGGTAGCCTGCATTGGCGAGCGACATGGCATTGCGCGGGTGCACCTCGCCCGTCACGCCGCTGGGCGTCGGGCGCGCATCGGCGAAGGCCCGTGCCTGTTCGTGGCAGGAGGCGCAGGACATCGTGCCGTCCGCCGACAGGCGCGGATCGTAGAACAGGCGGCGCCCCAGCTCGACCTTGGCCTCCGACATCGGATTGTCGGCGGGAACCACGGGCGGAGGCAGCCAGGACGGGATGTGCCACTGGTAGCCCTGCTCGGTGCGCGCCGCCGCGGCGACCAGGAGAAAGGTCGCTGCAGTGGTCAGCAGGAGGCCGAGAAGCTGGCGCATCCGCTCAAGGGCCGACGCGGAAGAACTTCTGGCTGCCGCCCGTGCCGGCGAAGGTCAGCCCGAAGTTGCGCATCAGCGGATTGCAGTCGCCGTCGGTCGGCGTCGACATGCAGCCGGCGGGGCTGTCGGCCTGGTTGGTGTCGACATCGACACCTTCCAGCACCGACTTCAGATCGGCGATCACGACGTTGCGCGCCGGGTCGAACGACGCGAACTCGATGGTCGGTCGGTTGGGATTGGCGCAGGCCGACGGCGCCTTGTTGCCGCCCTCGGCGGCGCACTGGGTGCTGCCGAGATGGATCGCGAAGCCCAGCCGGTTGCTGCCGGCACGATCGCCGAAACGCGGCATGTCGCCTGGCCTGATGTCCTGCGGTCGGGCACTGGTCGCGAGGTCGATCCGCAGGAACTTGTAGCCCGCCTGCCAGTTCCAGAAGAGCGACGTCAGGTTGAGGGGCGAGGGCGCGATCGTCGAATCGGCATGGTTGAGATCGAAGGGCACGCCGAGGGTGAAGCGCAGGCCACGATAGTCGCCGCCCGGCACCGTTCCGACAACGATGTCGCGAGTCTCGTCCGTGCCGGTGAGGCAAGGGCCGGTGTGGTTCTCGAAATCGAGCAGGGCGACGTTGGCGTGCTGCCAGCGGCCGTCCTGGTCGAGCTTGAGTGGCACGGCCTTGCCGGCCGCGTCCACGAGCTGCACGTCGGAGACGTAGAAGCGGAAATCGGAAGGTGTCACGCGCGACCCGGTCGCGCCGATGCCGTCATAGCTGGCACCGCACGCGAACCGCTTGTCGCCCACCTGGGCGGCAAAGCGGATCGTTACCTTGCGGTCCTGCTGGGCAGCCGCCGGCGGCGCGGTGCCGCCGAGCACCATGAGGGCGAGGCTGGCGATCGCCAGCCCGTGTGTCGTCGTGAGAGGTGTCATCGGCTGTTTCCTCGGGTTTGTCATGACTGCTTCATTCTCGGGTCTTGTCTCTCCAACTCGGCCTCGCTCTCGCTGACCATGAGGACGAGGATCAGCATGCCGAGCCCGAGGAAGGCGATGGGGCCCGCGAATTCGAGGCCAGCGACGTTGACGGCGATCACGGCCAGCGCCGCGATGTTGGCGAGGCCGAGCGGGGTGCCGACGATGCGGCCGAGGGCAGCCAATACCCGCCCCAGGACACCCGCGGCGATTTCGACGGCGAAGCGCACGAGGAGCAGCGGCCAGCGCAGCAGTGCGGCGATGGGCGTCGTTACGCCACCCAGCAGGCGCACCGAAGTGGCGCCAGCCGCGATGGCCGCGGTGGCGATGGCCTGCCCCGCGAGGCGCGGCAGGCCGTGGGGATCGGCGAGCAGGCGGCCGGCGGTGCGCAGGGCGGATGGCAGCACGCCGATGCCGATGCCGACCAGCACGCCGATCTGGGCGCCGCGCAACCCGCCGACCAGAAAGCCGATCAGGATGCAGAAGCCGGTGTTGATGGCGACGGTGATGCCGAAAGCGGCACCGCGATAGCGGTCGAAGGGGGACATGGGTTCTCCTCGAGAGACTTCGAATGAAGGAAGGACACGGCATCGATCAACCAGGTCCGTAGACCGGTTAGCGTCGGTGAGGCCGTGGTGGTGGCGCAGGCAGCAGCGCGGGCGCGCGAAGGCGGCCCGCGACGGGATCAGGCGATGGCAGGAGGTGCGCGCGCCTGAAGAGGGCCATCGCGAATGCCGGCGGTGCCGCCAGCGGCGGCGGCGGCCCTGACGGCGGCCGTCCGGACGACCGGCGGCTCGACCGTGAAGATTACCGAAGGGCCGGCCATCGCCGTCGCGTGGGCCAGGCCGAGGCAGCATTCATGGATCTTCCCGGCATCCGGGATCGACCCCTTGCCGCTCTCATCCTCGGTGGCCGGCAGGCAGAGGACGCCCCAGACGCGGGCCGCTTCCATCGGCCCGCCGTCCCGCAACAAGGCGGCATGGGCGAGCGGCTGTAGGAAATTGAGCGTGATCGCGAACAGGGCCGCGGCGAACGCGACCGCGTGCCTGCCGGTAACGGGGCCCGTACGATCCATGACGCCCATACTAGAGGCCGCCTGCCCGGCCTCTCAAGCGGGCGCGCCCCGCGCAATGTCGCAGGGTCGTGTCGGCCGCAGCCGAGTTGGCGTGCCCCGGGCGTTCAGCCCAGCGCGCCGGCGCTGCGCAGCCGGTCGAGACCCTGCTGGTCATAGCCCAGTTCACGCAGCACCTCATCGGTGTGGGCGCCGTGCTCCGGCCCGGCGCCGGGCGCCGCCGGTTCGGCAGCGAAGGACAGGCGGATCGGGGCGGAGATCGTGTGCGGCATGTCCTCCTGGCGTGTCGGGATCACCGCGCCGTTGGCCACCGCCTGCTCGTCGTCGGGCACGTCGCGCAGGACGCCGAGCAGACCGAAGGTGATCTCATGCCGGCGCAACCGGTCCTTCCACTCGAGCCAGGGACGGCCCGCAAAGACGGGATCGAGGATCGCCGCCAGGTCGGGGGCGTGGGCGCGCCGTTTCTCTGTCGTCTCGAAGCGCGGGTCGTCCATCAGGTCGGTGCGTTCCAGCGCCTGGCAGAGTTCGGGCCAGAGCTTGTCCTCGCGCACGATCGTGAGCTGGATCCAGCGGCCGTCGGCGGTGCGATACTGGTTGGCGAGCGCGCTGCGGGGCTTGGTGCGCGGCGGGCGCGGCGCGACATAGGCGCCGAGCAGGGCGCCCTGGGCCAGGATGGCGTTCGACCACAGGCCGCTCGCATGCAGCGACGTGCCGACCTCGCTGCCTTCACCCGTGCGCTCGCGGTGGAGCAGCGCCATCGAAATGGCGGCAAAGAGGTTCATGCCGGCCATCTGGTCGCCCTGCGCGGGCAGGGAGAAAGCGGGCGGCCCGCCTTCGTAGGTCAGGGCGTCGAGCAGGCCGGAGCGGGCGAAGAAGGCGGTCGAATCGAAGCCGGGCTGGTCGGCGTCCGGGCCCTGCTCGCCGTAGCCGGTCAGGGCGGCGTAGATCAGGCGCGGATTGGCGGGCTTCACGTCGGCGTAACGCATGCGCAGCCGCTCGCGGACCTTGAGCGGGAAGTTGACCACCATCACGTCGGCCGTGGCCACCAGACGGTCGAACGCCTCGCGCCCCAGAGGGTTCTTGAGGTCTAGCACGACCGATCGCTTGTTTCGGTTGGTCATGTGCCAGCAGAAGTTGACCGGATGCTGCGGAATCGAATGGGCCTGCCCGAGCTTGCGCTGGGGATCGCCCTCGCCGGGTGGCTCGATCTTGATCACTTCGGCGCCGTAGTCTCCCATCACCGTCGTAGCGACGGGGGCGGCGATGAAGCTGGCCAGGTCGAGGACCCTCAGGCCCTGCAACGGCAATGGTCCGCTCATTGAGTTTTTCCTTTCGAACGCCTACACCCAGCCTATCCGGGGAGAAGGCTTTCAGGTCAATGGCCGGCAGGTTTCGCAATTTCTGGCTGGTAGGCGCCTTTCTGCTCGTGATCTTGGCGATCGGGCTCGCCCTGCAGTCGGCCCTGTGGGCTTGCCTCGCCGCTGCCCTGCTCGGCATCGTGGGCGTCGTCACGTTGCGCGGCAATCGCTGGCGCAGCGGCGCGCTCCTGGCGACCGCGCTGGCGCTCAGCCTGGTGGCGCTCGACCTTTTCGCCGGCCTGCTCTCGCCGAAAGCCATGAACATGGGGGTCGTGACCCGCACAATTCCGCAATGGTGGCCGCCGCCCGACCCGATCCTGGGGTTCCGGCCCAAGCCCGACAGCGAAGCCATCGCCACCGCCACGTGGGGCTCCGAACTGGTCTATCGCCAGACCTATCATTTCGACTCCGCCGCGGCGCGGGTGACGCCGCCAGCCCCGGACGCGACCGACACCTACCTGTTCATCGGCGATTCTTTCATCTTCGGGCAGGGGTTGAGCGACGACGAGACGATGCCGTCGCAGTTCACGAAGCAGAATGCGCCGGCCGCGCGGAGCGTGAATCTCGGCGTGCCGGGCTACGGACCCAACCATCTCGTCCGGGCCTTCGAAGCCGGACTCCTCGACCGCTACACCGACCGCAAGGTGAAGGCGGTGGTGACCTGGATCATCCCGGCGCATCTGCAGCGGGTGACGGGGGATGGCTCCTGGCTCGGTTCCTCGCCGCGCTACGTGCTGGAGAACGGCAAGCTGCGCTACACCGGCACCTTCAACGAGCATCGCTGGCGCGATCCCGTTGCCGGCCTGCACTACCTGCTCGGCCAGCATTTCGCCTTCATCGATGCGATCGGCCAGCGGCAACGCCAGGAGGTCCAGATCGAGCTGTTTCTCGCGATGATGGCGAAGCTGCAGGCGGAGGCACGCGAGAAGTTCGGCGCGCCCCTCGTCATCGTCTATTCCTGGCCCGACGAGCAGACCCGGCATCGCTACGGCGATTCGAAAGTGGCGCAGCCCTTGCTCGTCGACACGCTCGTACGCCTGCGCAAGCTCGGCGCGCCGATGGTGGGCGAGTCTGCCACGACCTTCGGCAGGGACCCCAAGACGCTGGCCATCCCGCATGACGGTCATCCCTCCGTCCTCACCACGGACCTCATCGCCGCCGCCGTGAAGAAAGTTCTACAGGGATCGCAAGGACCCTAGCGGTATCCTGAGCGGGCCGCATCGCATCGCCCGTTTCAATTGACAGTTCACCTGCAATCCCGGCAGCCTGTCGGCAATAGGAAGGCCCGCACGAACGGGCTGCCGAGGAAGCGTCTTTGCGGGAGGATCAACAGGGTGAGACCTTTCACACCCGTGCGCGTGCCTGATCGGGCCATTCCGGCGGTTTCGGCCGAGTTTCCCGGCGCGTCTGACGGGAAGGCTTGATGCAGGCTTACATCGTGCGCCGCGTTCTGGCGCTCATCCCGACGCTCTTCTTTGCCAGCCTCATCGTCTTCGTGACCGTGCGCATGATCCCTGGCGACGTCATCGATCTGATGCTAAGCCAGAACGACATCGGGGCCTCGAAGATGGGCCGTGAGCAGCTCGAGCAGGCGCTCGGCCTCGACCAGCCGATGTGGCTGCAGTACGGACGCTGGGTCGGGGCCATCCTCTTCCAGGGCGATTTCGGCCGCTCGCTCTGGCAGAACACGCCGGTGAGCGAGCAGCTCCTGCAGCGCCTGCCCGTCACCTTCGAACTCGGTCTGATGGCGCTGATCGTGGGTCTCTCGGTCGCCATTCCCATCGGCGTCTATTCGGCAATCCGGCAGGATACGCCGGGCGACTATGTGGCGCGTTCCTTTTCGATCCTGATGCTGGCGGTGCCGAGCTTCTGGCTGGGCACCATGGTGATGGTCTTCCCGTCGATCTGGTGGGGCTGGTCGCCGCCCATCCAGTTCGTGCCCTTCTCGAAGGATCCCTGGGGCAACCTCAGCCAGATGATCATCCCGTCGATCATCCTGGGCTGCGCGCTGTCGGCCATCACCATGCGTCTGACGCGCACCATGATGCTCGAGGTCCTGCGTCAGGACTTCATCCGCACCGCCTGGGCCAAGGGTCTCGGTGAAAGGCTGGTTGTGGCGCGCCATGCGCTGCGTAACGCCTTGATCCCCGTGGTGACTCTGATCGGCCTGCAGGCGCCGCTGCTGATCGGTGGCGCGGTGATCATGGAGCAGATCTTCGTCATTCCCGGCATGGGGCTGCTGCTGCTCGACGCGGTGAGCCAGCGCGACTATCCCGTCATCACGGGCGTCTTCCTGATCGTGGGCGTCGCGGTGATGGTCATCAATCTGATCGTCGACCTGAGCTACGGCCTGCTCGATCCCAAGGTGAGGTACCGCTGATGGCCTCCGTCGCGGAAACCACCGTCGCCATCCCGCCGCGCCGCAAGCGCGGCCCGGTGTTGCACTTCATCGGCCGCCTCTTCCGCGAGAAGCCGCTCGGCGCCGCCGGTGCGGTCGTGTTCATGCTGTTCCTGTTCTGCGGGATCTTCGCCGACGCGCTGGCACCCTACGGCATGAACCAGATCGCGCCGCTCAACCGGCTGAAGCCGCCGTCCTGGGCGTTTCCCTTCGGCACCGACAATCTCGGTCGCGACATGCTCTCGCGCTGCCTCTACGGCGCCCAGCTCTCGGTCATCATCGGCTTCTGCGCCGCCGGCATCGCCACGGTCATCTCGGTCTTCCTCGGCATCGTCTCGGGCTATCTCGGCGGCAAGTTCGACCTCGTGCTGCAGCGTTTCGTCGACGCCTGGATGAGCTTTCCCGACCTCATCATCCTGATCGTGGTCGTGTCGGTGGTCGGCCCCGGCATGCCGCAGATCATCGTGACGCTCGGGCTGCTTCTGGGTATCGCGGGCTCGCGCATCATTCGCGGCGCCGTCGTCTCGGTGCGGGAGAACATGTACGTCCATGCCGCGCAATCGACTGGCGCCTCGACCTTCCGCATCCTGTGGCGGCACATCCTGCCCAACGTCATGGCGCCGGTTATCGTGCTGTTCACGACGCGCGTGGGCACCGTGATCCTGGCCGAATCTGGCCTGTCGTTCCTCGGCCTCGGCGTGCCGCCGCCGGCGCCGACCTGGGGCGGCCTGCTGTCGGGCAGCGGTCGCACCTTCATGCTGCAGGGGCCGTGGCTCGCGCTCGCGCCGGGCCTCTGCCTGACCATCGTGGTCTATGCCACCAACATGTTCGGCGACGCCCTGCGCGATCTTCTGGATCCGCGCATGCGGGGTTCACGCTGACGAAACCAACGAAAAGAAACGCGGAGGAAACAATGACGATGAAGAAGTGGGCCAGGGGGCTCCTATCCGGTGCGCTGGGACTGGCACTCGCCGGAACGGCGCAGGCGCAACAGGAGAAGCCGCAATATGGCGGCACGCTGGAAGTCGGCACCGTCTATGTGACGCTGTCGGCCTTATCCTTCGATCCTGCCGATTGGAACTGGAAGCTGAACCACGATACCGGCCAGTTCTACGAACAGCTCTTTGCCGCCGACCTCTCCCAGAGCAAGCGCAACGGCGGCAAGTATCCCTTCTATGCCGATGCCTGGCTGCCCTCCGACGCGATCCGCGGCGAGCTGGCCGAGAAGTGGGTGTGGAGCGACAATCCCCTGAAGCTCACGATCGACCTGCGCAAGGGCGTGATGTTCCCGGAGAAGCCGGGCGTCATGAAGGAGCGTGAACTGACCGCCGAGGACGTGGTCTTCGCCTTCAATCGCCTCGTCAACAGCCCCAAGAAGATCGCAGGCTACTTCGACCATGTCGAGAAGGTCGAGGCGACCGGCAAGTACACGGTCGTCTTCACCTTCAAGTACTTCAACGCGGAATGGGATTATCGCTTCGGCTGGGGCTACTACTCGACCATCACGCCCAAGGAAGTCGCCGATGCCGGCGCGACCAACTGGAAGAACGTGAACGGCACCGGCCCGTTCACGCTGAGCGACTTCGTCCAGGGCAGCTCCAACACCTACTCCAAGAACCCGATCTACTGGGACAAGGAGAAGATCGACGGCGTCGAGTACAAGCTGCCGTTCCTCGACAAGGTCGTCTATCGCACGATCAAGGACGAGGCGACCTACCTGACGGCGCTACGCACGGCCAAGCTCGACCTGCTGGAGAACATCCGCTGGAGCGCCGCCGACGACCTGAAGAAGACGACGCCGCAGCTCAAATGGTCGCGCTGGCTGAGCATGAGCGGCCAGTTCCTGGCGATGCGGGTCGATACCAAGCCGTTCGACGACATCCGCGTGCGCCGCGCGCTCAACATGGCGGTCAACAAGCAGGAGATCGTGAAGGCTTATTACGGCGGCAATGCCGAGCTCTTCGCCTATCCGCAGCATCCCGACTATCTCGGTTACTTCGAACCGCTGGAGGCGATGCCGGAGTCTGTGAGGGAGCTGTACACGTACAATCCCGACAAGGCGAAGAAGCTGCTGGCCGAGGCGGGCTTTCCGAAGGGCTTCAGCTTCAAGGTCCAGGTCTGCTCCTGCAATCCCGACCACATGGACCTGCTGCCGCTGGTCTCGGCCTATCTCGAGGCGGTCGGCGTCAAGCTCGAGATCCAGCCGATGGAATATGCGGCCTTCCTCTCGGCGATGACGACCAAGACCAACGCGCCAGGCTACTTCATGAACAACGGCCACACCAACCCGACGACGACGATCCGCAAGAGCTTCGTCACCAAGGAAGTGTGGAACCCGTCGCAGTATTCCGACCCGGCCTTCGACAAGAAGGTGGCCGACATGTACCTCGAACGGGACGAGGCCAAGCGCCAGGTCATGATCAAGGCACTTACGCGCGAGATCCTGGAGAAGACCCCGTACATCTGGCTGCCGACGCCCTACATCTATACGGCGTGGTGGCCGTGGGTGAAGGGTTACAACGGCGAGCTGCGCGCCGGCGCGGTGCGTCCCGGCCCGATCTACGCCCGCATGTGGGTGGACCAGGACCTCAAGAAGAAGATGGGCAAGTGATTCTCAGCCCATGAGCGCTCCGCTTCTCAGTGTCCGCAACCTGTCGACGCGCTTCCGCACCGAACGCGGGACGGTGCGGGCGGTCGACGGCGTGTCGTTCGACGTCGCCGCCGGCGAGACGCTGGCGATCGTGGGGGAATCGGGTTCGGGCAAGAGCGTGACCGCGCTCTCGATCCTGCGCCTGATCCCCGATCCACCCGGCAAGATCGAGGAGGGCGAAATCCTCTTCGAGGGCCGTGATCTTCTCAAGCTCGACGATGCCGGCATCCGCGCGATCCGCGGCGATCGCATCGCCATGATCTTCCAGGAGCCGATGAGCTCGCTCAATCCGGCACTCACCGTTGGCATGCAGGTCGGCGAGCCGATCAACCTGCACCGCAAGACGGTGTGGGCGAAGGCGCTCGACAAGGCCGCCGAGCTTTTGGGCAAGGTGCGCATTCCGGACGGGCGCAGCCGGCTCTCCTCCTACCCGCACCAGTATTCCGGCGGCATGCGCCAGAGGGTCATGATCGCCATGGCGCTGGCCTGCCAGCCGCAGCTCATCATTGCCGACGAGCCGACGACGGCGCTCGACGTCACGGTGCAGGCGCAGATCCTGGCGCTGCTCAAGGAACTGACGCGCGAAGCCAACTCGGCGATGATCCTGATCACCCACGATCTCGGCGTCGTGGCACGCTATGCCGATCGGGTCGTGGTGATGTATGGCGGCCGCATCGTCGAGACGGCGCCGGCCCGCCTGCTCTACAAGACGCCGCGCCATCCCTATACGCGCGGCCTCATGGCCTCGGTGCCGCGCCTCGACGGCGACACCGACCGGCCGCTGGTCCCGATCGAGGGCCAGCCGCCCGATCTCGCCACCCTGCCGCCGGGCTGCGCCTTCGCCCCGCGCTGCAAGGATGCGACCGACCGCTGCCGCAGCGAGCGGCCGCCGCTGGTCGAGAGCGCCCCCCATCATTTCTCAGCGTGCTTCTTCCATGACCGCCTCGCCGCCTGATCCCGTCCGCCCCGATACGGTCCTGAGGGTCGAAGGCCTGAAGATCCACTTCCCGATCACGGCGGGCGCGATCCTGCGCAAGCAGGTCGGCACGGTGAAGGCGGTGGACGGCGTCAGCTTCAGCGTGGCGCGCGGCGAGACGCTGGGCCTGGTGGGCGAGTCGGGCTGCGGCAAGTCCACGACCGGTCTCGCCATCCTGCGCATGCTCGACGTGACCGAGGGCAGGATCGAATTCGAGGGCGAGGACATCACGCGCTACGACCGCAAGCGCATGCGCCCGATCCGGCGGCGCATGCAGATGGTCTATCAGGATCCCTACGGCTCGCTGAACCCGCGCATGAAGGTGGCCGACATCGTGGGCGAGCCGCTGGTCGTCCATGGCATGGCGTCGGACCAGGACAAGTATCGCGCCCGCGTCGCCGATCTTCTGCGCATGGTCGGCCTGCTGCCCGACATGGCGGAGCGCTATCCGCACGAATTCTCCGGTGGCCAGCGCCAGCGCATCGGCATCGCCCGCGCGCTGGCCTTGGAACCCACGCTGTTGATCTGCGACGAGCCGGTGTCGGCGCTCGACGTGTCGATCCAGGCCCAGGTGGTGAACCTGTTCATGGAGCTGCAGGAGCGGCTCGGCCTCACCTACATCTTCATCGCCCACGATCTCAGCGTCGTGCGCCACATCAGCGACCGCATCGCGGTGATGTATCTCGGCCGCGTCGCCGAGATCGCGACGAGGGTGCAGCTCTACAAGGATCCGCTGCATCCCTATACGCAGGCGCTGCTGGCCGCCGTGCCGATCGCCGATCCCGAGCTGGAAGCGGCCCGTGGCGCCGATATCATCGCTGGCGAGATCCCCAGCGCCATGCGCCCGCCGCCCGGCTGCCGCTTCCACACGCGTTGTCCCAAGGCGATGGATGTCTGCAAGGCGGTCGACCCGCCGCTGAAAGAGATGGACGACGGCCGCGCGGTGGCGTGTCACCTGCACTCATAGGAGCGCGCCACTCCAGTGGCGCTCATAATCTTATTCAGGATCTGACGCCGACCATGTTGCGGCGATTCAAGAGCGCCACTGGAGTGGCGCGCTCCCAGCAAGGATTCTAGGAGCGCTGCAGCGCCGCGCATTGGTCGAGCACCCAGGCCTTCCTCTCCTCGAAGATTGCCGGCGGGCGGTTGAGTTCGGGGCGCTGGTGGAACCAGCCGATCGTGGCCATCCAACGGATCAGCCGGAAATCCGGGATCAGGCTCAAGGCTTCGTCGGGGACGGGGCGGGTGGCGCGGTAGCCGGCCAGAAAAGCACTTTCGATCTCGGCGGCATTGGGCTTGGTCTGCCAGTGCGTGAGCGCGGTGGCGATATCGTACTGGTGCCAGCCATAGCCCGCGTCGTCGAAATCGATGACCGTCAGCCGGTCGCCGTCGACGACGATATTTCCCGGATGCATGTCGGCGTGGATCATACCGTAGACGGACGGGCTCTGGCTGAGGCCGCGCAGCATGTCGTGGAGGCGCTGCCGAACGTCGAGGAGAAGGCTGCGTTCGCCGGCTGAGAGCGAGCGATGCTCCCAGAACTCGCCCCAGTGCGGCGTCATTCCCATCAGCCCGTCGCTGTCGAGGGAATGGCGCCTGAAGCTGGACGGCGGCTGCCAAGCGCTGGCCTGGTTGTGCATCGCCGCCGTGATGGCGCCAAGCTGCTCGAAGGAGTCCTCGATGCGCCTCTGGTCTGAGGTTTCGGCCAGCACATCGGAGAGCAGGCGGCCCTCGGTCCAGCTCGCCAGACCGGCGAAGCGCTGCTCGCCGGTCGCCTGGATCGTCACCGGGACATAGTCCTGGCCGTCGCGCGTGAGAACGGCCTCGGGGACATCGATGCCGGCCTCGGCCAGCGCCCGGATCCAGGCCCGCTCGGAGACCAGCTCGTCGAGCGTGTGATAGCCCGGCCGATGGAGGCGAAAGACGTAGGCCCGCCCGTCCCGGCCGTCGGTCACCCGGAACGTGACGTTCTCGGAGAGCGACACCAGGGTGAGGTCCCTGCCATCGATCGGGAAGGCCTCCAGCGCGGCCCGGGCGGCCGGCCCGTAGGTCCGCTCGACGGTCTCGTCGTCCATCGAAGGCTCAGCCGTCGACTTCCGCCATCGTGGCGTCGAAGGCGGTGAGGAATTCTTCGGCATGGCTCTTCTGGAAGACCAGCGGCGGCCGGATCTTCACGACGTTCCTGTAGGCGCCGGCATTGCTCGTGAGGAAGCCGCGATCCTTGAGGCGATTGATGATGTCGACGGCCTTGTCCATGTCCGGCTCGCGCGCGGCATCGGTCCCGGCGATCTCGACACCGATGAACAGCCCGTGGCCGCGCACGTCGGCGATCGATCCGAAGCGGCCCTTGCGTTCTGCCAGCGCCGACTTCAGGAACGCGCCCACGGTGGCGACGTTCTCGGCGAGCTTGTCGCGCTCGATGACGTCGATCACCGCCATGCCGACCGCGGCCTGCAGCGGGCTCGACGCGAAGGTGTTGAAGTAGCGCGTCGCCGCCCGGAAGGTCTCGACCAGCGTGCGGCTCGCGGCGGTGGCGGCCAGCGGCAGGCCGTTGCCCATCGGCTTGCCGGTGACCACGATGTCGGGCTTGAAGCCCAGCACGTCGTAGCCCCACCAGACGCCGCTGCGGCAGTAGCCGGCCTGGACCTCGTCGGCGATCACCAGGCCGCCCGCCTCGTGCACGATCTCGGTGGCGCGCGCCATGAAACCGCGCGGCACGTCGGGCAGGCCCTCGTTGGCGAAGATCGAGCAGACGATCAGGCCCGCGAAGCCCGTTCCGTCTTCCTCGAAGGTGCGAATGACCTGGCGCAGCCGGTCGAGATAGGCCTCGCACAATTCGTCCTCAGCGGCGCCGGGCACCAGCGGCCGCAGCATCTCGGGGAAGGGGATCGCGCGCACGTCGCCGGCGGTGTTCTGGCCGGGGCCGATGCGCGTCATCTTGCCGACCGCCTCGCTGTTGCCGTGATAGGTCGCGTTGGTGCAGACGATGCCGGCCTTGCCGGTGGCCATGCGCGCCATGCGCAGCGCCACCTCGTTGGCCTCGGTGCCGGAGCAGGAGAAGATCACGCTCTCGATCTCGGGCCCGTGCAGCGCCGCCAGCCGCTCGGCGAAGGCCACGATGCCTTCATGCAGGTAGCGGCTGTGGACGTTGAGGGTCGACTGCTGGCGCGCCATCGCCTCGGCGACGTGGGGATTGGCGTGACCGACGCAGGGCACGTTGTTGTACATGTCGACGTAGCGCCGGCCCTCGGGGTCGAACAGTTCGACCCCCTGGCCCCGCACGATGTGCAGGGGCGTGTTGTAGAAGAGCGGGGCGCCGGCGCCGAAAGCGCGGTCGCGACGGGCTGCCAGTGATTCAGTCGTCGCGTTCATGATCTCCGTCCTACATCTTCCCCGAAACGATGCGTGCGCCCAGCGCCCAGCGATGGACCTCGGACGGGCCATCGTAGATGCGGAAGGCGCGGGAGTCGCGGAAGAAGCGCTCGACCACAGTGTCGCGGGTGATGCCGAGGCCGCCCAGGATCTGCATGCAGCGGTCGGCGACGCGGAAATAGGCTTCCGAGCAGATCACCTTGGACATCGAGCTTTCGTTCGAGGCGCGCTCGCCCTGGTCGAGCAGCCAGGCGGTGTGCCAGATCGACAGCCGAGCCTGGTTCATGTCCATCAGATTGTCGGCCAGCATGAACGACACGCCCTGATGCTCGCCCAGCGTCTTGCCGAAGGCGACACGATGGCGCGCATACTCCGTGGCGATGTCCTGCGCGCGCACCGCCGCGCCCAGCCAGCGCATGCAATGGCTGAGGCGGGCCGGGGCCAGCCGGACCTGGGCGTAGCGGAAGCCCTTGCCGATCTCGCCTAGCACGGCGTCGGCCGGCAGGCGCAGGTTCTTGATCTCGATCACGCCATGGCCGCCGGTGAAGCTCGAATCCATCGTGTCGAGCGTGCGCTCGAGGCGGATCGCGGGATCGGGCAGGTCGGCCAGGAACATGGTGGCGTGGCCGTCCATCGGGCCACCCTCGTTCTTGGCCATGATGATGGCGCAGCCCGCGCCGTCGGCACCGGTGATCAGCCACTTGCGGCCGTTGATCACCCACTCGTTGCCCTCCAGCCGCGCCGTCGTGGTCATCAGGCTGGGGTCGGAGCCGGTGCCGCCGGGCTCGGTCATGCAGAAGATCGAGCGGATCTCGCCCGTCGTCATGCGCTTCAGGAAATGCGCGCGCTGGTCGGGCCGGGCCACGACGTCGAGCAGGTGGATGTTGCCCTCGTCGGGCGAGGCGCAATGGATGGCCGTCGGCCCCAGGATCGAATAGCCCGCCGCCTCGAAGACATGGGCGCGGCCGACCTGGCTCAGCGCCTGGCCGCCATATTCCTTGGGCACCTGCGGCGCGAACACGCCGGCTGCCTTCGCCAGCTCGTTCATCTCGATCCGCAACTCGTCGGTCGGCCCGTGCGCCGTCCACCGTGGGTCGGTCTCGAACGGAATGATCTTCTCTTTGACGAAGTCCTTCACCTTGGCGGCGAGGTCGGTGATCGCCGTCGGCGGCGTGAAATTGAGGTCGTCGATCTTGTGCTTGGCCGTCACGAAACTCTCCCGCGTTTGCGGCCGGAACCTAGCACGGGGTCGCGTCTGGCTGGAGGCCGGGGACGCCGCAGAGCAATATGCAACCGTTGCGTGCTTTACTAAACCTCTATGCGTTCTTTAAGGCGATTGTATACTTGACTCAGCATTGTCGAGGCGCAGAATAAATCCTGCGTGACAGGCTGGCAGTGTGCATCGCCCCGAGCGGCGGCCCGCGTATCGGCTTAGTAATCTCCGCCCGCAGGTTCGCGGCTTCGGAAAGAACAGTCGAGAAATGGGCCGCCGCTCGGACTACTTGAAGTGCTTGAGCCAGTGCAGCCGATGGTCGATTAGTGCCGTTTCCTTCGGCCACGCCGGGAAAGCCTTGAGCCCGTGCCCCTCACACGTAATGCCAGCGCGGTAATAACGGCGAGCCCACATTTTGACGTAGCGGTGTTCAGTGGTGGAGAAGCGGGACAGCTCAAGCGCCTGTTCGACACTGCTAACCGCGGCATCGGCGACCTGTAGGCCAGTATGGGCGCTGGTCGGGGCAACTTCGATCCTGCCGGGATCTATAATGCCCCAGCGGATGGAGTGATTGCCGCCATACTGTTTGAGCCGTCGAAAATAGCTGACAAGCCGCTCAAGTTTCAGTTGCCCGCGTTCGGCAAACACAAGCTTCGCGGGGCCAGGGTGGAGATGGTCTCCGCAATACCAAGAGATGCGTTCGACCAGTAGCTTGGTCGTGTAGTCAAAAAGGGCGTGCTTCTTCTGAGATAAAGAGGAGTCCTTCTTCACAGATGGCTTGTGGGTGGCCACCGTAATTACAGCGAAGGGCCAGCCGCGGAGGGCCCGCAGGAAGGCTACACGCTCCAGATGCCGAACGTCGCGGAAGTGAAAGGTCTTCTTCTTCCCGGGGATCGCCCGAAATGCCTCTAGCCCATTATCGAAGATAACGGTCTTGTCTTCTGGTACGATGACCGCTGACATCAGGAACCATTCGGAACTCTTCTTGTCCGGACGCGGTACGATGAAAAATCCCTCGTCCCCGGCCTCATCAATAAACGCAACGAAGGTGCGCTTCATGCCCAAGCCTGCCCCCAAGAAGCCCGCCCCAAAGAAGCCCGCCCCATCGCCCAAACTCGAATTTGAGCCCGATGCCTGGGAGCGGTTCGAGTCGTTGATCCGGTCGGCGGCCAAGATGGGGCCGCGCCCTCACGATGGAACTTCGCCGCGACCCAAGTCGAAGGTCGCGGCGAAGGTGTCGGCAAAGAATAAGGCCGCCAAATAGGCGGCCCTTCTTGTCCTTAGTCGGTTTCCCAAGCAGTCTTCAAAGACTGATCCTTAACAAGGAGATTCGTCCATGCAGCCGAGGTCCCTCGAACCACGATCAGTTGGTCTTCCTTCCCAAGAATCGCCTTCACATATTCGCGAAGCTGGACCGCAGTCCCCGGATACTTCACGTACCAGACAGTCTCAAGGATACGTCCTCGAGTTACGCCAATCTTCGCAAGATGTTCATCCATCTGCTTGTGAGTCGGCAGAGGCCCATTCAAGTCATACGTAACGATGAAGTTCGCCATGTCGTTGGTAGTCCTTCTGAGTTGGAGGACGGGCACGACTGGGCTTGACACGGGACTCTAGATTTCTAGAGTACCCACGTTGAAACCAAGCTGTTGTCGCACCCGTCTAACCAGTTGCGATGACGCACACGATCCGGGCCGCACCCTCTGGCGAGAGGGGAGCGGCCCTTTTCGTGATCACCACAATATCTAGCGGATGTTCTGCTGGGCGGCAATGTCCATATCATGAACATAACCCCAAAAAATGAATCAAATTCAAGGGGTTAGCTGATACCCACAGGTTGATTCTTGGCACGTTTGGCCATATAAGCGCGCCGCCTGAGGCTAGGGCTCGTCAAGGATTGACGCCAACAGGCGGCGGAGCGCCGCCGTCCCCCAGCGCCTAGGCTTGCCGCTCGTTAATCCGCCGATAGGTGAGGCGCTTGCCTGAGATGCCCTTGAGCATGTTGGTCGTGCGCTCGCTGTCATCGACGCCCAGCGCCGTGCGGTTGTTGTAGCGGAAATCAAACTCAGCCAGATAGCGATGCAGGTGGCGCTCGTCGCAGTGCTGATAGATGCCCTTCATGCCGCGCTTGAAGATCGAGAAGAAGCCCTCAATCGTGTTCGTGGTCACGTCGCCGCGAGCGTATTCCTTCTCGCCGTGGTTGACCGTCTCGTGGGTGGCGAAGTCCTTGCCGACGTTCTTGTAGATGCTCGACGTATCGGTATGCAGGCGGGTTTCCTTGGCGACGTTCTCGCGAACGATGGCGGCGACCTTCTCGACCTTGGCCGTCTCGGCATAGAACGATCGGGCCTGTCCGCCACGCTCGACCAGCGTAACGATGGCGCGCTTGAACGTCGGGCCATGCTTGGGGCGGTTCGCCTTGGGATTGCTGCGGACCGGCTGCTTATGCGCGGGCAGCTCGCCGAAGTACGTTTCGTCGGCCTCGACCACCATGCCCTCGCCGCCCAGCGGCGGGAGATTGCCGGCCTTCATCGCCTCGCGCAGACGGTGGCACATGAACCACGTCGACTTGTAGGTGATGCCCAGCATGCGGCTCATCTGGTGGGCGCTCATGCCCTTCTTTGAAGCGGCGAGAATGAACGCAGCCTGGAGCCACTTGTTCAGCGGGATATGGCTGCGCTCGAACACTGTGCCGACCTGAACCGTGAACTGCTTGCGGCACGCCTTGCATTGGTAGTAGCCGTCGCGGCCCTTCACAGGGCTGGAAGCCTCTAGCGTGCCGCAGTAGCCGCAAGCCCGGCCACCCGCCCAGATCAGCGACTCAAGCCACGCGCGGGCCTTGGTGGCGTCTTGGAAGATGGCGTTGTTCAGAGGATTGCTCTTGGACATGACCATTTTATAGACCGCGCCAAATGATGAGTCAAGTATACAATTGCCTCTTTAATTGTTCCCGGCGCAGGACGGGAGCATTGCATGCAGGCGACGGTTCGGACGGTGGCGTTCCAGGGGATCGATGTCCTGCCGGTGGACGTGCAGGTGTTGGTGGCGCCGGGCACCATCGCCTTCGCGGTGGTCGGGCTGGCGGACAAGGCGGTGGGCGAGAGCCGCGAGCGGGTGCGGGCCTGCTTCCGGGCGCTGGGGCTGGCCCTGCCGCCGCAGCGCATCACGGTCAACCTGTCGCCGGCCGACCTCGCCAAGGAGGGCAGCCACTACGACCTGCCGATCGCGCTGGGGCTGCTGGCGGCGCTGGGTGTGCTGCCGCGCGAGAGCGTCGAGGGCTTCGTGGTGCTGGGCGAACTGGCGCTCGACGGTTCGCTCTGCCGGGTGCCCGGCGTCCTGCCGGCGGCAATCGCCGCCCAAGCGGCGGGGCGCGGCGTGATCTGCCCGGCGGTGTGCGGCGGCGAGGCCGCGTGGGGTGGCTTCGACTCCCTGCCCGACAGCGACCGGCCGCCGATCATCGCCGCGCCTTCGCTGTTGTCCCTGATCAACCATCTGCGCGGCCAGCAGACGCTGCCGGCGCCCGAGGCGCTGATGGCCGACGATCGCGCGACCTATCCCGACCTTTCGGAGATCAAGGGGCAGGAGAGCGCCAAGCGGGTGCTCGAGATCGCGGCGGCCGGGGGCCACAACCTCCTGATGATCGGCCCGCCGGGCTCGGGCAAGTCGATGCTGGCGGCACGCCTGCCCGGCCTGCTGCCGCCGCTCGATCCGGAGGAGGCGCTGGAGGCCTCGATGGTGCGCTCGCTGGCCGGCGACCTGGGGGAGGGCCGCTTGAGCCGCCGCCGCACCTTCCGCGACCCTCACCATTCGGCGACCCTGCAGGCGCTGATCGGCGGCGGCGCGCGACCCAAGCCTGGCGAGGTGTCGCTCGCCCATCACGGCGTGCTTTTCCTCGACGAGCTGCCGGAGTTCAA
>Ga0182739_1001932_pt1 | contig 20279 bp, 16 predicted proteins | sample eDN5th30CBELigBY_FD_128873 | JGI IMG/M metagenome (GOLD analysis project Ga0182739, IMG submission 128873) | Enriched backyard soil microbial communities from Emeryville, California, USA - eDNA 5th pass 30_C BE-Lig BY (version 2) (version 2) | ecosystem: Environmental > Terrestrial > Soil >...
TTGAGGCCAAAACGGGGCTTTCGAAGAAGGCCGAATCGAGATTCGGACGCCTGAGGAAACCCGTTTTGGACCAAAAAGCGGCTTTTAGTCGCCTTTCACTTAAATTCGTAGACACGCCCTAACGCGAAATCCTGACCCCCGGGTAGCGACCGCTCTGGGTGGCGCGGTATTGGCCCGGCGTCATGTTGTAGCGTTGCCTGAAGTGCCTGCAAAACAGGGAGCTGGTTCCAAACCCGCAATTTCGCGCGACCGTCTCCACGCTCATGGTGGAACCGCGCAACAGCACCGTGGCATGCTCCAGGCGCAGGCCGAGCAGTTCCTCCATGACGGTGTTGCCGGTCTCGGCGCGAAAGATCCGGCAGAGGTGTTCCTCGCTCAAGTGAAGGTGCCAGGCGACATCCGAAAGGCGGAGCGGCTCCCCCATCCGCTTGTACATCATGTCGCGGGCCAGGTTGACGATGTGCATCCTGGTGCGTTTGAGCGGCTTGCGGGGGGCATGCTCGGGCGAACAGACCCGCGCGGTCTCCACCAGCAACTGGTCGACCAGTGAAGCGATCTTGAGCTGGCGCGCTTCCCTTTCCTCATCAAGTTCCTCGGAGATGGCGGAAAGGATCGCCTGAATCGGCGGGGTGATGCCCTGGGGAATCCTCCGGAAGCTGGTGAAATACCGGCGGCAGAGCGCCAGCATGGCGTGCTTCTCGCGCCCGGCGAGATCGTTCGGCTCATCAATGAGGAGGTTGATGACCAGGATCAACGCCCAGCACCCGGAATCCCTTTTGGAGGAAAGAAACGTCTGCCGGGTCCCGAGCGGCACGCTCAGGATGTCGCCCATGGCAAGTTCCTGCTGGTTGAGAAGCAGCCCGGGGTCGCTTTTGAGCACATAGAGGATCTTGGAATGCCTCTTGAGCAACCGGTGCGGCTCCCGGCCGGTATAGAAGGAGTTGAACTCGCCCATCGAATAAGCGGGAAAGTTCAGCCCGACAACTTCCTTATGGGAAACACTCATGGGGACGGAGACGCGGGGACCGGGGGGCCGCTTCGCGGAATATCAATTCTGGGACAATAACATCAGGTGGAGATAATGACAACGGGAAAGCCGACTCCTAATCTCTCCTTCATGAACTCCCTCCTTTCCTCAAGTGTTGCCCTGGCCTGCCTGTTGATGGCTTCCATGAACTCCGCCGCCGCACTGGTCGCGGGCTGGGACTTTCAAACCGGGACGCCGATCGGCGCCACCGGCGCGGTGCAGGGAAACTACACAGCCAACTTCGGAAACGGGACGCTCTGGATGGACGGCACCTACGGCTCCTCCGCATGGGATGCCGCGCTCGGAGCGCAGCTCGACTCGACCACCGGCACCGCCGTCAATGCCGGGGAGGGTTACTCCACGGTCACGACACCGCCGGCCGCCCTCATCTTTCGCCAGCCCGCCTATGCCGTCACCAATGGAGAAAACACCAACGGTTTCCAGGTGGTTTTCTCCTTCTCCATGAGCGGCCTGCACGATCTCGATATCAGCTACGCCTATCGCCGCAACAGCGATGGGGCGTACAATCAGCTCACGTGGCAGTATAGCGACGACGGCGAGACCTGGACGACGTTTCAAACCGTCACCACCTTTGGCGCAAGCGGCTCCTGGAACACGGAAAACCTTTCGCCATTGACCGCCCTGGACGATCAGGCCAACAGTTATATCAGGATTCTCTTTGACGGGGCGACTGCGAACCCGAGCAGCAAGCGGGATTTCACGGTCGACAACTTTCAGTTTAACGCGATGCCGATCCCCGAACCTTCCGTGGCGTGGCTCTGCGGGCTGGCGGGCGCGGCGTGGCTCGGGCTGCGCAGCCGTAGCGGGAAAAAAAGAACGCGCGGCATCGCCTGAGAACGATCCGGCTCTCTCCCCCCATGAAAACCCGCAAGGTTCCCGTCGCGTTTACGCTTTTGGAGGTGATGATCGCACTGCTCCTGGTCGCGGTGTTGCTGGCGATCACCATGGGGGTGATGGGAACGATGAAAAAGAAAGCCCAAAGCGTGGAGTGCGTCTCCAACCTTCGCTTCATCGGAAGCGCCACGATCCGCTTCACCGTGGACCATGGCGGTTACCTGCCCGGGGTGCGACTGAGCGAGACGCAGGCGGGCGTGGCGTCGTCGGTTTCCCCGACAGTCAACATCAATAGCTGGAACCGGTTGACCCGGGCCCTGGCCCCCTACCTGGGAACGACGATGCCCGAAGATGGCAGCCTTTTTGTGGTGGAGGCGTTTGCGTGCCCCGGCATCCGGGCGATCGCTCCCGAACTGATCGACGACCCGACCGCCGCGGTCTATCGCCTCAACCCCTTCACGCTACCGGGCCTGGGACAAAACGCCTTTGGAAACCCCAGCCGGACGACCCAGAAGGAGTCGGTCCGGTTGAACCGCATCCTCCAACCCGCGACGACGTACATGATGGGCGATGTCGACCGCGAGGCCCGGGGCGTCGGAAGCTGGCCGATGACCGACCGGCCCGCCCACGGGGAGACCCGCAACTACCTCTTCTTCGACGGGCACGTGGAAACGTGGCCCGCTTCAAGGGAACCGTGATCATGATCAGAACCCAATCAAAATGGATCGCAGGATTACTCCTGGGAACGTCCCTCCACGCTTCAACCCTGCTGGCGGGGGTGATCCACGTCGCGCCGGAGGGAACCCGCGGGGCTGCCGGGACGGCGGAGAAACCGCTGGCAAGCGTACAGGAAGCGCTCGACCGGGCGCAGCCGGGGGATGTGGTGCGCCTGCGCCCCGGCGTTTATCAGGAGCGGGTCCGCTTTCCCAGAAGCGGCGGGTATGGCAGGCCGATCGTCCTCGAAGGCGAAGGGAAGGAAACCGTTCTGGATGGAAGCTTTCCCGTGAAGCTCGAGTGGCGGCCCGCCCCGGAGGTCGCCCCCGGCACCTGGAAAGCGAAGGTGCCGCAGGAAGTGCGGCTGGTGACGGTCAACGGGCGCTCGGTCTCGATCCTTCAGACCCGCCGCGTCCTCCCGGGACAGGTGCCGCGCGGCGGCGGGCCGGAATGGGAATACTTCAGCCTTTTCCGCAACGGCGTACCGGGCGGAGGCGGCTGGAGCGGCATCCGGGCGCTGGCCCTTTACCTCGGCGGGAAGGAGAGGGAACTGCTCCTGCGGCTGCACTCCTCCCCCGTGACCGAAAAAACGCCGCTGGAGGGCGAGGCTACGTCGCTCCCCGAAGACCTCGACCCCCGTGAACAGAAGATCACCGTCGGGCCGCCGCCCAACCACGCCGTGGTGATGATCGACGGCGTGGACCGCTGCGTGGTGCGCAATGTGACAATCCGCAACGCGGCGGTCGGCGTCATGATCCAGCACTCCCTCGGGGCGGTGGTGGAAGGGTGCTCGATCGGCCCGGTCGAGCGCGGCGTCCTGCTTTACGACGGAGCGGACCGTGCCACGATCCGTTTCAACGAAATGTTCTGGAACCCGTATGGCGAAGGCCGCGCCAAGGCGAAGTATGCGGCGGACCAGTGGCAGATCAACAAGAAGGTCGGCAACAGCGACAAACACGGGATTCTCATCTCCCAGTCCGCCGGGGGCCATGAGATCCATGACAACCATATCCACCACCTTTGGGACGGCATCAGCGTTTCCCCCGGCGGGCGGGAGGTCGACAGCGGGTTGAGGATTCATCACAACCGGATTTCGACCCTGCTCGACGACGGCATCGAGACCAACGGCGGGCAGGTCGATTGCTGGTGGCATCACAACCTGGTGGAAGGGACCTTCTGCGCCGTCCGGCTCAAAGCGCCCGACTACGGCCCGTTCTACGTGTTCGGGAACATCTTTCTCGACAACAAGGAGGATCTGAGAAACTTCGGCGTCAAACACAATACAGCGAACTTCGACCCGAAGAGCAGGCAATGGACCATTACGCAGACCAAGCGCGGTTCTCCCGTGATTCTACCGGCCATCGGCTATATCTATCATAACACCAGCACGGCCCGGACCGCCATTGTCTCCATCAATGTCCACGGTATCGGGGTGCCCAATTTTCACTATTTCAACAACCTTTTCTGGTGTGAATACTGGTGGCGCAACTCGCCGAAGGCCAACCCTTCCGTCGACCCGAACTGGAAGGGCGACTACAATGTCTACCTGCGCCGCGAACCGAACGAACGGTGGGAACCGGGGGTGGCGCTGGCAAGGCGGCTGAAGCTCGATTCGCACAGCCGCTTTGTGGAGGCGGGAGCCGGGATGGTCGATCCGGCGAATGGCAAGGTCGCCCTGACCCCGGAAAGCCCCGCGCGGGAAAGCGGGGTCGACCTGAGCCGGCATTTCGGCCAACCGCTGCCCGGGTGCGAGCCGGGTTACTTCGAGGGAGCAGCCCCCGACGCCGGAGCGCTCCCCTACGGCCGGGCGATGCCGGAAATCCCCCGCAAGCGCAGCTCCATCACCGTGGCGGAGGCCGGGTACTGGCCCGGGGCGGATGCGGTCCGCCGTCAGGTGCCGATCCCCGAACCCGAAGAATAGCGGACATGAAGTGGCTGCCATGGCTCCTGCTCTGGGCGCTCCCGCTCCTCTCCCGGGCCGCCCCGCTCTTTCGCGACGGGGAACGCTGGCTGGCCGTGGGCGACAGCATCACCCATAACGGCGAATATACCGCCTGGATCTATCTCTATTACGCCACCCGTTTTCCGGATACCCGCGTGGAAGTGCAGAATGGCGGGATCGCGGGCGATACCGTTGCGGGGGCGCTGCTGCGGTATGAACACGATCTCCGCGACCGGCAACCGACGGTGGCAACCATCCTGCTCGGGATGAACGATGTGCAGCGGAGGCTCTATGGGGAGCAACCGCCGACACCGGCGCTCCTGGCCGCCCGGGCCGGGGCGCTGGCACGGTATGAAACCGGTCTCGCCGAGCTGGTCAGGCGTTTCAAGGCCGATGACATCCCGGTGATCCTGATGACCCCCTCGCCTTACGACGAAACGGCGCGGCTGCCCTCCCTTCCGCAGACGGGGGTCAATGAAGCGCTGGCGGCATGTTCAGGAACGATCCGGCGGCTCGCCGGGAAGGAGAGGCTCGCTGTCATCGACCTGCACGGGCCGATGACCGAACTTGGGCTAAGGCTTCAGACGGCGGAAGAGAGCGCCACGATCATCGGACCCGATCGCATCCACCCGAAAGGGCCGGGACATCTGGTGATCGCCTATTTTTTCCTGAAGGCACAGGGAGCCCCCGCGCTCGTGAGCAGGGTCGAGCTGGATGCACACGGCGGCAGGGTGACCGGCGCGGTGAAGGCGGAGGTGCGGCATTGGCAGGCGACGCCGGAAAAGGTGAAGTTCGACCTGCTGGCGGACGCCCTCCCCTTCCCCGTCCCTGAAGAAGCGCGGGAGGCGTTGAAATGGGTGCCGTTCATGGACGACCTCAACCGCGAGGAGCTTCAGGTCCGCGGGTTGGAACGCGGAACGTACGAGCTACGGATCGACGAAGAACCGGTCGGCGTTTTTTCCAGCGGGGAACTGGCGCGCGGGATCAACCTTGCCGACCGGGCCACCCCGCAAAGGAAACAGGCCGGGGAGGTGCTCGACCAGGTGCGGGAATGGCGCAGGCTGACGGCGTTTCACGAGCGCCTGATGGTTCAGGTCGAGCGGATGGCTCCCCTCAACGGATTGCAGCGGCCGGTGGAGTACCCGGAAGCGGCGCGACGACTGGCTGCCGCGGAAACGCCGGAAGGGTACCGGGCCAGACTGATCGCCCGCTACCTGAAAGCCAAGCCGCAGGAAAAAGAGATCCACGAAAAAGTCCAACGGCTTCGGGAAACGATCCGGCGGCTGGCCCGACCCAAGGAGCGCCGCTATCGCCTGCTGCGGCGCGACCCGCCGTGATCCCCGGGCATCGTCTTCTTTATGCCGACCCCGCGCGGCTCCACGCAAAGGCACGCCGCAGCAGGTCGAGCGCGGCTCCGGAGGCGATTTCCTTGAACTCTTCGCGCTCGCGGGCGAAGCAGTGGTGTTCCACGTGCGTGGCAAACCCGCGCCGGGCGAGCGCGATGTAGACGGTGCCGAGCGGTTTCTCCGCCGTCGCCCCGCCCGGTCCGGCGATGCCGGTGGTCGAAAGCGCCCAGTCGGTCCCCGAACGGCGCAAGGCTCCCTCGGCCATGGCGAGCGCGATCTCGCGGCTCACCGCGCCATGCCGTTCGATCTCCAGCGGGTTGACCCCGAGGTCGAGCGACTTCGCCTCATTGGAATAAGTGACGTACCCGGCGATGAACGCGCCGGAAGCCCCCGGGACGTTGGTCAGCCGGTGGGCGAGTGCGCCGCCGGTGCACGACTCGGCGGTGGCGATCGTCTCGCGCCGCTCCAGCAGGGTGTCGACCACCGTCGCCTCCAGGGTGCGGCCGTCGCTCGAGACAAGCCGTTCGCCGAGTTCCCGGAGGATGATCTGGTGCGCCGCCTGCAACGCCTCCGCGCGGCCGATGCACCGGACATCGACTTCGCCGGGCCGGGCGCAGTAGCCGAGTTCCAGCCCGGGAATCGCCAGCAACGACTCGCCGACGGCGGCTTCCACCTGGGATTCGCCGATGCCGACAAACTGGTAAAGCCGGTAAAGCTCCTTCTCGTTTTTGGGAGCGAGTTCGAGCAGGATCGGCACGACGCTGACTTCAAACATCGGGTAAAGCTCACGCGGCGGCCCGGGAAGCAGGAAGAGGTGGACGAGATGGTCGGCCAGCGCTCCGGCCGGGCACTGGAGGTAAAGGCCGGGCGCGGTGCCGTTCGGGTTGGGGAGGATGATCGCCCCCTCGGGAACTTCCGCCTGCCGGGCGACGCGGTCGGGCATCTCGCGGCCCCGGTCGGCATAGCGCCGGGCGAGCGCGTCGAGCAGCGCCCCGTCCCTGCGCAGGGGCCGCCCTAGCAGATCGGCCACCACGTCGCGCGTGATGTCGTCGGTCGTCGGCCCAAGCCCGCCGGTCACCAGCACCACTTCGGCGCGCGGGAAGGCGTCGGCGATTCCCCCGGCGATCCCCTCCCCGTCCGGGAGGGCGACCTGCCGCCCGATGCGCAACCCGAGCGGAAAGAGCGCCTGGGCAAAAAAGGGAAGGTGGGTGTTGGTCACGCTGCCGAGCAATAACTCGGTGCCGGTATTGAGCACTTCGATGTTCATCGGGGATCGGGTTTCAAAAATAAAGGGGGGTCGCGCAGAAAGAAAAAGGCGACGCAGTAACGGATGACGGCGACGCCCTTCGGTTTGAAGATGAAGATTTGCCTCGTCATTGGAAAGCATCCTCTGTGCGAAACGGCAAAAAAAGCGTTCCACGCGAAAAACCGATGGCCGCCCCGCCTGCCTGCGGCCGATGCCGGCTCACCGAGCCTTCCTCCGGGCACAAAAGGCTTGCATCCGGTCGGCGGCGCGGTCCAAATAACGCGCGAAGGCCTCGTTTTCCACGCACCATGAGCTCGTATCCCACCCCCTGGCAGAAAAAAATCCTCTGGGCCGCCTGTACGGGGCTGGCGATCACCTTTCTCTTTGCCCTGGGGGTGACGTTCATCCTGACCGCCGGGCGCATCCTCGGGTTCCTGCAACCGATCCTGATCCCGGTCGCCGTGGCCGGCATCCTCGCCTACCTGCTCAACCCGCTGGTCAACAAGATGGTCGACCGCGGGGTGCGGCGGGTGATGGCGGTCATTTTTGTCTTTGCGCTCGTCTTTCTGCCGCTGGCGGGGATCATGATCTGGATCGTCCCGCAGGCGTATCACCAGAGCCTCGACTTTGCCAGGGAAGCCCCGGCGTTCATCGAAAAAGGGAAGGCGCTCCTCTTCAACAGCGTCCAGCAGATCAAGCTCCGCTTCGGCGACACCCCGTACGTCAACCAGGGTTCGGAATGGCTCCAGCAGCAGTTGCCGCTCCTGCCGCCCAAAATCTGGGATTTTATCAGCGGCGGCCTTCAGGGGTTCCTGGGAGCGTTCGGTTTCCTGCTCGGGTTGATCGTCATCCCGGTCTACCTCTTTTTCTTCCTGATGAACTCCGGCAAGATTGCCGAACAATGGGGCAACTACCTGCCGTTGCGCGCGTCGCCGTTCAAGGACGAGGTGGTCGACTGCCTCAACGAGATCAACCAATACCTGATCTTCTTTTTCCGGGGGCAGATCATCGTCACCCTGATCGACGGAGCCATCCTCGGCGTCGTGCTGCTGGCGATGGGGATCAAGTTCGCCCTCCTGATCGGGTTGATGGTCGCGATCCTGCAACTCATCCCGTACGTCGGCATCATTCTCTGCTGGATTCCGGCGGTGGTGATCACGGCGGTCCAGTTCCAGGCGGAGGGGGAAAGCCTCAAGATGGTGCTTTGGGTGACGCTGGTTTTCGCGATCGTGACCAATTTGGACGGCCTGCTCATCGCGCCGCGCATCGTCGGCAACTCGGTCGGCCTTCACCCGATGACGATCATCGTTTCCGTCTTTGCCTGGTCGCTGCTGGTCGGCGGGCTGCTCGGGGCGCTGCTGGCGGTTCCGTTGACGGCCACGCTCAAGGTGCTCCTGCGCCGTTACGTCTGGGAACGCCAGTTTCACCCGAACCCCGCCCCGCCTGAAACGGGTCCACCCCCGTCGCTCCAGCCGCTCAAAGATCAACCCTGAAAAAAACCGGAGGTTTCCATGACTGACCACCCCAGCCCCACGCCCGGACGCCCCTTCACCGTTCCCTCAACCCGCGGCCGCGACTGGGCCATCGGGATCGCGGTCGGCGTCATCCTGATCGGCCTGATCGTGTACGCGGTCTCCACGATGAGCGTCAGCAAAAACCTGCTGACCGGGACGATCACCGCCAAGCGGTTCATTCCCCAACCCGAGCAACAGGTCACCATCGGCAAGGGAGGGCTCCATGCCCGGAAAATTGACGGGGAATATATCCTTGATGTCTCGGTAAAGGGCCATCCGTACAATATCTGGGTCGATAAGGAGATCTACGAAGCCCACGAAGTCGGCGATTCGTACACCTTTGTCCGACCGCCGGAGTAGAGCCCGCTCCGCCGCCCCGCCTTTCCCATCATGACCGCACCCTCTGCCGCCGCCGCCCGCTCCCTCTCCCTTGAAAACGCCTTCATCACCCGGAAACTGAGCTGGGAGCCGGGCATCGGGCTGCGGACCGTTTCGCTGCGCCACCACGCCACCGGCACGGAGTATGTCCGCGAGGAACCGGCGTGCGAGTTTCTGGTCGAGATCAATGGAAAGACGCTTTTCGGGTACAAGGAGGAACGGGTCCACATCGTCGACGGCGAGCGCCAGCGCTCCGGCTTCGCAGTGGAATGGGAAGGCGTGGAAGAGGCGGCGGGAACGCTGAAGATTCACCTGCGCCTGCCGGAGATCGACGCCCGCCTGAGCGTCTGCCACGAACTGCTCGAAGGCGAAGCGGCGATGACCAAGTGGCTGGAGATCACGGCGGGCACGGTCCCGCTCACGCTCGGGAAATGCTTCTTCGAAGTCCTCAACGCCGCCCCGGGTCCGATGGCGGAGATGGAGTGCTTTACCCGGAGCGGGTTGACCCGCGCGGAGCGGATGTTTGTCACCCACGGGTTTGACGACATCCTCCAGATGCACCACACCGGCCGCGCGGAAGGGTGCTTTGTCGCCAACGAAGCGCCGGGTCCGCTCAACCGTTTCCTGTTCTACCCGCAATGGACCGATACGACGCTTAGTATCGGGTACAACTGCGACACCGCCCCGTTCCGCAAGTACCTCGAGCCGGGGGAGCGGTTTGTCTCGCACCGCTCGCTGCTGATGCTCTACCGGGGAGAGCGCGACGCCGCCGCCGTACGCAACCGTTTCCGCGCCTGCCTGCGCCAGCGGCTTCCCCCGCCCGCGTGCGACGAGCTGATGTATTGCACCTGGATTCCGTTTACCAAAAACATCGACGAAGCGCTCCTGCTCGACCTGGCGGAACGGGCCGCGGCGCTCAAGGCTTCGACCTTTGTCATCGATGACGGCTGGTTTGTCTCCGGCGGCTGGAAGGTGGACGAAGCGAAGTTCCCGCGCGGGCTCGAGCCGGTGGCCGAAAAGGTCCGTTCGCTCGGGATGCGGCTCGGCCTCTGGTTCAACATCGGGACCGATTACGGGATCGAAGGGGAACACCCGGAAGAGGACGCGATCGACGACACCGGCAGGAAGAAGACCAACGGCTTTGTCCCGCGCAACCATGTCAAGTGCCTTGCCTCGGCGCATCGCGAGCGGTTGCTCGAAAAGCTGACCGAACTCGCCACGCGGTACGGCGTCGGCTATTTCAAGCTCGATTTCTCCTCCATCATCAGCCCGTACGGACTGCTCCGGATCGGCTGCCACAGCCGGGAACACCGGCACCACCGCGACGGGAGCGACGCCCTGCTCGAACAATACGCCGCGCTCGACTTTCTCCGCGACGGGCTCCGGAGCCGTTTTCCCGATTTGATCCTCGACTTCAGCTTCGAGAGCTTCGGCACCGACTGGCCCAACCTCGCCGCCCTCCAGTCCAGCCGCCTGCACCACAGCAGCAACCTGAACACCAAAGACCCGGAGCTTTGCAGCGCGCTCGACATCCGCAACACCCTCTACCGCTTCAACACCGTGCTGCCGATCGAACGGATCATGGGCAGCCTGATCTGCCTCGAAGGCGATCAGGTGGTGGAAAATCTCCTGACCGCCTGGACCGGCGCGCCGCTGGTGGCGGGGGATCTGCGCCGCCTGCCGCAGGAGGTGGGGCAGCGGATCGCCACGCTGGTCGAAAAAATGAGCGAACTGCACCGGGCCGGACCGCTCCACGAGTTCGAAAAACTGCGGGGCGACCAGCCTGTCCGGCGCGGCCAGTGGGACGGCTTTGCGCGGTGGAACGCTTCCGGCCACGGGATTTTGTGCCTTTTCCGCAACGGAAGCGCGGAAACTCCTTTGATCCGGCTCGACCTTCCGCGAACCGGGTGCGTGGAACTGCACGAAATGGAGAGCGGTGAGCGGCTCCTCTCCACTTCCGCCGAGGCGCTGCGCGAAGGGGTGGAACTGCCGTGGGCACAAGGGCGCGGCTACCGGTGCCTGTCGTTCCGGTAGAAGCCTGCGTCACGCCATCAACGCCATCGCCTCGCGAAACGCCTGCGCGTATTGCGCGATCAACGGTTGCGCTCCCCGGTGGCTGAAATTGGGCAGCCGGATCATCTGCCCGTTGGTGCGGGCCGTGCAGGGGAGATCGAGCGATGCATAGTCGGGTAACGTCGTCCCGGCGGGATAACGCCCGACCGCTGCCAGGTAGCCCTCGGTAAAGAACGGTTGCTGGTGGAGCAACGGGTAGCGCGGGAGGCCGACGCGGCATCCCATGGCGGTCAGGAGCGGGAGCAGCCGGGCGAGGTCGAGCGACTCGTCGCGGGGGCGAATCAGCCACTCGAAGTAGACCCGCTCCTGCCCCGGCGGCGCAGGAAAGGTGTTGAACCCGAGCGGTTCCAATGTCTGCGCGAGCAGGTCATGGTTTTCGCGGCGGATCGCGTTGGTTTCCGGCAGCCGCCGGAGCATTTGCAGGCCCAGCGCAGCCGAGAGCGGGGCGATCCGCGTCTTGACGCCGAAACTGGTCGCCGCAAACCGGCGCGCCGCCGACGGGAGGCGGAGGATGCGGGTGATGTCGCCCAGGCAGAGCGCCCGTTCCAGATAGGTCTCGTCGTCGGTCAACAAGACGCCCCCTTCGCCCGCGGGCACCAGCTTGTCTCCTTGTAGACTGAAGACGGAGATGTCTCCAAAACGGCCGCATGGCACCCCGTCGGCTGACGCGCCGTGGGCATGGGAGGCGTCTTCAATCACCTTGAGCCCGTGCCGATGCGCCACAGCGAGCAGTTTCTCCACCTTGCATGGCAGTCCCCAGAGGTGGACGATCACCATCGCTTTCGTGCGGGGGGTGATCCGGCGTTCCGCGTCGTCGGGGTCGAGTCCGAGCGTTTCCGGCTCGCTCTCGCAGAAAACCGGGACAAGGCCGCACCAGATCATCGGGAGGACCGAGGCCCAGAAGGTGGCGGTCGGCACGAGCACTTCGTCTCCCGGGGCAAGCCCCAGGGCGTGAAATGCGGCCAGCAACCCGGCGGTGCCGTTGCAATGGGCGAGCGCATGCTTTCGCCCGGTCGCTTCGGCAAAGGCGCGTTCGAGTTCGCCGATGACGGGATGGGTGCTGACGTTGCCGTCGCGCAGAATGCGGAGGAGCGCGGCTTCGTCCTCGGGGGTGAAATGCGGCCATTGCAGGAGCGCATCCTGCGGGTGGGTGACGATGAGGGGCGGCTGGTTCATAAGGATAGCTATAGGGAAGAGAGAAGGGCGTCGTGGAGACAAGCCACTTTGGCTTCATACCCGGCCGCCAACGCTTCGGCGGCAGGTGGCGAGGCGGAAAAGGCGGCGGCGGCTTCCAGAATCGCCGCCCGGTATTCCCCCGCCTGCCCGAGCCCCATCCGGGCGATCCATTGGGAGACCGGGGTTCGGCGGCGCAGGTAATCTTCCAGCGTGACGCAATGTTCCCGATCCCTCGCCCACGCGGCGGCGACGACCGGTTCCCGCAGGCCGGGGTGGGCGCTCCATTGCGGCGGTTCCTCGCGCGGCGACGCAGGCGGACGGCGGGCCGGAAGCCATTTCCGGAGCTGGGTAGCGATCTTTCGGGCCAGTTCAAAGCTGGAGGTGAATTTTCCGCCGTAGATCGCCACCGTCCGGCGCGCGGGGTCAAGGGCCAACCCGTGCCGCCGGGAAAGCTCCAAAGGGTAGCGATCGAGCTTCCGACCGGCGGGCGCGGCCAGGGGGCGTACCCCCGAACGCATCGAGACAACGCTGCACGGGTCGATCTCACGGCCCAGCGAAGCGGTGGCGCTTGCCAGCAGGAAACGGACGTCCTCCCGGTCGGGCTGCCAGCCGGTTTCAAGATCGTCGAGCGGCGTTTCCGTCGGCCCCCACATCATCACCGGTCCCCACGGGACGCAGGTCAGCACATCGTCCTGCCCCGGCATCGGGTAGATTTCCGCGCCCGGCAGGCCGGTCCGGGGGAGGTTCAGGTAGACCCCCTTGCTGAAAAGGTGGCGGTAGGGGGAGGTGATGCCGAGCGTCGTGTTCACCGCGTCGGTCCAGACGCCGCACCCGTTGATGATCGCCGCCGCCCGCGCCTCGTGAACGGAGCCGGTGGTTTCATCGCGCAGATGAACCTGCCAGAGCTGTTGCCCCGCGTCGAACGAAGCGGAGAGGAGTTGGCAATGGTTGAGCGCGATGCGGTCTTCGTCGTCATACCGGGTGATCTCTCCCAGCACCAACCGGCTGTCGGAGCCGACCAGCATCGCCTCCTGGTAGGCAAGCGCCTCCTTCGGCGAGTCGGGGGCGATGCGCCAGGGGCGTTTGAGCGCGCCGTTGCCGAGCAGCCAGTAGAGATAGAGCCCGAGTTGCAGCACGCTCCGGGGCAGTCGCCCGGCGTGGCGAAGCTGGTAGTAAAAGTCGAGCGGCGCGACCGAAGCGGGGAAGTCGCGCAGGAGATGGTTGCGCGCGAGGCAGAGCTTGCGGACGGTGCGGAAGTCGAGCTGTTTGAGGTAAAGCAACCCGCCCCAGATCAACATCCCCGAAGCCTGGCTGGTGCCTGAGGCAAAGTCGCCCTTGTCGACGATCGCCGCCCGGTAACCCGCCGCCGCCAGTTGCGCGTACAACGGCGCGCAACTGATGCCGCCGCCGACCAGCAGCACATCGAGCGGTTCACCGGCCAGGCGGTCAAACCGGAGCGAGCGTTGTTGCCGGGTCGCGGGGTGCATGGCGTCTCAGTAGCGCGCGGGATGGCGGACGACATAGCCGCGCGTCGGGCGGCGCTGGGTGGTCCAGCCGGGGCCTTCCGGACCGCGCTTCCACCCGGTGTCGTACCGCAGCCCCGCGATCACCAGAAAAACATGCCCCTTGCGGGCGTAGACGGAGATCCAATCCCCCTCCCCCTTTTTGCCGTAATGCCGGAAGCCGTTCGACGGCATGGAACCGCGCATCAACCCCGCTTCGCGCAGGATGTAGGAGGTTGCCCCCGAACAGTCGTAACCCGGCGCGACCTGTCGGCCATGGCCTCCGCCGTAACGATAGGCATGCCCGGCGATCCGGTTGCCCGCCGCGATGGCGGCGCGGACCCGGGGCGGTGCCTGCGACGGAGCGGCGGCGACCCCGCCATGAAGCGTCGCCGTTTTCCCGCGCCGGTAGCGGTAGACATAATCGGGAGGACCGGCGCACCCGCTTAAAAAGAGGATCGCCAGCAGAAAGAAGAGGGGGCGCAACATTTCAGGGCGCGAGCCTATCAACACCGGCAGGCGGGATCGACCTTTTTCCGTGCCACCTCCCCCGCTCCGAAACCAGCTCCGGCTTCCGCCGGAAACCGGGGAACAGGCGAAGGGAACCATCTTCTTCAAAAGAAAAAGATTGCATATCATCACGTGATGACGTTTAATCATCACGTGATGACACCGAAGAAGTCCACCCCTCCCACTCAAAATGCCGTGGCCCGGCTGGTTGGCCTTTCGCGTGCGACGGTTTCTCATATCCTGAGCGGGCGGGAGATGCACCGCTACAGTGAAGAGACCCGGCGGCGGGTGCTGGAGGCCGCTGAAAAACTCGGCTACCGCCCCAACCGCGCGGCGCAGATGATCCGCCGGGGCAAAAGCCGCCTGATCGGGGTGGTCCACTTCGGCACCAGCACCCATCAGGCGCGCCAGATGGCGCATTACCTTCCGCAGGCGATCCAGCGCAACGATTACCAGCCGTTCGTGGTCGATTTAAGCTGGCAGGGCGACAGCTACCAGACCGCCCTGGAACGCCTGATCGAAATGCGCGTGGAGGGGGTCATCATCGCCGGTCTGGTCAATTCGTTCACGGAAAAAGACCTTCAGCTTTTGCAGCATTGCGGGATTCCGACCGTCCTGCTCGCAACCAGTACGACGCTCAACGTCCCGGCCGTTTTTTCCGGCACGCGGCTCGCGTTCGCGCAGATGGTCACCCACTTTTTCGAAGAGGGGCATCGCAACCTCACCCTGCTGGTCAACGACTATCAGTACCCTTCCACGCTCAACCGTATCGCCGGGTTCCGCGACGGGCTGGAACGCCACTGCGCCGACGGCCTCAAGGGGGAGATCGTCACCCTCCCCGCCGACAAGGACCCGTTCGTCGCGGGTCTCCCCGCCTATCATTACATGAAGGAGCGGCTCGCCGGAAAAGCCCCGCTGCCCGACGGCATCCTCTGCTCCAACGACCGTTGGGCCCAGGGGGTCTTCACCGCCGCGCTGGAAGCCGGGTTGCAGATCCCCGGCGATCTCGCCCTGAGCGGATGCGACAACGACCCGTTTGGCGCGCTTGCTCCCTACCATCTCACCACCACCACGGCCAACATCGGCGACGAAAGCGAGAAGGCGGTGGAAGTGCTCATGGAGTTGATCGCCGGTCGCCCGCTGCCGCAGCAACACCATGTTTTTGAGCATCAACTCATCGTCCGGGAATCGAGCCGGCGCGCGCGATCCCCGGCATTGGCTGAGCGCCCCCCGGGGCGCGCCGGGTTCTCCCTGCTGGAGCTGCTGATCACCCTTGCCGCAGTCGCTATTCTCGTCGGCCTGCTGTTTCCGGCAGCCTTGAGGACCGTGGAAGCCGGAAACCAGGCGAAATGCCTGAGCCACCTCCGCCAGTGGGGGGTGGCGATCGCCCATTACGCGGCCGACCACAACGCCCTGCTGCCGCCCGCGCAGATGCCGATCGACCCGGCCAACCCTTCCTCGCGCATGGTCGGCTGGGACGAACGGATCGCCCCGTTTGTCCCGCTCGACTACCAGCAGACGATGAAGTCGCCCGACTTGGGCCCCCGCCGCAGAAGCATCCTCGTCTGCCCGGCGGAACGGGAGGTCCTCGCCCGAGGAGACTATACCTATGCGCAGAACATCGACCTCAACTACCGGCTGCTGGGGGAAAAAGCGCTGGTGCGGCTCACCGGACTGACCAACCCGGGTAGCTATGTCATTCTTTCCGACTCGTACCGCAGCCTCACCCTGAGCACCGCGACGCGGGCCAAGCTGGAGACCTCCATCATGCCGCAACGCCGGCACCGGGGCATCCCGAACTTTCTCTATGCCGACGGCCACGCCGCGCCCTTTACCGAGCCGCTGGTCGGCTACAATGAAGTCACCGCCGCCAATCGCTCCTTTTATCACAACCTCTGGTATGCCCGGGGCCTGCCTCCCCACCTTCGCTAGTATCATGAAGCGCCTCCTTCCCACGCTCCTCTCATGCCTTCTCATGAAGGCCGCCCTCCCCGCCGCTCCCCTGGAACATCCGCCGCTGCCTCCGTTGCCGGAGGAGGGCTCCAACCTGGCTATCATCGCCAGCGGAGCCCCGCACGCCGTGCTCATCATTCCCGACCGTCCCACACCGGTCGTCAAGGAATCAGCCCAAACCTTCAGCAGACTGCTCGCCAGGGCCACCGGGGCCACGCTCCCGGTCATTGCGGAATCGCAGGTAAAGGACGCTCCGGAGGCTTCCGTGGTCCAGATCCATGTCGGTGAGACGCAGGCGGCAAGGGCTGAAGGGTTGTCAGTTTCCAATCTTCCCGAAGAGTCGTACCGCATCGTTGCCAGGGAAGGCCGGATCTTTGTCCTCGGCAGGGATCGGAACAAGGAAGTGATCCATTCGGTCGATTCCAAGCCGACGCGATGGGCGCTCAACCAGTTGCTGGAGCAATACCTCGGCGTGCGCTGGCTGTGGCCGGGCGAACTGGGAACCTATGTTCCCAGGAGCGAAGCGTTTATCGTCCCGCCGATGGATGTCACCTACCAGCCCGATCTTCTGCTCCGCCGTCTTCGACTGATCTATCCCTGGATGTCGGGCGAGTTCCTGGAGGCCCACAACGCCCCTGCGTTGCTGGAGCCGAAGGAGCGCACCGCGTTGCTTGCGGAAGCGGTCGACTGGCTGGAAAACCACCAGAACGGGCAGCGCGGTAACATCCGCTATGGCCACGCCTTCGGCGACTGGTGGACGAAATATTCCGAAAAGCACCCTGATTACTTCGCCGTTCCTCCCCCCGGCATCACCCAGCCCAAGCCGAGCGTCAAAAGCGTGAAGCTGCGGCTGGCCAACCCCGCCGTCGTCGAACAGATCGCGCAGGAGTATCAGGAAAAGGGCGCGCCCCGTTTCTATAATGTCTGCCCCAACGATGGCTACGGCTTTGACACCAGCGCCGAAACCCGGGCCTGGGACTGGCCGCGCGATCAGGACATCCACGACATCTGGGCGGGCAAGGGCAACATGACCGCACGCCATGTCCGCTTCTGGAACCGGGTCCACGCACGGCTCAAACAAATCAACCCGGAGGTGACGCTGATTTCCTATGCCTATGCCTCCTACCGCACCCCGCCCCCGGCGGAAGTGCCGTTAAAGGCGCGGATGATTCTCGGCATCGTCGACAGCTATTCTTCCTACGACATCTGGAAAGCGTGGGAGGCGACCGGCTCGCGCATGATCCTGCGCCCCAACTGGTGGATCTCGGGCAAGGATGCGCCCTACCTCCCGCTCGACAAGATGATCGACTTCATGAAGTTCGCCCGCAGGCATCAGCTCATCGGGATGGATAAAGACTCCATTGCCGGGTATTGGGCGACGCAGGGTCTCAACTATTACGCCATGGCACGGTTGCTGGCCCGGCCCGATCTCACGAAGGACGATATTCTGGAGGAATACACCTCCGCCTTTGGCCGGGCGCAACCGAAGATCAAGGCCTATTTCGACTATTGGCAAGAGATCACCGAAGAGGCCGGCTACCCGGTGCATGCCGGGACCGTCGTTTCGGAAAAACCCGATGGGATCTATGAACGGTTGGTGAAAGAAAAAGGCATCCCGTTCAACCCCCGCCTCGGTTCGTTCTGGATTCTTCCCTACCTCTATACCGACGAAATGATCGGCAAGGGGGAAGCCTTTCTGGACGAGGCCGCCGGGCTGCTGACCCGGCCCGAAGACCGCGAAGCGCTCGCAAGGGTCGCCTTCCTGCGCGACGGCCTGCTGAACCTGCGCACCGTGCGCGATCTCGCCCAGGCAGCGGCTGACCTGAAGGACGAGCCGAAGACCGCCCTCAAACAAGCCACCTTCAACCGGAAAGTCGCCGATCTGTACGCCCTGCGCAAGCGCCTGACCCGCAGCCATGTCATGTGGGGCGAGTTGCTCTACATCTCCGAAGACAAGCTGCGCCTGCCGACCCGTCCTGAAAATCTTGAGAAAGACGCCCCGGATCTTCGCGGTTTTTAATCATGGAATCGCTTCTCTCCATTGCGACGACCCCGTCCGCCTCCGCTCTCCTGCCCGCTCTGGAACAGGTCCGCCGGGCATTTCCATGGCGATTCGGCGTGGCTGATGCCGTTGAAATCACGTTTCATCAGGAAAAGAACAACACCTCCGGCGCGTGGCAGTTGGTTTCCGAAGCCGACGGCAGATGGCGGGTCAACCATGCCCGCCCCTGCGATGCCTTCCGCGCGTTGGGAAGGATCATGGGCGAGCTGGAGTTGAAGCGGAAGCTGCAACCGATGCAGGAGGAGAGCGCCTTTGAGACCCTGGGCGTCATGCTTGATCTCTCGCGCAATGCCGTTCTGCGGGTCGAAAGCATCCGGCGGCTGATCGGCCATTTTGCGCTGATGGGGATCAACCGCCTCTTTCTTTATATGGAGGATGGCTACCCGGTCGGGGGAGAGCCGCTCCTTGGCTATTTCCGCGGCAGGTACAGCGCAGACGAGTTGCGGGCCATCGACGAACACGCCGCCCTGTTTGACATGGAGGTGATCCCGTTCATCCAGACGCTCGGCCACCTGCGGCACCTGCTCCAGTGGCCCTGTTATGCCGGTTTGCAGGATACGCCGGAAGTCCTCCTCACCGGCACCCCGGAGGTGGAAACGCTGATCGAAAAAATGATCGCGGGCGTCACCGCCTGTTTCCGCTCGCGTCGCATTCACTTGGGGATGGACGAGGCGCATGGCATCGGCACCGGGCGGCATCAGTTGAAGCACGGCCCCTGTCCGCCGTTCGAAATCCTCTCCGCCCATCTCGGGAGGATCGTCGAAATCTGCAAACGCCGCGGTCTCTCCCCGATGATCTGGAGCGACATGTTCTTCCGGCTCGGCTCCAAAACCAATGACTATTACGACCCGGAGAGCCTCATCCCCGATCGCGTGGCCGAAGCGATTCCCGCCCAGGTCGACCTTGTCTACTGGGATTACTACCACCTCGACCCCGCCTTCTACCGCGAATGGATCAGACGACACCGGAAACTTGGCAGCGAGCCTCATTTCGCCGCCGGGGCATGGACCTGGAACCGTTTCTGGACCGCCCTCCCGCGCAGTTTTGCCACGCTGAAAGCAGGCATGGAAGCCGCCCGCGCGGAAAGGCTGAAACATGCCTTTGTCACGCTCTGGGGGGATAACGGTGCGGAATGCTCGCCCTTCTCCGCCCTTCCCGCCATTCAGCTTTTTGCTCATCTCGGCTGGCATCCCGACCGGGCCGAAGCCGATCTGGCCGTCCACCTCAAGGGAAGCGCCCATGTGGATAGCGAGGCCTGGATCGCGGCAAGCGCTCTCGACCATTATCCGGCGCTGGGCGATCCTGCCGTCGCAATCCACAATACCGGCAAGTGGCTTCTCTGGCACGACCCGCTGCTCAACCACCTGGAATGCCATATCGCCCCCTCCCTTCCCGCTCATTACGACCGGCTGGAACAGACACTGGCCACCGCCGTTGGCAACGGGGAACGCTACCTCGAACTGATCCGCTCCATGGCGGCGGTTCTGGCGCGCAAGGTGCGCCTTCATCTTCAACTCCGGAGCGCTTACCGGCAGAAAAACCTGTCACAGCTCAGGGAAATCGCGGACCGCGACCTCCCGCTGCTCGTGACAGGCATCCGGCAACTCTGGCGCGATCACCGCACCCGCTGGCATGAAGAAAACAAGCCATTCGGCTGGGAAGTCATGGAGCGACGCTATGGCGGGCTCCTCCTGCGCCTTGAAACCTTGGGCGAAAAGCTGGCCCGGCATCTGGCTGATCCCGACCGGTACGAAATCGAAGAACTGGCGTGCGAACCGCAGCCGGTCTACCCCCCGGAGACGCTGGCGCATCTGGTCATCCCATATCAACGGACCTCTTCGCCGAGCCTCATCGTCTAAGAGGCTGTGAAAAAAGCCCTTTAACGGCCATGGAGCACCTCTTTTTGCCTCTAACTGCATTCCTTCTCCCTTCTGTATTCCCTGAATACAGGCGGTCGGCAGAATTTCGTTATAGGCTAAAA
>Ga0182739_1001933_pt1 | contig 20278 bp, 18 predicted proteins | sample eDN5th30CBELigBY_FD_128873 | JGI IMG/M metagenome (GOLD analysis project Ga0182739, IMG submission 128873) | Enriched backyard soil microbial communities from Emeryville, California, USA - eDNA 5th pass 30_C BE-Lig BY (version 2) (version 2) | ecosystem: Environmental > Terrestrial > Soil >...
CCCGCATTCAGAGTGCGCGAGAAGGGGGCTTGCGCCAATTAGAATGAATTGCGCATAGTGTGCGAAAAAACTGCACAGGGAGGCGGCTGTGTCGGCATTCTCGCGGGAGTTCTTCACCTTCGTCGAAGTGGCGCGCGAGCGCTCGATCCGCCGCGCCGCGGAAAAGCTCAACCTCTCGGCTTCCGCGCTCAGCCGTCAGATGCAGATCCTCGAACAGACCTTTGGCGCGCGCCTTTTGGTGCGCAATCCGCAGGGCGTGCAACTGACGGAACAGGGGCAGGTGCTGCTGGCGCAGGCCGAACGCTGGCTGGATGACGAGAGTGCGTTGCGCGCTGCCCTCCAGCAGGCCGGCGGCGGTGGTGCCGGCACGCTCAGGCTCGGCGTCATGGAGTGTCTGGTGCCCTACATCCTGCCGGGGCTGGGGGCGGAGGCGGAATCCTCAGCGCTGAAGATCTCGGTGGGTGACACCGGTACGCTGGTCGGTCAGCTCTGCCGCAACGAGATCGATGCGCTGCTCGCCTTCAACGTGCCGCGCCTGCCGGAGCTTCGGGTCTATGAGGAGCAGAGCTATGATCTCGGCGTCGTCTATGCGGCGGCGCTGGCGCCGTCCGGCGAGCCGCCATTCCGCATCGAGAATTGCCTCGGCCGGCCGCTCTGCCTGCCGGATACCAGCCTGTCGGTCTGGCCACGGCTCGATGCGGAGGTTTACCGCATCCATGCTGAACCGCATATCGCGTTGCGCAGCAATTCCATCGCCCTCATCATGGAATATGTCGCGGCCGGCAAGGGCATCAGCTTTCTGACCTGGCTGGATGCGGCGGCGGGGGTTGCCGAGGGCCGCTTCCGTTTCGCAAAACTGGAAAACCGGCGTCTATCGGAAAAGCTCTATCTCTGTGCGGCGGCGAATGCCCCGCTTGGGCCGTTCCAGGCGGTGCGTACCCGCGCGCTCTTCCGTCGCGTTCCCCAGTCCCCGCAAACGGAGTCTGGAAGCAGTGAGAGCTTTCTCGAAGGCGAACACGACCTTCTTCAACGCAACGAGCCGTGACCTGTGGGGCCAACCGTTCTTATCCCATCAAGAGCAAATGAGTCGAAAACTGCGCACAACATACGGTAGATTTTCTAACGTATTTTCTGTTTCTTCTAAATTGAGCTAACTCCTCTTCGATCCTAGAGTGTACGTCACAAGCCGCTGTGGGAGGCGGCTGAGAGAGACGCGGCGGTTTGCTGCGTTTCCGGAGGAGAATCATCGATCAGCACGTCCTGTCTGCCGGAGGGGCAATCCTGTCCGGTATCCGGAGGGTTTTGTGCGTCGATACTCTGGCCGGGCACTCTTCAGGTTTTCCCCAGCCGAGGATGATGAAATGAACCTTTATTCACTGCTTTCCCTTCGCGCAGCCAATGGACGGCCCGTGCGTGTCGGCCTGATCGGTGCGGGCAAGTTCGGGTCGATGGTACTCGCACAGACACAGCGCATCGCCGGCCTGCATATGGTCGCCATCGCTGATCTCGACGTGGGCAAAGCGAAAGAATCGCTCCAGCGTGTCGGTTGGCAGAAGGAGCGCTACGCAGCAACCAGCTGCGGCGAGGCGATCAAAACCGGCAGGACCTTCGTCACCGACGATGTGAAGGCGCTCTTCGAATGCGGCGAGATCGAATGCATCATCGAGGCGACCGGCCATCCGATCGCCGGTACCCGTCATGCGCTCGGCGCCATCGACAGCCGCAAGCACGTCGTGATGGTCAATGTCGAGGCCGACGTGATGGTCGGCCCGATCCTCGCGGAAAAGGCGCGCGCCGCTGGGGTCATCTATTCGATGGCCTATGGCGACCAGCCGGCCTTGATCTGCGAACTCGTCGACTGGGCGCGCGCCACTGGTTTCGAGATCACCGCTGCCGGCAAGGGCATGAATTTCGAGCCGCGCTACCGCTATTCCACGCCGGATACGGTGTGGGGATTGTTCGGCTGGACCGAGGAACAGGTCGCCGCCGACAACCTCAACCCGAAGCTCTACAACTCCTTCACCGACGGCACCAAGGCGGCGATCGAGATGGCCGCCGTCGCCAACGGCACGGGCCTCGATTGCCCGGATGACGGTCTGGCCTTCCCGCCGGCCGGTCTTCACGACCTCGCCCGCGTCTTCCGTCCGGCAAGCGACGGCGGCCGCATGGCACGCTCCGGTCTCGTCGATATCGCGGCGAGCCAGGAGCCGGATGGCCGCGAGGTGTTCAACAACATCCGCTATGGCGTCTTCGTCACTTTCAAGGCGCACAACGAATATGCCCGCGCCTGCTTCAAGCAATACGGCCTCCTGACCGATCCGTCGGGCTGGTATGCCTCCATGTGGCGCCCGTTCCACATTATTGGCCTCGAAACCTCGGTCAGCGTTCTCTCCACGGTGCTGCGCAACGAGCCGACGGGTTGCTCCAAGGAGTTCCGCGGCGATGCCGTGGCGACCGCCAAGAAGGACATGCAGCCCGGCGAGATGCTGGACGGAGAGGGTGGTTACGCCGTCTGGGCCAACGCCATCCCGGCGACGCGCAGCCTCGACCTCAAGGCTCTGCCGATCGGCCTTGCCCACAACGTCAAGCTCAAGCGGCCGATCAAGAAAGACCAGATCGTCTCCTTTGATGATGTCGAGCTGATCACCGATCTCGATGTCGTGTCCCTGCGTCAGGAGATGGAAGATCGTTTCCGCCCGGTGCGGACTGCGGCCGAGTGAGCGGGAGACGACGATGCGCACACCAGCCTTTGTCGTGATTGCGGAATTCCAGGTGAAGCCCGGCAAATTGCCGGCATTCCTGGAGGCGGCGCGGGACGATGCTCAACACTCGCTCGCGGACGAGCCTGGCTGCCGGCAGTTCGATGTCATCTGCCCGGAAGGCGCCGGCGATACGGTGGTCTTCTATGAAGTCTATGACAGCCGTGCCGCCTTTGACGCGCATCTCGTGACGCCCCATCTGGAGCGTTTCCGACAAGCCTTTCCTCCGCTCATCGTCGAGGAGCAGCCTGTCCGGTTCGCCGAACGACAGCACCCCTGAGTGCGAAGGAGACGTTATGAGTGACGCGATCGAAACCATCGCCGTTCTGGGCACCGGTATCATGGGCGCCCCCATGGCCGAACGGTTGGCCGACGCCGGCTTCACCGTCACGGCATGGAACCGGACGGCGGAAAAGACTGCGTCTCTTGCTGCAAAGGGAGTCGCGGTCGCCAACAGTGCGGCCTCAGCTGCCGCAACTGCCGACGCGGTCATATGCATGTTGAGCTCCGGCCCGGTGTGCGAGGCTGTTTTGGCGGGGCCGGACGGCGTGATAGCCAGCATGCGGCCGGGTTCGGTGCTGGTCGTCATGAGTTCCATTCCGGTCGAAACGGCCGTAGCACTCACGACTGCCGCTGCCGAGCGAGACATCGTCTGCCTCGACGCGCCTGTCTCGGGCGGTGAGAAGGGGGCGAAGGATGGAACGCTCGCCATCATGGCGGGGGGCGATGGCGCGGTGGTCGAGCAGCTGCGCGATGTCTTCGCCTGCCTTGGGCGAGTGACCCATGTCGGCCCGTCCGGCAGCGGCGCGCTCACCAAGCTTGCGAACCAGCTGATCGTCGCCTCGACGATCTGCGCCGTCGCCGAAGCGCTGACGCTTACCGAAAGCGGGGGCGCCGACCCGGCGAAGGTCCGCGAGGCGCTGCTCGGCGGCTTTGCCGATTCGACGGTGTTTCGCCAGCACGGTTTGCGCATGGTGGAAGGCAACTTCCAGCCCGGCGGCCCGGCAAAATACCAGGTGAAGGACACATCTACTGCAATCGCCTTCGCAAGGTCGCGTGCCTTGAGGCTTCCGGTCAGCGAGGAGGTTGATCGACTCTTCCAGGCAATGGTGGATCATGGCGACGGAGACCTTGATCACAGCGGCGTCATTCTGGAACTGCAACGCATGAACCCGCGCGGGGGCCAATCCGCGTAATCAAAGTTGAATAATCAAACGGGAGGAACAACATGAAACACTTTACCCTTCGCGCCATGCTCGCAGCAGCGACCATGCTCACTGCATCGTTTGCACAGGCCGAAACGCTGACGCTCTCGACACCCGATCCGGACAATTCGGAAATTACCGTCGCGGCCAACAAGTTCGCAGAACTTGTCGCGGCCAAGACGAATGGCGAGCTCACCATCAAGGTCTTCCCGAACGGCACGCTCTACGGTGGCGATCCGTCCGGCGCGGTAAAGCAGCTTGCCGGCGGCTCGCTGGACATGTTGCTGCTCGCGACCTCGCTCTATGCCAACTTCAATCCGAAGTTTTCCGCGATCTCCATTCCATATTTGTTCGACGACGAGGCGCAGCTGCGCGGTTATCTCTCTGGCGAGCCGGGGCAGGAGCTGATCTCGGACCTGGGAAACATCGGCATCAAGGGCATCAATCTCTGGCCGCGTCCCTTCCGTCAGATGACCAACTCCAAACACCCGATCGAAAAGCCGGAGGACTTGTCCGGGCTGAAATTCCGCGTGCCGAACAATCCGCTATGGGTTGAGTTCTTCAAGAAGATGGGGGCTGCCCCGACACCGATGGCCTTCGCCGAGGTGTACAATGCCCTTCAGCTCAAGGTCGTCGACGGCCAGGAGAACCCGATCAACGTGCCGCTGAGCGCGAAGTTCTACGAAGTGCAGAAATACGCGTCGATCACCAACCATATGGGTGATGGCTGGGTGCTCGGCATCAATCCGGCGAAATTCGACGGGCTGAGTGACGCCCACAAGAAGGCGCTCGAAGAAGCTGGCAAGGAAGCGGAGGCCTGGAAGGTCGAGAACGATGCCGCGACGGCGGAATCGACGATCGCCGAACTCGAAAAGCATGGCATGAAGGTCAACCGGCTGACTCCGGAGCAACAGCAGGCGTTCGTCGCCGTCTCGAAGGAGCTCTTTCCGGTCTTCGCCGGTCTTGTGAAAGATCAGGCATTCTTCGACAAGACCGTCGTCGCCGTCGGCAAGAACTGATCCGCAGTGCCACCCGGATCGGCCGTACGGCCGATCCGGCAAGGAGGACACGCCATGGACAAAACCCCCTCTTTCCTCGGCGGCGCTCTGAAGGCCACGACGGATATCGCCGCCGGTATCGCCGTTGTCGGCGTGCTTCTCGTCGTCCTGATCCAGGTCGCCAGTCGCGTGTTAGGCATGCCGGTTTCCTGGACGGAGGAGGCGACCCGCTATCTCTTCGTCTGGATGATCTTCCTCGGCCTTGCGGCCGGATTCCGGACTGTCGAGACCGCCCGCGTCACCGTGCTGATCGCGATGATGCCACGCGTCGTTCGGCGGCTGTCGCTGCCGATCTATGTCGTGTCGTCGGTCATCTTCTTCATGCTCACCGGCTGGACCGGTTATCACCTCGTCCGGCAGCAATTCATGATGAGCGAGACGGCGGCGACCCTTGCAGTACCGATGTGGCTTATCGGCACGATCATGCCGGTCAGTGCCGTGCTTGCGGTCCTCGGTATCGTCGAATCCCTGAGGACGCGCCGCGATCTTATCGAACTTGCAGATCCCACGCAGGGCATGCCCGAATTCACGCTCGCCGAAAGCGCCACGCCGAAGCCGGAGAAAGAGCTATGAGCCTCGTCCTTCTCGCCCTGTTCCTGTTCATGAGCGCGCTTGGCGTGCCGCTCGCCGTGGCACTCGGCCTGGCCAGTGTTATCGCCATCGTCACCTTCACATCGACGCCGGTCGATCTTCTGGCGCAGAGCATGTTCTCCGCCATGAATTCGTTTCTGCTCGTCGCCGTTCCGCTCTTCATCCTCGTCGGCGTGCTCATGGAGCGCGGCCGCGTGGCTGAGAAGCTGTTCGACTTTGCCGAGGCTATCGTCGGCTGGCTGCCAGGGGGCCTTGGCCATGTGAACGTTGCGTCCTCGGTGATCTTCGGCGGCGTGTCCGGCTCCTCCGTTGCCGACATCGCCTCAATTGGTGCAATCGAGATCAAGGCGATGGAGCGTCATGGGTTTCCCAAGGGCTATGCCGTTGGTATGACGCTCTGCACGTCGACACTTTCCTCGATCATCCCGCCTTCGATCCTTATCGTCATCGCAGGGTCGATCGCCAATGCATCCATCGGCACGCTGTTGGTTGCCGGTCTCGTTCCCGGCCTGTTCCTCGCGCTGATGTTCATGGTGTTCAATCACTTCTATGCCGTGCGTTACGGCTATAATCCGCCAACGCCGTTCAACGTGCGACTGGTCGTCACGACCGGTATCGCAGCCATTCTGCCCATGTTGACGCCGGTGATCCTGCTGATCGGCATCGTCGACGGTTATTTTACGCCGACTGAAGCGGCCGGCATCGCGGTACTGTACACGCTCTTCCTGTCCGTCGTGCTCTATCGCACCATTGCGCCGCGCGAGCTTCCCGGGATCTTCATCGAGACGGCGCGCACCTCGGGCACAATTCTCTTCATCGCGGCCACGGCGAAGCTCGCCGCCTGGGTGTTCACCTATGATGGCCTGCCGGCACAAGTTGCGTCCTTCCTCGGCGCTATCAGCACCGGCCCCACCATGGCGCTCATCTTGATCTTCTTCTTCCTTATCGTCGTCGGCATGTTCATGGACGCAATCGCCGCAATGTTCATCCTCATCCCGGTGTTGCTGCCGCCTGCGGTTTCGCTCGGTGTCGATCCCATTCATTTTCTGATTGTCATGGTGATCACGCTGACCCTTGGCCTCGTCACGCCGCCGGTGGGCGTCTGCCTCTTCGCGGTCGCGCAGGTGGCGAAGATGTCGATCGAGGACGTAGTGAAGGGGTCGCTGGCGCCAATGTCCATTCTCATCGCGGCTATCCTTGCGCTGGTGCTCTTTCCGGAATTGACGCTCACACCGATCCGCCTTCTCGGTCTCTACTGAGATGACGGTAGAAAACCTCACAGCGCATGACCGCTTTCTGGTCGTCATGGGAACTGCAGGAACCGGGAAAACCGAGATCGGTCGCCGTCTTGCGGCCGGTCTACAGTGTGATTTCGTTGAGGCGGACGAGCTTCACACGGCGGAAAGCGTCGAGCAGATGCGGAAGGGCATCGCACTGACCGACGCCCAGCGCCAGCCTTGGCTCCACGCCGTCTGCGACAGGGCGCTTTCCATGCCGACCGGCTCGGCTGTCATCGCCTGCTCGGCATTGAAGCGGAGTTATCGGGACTTGATGCGGGTGCGGCTCGGTGCCGTTCGTTTTTTCTTTCTCGATGGTCCGGCTGAACTGATCGCGGCCCGTCTCCAGGCGCGGCGCGGGCATTTCGCCTCGGTCGCGTTGTTGGAGAGCCAGCTTCGTACCCTGGAACGTCCGGGCGCCGAGGAGAATGCCATCGTGCTCGACATCGCCTTATCGCCGGAAACCGTTACCACGGCGGCGCTGGAGGCGCTCGGCGTGCCGAAGGCGCGCTGCTAGAATCGTCGACCGACCTGCGCCGCCTGCCATATGTCGCGTTCGGCGCGCAGCCATTCGAGGAAGAGGCGAACCTTCTTCTGGCGGAGATGATCACGTGGACAGACGATCCACTGGGTCACGATGCGCAGTTCCGGTGCAGCCGCGAGAGGGCAAATTAAGCGGCCGCTTTTCAGCTCATCGTCCATCATCAAGGTGCTTTCGAGCGCGATGCCCATGCCTCGCGCTGCGGCGTCGATTGCCATGTGGCTGCGGTCGAACAGGACGCGGCGCCAGCGCTCGCCGGGGGCGACTTCGGCAAGCTGGAACCACGTTGCCCACTGCGCCTGCGATTTTACCGAATGGATGAGTCTGTGGTTTGGCAGGTCTCCCGCATTCAGGCTGCCCGGTGCTGCATAGTCCGGAGAGCACACGGGAATGAATTGCTCTTCGGCGACGCCCTCGACAAAGAGGCCTGGCCAGCGTCCGTTGCCATGCCGGAGTTCGACATCCACCAGTTCCTGATTGAAATCGGTCGGCTCGTTGGTCCCGTCGAGGCGAACCTCTAGGTCGGGGTGCTGGTCGAGAAGCGCGCCGAGCCGGGGCAGTAGCCATTTGTTGGAGAGGGTCGGAGTGGCGCGCACAGTGAGGGTCGTGACCGAACGGAATCCACGGATCGTGCCGGTCGCCTCCTCGATGCCTTCGATCTGTTCGGAGATCATCGAGAAGTAGCGCTCGCCGGCTTCAGTGAGCGCGACACCGCGGCCGGCCTTCGTCAAGAGCGCGACGCCGAGATGGGTCTCCAGCAGTTGTATCTGTTGGCTGACGGCCGACGGCGTAACACCAAGGTCGTCTGCGGCACGCGATATGCTGCCAGCGCGCGCTGCGGCGTGAAAAACCACGATTGCCTTGATTGGGAGTTGCATTCCGCCTCTCGAGGTTGGCCTGCGTGACGTTAATTCAAGCGATCAATAAGTGAAATGGCGCGCTATGCCTGCCGCCCCGAAAAGACGCAGCACTGCAATGCAAAATGGGCAGACCACCTTCCGCCCGTCACGTGATAGCTCTCCGGCAGTGTAAAAGGATGAACAATCATGAACGACACTTCTCCTGTCAAGCGCACGACATTTCGCGAAAAGATGTGGCATGCCATCTTGCGGGAGCGCGGCCGTGAGGTAAATCGGGCGCTTAAAAAGCAACTTCGGTAGTAGCACGTTACAAACCAGCGGGTGGAAAAGCGTAAATATGCGGTCGTGTGGGCTGTAATCTCGGCTGCCTGCAAAACGGTCCTGCCCTCAAAGTCGCTGCCACTGTCGGGGGCACCAGCACGTGGTTGAGGTGCTATGATCATGGCCAAGATTGACTCTGTCCATACGGCCAGAACGTGTATCGCGCGGCTTGATTACATCGATGGCCGTTCCTGGATCGTTGACTGCCGCAGAGAGCGCCCTTGAAGTAATTTCTGCTAGGACGGATGCTCCAAACCGCGGATCCTGATCGAAGGAGCGTGTATCGTTCAGGGAAAGGTACTTAGCGATCTCCGCCAGCGTCTCTTCCGAAGGTGTGCCATGCGCAAAAAAACAAGCCCGCTACTGCTCGTTGTTTTCCGTCTGCCTCCTTCGATAGCTCTGGAGGCCGCGCCGGCTCATCTTTTCGTTGAGTGTGCGAAGCGGAATGCCGAGGATCGCAGCTGCGCGCGCGGCGCTTCCATCGCTGCGATCAAGTGCTTCGCGGATGAGATGGGCCTCATATGCGGCCAACCGATCCGGCAGGGCAAGGTCCGTTGCTTCGGGTGCGGCCATGCCGGCCTGCATGATGGTATCGTCGAGGCCCAGCGCAAAGCGTTCTGCCTGTGCCTTGAGTTCACGCACATTGCCTCGCCATTCCTGCTGCTGGAGTTGCTCGATCTGGCCGGCGGGAGCCACCCGAACGGGCCGTCCATATCTGTGCGCCGCAAGGGTGGCGAAATGGCCGAACAGGAGGCCAATGTCGTCGCGCCGCTGGCGTAACGGCGGAATGCGGATATCCACAGTGGCGAGACGATAGAAGAGGTCTTCACGGAAGCGCGCGGCAGCAATCTCGGGGGCAAGATCGCTCTTAGCGGCGGCGACGATGCGCACGTCGACGGGCCGCAGCCGGTTCTCGCCGAGCCGCTCGACGACCCGTTCCTGCAGCACGCGCAGGATTTTCGCCTGCAGGCCGAGCGGCATGGATTCGATCTCGTCGAGAAAGATCGTGCCACCTGCGGCATGCTCGAACTTGCCCTCGCGATCGGCAATCGCGCCGGTGAAGGCACCTTTCACATGGCCGAAGACCTCGCTTTCGAAGATGGCTTCCGGCAGCGCCCCGCAGTTGATGGCGACGAAAGGCCCGGCGGCGCGCCGGCTGAGCCGATGGAGCGCGCGTGCGACAAGCTCCTTGCCTGTGCCCGTTTCGCCGATGACGAGAACGTCGATATCGACATCGGCGAGTGTCGCGACACGGCTGCGCAGATTCTGGATCGCTGGACTGTCGCCGACGATGGCGTCTTTTTCCTCGCCACCGACAAGACTCTGGAGGCGCACGATCTCCTGTTTCATGCGCCGCTTCTCAACGGCCTTGTCTAGCACCGTAAGCAAGCGTTCGGCATCGTAGGGCTTTTCCAGAAAATCCTCCGCGCCTTGTTTGATCGCCTGGACGGCAAGTCCGACATCGCCATGCGCCGTGATAAGCACGACAGGCACGTCCGGTTTCTGGCAAACGATGGAATTGAGCAGCGTCATGCCGTCGATACTCGGCATGCGCACGTCCGTGACGACGACATCCGGCTCTGCGCGTAGCAGGGCCGTAAAGGCCTCCTCCGGCCGATGGAATGCTTCTACGGAAAAACCGCTGACGGTGAGCCAGTCCGTTGCGGCCTTCAGCAGGTCGCGGTCGTCGTCGACCAGCAGGATGTGGCCGCGGTTCATTGCGCCGCCTCCAGGTTGCCGGCGTCACGCCTGCCGAGCGGCACGGAGACGGTAGCGGAGGTCCCTCCGCCCGGCACTTCGGCGAACCGGATCTCGCCGCCGCATTCGCGCACGATCGTCGTGGCGATGGACAGGCCGAGGCCGAGGCCTTCACCCGTTAGCTTAGTGGTAAAGAAGGGTTCGCCGATGCGCTCGCGATGTTCCGGCGCGATGCCCGATCCGTTGTCGATGATCGCTACCTCGACGCGATCCGAATCCTGCTTGCGCCGGATCGTGATGGCGGGGTCGGGGCGCCCCTCGACGGCATCCAGCGCGTTCAGCAGGAGATTGAGCATCGCCTGTTCGAGCTTCACCGCGACGGCGATCACGACGGGCGAGGGGGGCAGTGCCTCGATGACGGGGGTGATGCCGAGGCTTTTCGTACGCGGGACGGCGAGGTCCACCACGTTGCCGATGACGCTGTCGATCGAAACGTCCTCCAGCTCCGAGGCGTCCTTGCGGGCGAAGGTCTTCAGGTGCTTGACGGTACGTTGCATGCGTCGGACGAGGGAGCGCGCGTCGACGATGCGTTCGCCGGCGGCCCCGGCCTCCTGCTTACCGGCCAGCACGCCGGCCGTTGCGAGGGTGGCATCGAGCGCGGCGAGCGGCTGGCTAACCTCGTGCACGATCGCCGCGGACATGCGGCCGAGCGCCGCCATCTTTTCCGAATGGATGAGACCCTCCTGCGCGTGGCGCAGTTCGTCCTCGGTCCTGCGGCGCATGTCGATCTCGCAGGCGAGATCCCGCGTGCGCTCGGCCACCATGCGTTCGAGCAGTTCGCCTTGACGCAGCCGCATGCGGATGATTTGGGCGCGCTGGTGCAGGAAGTAGAGCGTGCCCGTCGCCAAAAGGCCGGTGATCAGCGCGGCGAGCGCCCAGAAGCCTGCGAGCTTGGCGGTATCCCCAGTGCCGCTCGCCGCCAGCACGCGCCAGCCGTCCGGCTCCACCGTCGAGAAGCGGGCGAGCAGCGGTGCGCCGCCTTCTTCGAGATGGAGCGCCGGGTCCTCCAGGGTGCCGGAGGGCAGGCCGACCCCTTCCGGCAGGATCGGCCTGCGTGCCGCAAGGTCGGCGCCCTCGTAGGTGCGTTCCGCCGCGAGCCGCACCGAAGCTTCCGTCCCGAGCGGCGCCAGTGGACGATATTTCCAGTCCGGATTGCCCGAGAGGAAGACGATGCCCCAGCGGTCGGCGATGGCGGTCTGCACGCCGGCTGCCTCCCAGGTCAGCTCCAGCGGCGACAGGTCTGCCTTGACGACGACGACGATGGGAGGCTTGCCGGCGATATCGATGCGCGAGGCGAGGAAATAGCCGGGCTTGCCGGTCGTCACGCCAATGGCGTAGTAGCGGCCCTCTCCTTCGCGCATTGCGTTGCGGAAATACGGGCGGAAACTGTAATTCTGCCCGACGAAACTCTCCGGCGTTGCATGGTTGCTGGCCGCAAGGGTGACGCCGCGGGCGTCGAGCACGTAAAGGTCGGCGGGACCGGCCTGCCGGACGATGGTCTCCAGATAGGCGTTCGCGGCGGCGAGGGTCGTCTCGCCGCGCTCCGGCCCGGCTATCGCGCGGATGCGCGCGTCCTCGCCGATCACCATCGGCAGGTAGCGGAAGCGCTCGATCTCCGTTTCGATGGCGCGATTGGTCAGGACGAGGCTGCGCTGGAGCTGGCCTTCGAGCGCGCCGATGGCGACGCCACTTGCCAGGTGATAGGCGACGAAGGGCGCGATGCAGGTCGCCACAAGCATGGCGATCGTCATGCGGCCGATGGTGCGCGTCATTTTCGGATCGATCCGTCTGTGAATTCTCTCGCCCATGAGCTTAGCGCCCCTTCCGTACTGAAAGAACAGAAGAATGGCATCCGGTCATCATTTGCCGGATTCCTTCAGTGTGGCTGCGGGGCAAGGGCGTAGCACGATGGGCTCCCCCTTGTCGTGGCCAAGCTCCCGGCAATCGTCGCCGGCGCAGAGCATCCAGCCGGAGCCGGTGGCGCCGGACGATGCCAGCACCAGTTCGGCAAGTGGGGCGGCATGCGGTTCCCATACCCACCAGCCGTCCTGTCGGCGCGCGCCTTCGCCGGGCTCCATGCCGGCGCCCGAGCCCTTTACGCGCGCCTCCCGCAGCACCAGACTATCCGGCGTGACGGCCCAGAGTTCCTGCCATGCGGTCTTCTCCACCGAATGGGTCCAGCTCAGGGTGAAAAGGCCGGCGGCAAGGACGATGGCCTTGCCGCCCGCCATGCACAGCAGGGCGCTCATCAGGCCGCTTTCGGCTCGGCCGCGCGAGCCTTGCGCCAGATGAGGACGGCGAAGGCGGCTCCGAGCGCGAAGCCGATCTCATCCGTCAAGGGCAGCGCGGCGAGCGTGGAGAAGGACGCGGCCGTCGCCAGCACGCGCTCGAAGAGCGTGAGCCGGACGGCGGCGAAGCCGATCACTGCAGCGCCCCACAGGGCAATCGCGAAGCCCGTCTTGAAGACGATGTAGGCGATCGCCGCCGGATAGCCGAGGGAGGCGGCAGTCGCGCCGCCGTCCTGGAGCATGAGCGCCGGGGAATAGACCGCCATGAACGGAATGACGAAGCCGGCCGCGGCCACCTTGATGGCTTCGAAGGATATCTTCAGGCCGCTCTCGCGGGCGATGGGCGCGGCGGCGAAGCAGGCGAGCGCCACCGGCGGTGTCAGGTCGGCGAGAATGCCGAAATAGAACACGAACATGTGGCTGACGATCAGCGGCACGCCGAGTTCGAGAAGCGCCGGACCCGCGATGGACGAAGTGATGATGTAGTTCGGGATCGTCGGGATGCCCATGCCGAGAACGAGGCACGTCACCATGGTCAGCAGCAGCGACAGGAACAGGCTCTTGCCGCCGACCGAAACGATGAACTGGCCGAAGGTGTTGGCCGCGCCGGTCAGCGTCATCGTACCGATGATGATGCCGACGAGCGCGCAGGCAATGGCCACCGGCAGCGCGGTCTTGGCGCCTTCCGCCAGCGCATCGCGGCAGATTACGAGCGTCTCGCGCCCGCCTTTCCAGACGGCATTGGCGACGATCAGCGCGGCAAGGGCGACCACCACGACCTTTATGCCGAACTTGAAGAAGGCGGCGGCGACGAGACCGAGGCCGATCCAGAAGATGACCCTGACGACCGTCGAGGGGAGGCCGAGGGTGATCGAGCTGCCGAGAATGAGCAGCAGGGTGAAGCAGAGGCCCACCGTGCCGGCGAAAAGCGGCGTATAGCCGGAGAAGAGCAGCCAGATGAGCGCGGCAAGCGGCAGGATCAGATACCAACCCTTGACGATGGCTGTGCGTGCCGAGGGCAGCTCGCTTCTGGACAGTCCGAGAAGGCCGCGCTTTCCGGCTTCCAGATGCACCATCCAGAAGGCGGAGGCGAAGTAGAGGATCGCGGGAATGAGGGCGGCCTTGACGACCTCGTGATATTCGACGCCGAGCGTTTCGGCCATGATGAAGGCGACGGCGCCCATGACGGGCGGCATGATCTGGCCGCCCATGGAGGCGGTCGCCTCCACGCCGCCGGCAAAGGCCGGACTGTAGCCGAACCGCTTCATCAGCGGGATCGTGAACTGGCCTGTGGTGACGACATTGGCGACGCCCGAGCCGGAGATCGTACCCATCAGGGCGGAAGAGATGATCGAGACCTTCGCCGCCCCGCCCCGCCGCGCACCGACGAGGCTGAGCGAGACATCGTTGAAGAGCTGGATCATACCCGCCTTTTCGAGGAAGGCGCCGAACAGGATGAAGAGGAAGATATAGCTGGACGATACCAGCGTCGGGATGCCGTAGATGCCCTCCGTCCCGTAGGCCATGTGGTCGATGACCTGGGAGAAGTCGTAGCCGCGGTGGTCGAGCGGAGCGGGCAGGTATTCGCCGAACAGACAATAGGCGAGGAAGACGCCGGCGATGATCGGCAGAGCCGGTCCCATCAGTGCCCAGGCGGCGGCGAAGACGACGCCGATGCCGATGACGCCGAAGACGATGTCCTGCGGCAGAGGGTCGCCTGCGCGCACCAGGAGGTCGGCATATTCGTAGCATTGGTAGAAGGCGACGGCGGCCCCGAGCGCCGAAAGCGTCCAGGCGATCGCGCGCATTGCACCGCTCCTCCCCGCCATGGCGGTGAGCAATGGAAAGATCAGGACGGTGACGAAGCCGACATGGATCGCTCGGATGAGCTGGCTCGGCGGATCGAGAAGATGCGCGGCCGTCGCGATCTGGAAGACGGAGAACAAGAAGGCAATCGCAAAGAGCAGGCGTCCTTCCAGAGTCGCGGGAAATGCGCCCGCGAGCGCATCATGCTTGCTGAGATCGACGGCGGCGCCGTCGATCGATCCTTGGGTGTCGTGCATCGTTTCCTCCCGAGTGGCTGATGGGCGAGGGCTTCCATGCGGCGATCCTTCCGTCGCCGCATGGATTGTCCCGGACCCGTCAGAGCAGCCCCTTTTCCTTGTAGAAGCGCTCGGCGCCAGGATGCAGTGGGATCGGCATGCCCTTCAGCGCCTCCTTGAGGTCGATCTGCTCGGCCGCTTTGTGCGCGGCGACCATGGCCGGAAGGTTCTCGAAGAGCTGTTTGGTCATCTGGTAGGCGGTCTCGTCCGAAACCTCCGAATGGGTCACGAGAAAGTTGACGACGGCGACCGTCGGAACGTCCTTGTCCTGGCCCTGGTAAGTGCCCGCCGGAACGGTGGCGGCGATGTAGGGCGCACCGAGCTTGGTGGCGATGTCTTCCGGAACGGCGACCATCTGGACGTCGAGCGAGGTGGCAAGGTCCTTGAAGGACGAGACGCCGAGGCCTGCCGATTGCAGCGTGGCGTCGAGCTGGCGGTTCTTCATCAGTTCGACGGATTCGGCGAACGGCAGGTATTCCGTCTTGCCAAGGTCGTCATAGCTCATGCCGGCGGCCGTCAGGATGGCGCGGGCGTTGAGCTCCGTGCCGGATTTCGGTGCGCCGACCGACAGGCTCTTGCCCTTGAAGTCGGCAAGCGTGGCGATGCCCGATTCCTTGGACGCCATGATCTGGATGTAGTTGGGATAGATGGCGGCGATGCCGCGCAGTTTGTCGAGCGGCGCCTTGAACCCGGCCTCGGCGTCGCCTTCCCAGGCGAGCTTGACGGAATCGCCGAGCGCGAAGGCGATCTCGCCGCGGCCCTGCTGCAGCAGGTTCAGGTTCTCGACCGACGCCTTGGTCGCCTGGACCTGGACGCGCGAGCCTTCGATCTTGTCGCCGTAGATCTTGGACAGGGCGACGCCGAGCGGATAATACACCCCGGACGTGCCGCCGGTCAGGACGTTGATGAATTCGTCGGACCGTGCCGAGGTGACGGACGCGGCCATGGCCAGGGTGGCGACAGCCGCGATGGCGGCCCGTTTGACGGCTTTCTTCATGGAAAACTCCTCCCGTTGTGCAAAGGACGCGGCTCTCTCCAACCGCGCCATCCTCCATTCATTGCAAGAGCCGGGCCAAATCTAAACCGTTGTATTTTCTCGCAGTGAGCCATGGATGGAGGATCGATCAGGCAGGAAATTGCCAGATCCTGACTTGGTTCGGCAATAATATGCCGAAGAAAACTCCCGAATCGATGTTCCCGGCGGTCAGCACGATCGCCTTTTAAGGTCGGAGTGTCGATTTCCGCTTGCCGCCCAGACGATGGCGGGGATGTCGGATGCATCGTGCATATATCCATGCAAAGGCGTGCGGGAGCCAGTTTGATACCTGCCCGGTGTTTCCTCAAACTCCAGCGGTCGAGGTCAGACCGAGCGTTGTGCATGAACTCAAACCCTGCTCGATAGACGAGGAATGAGAATTTTTTTCCACCAAAAAATTTATGTAGAAACATGATTTCTGTTTGATTGAATGGTGATGAATTTTTTGAATATCCAATCGTATACTTTCATATGCAGAAGAGATCGATTTGTGCGTAATATACATGTATCCTGCAAGAATTTGACAGGGTATTTCATGGTTGATAGCCTTAATCCATTGAAATGAATGGATGGGGTTATATATGCTTAGAAAATCGTTTGTCGCTACCGCTCTGATTGGTCTTTCCTTTCTCCCTGCTGGCGTGATTGCTGCCGCTTCTACGAGTGCAATTGCAAACGCGCAGGATGCTGCTGCATGTGGTACCGAGAAGAAGATCGACATAGCCGAGATGACCTGGCCATCGGCGGCGGCGCTTGCGCATATCCATGCGATCATCCTGGAGCATGGTTACGGCTGCTCGGTCGAGATCGTAACGGGCGACACGGTTCCGACCTCCGCATCGATGATTTCGCGCGGCACGCCTGCCGTTGCACCGGAACTTTGGACCAGCACGGTCGAGGAAGCCTGGGAGAAGGGCATTGCAGACGGTATCGTCGTCAAGCTCGGCGATGCCATCACAGACGGCACGGTCGAGGGCTGGTTCATTCCGCGCTACATGCAGGAAAAGCATCCCGAACTGAAGAGCGCCGAAGCCGTGATCGCCCGGCCCGACCTTTTCCCAGACCCGGAGAACGGCGACAAGGGGCGGCTGTATTCGTGCCCTCCCGGCTGGGCGTGTGAGCTGTCTACCTCGGCACTCTATGAAGCCTTCGATATGTCCGGCAAGGGGTGGAACCTGTTCTCGCCAGGCTCCGGCGGGGCTCTCGATGCCTCGATTGCGCGCGCCTTCACCCGCGAGGAACCGATCCTGTTCTACTACTGGGGGCCAACCTCGATCCTCGGTAAATTCGATGCGGTCCAGCTCGACCTCGGCCCGGCAAAGCCGGACGTCTATGCCTGCAATACGGACACCGACTGCACGGACGCCCCGGGCATCACCGCTTACCCGTCTTCCCCGGCGATTATCGGCGCTGCGTCCTGGTTGCCGAAGGAAGCACCGGCCGTCGCCGCTTATATGGCCAAGGCCGGCCTGAGCAATGCCCAGATCAGTAAGCTTCTCGTCTATGGCGACGAGAACAAGGCCGATGCGGCCGAAACCGCTCGCAACTTCCTCAAGACGGAGCAGGACGTTTGGACGGGCTGGGTTCCGGTCGAGGTTGCCGAGAAGGTACGAGCCTTCCTGAAGTGATGGCGGCGCGGTCATCTACACGTCTGCAAGCGACCGGGCCATCTGCCCGGTCGCATTTTCTTCTGACAGGTTTTCCAATCGTACATTTTAAGGGGAGCGGATGTTTCCGGAACTGATCGACACGAGGCCGCTCAGGCGCGCCGTCGACGACGGGTTGAGCTGGGTGGTGCGCAACTGGGGCGGCGAGCTTGAGACCGCGGCCTATCCATTGCTGATGCTGCTGAACTGGATCGAGCGCCTGCTCATCGCGACGCCGTGGTGGCTGTTCATCGCCTTCTTCGTCGGCCTCGCCTTCATGGCGACACGCAATTGGCGACTGCCGCTTGTCGTCTTCCTGGGACTGGTTTTCCTCGGCCTGATGCAATTGTGGCGTGACGCGATGATAACCACGGCGCTGATGATTGCCGCTACGCTGACGGCGATCGTCATTTCCATTCCGGTCGGCGTGTGGATGTCGCGTTCGGACCGTGTCCGCCAGATGGTGACGCCCGTGCTCGACCTGATGCAGACCCTGCCGAGCTTCGTCTACCTCATTCCGACGGTGATGATCTTCGGGCCGGGCAAGATACCGGCGCTGCTCGCCACCATAGTCTACGCATCGCCACCACTAATCCGCTTGACGGATCTCGGCCTGCGCAATGTGGACCCGGCGGTGATGGAGGCGAGCCGTGCCTTCGGCACCTCGTCCACGCAGCGTCTGTTCGGGGTGCAGATTCCCCTTGCGCTGCCCACCATCCTCGCCGGCATCAACCAGACGACGATGATGGCGCTCGCCATGGTCGTCATCGCCTCGATGATCGGTGCGGGCGGCCTCGGCTATCAGGTGCTTCAGGGCATCGGCCGGCTTGAGGTCAGCCGCGGGCTGTTCGCCGGTCTCGGCATCGTCGCACTCGCCATCGTGTTCGATCGCATCACTCAGGCCTATGGGCGCCGTCTCCAGGAGCGGATCGGCGTTGGGGAGGTTCGCTGATGACAGAGCATGCTCAGCTTCATGATCCCGCTTCTGCGCCCGGCTCGGACGAGCTTGCCATCATCATGCGGGGCGTCACCAAGATCTTCGGCCCGGATCCGCAGGCGGCGCTGGCGCTGCTGCGGCAGGGCAGCTCCAAGGCCGACGTGCAGGCCGAGACCGGCCATGTGGTCGGTCTCGACAATGTCTCGCTCGATATCGAGAAAGGGCAGATCTACGTCGTGATGGGGCTTTCCGGCTCCGGCAAGTCGACGCTGATCCGCCATGTCAACCGGCTGATCGAGCCGACGGCGGGCGAAATCGTCGTCAATGGCGAGAAGGTGCTCGACATGACGATGGCGCAGCTCGGCGATTTCCGGCGCACCCGCATCGCCATGGTGTTCCAGAAGTTCGGATTGCTGCCGCATCGTTCCGTCATCGACAATGTCGCCTATGGCCTGGAAACGCGCGGCATGAGCAAGGCCGAGCGGCTGGAAAAGGCCGCGCACTGGATCGGGATCGTCGGACTTTCCGGCTACGAGAAGTCACGACCGCGCCAGCTCTCCGGCGGTCAGCAGCAGCGTGTCGGCCTTGCCCGGGCGCTGGCCATGGACACCGATATCCTGCTGATGGACGAAGCTTTCTCCGCGCTCGATCCCCTGATCCGTTCGGGCATGCAGGAACAGCTTCTCGAACTGCAATCCTCGCTGAACAAGACCATTCTGTTCATTACGCATGATTTCGACGAAGCTCTGAAGATCGGAAACCGTATCGCCGTGCTCAAGGACGGGGCCGTGCAGCAGGTAGGCAAGCCGGAGGAGATTGTGCTTAACCCGGCCAACGCTCATATTGAGGAGTTCGTTCGCGATGTGAACAAGGCGCGGGCCATCCATCTCCGCACGATTATGGAGAAGGGCACATTCGAGCCTTGCGAGATGGCGATGCCGGCCGATGCGCGTTGCGAGGACGTGCTGCCCTGTTTCGACCAGCATGAATGGGTGGGTGTTCTCGATAATGCAGGCAGGCAGATCGGACGTGTCAGGGCACGCCATGTGATCAAGGCACTGGCGCGCTATGCACCGTCAAATGGGTCGTTGTAAAAAATGCTGTTCGGCCCGGCGCCGCGACGCCGAACTGGAAAGGCCCGGCCGAAGCCGGGCCTTCCTATGTTTCGGAACGAACCCGTGGTGGGGCTGCGTCGGAATTTGAAGACGAGCGCCTTCCAAGGGAAGCGAGTCCCGCGCGGCCGCGAAATCGGGTCGCCAAAACCTTAATGGTCCGCTCCTGCCGATAGGGTAGCATGTTCCTTGTCGCGGAGGGTGAAGCGGTCAAGCATGCGCACTCGCCTCGTTGACGCCGATTACCGAGGCCTCGATGCCTTGGCGGCGGTGTTTGAGGATGATCTTGTCGAGCGCGCCGATGGCGGTGATGCCCCACAGATGCGCTTGCGACACGTCGATTGTCACCTTGCGGAGCGGCTCGGCGAAATCGAAGGCGGCGATGAAGCTCTCCGCCGAGGCGAAGAATATCTGGCCGTCGACATGATAGGTCCGCTCGTAGCCCGTATCGTTCAGCACGGAGCGAACGTGGAAGAGCCTCGCAACCTTGCCGGTGAAGAACAGGCCTCAGAGCAACACGCCGACGAGAACGCCCTTTGCGAGATCGTGTGTGCCGACCACGGTCGCTACCGTCGCCAGCATCACGATGGAAGACGACGGCGGATTTCGGCGCAGGTCCAGGATCGAGCGCCAGGAAAACGTGCCGATCGATATGTTTTCTGGCCGATCGGCGGCCAGAAGAGCCACTCGGAGTTTTACCAGATCCGGGAAACGAAGCCGTTATAGAAAATGTTGCGCGCGGCTCAACACCGTGCCGCTTTCCACATGCATCGGGGCGCATTCATGC
>Ga0182739_1001934_pt1 | contig 20271 bp, 19 predicted proteins | sample eDN5th30CBELigBY_FD_128873 | JGI IMG/M metagenome (GOLD analysis project Ga0182739, IMG submission 128873) | Enriched backyard soil microbial communities from Emeryville, California, USA - eDNA 5th pass 30_C BE-Lig BY (version 2) (version 2) | ecosystem: Environmental > Terrestrial > Soil >...
GCAGAAGATTCAGACTCTGCTTTGAATTTCCTCCTGGATTTCCCGCAGCCGCTCGCGCGGAGACGCCGCCTGCGTGATCGGGCGGCCGATCACCAGATAGCTGCTGCCAAGCGCCACGGCCTGTGCCGGCGTTTCGATGCGCTTCTGATCATCGTGGCGATCGCTGGCGGGCCGGATACCCGGCGTGACCAGCAGAAATTCGCTGCCGAGCGCGGCGCGCAGCGGCGCGATCTCTCGCGCCGAACACACCACGCCATCCATGCCGGCGCCATGCGCCAGTTGGGCGAGATGCAGCACCTGGCTTTGCGGATCCACCGCAATGCCCACTTCCGCCAAATCCTCACGGCTCAGGCTGGTGAGCACCGTGACCGCGATGAGCAAGGTATTGCTGTGCGTTCCAAGCGCTTCACGCGCCGCGCGCATCATGGTACTGCCGCCGCCCGCATGCACGTTGACCATCCACACGCCAAGCTCCGCCGCAGCCTTGACCGCGCCGGCGATGGTATTGGGTATGTCGTGGAACTTGAGGTCCAGAAACACGTCGAACCCGGCGCGCTGGATGCGTTCCACCAGCGCCGGCCCACCACGGGTGAACAGTTCCTTGCCCACCTTGACGCGGCACAGCGCGGGGTCGAGCTGCGCCAGCATGGCGATGGCGCTGGCGGTGTCGGGAAAATCGAGCGCCACGATGAGGCGTTTGGAATCTTGCATGCGCGTGGGGTCCTCCAGGTGATCGTGCCGGCGGCGCCGGGTCGGTATATCGGCAGCCTAAGGCTGTGCCGGCGCAATCGTACCCCAGCCGCCGCAGCCCGGGCAGAGCCAATGCATGCTGCGCAGCTGGAAACCGCAGGAACGGCAACGAAACTGCGCCAGCTCCTGCTGGCTGTCGTCGAGCACGCTCATGGCGTGATTGACCAGCGAAGGCGCCTGCCCCGCGGCCAGGTCGGAGGTGGCGAGCCGCAACAGGCGCAGCGCCAGCGCCTGGCTGGGATGGCGCCGGGCGAAGGCGGTGAGAAAACCGATCTCCCGTTCGCTGCCTTGATAGCGATCCAGCAGGTTGGCGATCAGCTCCACCTGGCGCGCGTCGAGATTCTGCTCCTGGCGCAGCACTTCCTGCAGAATGGCTTCCAGCAGCCGTGGCCGCCGTGACAACAGCCCCGTGAGGCTCGCCAGCTTTTCCAACACCAGGGTGGCATCGAGCCGCAGCGCATGGCGCAGGTATTCCTCGGCGCGCTCGTCGTGGTTCATCTCGGCCTGAAGGGATGCCTGCTGCAAAAGCACGCGGATGTTGTCCGGGCAGATCGCACCGCCCTTGTGCAGAAGGTCCAGCGCGCGCTCGTAGCGTTTTTCCCGCTGCGCCTCATCCGCGAGTTCGCAATAGAAATGGGACACCTGCAACTGCACCGCCTCGCCGTTGAGCAGCCCCGGCGCGCTCAGCAGCGCCAGGCCGCTGTCGATGGCTTTCTGCCATTCCTTTTCGGTCTGGAACAGGGTGAGCGCCAGCGCCAGCCCCTGTTCGCGCAAACCGCCGGGCGCTTCGCGCAGTTCCTCGACGATGCGTTCGGCACGGTCGAACAATCCCGCGGCGATGTAGCTGCGCACCAGCTGCACCTTGATCGCCGCCAGTTCGCGCACGGTGAAACTCTGGCTGCTCAACAGCCCCTGCAGGTGCGAGATGGCGCGATCCACCTTGCCGCGGCGGCGCAGCAGCGTGGCCAGCGCCATGTGCGTTTCCAGGGTGCCGGCGTTCACTTCGAGCGCTTCGATGAACACGTCCACGGCATCGTCCGGTTCGTCGTTGAGCAGGTAATTGAGGCCGATGAAATAGTCCGGCTGGAACTTGCGCCCGCGCGGCTGCGGTACGCCGAAGCGGGTGCCGAAATGCCAACCGATGGCAAGCGCCACCAGCAGGAACAGGAATACCGCTATCGCTTCGAAGGTTTCCATGTCAGTGCTTGGACTCCAGCGCGTCGCGTTGCGCCAGGCTCGCGCGCAGTTGCGCCAGCTCGTGTTCCTGCCGTTCGAGTTGCTGCCGTTGCTGGCGCAGCGTCAGGCCCGTGCGCAGCCGTCCCCACAGGCCAAAGCCGAGGAACAGGCCCACGCCAGTACCCAGGATGAAGCCACCGAGCAGCCAGATGCTGACCGGCCGTGGCGCAAAGTCCACGCCAAGCCACAGGGAAACAGGTGTGGAATTACGGATCGTGAAAAGGAATCCTGCGAGCACCACCAGGACGAAGAGCAGAAACAGCAGGAATCTGGCGAAACTCTTCATTGCATGCTTCACGGCGTGCTCAGGCCCTGTCCCTGTGCGTCAGGGGCAAACAGGCGGCGCGAGCGGGCGCGCCGGCTCAGGATGATACGGGTTCGTTCAGGCTGTTGTTGACGCGGTCGCGCAATTCCTTGCCCGGCTTGAAATGCGGCACGTACTTGCCGCTGAGCACCACCGGCTCGCCGGTCTTGGGATTGCGGCCGGTTCGCGGCGCCCGGTAATGCAGCGAAAAACTGCCGAACCCACGGATTTCTATCCGGCCTCCTTCGGAGAGGACGTCAGCCATGTAGGAAATGATGGCCTTTACCGCCAACTCGATATCCTTGGAAGACAGTTGGGTATGCTTGGCAGAAATCTGTTCGATGAGTTCTGACTTCGTCATAGTGCTTCCTTACCATACAGGACTGCATTTACAAATCCATCGTGCCGTCCCAGCGGAACGGCACGATGGCAGCGTCTTACTCCTGGTTCATCTTGGCCTTGATGAGGTCCCCGACAGTGGCAGGCGCGACGACCTGCTGCTTGTTGAGTTCCTTCAGGGAATCTTTCTCTTCCCCGATTTCCCGGGCTTTGATGGACAGACCCACCAGGCGGTTCTTGCGGTCGATGTTGGTGACCAGCATTTCCACTTCGTCGTCCACCTTCAGCACGTTACGCGCGTCTTCGACGCGGTCGCGGCTGATTTCGGAGGCTTTCAGGATTCCTTCCACACCCTCGGTCAGGATGATGACGGCTTCCTTGGCTTCAACCGACTTGACCTTGCCACGCACCACGGAGCCTTTTTCGTTCTGGCCCACGTAGTTCATGAACGGATCGTCCGACAGCTGCTTGATGCCAAGCGAGATGCGTTCGCGCTCGGGATCGATGGACAGAATGACGGTGTCGATCTTGTCGCCCTTGGTGTACTGGCGCACGGCGGATTCGCCCGGCTCGTCCCAGCTGATATCGGACAGGTGCACCAGGCCGTCGATCTCGCCTTCCAGCCCGATGAAGATGCCGAAGTCGGTGATCGACTTGATGTTGCCGCTGATGCGGTCGCCTTTCTGGTACTTCTCGGCGAACAGATCCCAGGGGTTGGCCTGGCACTGTTTCAGGCCCAGCGAGATGCGGCGGCGTTCCTGGTCGATGTCCAGGATCATCACTTCCACTTCGTCGCCAAGCTGCACGATCTTGGAGGGATGGATGTTCTTGTTGGTCCAATCCATCTCGGACACGTGCACCAGGCCTTCCACGCCTTCTTCCAGTTCCGCGAAGCAGCCGTAGTCGGTCAGGTTGGTGATCACCGCCTTGACCTTGGTGCCTTCCGGATAACGGCGCTTGATTTCGACCCACGGATCTTCGCCAAGCTGTTTCAGACCGAGCGATACGCGGTTGCGCTCGCGGTCGAACTTGAGCACCTTGACTTCGATTTCCTGGCCCACGGTGACGATTTCGCTGGGGTGCTTGATGCGCTTCCAGCTCATGTCGGTGATGTGCAACAGGCCGTCGATGCCGCCCAGGTCCACGAACGCGCCGTAGTCGGTGAGGTTCTTGACGATGCCCTTGACGCTCTGGCCTTCCTGCAGGCTGTTGAGCAGCTCGTCGCGCTCGGCGGTGTTGACCGACTCGAGCACGGCGCGGCGGGACACCACCACGTTGTTGCGTTTCTGATCCAGTTTGATCAGTTTGAATTCCAGTTCCTTGCCTTCGAGGTGGGTGGTGTCGCGGATCGGACGCACGTCCACCAGCGAACCGGGCAGGAACGCGCGGATCGTGTTCACGTCCACGGTGAAGCCGCCCTTGACCTTGCCGTTGATCACGCCGACCACGGGCGTGCCTTTCTCGAACGCGTCTTCCAGTACCAGCCAGGTTTCGGCGCGCTTGGCTTTTTCACGGGAAAGGCGGGTTTCGCCGAAACCGTCTTCCACGGCATCGAGGCTTACCTTGACCAGATCGCCGATCTGCAGGGTGAATTCGCCCTGGTCGTTGAGGAACTCGGCTTTGGGAATGACACCTTCGGACTTGAGGCCGGCGTGTACCGTGACCCAGTCGCTGTCGATGTCGATGACAGTGCCGGTTACGATGGAACCGGTCTGCATGTTCAGATCCAGCAGGCTGGCTTCGAACAGTTCCGCAAAACTTTCGCCCGAGGATTGTGCGGTGTTTTGAATGCTTTCGCTCATAGAGTTTCCTGATCGACACTGCGCGCAGTGCCGCGTTTCCGTACGTCAGCCGATACGGGGGTCTAAGTGTGAAACCCCGCAGGGCTGACGCTGCGGGGCGTGCCGGGATTGCCGGCAAAAGAAGCAAGGGCGCAGCTGATTAGGCGTCGCGCAAACCCGGCGTCTCGTCGATCCGCCGGCTGACCAGTGCGAACACTTGTGCCGCCGTGAGCGCATCGGTGTCGATGATCACGGCGTCCTCAGCCGGCTTGAGCGGCGCCACGGCGCGGGTACTGTCTCGCTCGTCCCGCACCTGGATGTCGCCCAAAAGGGTGCGCAGGCTAACATCAACCCCCTTATTTATCAACTGCTTATAGCGCCTTTGTGCGCGCTCCTCGGCACTTGCGGTCAGGTATAGCTTGAGGGGGGCGTCCGGGAATACCACCGTGCCCATGTCGCGACCGTCGGCCACCAGGCCAGGCGGGCGCCGAAAGGCCCGTTGCCGCTGCAACAGCGCCGCGCGCAGGGCCGGCACCGCCGCCACCAGCGAGGCCTTGGCACCGCTTTCCTCCAGGCGTACCTGGGCGGAGATTTCCTCGCCGTCGAGCACGATGGAACCCGGAAATTGCGTGGCGAAGGCCACGTCCATGCCGCGTGCGAAGGCGCACAGGCCGTCCGCGTCCGCGTAATCGATGCCGGCCCATTCCGCTCCCAACGCCACGATGCGGTAGAGCGCGCCGCTGTCGAGCAGATGCCAGCCAAGCGTATCGGCCAGTTTTTGCGCCAGCGTCCCCTTGCCGGTGCCGCTGGGGCCGTCGATGGCGATCACCGGCACGCTCATTTGCCCTCGCGGCCGATGCTCAGCTGCATGCCGCAGCGTTCGACGAGGTCGGGGAAGCCGGGGAACGAGGTGGCCACGTTGTTGCAGTCGAGCAGGGTCAAGGGGCCGTCGGCGCACAGTGCCGCCATGGTGAAGGACATGGCGATGCGATGGTCGCCATGACTGTTGATGGTGCCGTGGCCAAGCGGCTTGCCGCCCTTCCCTTCGATGACGATGCCGTCGGGGCGCACTTCATGGCGCACGCCAAGCGTGGCCAGGCCGTCGGCCATGGTCTGGATGCGGTCGCTTTCCTTCACCCGCAGTTCCTCCGCGCCGCTGAGCACGGTTTCGCCCTCGGCGCAGGCGGCGGCAATGAATAGTGCCGGGAATTCGTCGATGGCCAGCGGCACCTGGTCTTCCGGAATATCGATGCCCTTGAGCGGCGCATGGCGCACACGCAAATCCGCCACCGGTTCGCCGCCGGCCTCGTATTCGCGCAGCACCTCGATGCTGGCGCCCATCAGGCGCAGGACGTTGATGATGCCGGTGCGGGTGGGGTTGATGCCCACGTGGCGCAGCACGAGATCCGCGCCCGGCTTGATGCTGGCGCCCACCAGGAAGAAAGCCGCCGAGGAAATGTCGGCCGGCACGTCGATCGGGCCGGCGCGCAGATGGCCGCCGCCGGCGATGCGCACTTCATTGCCGTTGCTGCGTACCGGATAGCCAAAACCGCGCAGCATGCGCTCGGTGTGGTCGCGGCACGGCGCGGGTTCGATCAGGCGGGTTTCCCCTTCCACGCGCAGCGAGGCCAGCAACAGGCACGATTTCACCTGCGCGCTTGCCACCGGCATCACGTAGTCGATCGGCTGCAGGCGCGCGGGACGGATTTCGATCGGGGCGAAACCGCCGTCGCGCAGCGTGATGTTGGCGCCCATGGCCCTGAGCGGTTCGGTGACGCGGCGCATCGGACGTTTCGACAGCGAACTGTCGCCGGTGAGCACGCTGGCGAAGCGCTGTCCGGCCAAAAGACCGGCCAACAGGCGCATCGACGTGCCCGAGTTGCCCAGGTACAACGGCGCGGATGGCGCCTGCAGGCCATCGATGCCCACGCCGTTGATCACCACGCGGCCCGGCGCCGGACGCTGGATGTCCACGCCCATGTCGCGGAACACCTGGAGCGTGGCGAGGCTGTCCTCGCCTTCCAGAAAGCCTTCCACCGTGGTCAGCCCTTCCGCCAGCGCGCCAAGCATGATGGCACGGTGCGAAATGGACTTGTCGCCCGGCACGCGGATATCGCCCTGCAGGGTGCCCCCCGGATTGACGGTAAAAACGAGATCGTGGGCTTCTGCGTGATTCGCGGCCGGCGTGTTCATGGCAAGACCTGCATACAGTGGAAAGGGATCAGTCGGATTCAGGAGGGCGCGGTGCGTTCTGCAGCAGCGCCAGGAACCGTGCGCGCGATTCCCGCGCGCGGCGGCACAGATCATGGAGCGCCTGGGCATCCTTGTCGAGCAAGGCCTGGCGCACGTTGGCCAGATCGCCGATGAAGCGATCGAGCACCGCCACGGTGGCTTCGCCGTTGGTCAGGAAAATGTCGCGCCACATCACCGGATCACTGGACGCGATGCGCGTGAAGTCACGAAAGCCGCCGGCGGCAAAACGGAAGATTTCCTCGCTTTCCCCCTGGTGCGACAGCGTATCGACCAGCGCGAAAGCCAACAGATGCGGCAGGTGGCTGGTGGCGGCAAGCACCGCGTCGTGATGCTCGGCACTCATGTCCACCACCTCGGCGCCGGTAAGCTGCCATAGCCCGCGCACCAGCGTCAGCGCCTCCGGGTCGGTTTGTGCAAGCGGCGTGAGAATGGTCTTGCGCCCCTGGAACAGGGAGGCCAGCGAAGCGTCATAGCCGCTGCGTTCGGAACCGGCGATCGGATGCCCCGGCACGAAACGCGCCGGCACCGTGCCGAACACGCGCTGCACCGCCGCGATCACTTCGCCCTTGACGCTGCCCACGTCCGTCAGCACCGCCTGCGGCGGCAATACCGGCTGGATTTCGCGCAGCGCCGCTTCGATCGACAGCACCGGCAAGCCAAGCACCACCACGTCCGCGTGCAAACAGGCAATGCGCATGTGGGTGGCGTAGCCGGTGATGCTGTCGTCCGCCAGCGCGCGCTGCAGCGCCGCTTCGTCGCGTCCCACCCCGGTGATCGCCGCGTCGGGCAATGCACGGCGCAAGGCCCGCGCCAGTGAACCGCCGATCAGGCCCAGCCCGATGATGACGATGCGGCTCTGCGATAAAGGCTTCATTGAACCGCCCCCGCCGCCGGGTAGGAACCCAGCAGCTTCACTTCCACTTCCAGGCGCTGCAGTTCCTCGAGCACCGCCTTGAAGCCAGCGTCGTCCTGGTGGCCGTCGACGTCCACGTAGAACGAATAGCTCCACGCCGCCTTGCGCGTGGGACGCGATTCCAGCTTGCTCAGGTTGATGCCGTGGCGTTCGAAGGGTTCCAGCGCGCGCAGCAGCGCGCCGGGTTCGTTGCGCACCAGGATGAACAATGAGGTTTTGTCGCGTCCGCTGCGCGGCGCGGGCGCGGCGCGGCCAAGCGCGACGAAGCGCGTGGTGTTGTCTGAGGTATCCTCGATGGATTCGGCCAGGATCGCCAAGCCGTACAGCTCCGCCGCATTGCGTCCAGCGATTGCCGCCACGCCCGTTTCAAGCGTGGCCAGGCGCGCCGCTTCGGAATTGCTGCTTGCCGCCACTTTTTCCACCTCGGGATAGTGGCGCTGCAGCCAATCCCGGCATTGCCCAAGCGATTGCTGATGGGAGCGGATCAGGCGGATGTGTTCAGACCGGGTACCGGGCTGCGCCAACAGACAATGGTGAATGGGCAACAGCCATTCGGTCTGAATCAGGAGCGGTGTGGTAAGCAGACGGTCGAGCGTGGCCACCACCGAGCCTTCGCTGGAATTTTCCACCGGCACCACCGCCACCGTGGCCTTGCCGTTTTCAGCGGCGGCGAACACGGCACCGATGTCACTCATCGGTAGAAACTGCGTCTGGCCGCCGAAGCCCTTGAGCGCCGCGGCGTGGGTGTACGAGCCGGCGGGCCCCAGGTAAGCCACCACCTGGTGCGCCGGCGCGTTACTCATCCATCTCACCCGCGCTATCGTCCGGCGGGGATTCCTGCGTGGGCGTTGCCTGCGGCGTTTCACCATCATCTGTAGTATCGGCATCGCCTTCCATATCGGAAGGTTCCTCGACGCATTCCACGCCTACCAGGGTTTCGCCCTCTTTCAGTTTGATCAGGCGTACGCCCTGGGTATTACGGCCTTGCAGGCTCACTTCGTCGACGCGGGTGCGCACCAGCGTGCCCTTGTCGCTGATCAGCATGATCTCGTTGCCTTCGAGCACCTGCAGCGCGCCGACGATGGCGCCGTTGCGGGTGCTGGCCTGCATGCCGATCACGCCCTGGCCGCCGCGGCCTTTCACCGGGAATTCCTCCACCGCGGTGCGCTTGCCGTAACCATGGGCGCTGACCGCCAGAATCTGCCCGCCTGGTTGCGGAATGATCATGTCCACCATGCGCTGATCCGAGCCAAGACGAATGCCGCGCACACCGCGCGATACCCGGCCCATCGGCCGCACCGTGCTTTCGTGGAAGCGCACCGCCTTGCCCGAGCTGCTGTAGAGCATCACGTCGCAGTCGCCGTTGGTCACGGCGGTTTTCAGCAGCACGTCGCCTTCGTCGAGTTCGATTGCCTTCAAGCCCACGCTGCGCTGGTTGGAAAACGCGGTGAGCGCGGTTTTCTTGACCGTGCCGTTGGCGGTGGCCATGAAGATGTAATGGTTTTCCGAATATTCGCGGATCGGCAGCAGGCTGGTGATGTTCTCGCCTTCATCGAGCGGCAGCAGATTGACGATCGGCTTGCCGCGCGAGGTGCGGCTGGCCAGCGGAATCTGATACACCTTGAGCCAGTACACCTTGCCGGTGGAGGTGAAGCACAGCAGCGTGGCGTGGCTGCTGGTGACCAGCAGATGCTCCACGTAGTCCTCGTCCTTCACGGTGGCGGCGGCCTTGCCCATGCCGCCGCGGCGCTGCGCCTGGTAGTCGCTCAGCGGCTGGCTCTTGGCGTAGCCGCCCTGCGAAATGGTGACCACGCGCTCTTCTTCGCTGATCAGGTCTTCGATGGTCAAATCCTGATGCGACGCGACGATTTCGGTGCGACGCTTGTCGCCGTAGCTGCCGTTCACTTCCTCGAGTTCCGCGCGGATCACTTCCATCAGGCGCGTGTCGCTGGCCAGGATGCCAAGGTAGTCGGCGATCTGGCGCAGCAGTTCCTGGTAGTCGCTGATGAGCTTTTCCTGTTCGAGGCCGGTCAGGCGATGCAGGCGCAGTTCCAGAATCGCCTGCGCCTGTTCCGGCGACAGCCGGTAGGCATCGCCGTGCAGACCGTAATGCGGCGCCAGTTCGTCCGGGCGGCAGGCTTGCGGGCTGGAATCGGCCAGCAGCGCCAGCACGCCGCTCGAACTCCAGTCACGCGCCAGCAGGCGTTCCTTGGCCTCGCCCGCGCTCGAGGAGGTCTTGATCAGTTCGATCACGGCGTCGATGTTGGCCAGCGCTACCGCCAGCCCTTCGAGAATGTGGCCTTTTTCACGCGCCTTGCGCAGCAGGTAGACGGTGCGGCGCGTCACCACTTCGCGGCGGTGGTTGATGAAGGCCTGCAGCATGTCCTTGAGGTTGAGCAGCCGTGGCTGCCCGTCCATCAGCGCCACCATGTTGATGCCGAACACCGCCTGCATCTGCGTCTGCGTGTAGAGATTGTTGAGCACCACTTCGTGCATTTCACCGCGGCGCAGTTCGATGACCACACGCATGCCGTCCTTGTCGGACTCGTCGCGCAGCTCGGTGATGCCTTCGAGATGTTTTTCCTTGACCAGTTCGGCGATGCGTTCGATCAGCCGCGCCTTGTTCACCTGGTAGGGCAGTTCAGTGACGATGATGCTCTGTCTGCCGGTCTTGTCGTCTTCCTCGATGTGGGCGCGCGCGCGCACGTAGATCTTGCCGCGACCGGTGCGGTAGGCCTGCACGATGCCGGCGCGGCCATTGATGATGCCGGCGGTGGGAAAATCGGGTCCGTGCACGTATTCCATCAGGTCGTCCACACTCAGGGTGGGATCGCCCATCAGGGCCATGCAGGCGCTGATGATCTCTGGCAGATTGTGCGGCGGAATGTTGGTGGCCATGCCCACGGCGATGCCGGAGGAACCGTTGATCAAGAGGTTGGGCACGCGGGCGGGCAGCACCTCGGGAATTCTTTCGGTGCCGTCGTAGTTGTCGGTGAAATCGACGGTTTCCTTGTCGAGGTCGGCCATCAGCTCGTGCGCGAGCTTTTCCATGCGGATTTCGGTGTAGCGCATGGCGGCGGCAGCGTCGCCGTCCACCGAACCGAAGTTGCCCTGCCCGTCGACCAGCGGATACCGCAACGAAAAATCCTGCGCCATGCGCACGATGGTTTCGTACACCGCGGAGTCGCCGTGCGGGTGGTACTTACCGATCACGTCCCCCACCACGCGGGCGGATTTCTTGTACGGCTTGTTCCAATCGTTGCTCAGTTCGCCCATGGCGAACAACACCCGGCGATGCACCGGCTTGAGCCCGTCACGCACGTCGGGCAAGGCGCGTCCTATGATCACGCTCATGGCGTAATCGAGATAGGACTGGCGCATTTCACTTTCGATGGTGACGGACTGGATCTGTTCCTGGTTTTCTGCCATTGAGCTACGTCTTCTGCTTCAGGTTCAACATTGGGTCGACATCACCACGCAGCGTCAGGTACCACAAGACCGGCCAGGGAGCTTCCCTGAACGGGCTTGGCAAGGGAGCGGCGCAGAACGCCGACGGCATGGGATAAGCGTTTGATGAATTTGAATTTTTACTCGCTTTTCAAGCCCGCGATGTTAGCACGGAAGCCCCCGGCTGGGACAGTGCAAAATACAAAAATCAGCAGGGTTCCCGCGGGCCTGGACCAGCGCCCCGCGCGCGCCCGTGGTGGGAAGATGCGGACGCAGCCGCTATACTCGCCCACTCGCCATTTTCAGGGTCCGGCATGAGCTCCACCTCCCCACTTTCCCCCTCCGCGGACTGCCTGATTCACGCCCGCTGGGTACTGCCGATGAACCATCCCGGGCGCTGCCTGGAACACCATTCGCTTGCCCTTGCCGGCTCGCGCATCGTCGCCATCGGCCCCACCGCCGAGATCCAGGCGCGCTATCCGCAGCCCCGCCAGCAACTGCACCTGGATTCGCACGTGGTGCTGCCGGGGCTGATCAACGCCCACACGCACAGCCCGATGAACCTGTTGCGCGGCTTCGCCGACGACCTGCCCCTGCAGGCCTGGCTGGAACGCGCCATCTGGCCGGCGGAAAACCGCATCATGGGCGAAGCCTACGCCGCCGAGGGCACGCGCCTCGCCATCGCCGAAATGCTGCTTGGCGGAGTGACCTGCTTCACCGACATGTATTTCTTTGCGGAAGACAGCGCCAGGGTGGCGGACGAATGCGGCATCCGCGCCCACTTCGCCAGCCCGGTGTTCGACAGCGCCACTGCCTGGGGCGCGAATGCCGATGATTATCTCGACAAGGCCACACGCCTGCACGATCGCTACCGCCACCACGAACGCATCAGCGCGCTGTTCGGCCCCCACGCGCCCTATACCGTTTCCGACGCGCCACTGCGCCGCATCGCCATGCTGGCCGAGGAACTGGACGTGGGCATCCACATCCATCTGCACGAGAACGCCGGGGAAATCACCCAGGCCATGGCCAGCCACGGCCTGCGTCCGCTGCAGCGGCTGCGCCAGCTCGACCTGCTGAGCCCGCGCCTGCAGGCGGTACACATGACCCAGCTCGCGCCCGCCGATCTGCCGCTGTTGGCCGAACATCGCGTGAACGTGGTGCACTGTCCCGCCTCCAACATGAAACTGGCCAGCGGCATCTGCCCCGTACCCGCCCTGCTGGAACACGGCGTCAATGTGGCGCTCGGCACCGACGGCAGCGCCAGCAACAACAACCTGGACATGTTCGAGGAAATGAAACTGGCGTGCCTGCTGGCCAAGACCGCCACCGGCGATGCCGCCGCGCTCAACGCGTGGCAGGCGCTTGCCATGGCCACGCGCAACGGCGCCGCGATGCTGGGGCTGGAACAGGAGCTCGGCACGCTGGAAACCGGCAAGCGCGCGGACATCATTGCCGTGAATCTCGATGCGCCGAATACGCTGCCGGTCTACGACCCCGCCTCCACGCTGGTCTACAGCGCCGACCCTTCGCAGGTCAGCCATGTATGGGTGGATGGCCAGTTGCTGGTGCAGGAACGCCGGCTCACCCGCATGAATCTCGACGACTGCCTGGAAAACGCCAGGCGCTGGGGCCAGGACATCATCCGGCTCACGACGCAGGAGCTCGCCTCATGAACGTGGATCACGCCGAAATCGCCAAGTTCGAAAAGCTGGCCGCGCGCTGGTGGGACCGCAACAGCGAATTCAAGCCGCTGCACGACATCAACCCGCTGCGCATGGCCTTCATCGACGACAAGGTGGAACTGGCCGGCAAACAGGTGCTCGACGTCGGCTGCGGCGGCGGCATCCTGAGCGAAGCCATGGCGCAGCGCGGCGCGCGTGTCACCGGCATCGACATGGGCGAGGCCCCGCTCGGCGTGGCGCGCCTGCATCTGCTGGAAAGCGGCCTGGACGTGCGCTACGAACACGCCAGCGCCGAGGATTACGCGGCGCGCCACGCCGGCACCTTCGACGTGGTCACCTGTCTGGAAATGCTCGAACACGTGCCCGACCCGGCTTCCGTATTGCAGGCCTGCGCCATGCTGCTCAAGCCGGGCGGCCAGCTCTTCGTGTCCACCATCAACCGCAACCCCAAGGCCTGGCTGTTCGCGGTGGTGGGCGCCGAATACGTGCTGCAGATGCTGCCGCGCGGCACGCACGACTACGCCAAGTTCATCCGCCCTTCCGAACTCGCCGCCTGGGCACGCGCCGCCGGGCTCACGCTTGGCGAAGTCAAGGGCATGACCTACAACCCGTTCACCAAGACCTATCGCCTCGGCGGGGATGTGGACGTGAACTACCTCATGCACTTCACCCGCGCGGACGCGTCCTGATGCTGCGCGCGGTACTGTTCGATCTCGACGGCACATTGCTCGACACCCAGCCCGACTTCTCGGTGCTGGTCGATCGCCTGTTGAGCGAACATGGCCTGCCCGCCGCCGATCCGCTGCGGCTAAATCCGCAACTATCCTCCGGCGCCCGCGCCATGCTCAGAGCTTGTTTCGAACTGGAGGACTGCGCGCCGCAGCTCGACACCCTGACCGCGCGCTTCCTGGAAGATTACCAACAACTCATTCCACAAACTCAGGCGGCACTGTTCGCCGACATCGACCTGCTGCTCTCGGACCTGGTGGAGCGCGGCCTGCCCTGGGGCATCATGACCAACAAGGCGCGCCGCTTCAGCGCGCCGCTCCTGACCCAGTTCGAGTCCTTCGCCACCTGCGCCGCCCTGGTATGCCCCGACGACGTCGGCAAAGGCAAACCCGACCCGGCGGGCCTCTTGCACCTGTGCGAACAATTGCAGGTGGCACCCGCCGACGCCGTGTACGTGGGCGACCACCGCCGCGACATCGACGCGGCCAAGAGCGCCGGCATGACCGGCATCGCCGCCGCCTGGGGCTACCTGGCAACCGATGAAAACCTGACCGAATGGGGCGCCAGCTTCATCGCCACCACCCCCGCCGAGCTGCGCGCGCATCTTGCAGCGCTCGGCGCCCGCTGATCCGCACCCGGAGCCCCATGTTCACCTACACCCCCACTCCCGATTTCCTGCGCGACCGAATCATCCTCGTCACCGGCGCCGGTTCCGGCCTCGGCCGCGCCGCCGCGCTCGACTACGCCCGCCACGGCGCCACGCTACTGCTGCTCGGCCGGGACGAAGCGAAACTGGACGCCGTCTACGATGCCATTGAAGCCGAAGGCGGCACCGAGCCCGCCATTTTCGTCATGGATCTGGAACGTGCCGGCGAAAACGATTATTTCGAACTGGCCAACCTGATCCACCAGGAGTTCGGACATCTCGATGGCCTGCTGCACAGCGCCGGCGTCTTCGCGCCGATATTGCCGCTGGAACACCACACGCTGGAATCCTGGCAGCGCCTGCTGCAAGTGAATCTGACCGCCGGCTTCGCCCTGACCCGCGCCTGCCTGCCTCTGTTGCGGGCCGGGCAGAACGCCTCGGTGATCTTTACCAGCTCGACGGCAGGACGCGAACTACGGGCGTATTGGGGTGGCTATGCGATCGCCAAACATGCGGTGGAAAATCTGGCGCAGATGTTTCATCTGGAACTGGAGAATACCAGCGCGATTCGCGTGAACACGCTGAATCCCGGGCCTTGCGCCACTGCCCTGCGCCGCGTGGGGTTTCCCGCCGAAGACCCCTCCACCCTGCCCCGCCCCGAAGCACTGATGGCGCCTTATCTGTACTTGATGGGGGATGACAGTCTTCACGAACGTGGGAAACAATTCTCCGCACAGTGAATGGTTTGGCGCCTCGTGGTCACACTATCGGCCCTGCCCCTTACGAGGCCCGCGCCAAGGCCCACTCCCGTATTCCGGTTGGGACCGAGTGTTCCTGCGCACATCCTTCGGCGGCGCCACCCGCTTGTCGCCGCGGCGCTTCGCCTCGTAGCGGCCTTTCAGTTCCAGCGATTTCCCCGGCGGCCGATACCGCAAACCCGCCAGGGTATATAGCGACTTCGCCTCATTCACCGGCAGTTCCACGAACTTCCCCGCCTTCACATAGCTGGGAATCAAAATGTTCCCGTAACGCACCCGCTTCAGGCGGCTCACCTTCAACCCCTGCGACTCCCAGATGCGCCGCACCTCGCGGTTGCGTCCTTCCTGCAGCACCACGTGATACCAATGGTTCACGCCCTCGCCGCCGGCATAGCGGATCGCGTCGAAACGTGCTGGGCCGTCCTCGAGTTCCACGCCGCGCTGCATGGCGTGCAGCATCTCATCGTTCACTTCGCCCATGACGCGCACCGCGTACTCGCGTTCGATGCGGGTGCCTGGATGCATCAGCTTGTTGGCCAGTTCGCCGTCGGTGGTGAAGAGCAGCAGGCCGGTGGTGTTGATGTCGAGCCGGCCCACCGCCACCCAGCGGGCGTGGGTCAGGCGCGGCAGGTGATCGAATACGGTGGGGCGGCCTTCGGGGTCGTTGCGGGTGCAGATTTCACCGAGGGGTTTGTTGTAGAGGAGCAGATATTGGCCGGCGGCGGTGGCTTCGCGGGTGGCAAGGATTTTCTTGCCGTCCACCATCAGCTTGTCGTCAGGGCCGACGCGGTCGCCCAGACCTGCCACCTTGCCGTTGACCTTGACCCGGCCGGCCACGATCCATTCTTCCAGTTCGCGGCGCGAACCCAGTCCGGCGCGGGCCAATACTTTCTGCAGTTTTTCGTCCATTGCTCATTTCTCACGAAATTAGGGGTTGTGGAATAAGAATTCAGGGATTATCGGGTGGCGTTTCGTCGTCGGCCGTATCGGCATCGGGCTCGGTTCCGGCAGCGTCATCGTCCAAAACTTTGTCCGCTTCTTCAATTGGAGCAGTGTCATTCTCGTCGAGGGCGGAGTCGATGGCATCCGCGGCATCGTCGGCATCCACGGCGGCAATGTCGGCGGTGGGACCGGCCACGGCGTCGACATCTTCATAGTCGTCCGGCAGATCCTGCAGGCCCAGGGTGGCGTCCACGGCACTGAGGATTTCGCTGATCGGCCGGGTGCCGATCGCGGCGGCGGCCAGCTCTTCCTCGTCGGCGGCAAGGGTCTCGGCGTCCGGTTCGGGATCGGGGAACTCGATGATGCGGCCGGCGGGCTTGTCTTCGTCGAGCGACAGGCCGCGGTTGATTTCCTCGAGGTCGCGTATTTCGGACAGCGGCGGCAGCTGGTCGAGGCTTTCCAGATTGAAATAGTCGAGGAACTGGCGGGTGGTGGCGTACATGGCCGGACGGCCCGGCACGTCGCGATGGCCCACCACGCGAATCCATTCATGCTCGAGCAGCGTCTGCACGATCTGGGTACTCACCGCCACGCCGCGGATTTTTTCGATGTCACCGCGGGTGATCGGCTGGCGGTAGGCGATGATGGACAGCGTTTCCATCAGCGCGCGCGAATAGCGCTGCGGTTTTTCCTCCCACAGGCGCCCTACCCATTCGGCCAGTTCCTGACGCACCTGGAAGCGGTAGCCGGACGCGACCTTCTTCAGCTCGAACCCGCGCTCGGCACAGTCCGCCTCGATGCTGGCCAGGACCTCCAGCAGCGCCTCGCGTTCGGGCCGTTCTCCTTCCATGAACAAGGCTTCCAGACGCTCCAGCGGCAAGGGCTTGGCGGCGGCCAGCAGCGCGCCTTCGATGATCTGCCTGAGTTTGCTTGCTTCTATCATGCGGCTCTAGCTCGGATATGGATGGGTCCAAAGGGTTCGGTCTGCGCCAGTTCCACCAGCGATTCCTTGATCAGTTCCATGATGGCGAGGAAGGTGACCACCACGCCCTCGCGGCCTTCGTCCTTCATCAGCAGCGACAGCATCGGCGTGAAGTGTTCGGCGGAAACGCGCAGCAGGATCTGCGACATGCGCTCGCGGGTGGTGAGGCTTTCGCGCTGGATGCGGTGGCTTTCGTGCAGATCGCCACGGCGCAGCACTTCGGCAAAGGCCAGCAGGATTTCGCTGAGGTCGATGTCCGGACGCGGCGCGCTGCGTTCCAGATCGGGCGCCTCGGCGCTGCCCACGAACAGGTCGCGGTGCAGGCGCGGCAATTCGTCCACCCGCTCGGCCGCTTCGCGGTAGCGCTCGTATTCCTGCAGACGCCGGATCAGTTGCGCGCGTGGATCCTCTTCGTCCTCTTCCTCTTCCTGCGAGCGCGGCAGCAGAATGCGCGACTTGATCTCGGCCAGCATCGCCGCCATCACCAGATACTCCGCCGCCAGTTCGAACTGCGAGGCTTCCATCAGTTCCACGTAGGCGATGTATTGCGCGGTGATTTCAGCCACGTTGATGTCGAGGATGTCGATGTTCTGGCGCTTGATCAGATACAGCAAGAGATCGAGCGGCCCTTCGAACGCCTCCAGGAACACCTCCAGCGCATCGGGCGGAATGTAGAGGTCCTTCGGAAGATCGGTGACGGCCTTGCCGGCAATGAAGGCAAACGGCAATTCCTCCTGGCGGGCGGCACCTGCGCGGCGCGCTCTGACCAGCAAAGAACCGCTTTCGTCCAGTTGCGGCTCCGCCTGTTCCAGCGCGTCAGGTTGTCCCGGCTGCTCCGGGGCTTCTAATTGCTCCAGTGCTTCCGGTTGTGCCGATGCTTCCGATTGTTCCGGTGTTTCCCGCGGTTCCGGTACTTCCGGTTGCTCTGATTGTTCTGCCTGCTGCGGATCGCTCATACACACACTCAGCGGTAGTTCAGGCCCATGGCCTGGCGCACGTCCTGCAAGGTGTCGCGCGCCATGTCGCGCGCTTTTTCCGAGCCTTCGGCGATGATGGATTTGACCAGGTCGAGATTGCCCTCGAACTGCTCCGCGCGTTCACGGATCGGCTTGAGCACGTCTTCGATGGCGTCGATCACCGGTTGCTTGCATTCGAGACAACCGATGCCGGCGCTGCGGCAGCCTTGCTGCACCCAGGCCTGGGTCTCGGCGTTGGAAAAGATTTCATGGAACTGCCACACCGGGCACAGATCGGGATTGCCAGGATCGGTCCGGCGCACGCGCGCCGGATCGGTGGGCATGGTGCGGATGCGGCGCGCCACGGTGTCGGTGTCGTCGCGCAGGCTGATGACGTTGTCGTAGGACTTGGACATCTTGCGCCCGTCGAGCCCGGGCATCTTGGCGGCCGGCGTAAGCTTGGCCTGCGGTTCGGGCAGAATGATCTTGCCGCTGCCTTCCAGATAACCGAACAGGCGCTCGCGATCGCCAAGCGTGATGCTCTGCTGTTCGGCCAGCAGCGCACGCGCGCGTTCCAGCGCTTCCGCCTCGCCCTGTTCCTGATATTTACGGCGCAGTTCGCCGTAGAGCTTGGCCGCCTTCTTGCCCATCTTGGCGATGGCAGCCTTGGCGGTTTCCTCGAAATCGGGCTCGCGGCCGTACAGGTGATTGAAGCGGCGCGCCACTTCCCGCGTGAATTCGACGTGCGCCACCTGATCGGCGCCCACCGGCACCAGGCCGGCGCGGTAGATCAGGATGTCGGCGCTCTGCAGCAGCGGGTAGCCAAGGAAACCATAGGTGGCGAGGTCCTTTTCCCGCAGGTTTTCCTGCATGTCCTTGTAGGTGGGCACACGTTCGAGCCAGCCGAGCGGGGTCATCATGGACAGCAGCAGGTGCAGTTCGGCATGTTCGGGCACGCGCGATTGGATGAAGAGCGTGGCGGCATTCGGCGAAACGCCGGCGGCGAGCCAGTCGATGACCATGTCCCAGACATTGTTTTCGATGATCTGAGGGGTTTCGTAATGGGTGGTAAGGGCGTGCCAATCCGCTACGAACAGGAAGCATTCGTATTCGTGCTGCAGTTTGATCCAGTTGTGGATGACGCCAAACAGGTGGCCCAGATGAAGACGCCCCGTGGGACGCATGCCAGACAGCACTCGCCGCTGGGAATCGATCGAACTCAAAACTTACTCCCGGGTGTCTCACCCTGTGGTTCCGCCCAGGCGGCTCCCGTGCCTGGATGGGGCGGGATTATAGCCACAAACCCGCCAAACACGGCAGCGGGGACCGGTGGGTTTGCTGATGGAGCTTTCTTGCGGGAGTCTGGACAGGGTGGCTGTGCGTAACCCGATGCCGAAGGCTCGCAGTCGCTTGGCCGGATAGGCCTTCGGGGGGCGTCGTAGGGCCAGGGATGGCCCGAAGCCGAGCGCCACAGGGATGTGCTTGCAGCGTACCCCCGAAGGCCAATCCGGCCAAGCGACTGCAACAGATCGGATACGGGCCACAACCCCGACACAAATTCCAATACAGCCCCTTATTCAAACGGCGAAGGATCCCCCTTCCCACGCCGCAGTATCTTCGACACCCCATCCTCCAGATCCACCACGGTGGTCGCCTCCAGCCCACAGAAACCGGAATCGATGATCAGGTCCACCTCATGGCGCAGCAGCCTCTCTATGTCTTCCATGTCGATCAAGGGTTCCGTCTCCCCCGGCATGATCAAACTGCTGCTCACCAGCGGCGCCTCCAATTCGGCCAGCAGAGCCGCCACCACCGGATGATCCGGCACCCGGATACCGATGGTCTTGCGCTTGGGATGCTGCAACAGGCGCGGCACTTCCGACGTCGCTTTCAGAATGAACGTATAGGGCGCCGGCGTGTGCGCCTTCAGCAAACGATAGGTGCTGTTGTCCACCCGTGCATAGGTCGCAATTTCCGACAGGTCGCGGCACACCAGGGTGAAGTTGTGTTTGCTGTCCACCTGCCGGATGCGCACGATGCTCTCCATGCCCGCCTTGTTGCCCACCGCGCAGCCGAGCGCATAGGCGGAATCGGTGGGATACACCATGATGCCGCCGCGCCGGATCACCTCCACGGCTTGTTTGATCAGACGCAGTTGCGGGTTCACGGGATGAATGGCAAGGGCTTGCGCAGACATGAATCAAGGCCTCGTAAAATTGGATCAGGGTACCACATGCCGCAATGGCGATGCGGTAACATGGCGCTTGAGTCCACCGGAGCGCACGATGAAGGCCTTTCTTGAATACATTCCGCTGATCATCTTTCTGTTGATCTACAAACTCGATCCACGGCCGGTGGAAATTGCCGGCATGGCGTTCGAATTGGGCGGCATTTTCAGTGCCACGGCGGTACTGATGGTGAGCACGGTGCTGATCTACGGCGCGTTCTGGCTCAAGACCGGTGCGCTCAGCCGCATGCAGTGGATCGTGGTGGGCGCGGTGCTGGTGTTCGGTTCCTCCACGCTGCTGCTGCATTCGGAGGCGGTGCTGA
>Ga0182739_1001935_pt1 | contig 20270 bp, 14 predicted proteins | sample eDN5th30CBELigBY_FD_128873 | JGI IMG/M metagenome (GOLD analysis project Ga0182739, IMG submission 128873) | Enriched backyard soil microbial communities from Emeryville, California, USA - eDNA 5th pass 30_C BE-Lig BY (version 2) (version 2) | ecosystem: Environmental > Terrestrial > Soil >...
TGGTCTACTGGCGCGCCGGCGAATATGCCGGCATCGGGCCGGGCGCGCACGGCCGCCTCGACATCGCGGGTGGGCGCCGCGCGACGGCCACCGAGAAGCGTCCGGAATCCTGGCTGATGCGGGTCGAGAACGCAGGCCACGGCTGGATCGAGGACGAACCGCTGACCCGCATGGAGCAGTCCGACGAATTCCTGCTGATGGGCCTGCGCCTCGTGGAGGGCATCGACCCCGAGCGCTATGCGATGCTCGCCGGCCGTCCGCTCGACGAGCGCCGCATCGCGATGCTGCGCAGCGACAGCTTCGTGGAACTCACCCGCTCCGGCCGGTTGCGGGTCACGCGCGAAGGCTTTCCGGTCCTCGACGCCATTGTCGCCGACCTCGCCGCGTAGCGCGGACACCGGACCTCGTTCAGACCACGCCGGCAGTGCGCAGTTCGGCGACAGCGGATGGCGAGAGGCCGGCGAGTTCCGCAAGCACCTCATCCGTATGCTGCCCGAGCGTCGGCGGTGCGCGGCGCACCGTCGCGCCCGTCTCGCTCAGATGGAACGGAATGCCGAGCGTCCTGATGAGGCCCGCGGTGGTGTGCTCGATCTCGCGCACGAGGCCAGTCGCCGTCGTCTGCGGGTCGGCCAGCGCCTCCGTCACGGTGTTGATGCGGCTCGACGGGACCGACGCCTTGGCAAGCCGCGCCAGGACGTCGTCGGCGGTCATGGTCGCAAGCTGCGCCGAGATCAGCCCGTCGATGTCGGCGCGGTTGCGCACCCGGTCGGGATTGGTCTTGAAGCGGGCATCGTCGATCCATTCCGGCCGCTCGACCGCGCGGCAGAAGGCGGCGAACTGGCCGTCGTTACCGACCGCCACGGCGATCGAGGCATCGCTGCATGCGAAGGCGCGATAAGGCACGATGTTGGGATGGCCGTTGCCGTAGCGGCCCGCCGGCTTGCCGGAAATCAGCGCGTTCGATGCGACATTGGCGAGCAGCGAGATGCCAGTGGTGAACAGCGAGGCCTGCACATGCTGGCCGCCGGCGCCGTTGTTGCGCGCATTGAGCGCCGCAAGGATCGAGATCGTTGCATACATGCCGGTGCAGAGATCGACGATGGCGACGCCCATCTTCATCGGCTCGCCGTCCGTGTCGCCGGTGATCGCCATCAGCCCGCATTCGGCCTGCAGCAGAAAATCATAGCCGGGCAACTTCGACTTGGGCCCGTCCCAGCCGAATCCCGAAATGCTGGCGAGGATGGTGTTCGGCGCCTCGCGCTGCAGGAACGACCAGCCGACGCCCCACTTGTCGAGCGTGCCGGGCTTGAAGTTCTCCACGATCACGTCCGCCTGCCGCATCAAGGTCTTGAGAACTTCGAGGCCGCGCGGGTCCTGCACGTCGAGCGTGATGCCGCGCTTGTTGCGGTTCACGCCGAGGAAGTAGGCGGACTCCGTGCCGGCGAAGGGCGGTCCCCAGGCGCGGGTGTCGTCGCCCTTGCCCGGCTGCTCCACCTTGATGACATCGGCGCCGAGGTCGCCCAGCGTCATCGTGCAGAGGGGCCCTGCGAGCACGCGCGTCAGGTCGAGCACGCGGATGCCGGCGAGCGGTCCCGTTGTGGAGACTTCCGGCGAACTTCCTTGGGCAGTCATGGTGGCACTCATCGCTAACCCCGCATGCAAGCGGGCTCCCTCCCCCCTTGAGGGGGAGGGCTGGGGAGGGGGGTGAGTCGTAAACGCCAAGCCTGCCGCATACCCCCCCTCCCTGTCCCTCCCCCTCAAGGGAGGAGGGAACGCTAGGAGCGCAGCCGCAGCACCTGGCGATATGCCCGTCCGGAGACGAAGCGGCTTTTGCAAGCTTCAGCGCTTGGCGTTCTTGCTAACCGGCGCCTGGTTGTCGTCGTTCTCGATCGCCTTGAGATAGGCGTCGACGCGGTCCTTGTTGCGCTGGCGGAACTTGTTGAAGTCCGGCTTCCGCTTCTCGAGGAACGCGTTCATGCCTTCGAGCCCCTCCTCGGAACCCCAGATCTCGGCAAGGAATTCCATGCCGTGCTGCCACGAGGCGTAGAGCAGGTCGGACTCGAAATTGAAGGACTTCTTGGTGGCGCGCAGCGTCTGCGCCGAGTGGCCCTTCATGATCTCGCACCACTCTTCGGTCGCCTTGCGCAGGTCCGTCTTCGGGACGACCTTGTTGATGAGGCCGTATTGCAGGGCCTCCTGCGCGTTGAGGCGGCGGGCAAGGAAGATCATCTCGCGCGCAATGCGCTCGCCGACGATACGCGGCAGGTATTGCGTTGCGCCGACCGTCGGGCAGGCGCCGACCTTGGCGCCCGACTGGCCGAACACCGCGTCCTCGGAGGCGATGACGAGATCGCACCAGAGCTGCAGTTCGTTGCCGCCGCCGATGCACCAGCCCTCGACCATGGCGATGACCGGGATGTTCAGCCCGCGGATCGTCATCGCGCAGCCGAGCATGCGGTCGTTCCAGTGCATGGCGTTGGAACGGTTGAGCTTCATCATGGCGTGGAAGTCGCCGCCGGCCGAGAACGCCTTGCCGCCCGCGCCCGCGATCACCGCGCAGACGATCATCGGGTCGTTGCGGGTCGACTTCAGCGCGTCAATGATCTCGTCGAGCGTCTGTTCGCGGAACGCGTTCAGCACCTCGGGACGGTTGATCGTGACCCAGGCGACCTGGTCCTTCACCTCGAACAGGATTTCCTTGTACTTCGCGCCTGCTTTGCCAGCCATTGCGGCTTTCTCCTTCTGGTCAATGGGAAGCGGGGGGATCGTCGTCCCGTGGTTCCTGCTCGATCTCGGTCAATGCGCCGAGCACGGCCTTCGGGTCGATGAAGAACAGAGGGCGGCCGTGATGGCCCGGTGCTGGTGCACCTTTGCCCAGAATGCGGACATCTTCGGCCTGCGCGGCCTCGGCCGCTTCGTTCGCGTCGGCGACGCCGAGCGCGAGGTGATGCAGGCCGCCCTGCGGGTGCCGTTCGAGAAAGCGATGCAGCGGCGAGTCGGGCCCGAGCGGCGCGATCAGTTCGACCTTGGCGTTGGAAAGCTCGACATAGGCGAGGCGCACTTTCTGCGCCGTATTCTCGTAGGGCCCGCTGATCGTGGCGCCGAACCGCTCGCGGAACAGCCGCATGGCCGCATCGAGGTCCGGCACCGCAATGCCAACATGCGAAAGACTGCGAACTGAAATCGGCACGCGCGGCTCCCGGCCATTCCCTTGTGGGCGCGTCCATAGCACGCCAGCCCCGGGAGTCGACAACCGATCGCAAGTCGAAAGCATATGGGTTGTCAGCGCTGCCGTTTCGGACAAGACTTCCATTCCCACCGCAATAATCACCGGGAAACGCTCACCATGCCGTTTGACCCCGCCAGCAAGGCGCTGTCGCGCTTCAGGGTGCTTGATCTCACGCGGGCGCGCGCAGGCCCCACCGCCGCACGCCACCTTGCCGATTGGGGCGCCGACGTCATCAAGGTCGAAATGACCGAGGGCGGCGGCGACATGGCGACCAACCGCCATGGCTTCGACTTCCAGAATTTGCACCGCAACAAGCGCAGCATCACGCTCGACCTCAAGAACCCCGAAGGGGTCGAGGTGTTCAAGCGGCTGGTGAAGACCGTCGATGTGATCGTCGAAAACTACCGGCCGGACGTGAAGCACCGGCTCGGCATCGACTACGAGACGCTCAAAGCGATCAATCCGCGGCTCGTCTACGGCTCGATCTCCGGCTTCGGCCAGGATGGTCCGTATCGCGAACGGCCGGGCTTCGACCAGATCGCGCAGGGGATGGGCGGGCTGATGTCGATCACCGGCCTGCCGGGGCAGGGGCCGGTGCGGGTCGGCATCCCGATCGCGGACCTCACGGCCGGCATGTTCCTGGCCATGGGCATCATGGTCGCGCTGCTGGAACGCGAGCAGTCGGGTGAAGGCCAGTGGGTGCGTACCTCGCTGCTGCAGGCCGAGATCGCGATGCTCGACTTCCAGGCCGCGCGCTGGCTGATCGGCAAGACGCGGCCGCCGCAGGCCGGCAACGACCATCCGACGTCGATCCCGACCGGCGTGTTCCCGACCAGCGATGGGCATATGAACATCGCGGCATCCAACCCGCATATGTTCCGCCGGTTGTGCAATGCGCTCGGCGCGCCCGAGATGGCGCAGGACCCGCGCTTCGCGGACGAGAAGGCGCGCTCGCAGAACCGTGCCGCCGTCAACGAGGCCATCGGTGCGATCACCCGCACCAGGACCACCGGGGAATGGATCGAGGCGCTCAACGCCGCGAGCGTGCCGTGCGGCCCGATCTACCACATCGACGAGGTGTTTGCGGACCCGCAGGTGAAGCATCTCGGCATGGCGACGCCGGTGCATTCGGAGGCGCTCGGCGATCTCAAGGTGGTCAACCAGGCGATCGAACTGACGCGCACGCCTTCGCGTATGGTCAAGGCGACGCCCGAATGCGGCGAGCACACCGACGAAGTGTTGCGCGAAGCCGGCTATGACGATCAGGCCATCGCCGGCCTGCGGGCGCGCAAGGTGGTGTGAGACCGACCTTCGGCTCTCGTCTATGTTCTGACTGAATGTGAGACAAGACGCGGCGGTTCCGATGGAGCCGCCGCGTCTTCGTTGAGAAGCAAGGTTGGTTCGTTAAACGGACTGGCGTAGTTGCCGTGCCGCCTCCACCATGTTCACGAGCGCCGGGCGGACCTCCTCCCAGCGCCGGGTCTTGAGACCGCAATCCGGATTGACCCAGATCTGCGCGTCGGAAAGACGCTGGCGTGCGAGCTTGAGAAGGCCCGTCATCTCGTCGATCTGCGGCACGCGCGGAGAATGGATGTCATAGACGCCCGGGCCGATCTCGTTCGGATATTTGTAGGTCCTGAACGCGTCGAGCAATTCCATCTTGGACCGCGATGTCTCGATCGAGATCACGTCGGCGTCCATCGCGCCGATCGCGTCGATGATGTCGTTGAACTCCGAGTAGCACATGTGGGTGTGGATCTGCGTTTCGTCGGCAACGCCCGACGCGCAGAGGCGGAAGCTCTCGACAGCCCAATCAAGGTAGGTCTTCCACTCGGACCTTCTCAGGGGGAGACCTTCGCGGAGCGCCGCCTCGTCGATCTGGATCATCGTCGCGCCGGCATTCTCCAGATCCGCCACTTCATCGCGGATGGCGAGGGCGATCTGCCGGCAGGCATGGCTGCGCGGGACATCGTTGCGCACGAACGACCAGTTGAGAATGGTGACGGGACCGGTGAGCATCCCCTTCACCGGCTTCGCGGTCAGTGACTGGGCATATTTCCACCAGGCGACCGTCATCGGCTTCGGGCGCGACACGTCGCCGAACAGGATCGGCGGACGCACGCAGCGCGATCCGTAGCTCTGCACCCAGCCATGGCGGGTGAACGCAAAGCCCGAAAGCTGCTCGCCGAAATACTGCACCATGTCGTTGCGCTCGAACTCGCCATGCACGAGCACGTCGAGACCGATCTCTTCCTGCCAGCGGATGGCGCGTGCCGTCTCGTCCTGCAGGAACTCTTGATAGTCGGCATCGCTGATCGTGTTCTTCGCATGAGCCGAGCGTGCCTTGCGCACCTCAGCGGTCTGCGGAAACGATCCGATGGTGGTGGTCGGAAACGCCGGCAGGCCGAAGCGCTGGCGCTGCATCGTCGCACGCTCTGCAAAGATGCTCTTGCGCTTTGTCATGTCCGGCGAGACTGCGGCCAGCCGGCGCGTGACCGCGGCGTCATGCACCTTGGGCGACGCCTTCCGCGCCGCCGCGGCTTTGGCCGAGGCGGCGAGCGCGTCCTTGACCGTGCCGCGACCACCGGCCAAAGCCCGACCGAGCGTCGCCAGTTCCCCCATCTTCTGCACCGCGAAGGTGAGCCAGGTCTTCAGATCCGCGTCGAGATCGGTTTCCAGATCGAGGTCGACCGGGACGTGCAGCAGCGAGCATGACGGCGCAAGCTGGACATGGTCGGTGCCGCGCCTCGCGACTACCGGCTCGAGGCGGTCGAGCAGCGCCGGCAGGTCTGCGCGCCAGATGTTGCGACCGTCGATCACGCCGAGCGACAGCACGAGGCCGCGCGGTGCCTTGGCGGCAACCTCCTCAAGCTGTTCGGGAGCGCGGACCAGATCGACATGCAGGCCGGCGACCGGCAGCGACAGCGCCATGTCGAGATTGTCGCCGAGCCCGCCGAAATAGCTGGTCAGCATGATCTTGAGGTGGGGCAGGGCGTGCGCGAGCCTTCCATAGGCCTGCCGCAGCGCTTCGCGGCTCGCGTCATCGAGGTCTAGGACGAGACAGGGCTCGTCGATCTGCACCCATTCCGCGCCGTTCGCCGCCAGCCGCCGCAGCACGTCGATATAGACCGGCAACAGGTCCGGCAGCAGCGACAGCGGATCGAAGCCGGCGTCCTTGCTCTTGCCGAGCTTGAGATAGGTGACAGGTCCAAGCAGAACCGGCCGGGTCTGGTAGCCCAGCGCCTTCGCCTCACGGTATTCGTCGACGGGCTTGAGGGAGGCAAGTTCGAACCGTTGGCCCTTCGTGAACTCCGGCACCATGTAGTGATAATTGGTGTCGAACCACTTGGTCATCTCCTGCGCGGGCGCGCCGTGCCCGGCGTCATCATGATGGCCGTGCGCACAGGCATGGTCGTTGGTCTTGCCTTGTGCGCCGCGCGCCATCGCGAAATATGTGGCGAGCGGAACAGACCCGCCCCTCCACCCATAGATTTCGGGAATCGCCCCGACCATGGCGCTGGTGTCGAGCACCTGATCGTAGAGCGAGAAATCGTTGGACGGGATGACGGTAACGCCAAGCAGCTTCTGGCGTGCCCAGTTCGCAGCACGCAACGCCGCCGCGGATTCAAGAAGCGCGGATTCGTCGGACTTGCCCGACCAGTAGCTTTCGAGCGCGGTTTTCAACTCGCGGCGCGGACCGATGCGCGGCGTTCCGAGTGTGGAGACAGGAAGAGAGATAGACACGGCTTAACCCCATGCGTTGGGGGCAAGGCCTTAGCGACGCGGCATGGATCCTCGCGGCGCGCACGCCACCGGGATTGCAAGCGCACCACCGGGACACCCCGCCCGAGGACGTTCAAAGCGTCGGGGCAGGTCTCCTGGCTCACGGGTCATCGCCTCTGTCCGGCCTTCCCGGGATCGCTCCCAGTGACACTGATGGACTTCGGCTCGCCGCTTACAGTTGCGGGGGCAGCGCCGGCCTTGCCTCTCTCGTGGAAGAGACTTTGCGCACCGGCTTCCCTCTTAGCTCCGGGCTGAATTCTCCCGGAGAACCTCGACCCGGGGACTATGGTCCAACGTCGGTCACACGTCAATCGTAACATAAAGACATCTTTATGTCGTTGAATGTGGGCTCTCCGCGTATGAGGCGTCCGAGCCACCACGCTGCCGAAAATCGGCGCTCCACAAAATTGCGCAGGGCGACCGGTTGACAGCAAACTGGCTGTCATCGCTACATATGGTGGTCACGGTCTCTCGAATCGCAAAATCGAGAGCTAAGAGGGAAGCCGGTGCGCCCCAGTCACAAGTGACAGGGCAATGCCGGCGCTGCCCCCGCAACTGTAAGCGGTGAGCCGAAGTCCGAACAGTACGAGCCCGCAAGGGAGCCCATTCCGGGCGGGATCGTGCTTGAGCCCGAAGGGCGGTCACTGGAACCCATGCGGTTCCGGGAAGGCCAGACGGAGGCGACGACCCGCGAGCCAGAAGACCTGCCGCGACAACCGAAAACGTCCCTGGGCGGGGTGTCCCGGTGGGTCGCTAGGCAAGACCATGGCGCCAGCCGCTTGATCTCTTGCACGCGCGTCCGCCGGCCCCGTCCACAACACCACGGGGTCCTGGGCCAATGTCTCTCGCAACAGAAACTGCAGTTGCCGCGCGTGTCTTGCGTTCGCCTTCGTCCGCTGCCGCGCCCTCGGCTTCGAGCGAGCCGGCCTATCAGGTCATTCGCCGCAACGGATCGGTGTCGCCGTTCGATCCCTCGAAGATCGCAGTGGCGCTGACCAAGGCGTTCCTTGCGGTCGAAGGTTCCAGCGCGGCGACATCGCGCCGGGTTCACGACATTGTCGCCGAACTCACCGAGCAGATCGTGGCCAACCTGACGCGCCGCGCCGACGCCGGACGCACGTTCCATATCGAGGATGTGCAGGACCAGGCCGAACTCGCGCTGATGCGCAATGAGCATCACAAGATCGCGCGCGCCTATGTGCTCTATCGCGAGGAGCGCGCGCGTCAGCGCGCAAAGGCGCAGGAGGTGAAGGCGCAAAACGGGCCGGGAACGCAAGCGCCGGCGTTGCGGATGAGGCGGGCCGACGGCGCCATGACGGTTCTCGACACGAAACGTCTTGAAGCGGTGATCGAGGAATCCTGTGCGGGGCTTGGCGATGTGACGGCACTCGCTGTCCTGACCGAGGCTCACCGCAATCTCTACGACGGCATCACGGAGGATGAACTGGCGCTGGCGCCGATCCTGGCCGCACGCACGCTCATCGAGACCGATCCGGACTACGCCAAGGTCAGTGCGCGGCTGCTGCTCGACAAGCTGCGGCGCGAGGCACTGAGTTTCGTTGCAGGTGGGCCTGAACAGGCAACGCAGGCCGAGATGGCGGAACGCTATGCGGAGTATTTCCGCGCCTATGTGAAGACCGGGATCACGAGTGAACTGCTCGATCCCGAGATCGGGCGCTTCGATCTCGGCAAGCTCGCAGCCGCGTTGAAGCCGGAACGTGATCTGCAATTCGACTATCTCGGTCTGCAGACCCTTTACGATCGCTACTTCCTGCATGTTCGCGGCGTGCGCTTCGAACTCCCGCAAGCCTTCTTCATGCGCGTCGCGTGCGGACTGGCGCTGCGCGAGATCGACCGCGAAGAAAAGGCGATCGAATTCTACAACCTGCTCTCGTCCTTTGACTTCATGGCGTCGACCCCGACGCTGTTCAATGCCGGCACATTGCGGCCACAACTCTCGTCCTGCTTTCTCACCACCGTCCCCGACGACCTCGACGGCATCTTCAAGGCGATCAAGGACAACGCGCTTTTGTCCAAATATGCCGGCGGTCTCGGCAACGACTGGACGCGCGTGCGCGGTCTCGGTGCGCATATCAAGGGCACGAATGGAGAGAGCCAGGGCGTGGTGCCTTTCCTGAAAGTCGCGAATGATACTGCGATCGCGGTCAACCAGGGCGGCAAGCGAAAAGGGGCGGTCTGCGCCTATCTGGAGAGTTGGCACATCGACATCGAGGAGTTCCTCGATCTGCGCAAGAATACCGGCGACGACCGCCGCCGCACCCACGACATGAACACGGCGAACTGGGTGCCGGACCTGTTCATGCAGCGCGTCGAAGAAGACGGCGTCTGGTCGCTATTCTCGCCGGATGAAACGCCGGACCTTCACGACCTCACCGGGAAGATGTTCGCCGAGCGTTACGCCTTCTACGAAGCGAAGGCGGCGCGCGGCGAGATGCGGGTCAGCAAGCAGGTCCGTGCGACCGACCTGTGGCGGCGCATGCTGACCATGCTGTTCGAGACCGGGCATCCGTGGATCACGTTCAAGGACCCATGCAACCTGCGTTCGCCGCAGCAGCATTGCGGCGTCGTGCATTCGTCGAATCTCTGCACCGAGATCACGCTCAACACCTCGAACACCGAGGTCGCGGTCTGCAATCTCGGCTCCGTGAACCTCGTCAACCACATCAAGGATGGCCGGCTCGACCACGAGCACCTTGCGCGCACGGTGAAGACCGCGATGCGCATGCTCGACAACGTGCTCGACGTGAACTTCTACACCATCCCCGAGGCACGGACCTCCAACCTGCGGCACCGGCCGGTTGGGCTGGGCATCATGGGCTTTCAGGATGCGCTCAATATTCTGCGTCTGCCCTATGCTTCGGACGAGGCCGTGATGTTCGCCGACGAGAGCATGGAGGCCATTGCCTATTGGGCGGTCTCCGGCTCGGTCGATCTTGCCGCCGAGCGCGGCCGCTATCCGTCCTTCGAGGGCTCGCTGTGGTCGAAGGGCATCCTGCCGCTCGATTCCGTACGGTTCGTTGACGAAGCGCGTGGTGCGCCGGTCGATCTCGATCGCTCCGAACGCCTCGATTGGGATGCGCTGCGCGAGCGTGTCGTGACCACCGGGATGCGCAACTCCAACTGCATGGCGATCGCGCCGACCGCGACCATCTCCAACATCTGCGGCGTATCGCAGTCGATCGAGCCGGCCTATCAGAACCTCTATGTCAAATCGAACATGTCCGGCGATTTCACCGTCGTGAATGCGCATCTCGTGCGCGACCTCAAGGCCCGCGGGCTATGGGACGAGGTGATGATCTCGGACCTCAAATACTTCGACGGCAGCGTGGGCCAGATCGACCGTGTGCCTGATGATCTCAAGGCGCTCTATGCGACCGCCTTCGAGATCGATTCAGCCTGGCTCATCGAAGCGGCGGCGCGGCGGCAGAAGTGGATCGACCAGGCCCAGTCGCTCAACCTCTATATCGCAAACCCGAGCGGCAAGAAGCTCGATGCGCTCTATCGGCTCGCCTGGCAGCGTGGCCTCAAGACCACCTATTACCTGCGCTCGCGTTCCGCGACCCATGTCGAAAAATCGACCCTGAAGGGCACCGACGGCAAGCTCAATGCGGTCTCCGCTTTGACCCCGACCGCAGCCGTCAACGGCCATGCGAACGCGGGTGAGCATGCCGCTGGCGAGTCCTGGGGACAGGTGTGCTCGATCGACGATCCCACCTGCGAAGCCTGCCAGTGAGCCGAAGAGGAGAAGCGATAATGGCAATGCTCGACTGGTCGGATGCAGAATCCACGCCTGTTGAAACCGCCGTGTTTCCGCCCGCAGATGCCAACGAAAGCGCACGGCATCAGGCTGATGCCACGGGCCTCGGCGAGATCGACCGTGGTGCGGCGCGCGTGCGCGTCGACGACAAGCGGATGATCAATGCGCGCGCTGACGTGAACCAGCTTCTGCCGCTCAAATACGGCTGGGCGTGGGACAAGTACCTCTCCGGCTGCAACAACCACTGGATGCCGACGGAAGTGTCGATGCAGGCCGACATCGCGCTCTGGAAGTCGAGGGATGGGCTCACCGAAGACGAACGGCGGATGGTGAAGCGTAATCTCGGATTCTTCGCCGCTTCCGAATCCCTCGTCGCCAACAACATCGTGCTGGCGATCTACCGGCACCTGACCAATCCCGAATGCCGACAGTATCTGCTGCGGCAGGCCTTCGAGGAGGCTGTCCACACGCATACGTTCCAGTACATCGTGGAGAGCCTCGGTCTCGACGAGGGCGAACTGTTCAACATGTATCGCGAGGTGCCATCGATCACCGACAAGGCGGCGTGGGCGCTTAAGCACACGCAGCATCTTGACGACGCGAACTTCCAGACCGGCACGCCGGAGGCAGACCAGGCATTCCTGCGCGACCTTGTCGCCTTCTACGTCGTGTTCGAGGGCATGTGGTTCTATACCGGCTTCGCGCAGATCCTCTCGCTCGGCCGGCGCAACAAGATGGTCGGCATCGCCGAGCAGTACCAGTACATCCTGCGCGACGAGTCGATCCATCTGAACTTCGGCATCGATGTCATCAACCAGATCAGACATGAGAATTCGCATCTTTGGACCGCAGCGTTCCAGGACGAAGTGCGCCAGATGCTGCATGACGCTGCCCAACTGGAGGCTGCCTACGGGCAGGACACCATGCCGCGCGGGTTCCTCGGCCTCAATACGGGGCTGTGCGAGATCTACATGCACTTCATCGCCAACCGCCGCTGCGCGCAGCTTGGGCTGGCGCCGGTGTTTGCCGAGGCCGACAATCCGTTCCCGTGGATGTCGGAGGCGATGGATCTGAAGAAGGAGAAGAACTTCTTCGAAACCCGCGTCATCGAGTACCAGAACGGTGGCGCGCTTGCGTGGGACTAGTTGTTTAGTCCGGCATTCGTGCGCAGCACGGAGTCGGTCGCGTGAACTTTTTTTAAGAACACGTCGAATCCGACACTGTATCAAGCCTGTTGCCGCCCTTCTTAGAACCAGTACAAATCATTGATATTGCGATGCAATTAACTCAACGATAGAGGTGTGCCGAGTTTGGTCCACATCGCGGTGGGTCCGGGCGTCCTCATCAGGTGGCCGATGCCGGGTCATCTCTCCGGATGCCTCCCGCGCATGGGAAGACCAACCGCAAGCCAGCCAGCGCCGAACCTCCTGCAGCCAGCTAGCGGCCCTTCTCCGGAATAGAGTGAAAGGCCGAGTTGATGCTGCGTGGTGAAATATGAGCATCGTTTCCGTTGCGGAAACGAGAACCCGGCGCATGCGCGTGGTTCTCGCAGCGGTGCTGATGCTCGTGAGCGCAACGCCTCCGTTGTCAGCACAGGATGCTCCGCCATCGCCGCAAGCGCCCGTCGCGCAACCGGCGGCGCCGGCGGCTGCACCAGAGCCTGCCGCACCGGCCAGCGAGGCGCCAGCGGAGGCGCCCGCGGCGCCGGTTGCCGAGCAGGGGGCAGCCGACCCCGCCGCGCCGGCCCCTCCCGCGCCAGCCACTACGGAAACATTCTCGCCGCATCCCGCTACTTTGCCGCACGACCTGTCGCCGTGGGGCATGTTCATGCAGGCCGACATCGTCGTGAAGGCGGTGATGATCGGGCTGGCGATCGCATCCGTCCTGACCTGGACCGTGTGGCTTGCCAAGAGCATCGAACTCGTCGCTGCCAAAGGAAAGGCGCGCCGTGCCATCCGCAAGCTCCGCCGCGCCGACAGCCTTGCCGACGCCATACGCAGCGTCGATTCCGGATGGACGCGGAGAGGGCCCGTCGCGGAACTCGTGCAGGCCGCGAGGCTCGAACTCAGGCGATCGTCCGGCCTTACGAGCGAAGGCACGAAGGAGCGTCTTGCGATCGCGCTGTCGCGGATCGAGGCGCGGGTCGGGCGCGAGACTGCACGCGGCACCGGCCTGCTTGCGACGATCGGTTCGACGGCGCCGTTCGTCGGGCTGTTCGGAACCGTATGGGGGATCATGAACTCCTTCATCGGCATCTCGAAAGCGAAGACCACGAACCTCGCCATCGTTGCGCCCGGCATCGCAGAAGCGCTGTTCGCGACCGCGCTCGGTCTCGTCGCCGCGATCCCGGCTGTGATCATGTACAACATGTTCGCCCGCGGCATCGGCAGCTACCGGGCGACCCTGTCGGATGCGTCTGCCGAGATAATGCAGCACCTGTCGCGCGATCTGGACCGCGCCGCCACAGCCGATGCGCCGGAGCTTCAACCTGTCGCTACAGGTACGGCAGGCGCGCAGCGCGCCGAGCCCGTCGGCCAGCCGCGGCGCGCTCCGACGATGCTGCAATCCGCGGAGTAGCGCGATGGCGGTGAGCCTCAAGGATCCGCAGGACGGCGAACTCTCCGACATCTCGGAGATCAATGTCACGCCGTTCATCGACGTGATGCTGGTGCTGCTGATCATCTTCATGATCGCCGCGCCGCTCTCCACTGTTGACGTGGCGGTCGACCTGCCGGTGTCGAATGCGAAGCCGCAACCGCGACCGGAAAAGCCGGTGTTCCTCACCATCAAGCGCGATCTCACGTTGGCGATCGGCAATGACGACGTGCCGCGCGAGATATTGCAGGCGCGACTGGATCAGCAGACCGGGAACGATCGTGAACAGCGTGTGTTCCTGCGCGCAGACGGTGGCGTCGCCTATGGCGAGCTGATGAATGTCATGAACCTGCTGCGCCAGGCCGGTTATCTCAAGATCGCGCTGGTGGGGCTTGAGGATACGGGGCAGGGCTCCGGCGCCTCCGGGCAAGCCGCGCCGGCATCGGGCGCCCTGCCGCCGACCGGGGGATCGCCGCAACAATGATCGACGAGCACGATCCCGACCACGCGGCGCCCGCGCTTTCGATGTTGCGCTGGGCCACTGCCGGCGCCGTCGTCGCTGCCGCGCATGCGGGCGTGGTGTGGTTTGCGCTCAACTGGGAGCCGGCCGCAGCCTCGTTCAGCGAGCCGCCATCGGCGGTGATGGTCGAACTCGCTCCGGTCGCCGTTGCTTCGGAAGCGCCGCCGCAGGAAGTCGCCCCGGGACCGCAGACGGTGGAGTCGGACGCCACCCCGACGCCTGACGAGCCGGAGAAGGAGGAAGAAGAGCCGGCCGCAGAGCCAGAGCCGGTCGTGGAGAAGATCAAGGAGCCGGTCGAGGAGAGCCCGCCTGTTCCGTCGCCGCAGCCGGAGGTCAAGGTTCCCAAGCCGCCGGAAGCAGAGACGGCCGAAGCGGTGCTGCCACCGCCCCCGCCGCCCAAGCCCGTCACGAAGCCCAAGCCGGAGACCAAGAAGGTCGATCGCAAGAAGGCGGCGCGACCGAAGAAGCAGAGGTCCCGGCAGACGACCGCGCCGCCGAAGTCGCGCGCGCAGCGCGCCGACCGCACGGCCGCGCCGTTTGCCAGCACATCGCAGAGCCACTCGCAGTCGCCCGCGACCTGGCGTGGCGCGATGATGGCCCACCTCAATCGCCACAAGCGCTTTCCGCCCAGTGCGGGCGGCAGCGGTACGGCGCATGTCGCCTTCACCATCGACCGGTCAGGCCGCGTTGTCTCCTGCCGGCTGATCCGGTCCTCCGGCAATTCAGCCTATGACTCGGAAGCGGTGTCTCTGCCGCGCCGCGCGAGCCCCGTGCCCGCTCCGCCGCCCGGTGTCGGCGGCGGTACGATCACGCTGACCGTTCCGGTCAGGTTTGCCCGCTGAGGCGCTCAACGCACAACGGCAATCGTTGAGAAGCTGTGCGGCGCTATCGCGCCCCGGCGGCAGCTTCCGCCGCACGGCTATCCGGCAACTGGCTCAGCAGATGCCACGTCGCGATCACGGACACCGCTGAAATGGCGCTCGCCAGGCCGAACAGAAAGCCGTAGCCGAGATGGTCGGCGAGCACGCCGGACATGCTCGAACCCACGAGATAGACCAGCAATTGCGCGCAGGCGAGAATGGTGAAGTCCGTGCCCGGCTGGTCCGAGGAGGACGCCGCCATGAACAGGCTGTAGAGAGCGACGATCTCCATGTAGCGGATCACGGTCTGGAACGCCGCGGCGCCAAACAGCGGCGTATAGCCTTCAATGAGCCCCAGGGCGTGCAGCGCAAACAGGAGAAAGCAAACGGTTCGCAAGCCCCCGAGCAGCGCCAGCACCCGCCCGGTGCCCAGACGCATGAGCAACACGGCCGCCAAAGCAGCCCCAAAAAGGCCCACCGTGATCGCCGATCCGCCGGAAAGATAGCCGATCCAGTCGAGCGGCACGCCGCGATCGACGAGATAGGGCCCTTCCATCGCTTTCACGAGCCCTTCGCTTGCGCGGTAGACGAGCGCAATGAGGAGAACTCTGCGTGCCTCCGGACGACGCAGGAATGCCGCAAGCGATGGGCGTGGCGCGGGCGCGGCCGTCTGCGGGTCGTTCTCGCGCATCGCAAATGCCGCGACAAGCGGGATGAACGACGCGACAACCACATAGGCGATCATCGGCTGCCAGCCGAAATAGCGGTAGATGACAAGGCTCACCGTGCCGCCGATGACGACGCCGATGGCCACTGCTCCGCCCTGGATCGCGTTGCCGATAGGGCGATCGCGAGCCGCCAGCGACTTGGTGGCGTAGCCGTCTGTTGCGATGTCCTGCGTCGAGATCAGGACGGCGAGGATCATGCCCACGGCCAGAAAATGCGGCACGTTGCGCACATCGATGAACGCCAGCGAGGCGATCGCGACGATGATGGCGATCTGGGTGATGAGAACCCAGCCGGAGCGATGCCTGCGCGCGAACGGGCGCAGCCGGTCAACCTGCGGGGCCCACAGGAACTTGAAGACCAGCGGGAGCATGAGCAGGCTGATCAGGCCTATCGCCGTGCGCGACACGCCAAGCTCCCGCATGATCGGCGGGATCGCCGCAACGATGAGATAGCTCGGTATCGACTGTGCGAGGTAGAGGCCGGCGAGAACGACGAAAAGACGCCATCGGTCCTGAGATGGATTGCTCACGACACGGCTTCCAGATGGCGCGCGAGAAACGCCTGTGCGACGCCTTCATCGGGCGTCGCGATCAACGGGAAGTCCCACAGACGCCGGAATACCTTGGCGGTTTCCTCGCTCGCCCCCGGCCGCACGATCGCCAGCGCGCGGCAGCGCTCGTTCATGAGAGCGCGGTTGCGCTTGAACCAGAGCGCCTGCTCGCGCTCGCCAGCGGGTGAAAGGGCGGGGCCGCCACCGAAAACGGTGAGCAGGACGAACGGTCCGGGCTGGCGGCAGATCTCCTCCAGCGCCGTCAGGTAAGCCGTTTCGTCCTGCGCATCGTAAGGCTGGCAGAAGCGCAGTCTGAGCAAGCCTGCGCGTAGCGTTTCGAGTGTGACCATCGAGACGTTTCTAGAATGTGGTGCGGAAGCCGGCCGCCACCGTCCGTCCCCAGGAATAGACCGGCAGGTTGCGAACCGACGTCGCGGTCGGGTTTTGATAGGCGGTGTCGAAGATGTTGTTGGCCGCGACGAAGAAGGTGCTGCCGCGCCACGGGATCGTGACCGATGCGTTCATGATCGCAGCCGGCTCGAGTTTGAAATGCGCGCCGCTTTTGTTGATCACACGGTCACGACCCGAGAAGCCCTCGCCTTCGACACGCAGCACGACCCCGTTATCGAAGCGGTAATCCGCATGCAGGAAGGCGCGGAACGGGGCGCCGATGCGATTGTTCGGCAGATAGCTGTCGATGTCTCCGTCCTTGTCGCTGTCGTAACGTCCTTCCTGGTAACGCAGGACCGTGCCCACGGAAAGGTTCGACGTGACCGTCAGATTGCCGGTGAACTCGACGCCGTAGATGATCTCCTTTTGCTGCGATATGCGGTTCGTGGCGGGGTCGAAGTTCGCACCGTCATTCGACGTGCTGATGAAGCCGGCAATACTTCCACGGAAGGGGCCCGAGCCACCGCGCAAGCCGAGTTCGTAATTGTTGACGATCTGCGCCTTGGGGCCGATGTCGGCATAGCTGACCGAAAGGTTCTTCGGGCAGTTGTACGGCACCGGCGGCAAGGGGCCGGGACCGAGAAAGCATCCATAGTGCAGGATCTCTGCGGTACTCATCGCGCCTGCGCGCCGCGTGAACGCGCCGACATCGGGCAATGCAAAGCCCTGGCTGAAGCCGCCATAGAGTTCGAGCCGCTCGGCCAGCTTGAAGGTTGCGCCGAGGTTGAAGGTCGGCGCATCGTAAGAGAACCTTCCGCCGGTCACCGGGAGTTCAGGCAGCACGGCATAGCCGATGCCGGGGAATCCCATGAAGACCGCCGGCCGGGTGAAGTCTTTAACTTCGAGGTCAAGCGCTTCGTAGCGCACGCCGCCGCGCACCGTCAGCCGGTCGCCGATGGGAACCTGCAACTGCGCGAAGCCCGCATAGGTGTTCTGCTTCATCGGGTTGAACACGTCCTGACCGTTGGTCAGAACCTGCGACGCAGTGTCGTGGGAAAAGTCGGTGCCCCAGGTGAGACGTGCGCCGGCCCAGATGCGGTCCAGCGGCGTGTCGATGGTCGCATTCACGCCGGTGCGCTTTGAGAGGAGCGTGGTCTGGTTGAAGCGGCCCGTGGGATCGGCAAGCGTGCCCGAATAATAGACCGCATTGTTGTAGTTGAGGTCGAAGGTCGAGTAGTTGAAGCGCTTCTGTACGTCGTTGTGAAAGGCCAGCACCGAAAGTTTCCCGAACAGGAATGCCGTGTCGGTGAAGCGCGCCGAGAACGACTTGGTGTCCTCGAGCACGCTCTGGCCGTCATAGGGGCGCGTAAAGTCCGGGCGCGCAAAGGGAAGCGAATAGTTCGTCATCCACTGCGGCGTCTGGTCGAGATAGATCCAGGTGCCTGACAGTTCGATCCGCTTGCTCGGGTCGATGTCATATCCAAACTTGACCAGCCCGTTGCCCTGCGCCATGCGGTCGCCTCCGCCCTGGCCGAGCATTCCGTCGGATGGCAGTTCGCGTCCGGCGCCATCGAAGGTCTTGTTGGCAAAGCGGCCGGAGGCCACGGCGAAGACGTCGAAGCCGCTTGGATGCTTCGCGCTGAACGAACCGGAAACCTCGGGCCGGATCGAAGCGGCCGGATCGGCCGTGAACACACGCGTCGCGGCGCTGATGCCGACGGTCGGCTTGCCATCGGTGGCCTTCCGCGTGATGAAGTTCACCGTGCCGCCGGTCGCGCCGCTGCCGTAGAGGCTGGATGCGCCGGCCACCACCTCAATGCGCTCCACCGAATTGAGATCGATCAGCGAGACGATCCGCGCCACATCGCGCAGCGGCGTGTTCAGCGGCACGCCGTCGATCATGACCAGAAGGTCGCGCCCCCGGAATGTTTCAGATGCGCCGGATACGGTCTGATTGGAAACCGAAAAGCCGGGTATCAGTTTCGACAGTGCGGCAGACGGGTTTCCCGACATCTGCAACTGGGTCTCGATCTCGTCGCGCGACACCACTTGCATGGATTGCGGTACGTCGCTGATCGGACGATCGGCACGCGTGCCCGTCACGGTGATCTCATCCAGCGCGGTTGCCTCCTGCGCCAGGCCGGCCGTGGTGCTGCCTGCGACGAGCAGTGCGGCCAATGCCGCGCCCGAGAGTGCGGTCGTTCGCCACAGCCTCATCCCGCACGCCGCCTTCTGGTCCCCGATATCCGTTTCCACTTTAGAATTGAAATAATGTGATGATGTATCCAGAAACTTCGGACAAAAATTGAGCACAGACGACCTCTGCGAGGGCATTTTAGCAGTCCTTCGAGCGGTAAGTATTGAGGTTTATTGTGGGATTACGATAGAAGTTCGAAGAGGCTTTGCTAGCTCGGGTGTGCCAATTCATGTCGGCCGAATGCCATCAGGAACATTGCGAAGTAGCTGTGGCTGAATCGTCACTGCCGATCGCGGTCGATTCTGAACTGGTCATCCGCCGCCACTACAAGAGCGCGGAGCCGATCACCGTCGGCTGGCATGCCCACGATCAGGGGCTTCTCTTCGCCGTCCTGCGCGGCCTTGCGACCATGCAGACCGAGACGGGAACGTGGACGATGTTGCCCCGTCAGATCGGCTGGCTGCCCCCTGGGACGCGGCATTGCGGGCACAGCTTCGGCGAGGCGGAGGCGCTTTTCTTCTATCTGCGTCCGAGTGCGTGCCGTGCGATGCCGCGGCGGCCTCGCGTGCTGCCGATGTCCGCTCTGTCGCATGCGCTGATGGAACGTCTCGATGCGCGCGCCAACCGGCTGCCTGCGACCAGGGTTGAGCGCCTCGTGGCGGTGCTGCTCGACGAGATCGGGGAAACAGCCGAAGTGCCGATGCACTTGCCCCTGCCGCGCGACACACGGCTTCTACGCATGGTCACCGCGCTGAGCGCCAAGCCGGACGACGACAAGGATCTGGACGCCTGGGCGACAATGCTCGGCATCAGCCGGCGCACGCTGATCCGAAGGTTCGCGCAAGAGACCGGCCTCGGCATCAGCCAATGGCGTCAGCAGTTGCGCTTGATGAAGGCCCTGGAGCTTCTTGCGGAGGGCCAGTCGGTGACCACGGCCTCACTCACTGTCGGCTACAGCAGCGTGAGCGCATTCATCGCCTGCTTCCGCCAGAGGTTCGGCGTCACGCCCGCGCGCTACTTCGATCGCATGCAGGCATGCTGCCATGGCGACGCCGCGACCCTCGCCTGACCTGATCGGCATTCCACGGACCTGATCCGGAGCGGACGCCGGTTTTCGGAGCGGCGCCTAACGCGAACAATTGTCGGGCGCTGGCTGGTGAGCAAAGCGTCCGGCCATCCATTCGACCGCGGCGCCGGCACTGTCTCTGGCCGCGAAGCCATGTCCGACGCCGGGCATGGAGAAGAACTGGACGCGGCTGCCCGCCGCGCATTGCCGCTGGCGATAGGCCTCGGTCACGGCCGGCACCACGAGATTGTCGTTCGTACCCTGGGCAAGAAAGAGCGGCGTGCTTTGCGGCAGCGGCCCCGGCGTGTTGACCGCGAGCAGATGACGCCACGGCTGGACCTGCGTTATGTTTTCCACGGTCAGGAAGCGTTTGCGTAACGGACGGGCCGCCACCCGATGCTCGATGAGGTCGAACAGCGATTCAACGCACTCGCTGGCGATGATGTTGACGTTGGCGACTGCCGCCGGGGCGAGCACTGCATCGAGGGACGCTCCGTACACACGCGACCAGGACCACAGTGTCATCGCCGTGAGGCTGCGCCCGCCGTCGGTGTTGAAATCGTCGGTCAGCAA
>Ga0182739_1001938_pt1 | contig 20237 bp, 19 predicted proteins | sample eDN5th30CBELigBY_FD_128873 | JGI IMG/M metagenome (GOLD analysis project Ga0182739, IMG submission 128873) | Enriched backyard soil microbial communities from Emeryville, California, USA - eDNA 5th pass 30_C BE-Lig BY (version 2) (version 2) | ecosystem: Environmental > Terrestrial > Soil >...
GATCAACTACGAGATCGTGACCCGGATCGGGCCGCGCGTGCCTCGCCGGGAGGTGTCGCAGTGAGCGGTCGTGCGCCGCGCGCGTTCACAACTCAGGAAGGTCGCGCGCCGCGGCCGACCGCGCCCGCGGAAACACGCGGAATCGTCGCCACCCGCCGGCGGTTGTTCCTGAGTTGTGAGCGGTGATGACGACATGACCGGATGGGACGACCACCTCGGCGAGCGGGAGATCGGCTCGCCCGCGGCCATGGAGGAGCTCGGCCGCGAGCTCGGCGGCCTGCTGCGCGCGGGCGACCTCGTCGTGCTGACGGGGCCGCTGGGTGCAGGCAAGACGACGCTGACCCGCGGGATCGCCGCGGGTCTGGGTGTGCGCGGACCGATCCAGAGCCCGACGTTCGTCATCGCGCGCACGCACCCGTCGCTGACCGACGGTCCGCCTCTCATCCACGTCGACGCCTACCGGCTGGGCTCTCCCGCCGAGCTCGACGACCTCGGCCTCGACCTCGACAACGCGGTCACGATCGTCGAGTGGGGATCCGGCATGGTCGACGGACTCGTCGACCGGTGGTGTGAGGTCGAGCTGGAGCGCGAATGGGGCGGCGCGGGAGTCGACACGGCGTGCGGCACGAGCGGCCCCGGTGCGCGGGAGATGGACGACGACGCCCCACGACTCGTGCGCCTGAGCCGCCACCCGGCCTGAGATTCCCGTCGCCGCGGCTACCCTGGAGGGATGATCCTCGGCATCGACACCTCCCTCGGGACGACGGTCGCGGTCGTCGAGGAGGACGGCGTCGTCCGCGCCGAGGCCTCCAGTCCCGACCCCCTGGCGCACGCCGAGGTGATCGGCCTGCTCATCGAGGCGGTACTGGCCGAGGCTGCACTCGGCCCTGTCGGGGCGACGACCTCGCCCGAGCCGGTCACGGTGAGCCGGGTGGCCGTCGGGATGGGTCCCGGCCCCTTCACGGGACTGCGGGTCGGCATCGCCGCCGCACGGGCCTTCGCCCTGGGTCGCGGCCTGCCGGTCGTGCCGGTCCCCAGCCACGATGCCGCCGCCCTCGCGGTGCTGCTGGCCGATCCGTTCGCCGATGTGCCGGAGTTCGCCGTCGTGACCGACGCGCGGCGGCGGGAGTACGCCTACACGGTCTACAGCGGCCTGGACGACGACGGGCTGCCGAAGAGGGCGGCGGGGCCGGATCTCGTGGCGCGCGACGGCCTCGACGCCCGCCTGACGGAGCTCGGAGCGCGGCGGCGGGATATCACGGAGATCTCCGCGTCGATGGTGGCGCTCGCCGCCGCCCGGGCCGTCGCGGCGGGCCGGACGCTGGCCCACGGCGAGCCACTCTACCTGCGCGCCCCCGATGTGACCCTGCCCGCCCCGCGGAAGAAGGTGGGGGCATGACGCTGCGGCCGGCGACGGCATCCGACCTCGGCGCGATCATGGACCTGGAGCGCGCCTCCTTCCCGGCGGATGCGTGGAGCGAGGCGATGATGGCCGGTGAGCTGGCCTCGCCGCACGGCGGGTACCTCGTCGACGTCGAGGGAGGACGCCTCGTGGGCTACGGCGGCGTGCGGGTCGTGCGGGGCGGGTCGGACGCCGACATCCAGACGATCGCGATCGCGGCGACGGCGCGGGGTCGCGGTCGCGGCCGCGCACTGCTGACGGCGCTCCTGGACGCAGCGCGGGAGCGCGGCGCGCGCGATGTCTTCCTCGATGTGCGCGCCGACAACCCCGTGGCCACGGCCCTGTACGCGTCGGAGGGCTTCGTCGAGATCGGCCGCCGTCCGCGCTACTACCAGCCGGACGACGTCGACGCCGTGGTCATGAAGCTCGACCTCGCCGGCTGGGAGGCCGCGCGGGAGAGCACGCCGCCGGATGCCGCGACCACCCGTGCGGGGTGGTGCTGATGAACCGCGACCAGCCGCTCGTGCTCGGCATCGAGACGAGCTGCGACGAGACCGGCATCGGGATCGTCCGCGGCCGGACTCTGCTGTCGAACACGATCGCGAGCTCGATGGCCGAGCACGCCCGCTACGGCGGCGTCGTCCCCGAGGTGGCCGCCCGGGCGCACCTGGAGGCGTTGCAGCCGGCGATCGAGGCGGCGGTCGCCGAGGCGGGGATCTCGCTCGCCGATGTCGACGCGGTGGCGGTCACGAGCGGACCGGGACTCGCCGGAGCGCTCATGGTCGGCATCGGGGCGGCCAAGGCGCTGGCCGTGTCGCTCGAGACGCCGCTGTACGCCGTGAACCATCTCGTCGGGCACATCGCCGCCGACATCCTGGATCTCGACGGCCCCGCACCGGGCGCCGCCTCCGCTCGGCCGGAGGAGGCGCCGATCGAGTATCCGACCGTCGCGCTGCTCGTCTCCGGCGGGCACACCTCGCTCCTCCTCGTGCGCGATCTCGTCTCCGACGTCGAGCTGCTGGGGGAGACGATGGACGACGCCGCGGGGGAGGCGTTCGACAAGATTGCCCGCATCCTGGGGCTCCCCTACCCCGGCGGGCCCGAGATCGACCGGGCGGCCGCGGCAGGCGACCCGGACGCCATCCGCTTCCCGCGGGGGCTGTCGCGCGCGTCTGACATGGCCGACCATCGATACGACTTCTCGTTCTCCGGACTGAAGACCGCCGTCGCGCGGTGGGTCGAACGGGCAGAGGCGGCGGGGGAGCCGATGTCCGTGCCCGATGTCGCGGCGTCCTTCCGCGAGGCCGTCGTCGACGTGCTCGTGACCAAGGCGCTCGACGCGTGCGAACGGCACGGCGTGCCGCGACTGCTGCTGGGCGGCGGCGTGATCGCCAACCGACGGCTGCGCGAGGTGGCGCTCGAACGCGCCGCGGCGGCGGGTGTCGCCGTGCGCATCCCGCCGCTGTCGCTGTGCACCGACAACGGAGCGATGATCGCCGCGCTGGCCGCCGAGCTGATCCGCAGCGGCCGGCCGCCCTCCCAGCTCGCATTCGGGGCGGACTCGACCCTGCCGGTCACCGAGATCCAGGTGGCGGTGAGCGCATGAGCGCCGACGGTGCCCACGAGCAGTCCGCGGTGCCGCCGCTGCCGCCCGACGTGCCGCAGATCCCCGTTCCGGTGCCGGTCGAGCCGGCATCGGCGGATGTCGCGCCGGTCGACACCTCCGTGCTGCCGGGAGAGCACCGCGGCGGCTTCCAGCGGGAGATGACCGCGCCGGTCGCCGTCACCGAGCCTGTGCGCCAGCCGGGGCAGGACGTGCGCTGGGCGCCGCCGCCTCCCGCGCCGCTGCCGCACAGCGCGGCCTGGGCGCTGACGTTCGCCGTCCTGGGGCTCGTCGTCTCGCTGCTGGTCGGGTGGGGGTTTCCCATCGGGCTCGTCGGCGCAGGGCTCGCGATCGTCGCGCTGCGTCGACCGTGGGAGAGCCGCGGCGTGGCCGTCTGGGCGCTGTGCCTGAGCGTACTGTCACTCGCGTACAGCGCCGGGTGGCTCTGGTGGGCCTCGACGCAGGGGCCGCTGTTCTCCTGAGCGGCGGCCGACGCTAGACGCGGTCGGCGAGGAGGGCGACCCGCTTCGCGCCGATCCGGGTGAGCACGAGCGTCGCCGCGTCGTCGCCCCGCAGCTTCAGCTTCGTGCGCAGCGTCGCCGGATCGACGTCGACACCGCGCTTCTTGATCTCCAGCGTCCCGATCCCCCGGCTCCGCAAGGCTCTCGCGAGCTGCGCGACGTCGGAGGGCAGCTGCTCCCGAATGCGGAACGTCTGGACGAAGGGGCTCGTCAGCGCAGCGTCCGACGTCAGGTAGGCGATGCCGTCGGCGACCATCCCGGCATCCAGCTGCCGCGCAACATCGCCGATGAGGCGCGCGCGGATGACGGCGCCGGCCGGCTCGTGCAGGTAGCTGCCGAGCGCGCGGACCGGCTCGTCGGCCGCATCGGCGGATGCCGTCAGCTCGTGCGCGCTGTCGCCGCGCACGACCAGGGCCGCCCGTGCGACGCCGGGCCTGGCGAGGGCGCCGGACCAGACGACGAGCTCGACGGTCGCGCCGTCGACGCTGATCCACTGAGCCTCGACCCCGTCGGGGATCCGCGTCCGGTCGAATCCGGGACCGAGCTTGATGCCGGCCGGCATCCGCTCAGCGAGGCCGAACGTCCACTCCAGGGACGGGGACCAGTCCTCGGCGCGCGTGCGGGCGGTCTCGGTGTGCCCGGGGGTGCGGCGGGCGGGGTCGAGCCAGACGGCCTCGACCTGCGAGAGATCGGCGTCCTCTGCCCGCCCGTGCCGCACCGCGGCCGTGTCGCCGAAGGGGGCCAGATTGTAGGCGGCGATCGCGGCCGTGATCTCGTCGGCCTCGACGGCGGTCACCCGCAGCCCGATCCCGGCGAACCCGAGCGCATCGCCGCCGATGCCGCAGCCGAGGTCGGCGACCGACTCGACGCCGGCGTCGCGGAAGCGGCCGGCGTGCCGCGCGGCCAGCGAGAGCCGGGAGGCCTGTTCGAGACCCGCGCGCGTGAACAGCATCCGCTCCGCGAACGGCCCGAACTTCGCCGCGGCGCGCGCACGGAGCCTCGCCTGCCCGACGACGGCGCCGACCAGCTCAGGCGGGTGTCCCGCGGCGCGAAGTCGCGAGACCGTCGAGGCGACGTCGGCGGTCGAGTCGACGCGGTCGATGCCGTCGAGCAGCCGCAGACCCTCGGGCGTCAGAAGCGCGGTCAGTTCGGCGAAGTCCACCCGGTCAGCCTACGTGCGGGGCGCGGGGAGAGGTGATCGCACGCAGATTGGCACTCGCGTTGCACGAGTGCCAGCCGCCCCCTAGACTGGCGTTAGCACTCGAAGTGTGCGGGTGCTAATGAGTCTTGAGGCAAGACCCCCTGAAGCAAGAAAGAGGTAGACCGTGTCGGTTTCCATCAAGCCGCTCGAGGACCGCATCGTCATCAAGCAGGTCGAGGCCGAGCAGACCACTGCCAGTGGTCTGGTCATCCCCGACACCGCGATGGAGAAGCCCCAGGAGGGCGAGGTCGTCGCGGTGGGTCCGGGTCGTATCGACGACAACGGCAACCGCGTGCCGCTCGACGTCGCCGTCGGCGACCGCGTGCTCTACAGCAAGTACGGCGGCACCGAGGTGAAGTTCGGCGGCGACGAGTTCCTCGTCCTGTCGGCTCGTGACGTGCTGGCGGTCGTCGTCCGCTGATCTGCCGGACGATCCCGTATCGACGAAGGGGCCCGGATGCTTCGGCATCCGGGCCCCTTCGTCGTCTCCCGGCACAGGGACACCGGGCGGTGCGCTCGAGCGCCGGTGACGAATACAGGCTCGATCCGTCCGCAGGGCGCCGCGGGACCGTGCGGCCGCCGGTTCAGCCTGTATCCGGCGCACCTGGCAGGATCACCGCGCAGAACGGCAGGAGATCATCGCCTCGCGGCGGCCGCACCGTCATGACCGTCCTAGGCTTGGACCCATGACACCAGTGGACCCGGCTCGCGAGCGCACTCTGGGCTGGCTCTACGCCCTCTCGGCCTATGTCCTCTGGGGGTTCATGCCCCTGTACTTCCTGACGCTGCCGCCGACCGGCCCGTGGGAGGTCGTCTCGTGGCGCGTCATCCTCTCGCTCGTGTTCTGTGCGATCCTCCTGACCGTCACGCGCACGTGGCGGAAGCTCGTCGCGATCCTGCGCAACCGTCGACTCGTGCTCTGGACGATCGTCGCGGGCCTCCTTATCTACGTGAACTGGCAGGTGTTCCTCATCGGCACACTCACCGGTCACGTCATCGAGGGGAGCCTCGGCTACTTCATCAACCCGATCGTGACGGTGCTCCTGGGCGTGCTCGTCCTCCACGAGCGGCTGCGCGTCGCGCAGTGGGTGGCGATCGGCATCTCCGGGCTGGCCGTGATCGTCATCGTCGTCGGCTACGGGTCCTTCCCGTGGATCGCCCTCACCCTCGCCGCGTCGTTCGGAACCTACGGTCTCGTCAAGAAGCAGATCGGCCCGAGCGTGGATGCCGTCAGCGGTCTCACGCTCGAATCGCTCTGGCTGATGCCGATCGCGGTGGTGCAGCTGATCGTCGTGGCCGCGACCACGGGACTGACGATGGGGCAGGTCAGCACCGGTCACACCGTGCTTCTGCTGCTCGCCGGTGCCGTCACCGCGATCCCGCTGCTGTTCTTCGCCGCGGGCGCGCGCCGCGCGCCGCTGACGGTCATCGGGCTGCTGCAGTTCGTGGCACCCATCCTGCAGTTCCTGACCGGCTGGCGGATCATGCAGGAGCCGATGCCGACCGAGCGCTGGATCGGGTTCGGGCTGGTGTGGCTCGCGCTGATCGTGCTGATGGTCGATTCCGTCCGTCACGCGCGCCGCCCCGTGATCGGGCCCACGACCTGACGCACATAACGATTGGGTCGCGTTACAAGCCGTTAACGGATCGCAACATTGCCGACGCGCCTTGACGATTAGGTTTGTCCCAACTGGGACGGCACCCGAGGTCGACCCGTGTTCATACAGAGCAAGGAGCAACATGACCGTCTTCACACGTTCGCGTGCGGGCAAGGTCCTCGGCGCCATCGCCGTCGCCGGTGCCAGCGCCGTGGTCCTCGCAGGCTGTGCCGGCAACCCCGCACCGTCCGATTCGCCCTCCAGCAACGCACCGGTCGAGACGCGTGATCTCACGCTCAAGATCGGCACGATCCTGCCGCAGTCGGGGACGCTGTCCTTCCTCGGCCCGCCGGAGGAGGCCGGTGTGGGTCTCGCCGCCGCCGACATCAACGAGGTGTCCGAGACGACAGGGCTGACGATGGCCGACATCATCTGGGGCGACTCGGGCGATGCGACCAACAACGCCTGGCAGACCACGGCCCCGCGCCTCATCTCCGAGAAGGTCTCGGCCGCGATCGGCGCCGCGTCGTCGGGTGTCTCGAAGCTGTTCCTCGACGACATGATCGCCGCCGGCATCATCACGTTCTCGCCCGCCAACACGTCCGCCGACTTCACGACGTGGGACGACAACGGCCTGTACTGGCGCACCGCCCCGTCCGACGTCCTCCAGGGCGAGGTCCTGGGCAACCTGATCGCCGAGGATCAGCACGAGAACGTCGCGTCGATCTACCTGAACGACTCCTACGGCACGGGCCTCAACAAGTTCTTCACGGAGGCCTTCGAGGGCGCCGGCGGCAAGGTCGTCGAGTCCCAGTCGTTCAACGCGGGCGACACCTCGTTCGACGCGCAGATCTCCGCGGTCATGGCGCAGAACCCCGACGCCATCGCGCTCATCACGTTCGACGAGGTCTACACGATCGCGCCGGCTCTGATCGCGGCGGGCTACCCTGCCGAGGACCTGTACTTCGTCGACGGCAACCTGAAGCAGTTCGGCGCCGACGACAAGTGGCCCTCGGGAGTCAGCCTCGAAGGGGCCAAGGGCACGACGCCCGCCGGTCCCTCGACGCCGGACGAGTTCCAGGCCCGCCTGAAGGAGTTCTGGAAGACCGCGCCCACGAGCGACGGCAGCGACCTGACCGACTTCACCTACGCCAACGAGTCGTACGACGCCGTCGTGCTGATCGCGCTGGCTGCGCTGAAGGCGAACTCGACGGACGCCGCAGACATCGCCGCGAACCTGCAGGCGGTCTCGGGCGGTGGCGACAGTGCGGGCGAGAAGTGCACGACGTTCGCCGACTGCGCCGACATCATCCTCGCCGGCGGCGAGGCGGACTACGACGGCTTCTCGGGCCCGATCACCTTCGACGAGAACGGTGACCCGACCGAGGCGACGATCGGCATCTTCCAGTTCGGCGCGGACAACAACTTCACCCGCATCGACCTCTGAGTCGCCGTACACCAGAAGGGCCCCGGAGCGATCCGGGGCCCTTCTGCGTGGTGGGGCGTTTCGTCTGGTCGCCGCGCTCCTCGCTCAACGACCGGGTGGTGCGGAGCAAGAGCGCCGTCAGTCGGCGCCGAGGGTGCCGAGGTACAGGCCGATCACCTTCGGGTCGTTCAGCAGCTCGCGGCCCGTGCCCTCGTACGCGTCGCGGCCCTGGTCCAGCACGTAGCCGCGGTCGCAGATCTGGAGGCAGCGACGCGCGTTCTGCTCCACCATGATCGTCGTCACGCCCGCCTTGTTGATGTCCGAGACGCGCAGGAACGCGTCGTCCTGGCGGACGGGCGACAGACCGGCGCTCGGCTCGTCGAGCAGCAGCACGGCAGGGTCCATCATGAGGGCGCGGCTCATCGCCACCATCTGGCGCTCGCCACCCGAGAGCGACCCGGCACGCTGCTTGAGCCGCTTGCCGAGCTCGGCGAAGATGCCGGTCACGAACTCGAGGCGTTCTGCGTATGCCTTCGGGTTCTGGAACAGGCCCATCTGCAGGTTCTCCTCGATGGTGAGCGAGGGGAACACGTTGTTGGTCTGCGGCACGAAGCCCACGCCGCGCTGGACGAGCTTGTCGGACTTCAGCCCCACGACGCTCTCGCCGTTGACGGTGATGTCGCCCTCTCGCACCTTGACCATGCCGAAGATCGACTTCAGCAGTGTCGACTTCCCGGCGCCGTTCGGGCCGATGATGCCGACCAGCTCGCCCTTGCGGGCGATGAGGTTCGCGCCGTTGATGATGTTGATGCCCGGGAGATATCCGGCGTAGAGGTCGGTGACGTTGACCACGACTTCATCCGTCGCCACCGCCACCGCGCCGGTCCCTGAGCCTGTCGCGGTCCCTGAGACCGTCGCGGTCCCTGAGCTTGCCGCGGTCCCTGAGCTTGTCGAAGGGTCGCTCATCTGTTCTCCTCCTCGGCATCGGCGATGGCCGCCTGCTCTTCTTCCTTGATCTCCTCCAGGAGGTCCTGGGCCGCGTCGTCGAGCTCACCCGCGACGCGCCCCGTGACCACTCCGAGGTCCACGTCCTGGTGACTGCCGAGGTAGGCGTCGATGACGGCCTGATCCTCCATGACGGTCTCCGGCGGCCCCTCGGCGACGACGCGGCCCTCGGCCATCACGACGACCCAGTCGGCGATGTGGCGGACCATGTGCATGTCGTGCTCCACGAACAGCACCGTCATCCCGAGGTCCTTGAGGTCGAGGATGTGGTCCAGCAGCGACTCGGTGAGCGCCGGGTTGACGCCGGCCATGGGCTCATCGAGCAGCACGAGGGTCGGATCGCTCATGAGGGCGCGGGCCATCTCGAGGAGCTTGCGCTGACCACCCGACAGGGATGCCGCGTAGTCGTCCTGCTTGGCGTCGAGCTTGAAGCGCGCCAGGAGATCCTTCGCCTTCTCCTCGATCTCATTGTCCTGCTTGCGCCAGATCGACGGGAAGATGCTGCGCAGCAGCCCCTCACCCCGCTGCCCCGTCGCGCCGAGCTTCATGTTCTCCAGGACGGTCAGCAGCGACAGCGCCTTCGTCAGCTGGAACGTGCGCACCTGACCCATGCGGGCGACCTTGAAGGATGGGATGCCTGACAGCTTCGTGCCGTCGAACGACCATTCGCCGGAGTTCGGCTTGTCGAACCCGCAGATCAGATTGACCAGGGTCGTCTTGCCCGCGCCGTTGGGTCCGATGAGCGCGGTGATCGCGCCGCGTGGGATCTCGAGGTGGTCGACGTCGACGGCGGTGAGGCCTCCGAACCGGCGTGCGACGCCGTCGATCACGACGATCGGGTCGTTCTTGGCGACGCCGGGTGCCGGCTCGCCCTTCGCGAGTCCGCCGGTCTTCGGGCGACGGATGCTGCCGGTGGTGACCGGGACGGACCCGGCGCTCTCAGGAGTGCTGTTACTTGACAAAGGTCAGCTCCCTCTTGTTTCCGAAGATGCCCTGCGGGCGGAAGATCACGATCAGCATGAGGGCGACGCCGACCAGGACGTACTTCAGGTTCGCCGCCTGGATGGCGGAGATGGGAAGCACGTTCTGCGAGGCCAGCGCCGGGAGGATCGCGTCGAGGAACGCGATGAGCACCCAGAAGATGACCGCTCCGATGACCGGCCCGAACACCGTGGCCGCACCGCCCAGCAGCAGGATCGTCCAGATGAAGAACGTGAGCGAGGTCTGGTACACGGACGGGACGACCGCGCTCGGCAGGGAGAGCACGACGCCGCCCAGGGCGCCGAACACGCCGCCGATGATGAGCGCCTGCATCTTGTACGCGAACACGTTCTTGCCGAGCGAGCGGACGGCGTCCTCGTCCTCGCGGATGCCCTTGAGCACGCGCCCCCACGGGCTGCGCATGAGCGCCCAGACGAGGTAGACGGCGATCGCCAGCAGGAACAGGCCGAACACGCGCACCCAGAGCTGGTCGGCCGTGTAGGTCCACGGGCCGAAGCCGTAGGTTCCCGGCGGGAACGGGTTGACGTCCAGGAACCCGCGGCCGCCGGCACGCTGGTAGCCGCCGAGCCCGTCCGCCGAGTTCGTCCACTCGTCGAACACCTGCGTCGTGAACAGGAGGCGCACGATCTCGGCCGCGGCGATGGTGACGATGGCGAGATAGTCGGCGCGCAGCCGCAGCGTCGGGATGCCGAGGATGACGGCGAAGATCGCCGCACCCACCATGCCGACGATGATGCCGAGCCACCAGGGGAAGCCGAAGCTCAGGATCGAGATGGCGTAGCCGTACGCCCCGATGGCCATGAACCCGGCGACGCCGAAGTTCAGCAGGCCCGCATAGCCGAAGTGCACGGCGAGGCCGACGGCCGCCAGCGCGTACGCGATCGTCGCGGGGCTGAGCAGGTAGCTCAGGCTGAGGTTGATGATCTGCCCGAAGTCCACGGTTATCCCAGCCTTTCCTTGCGCCCCAGGATGCCCTGCGGTCTCACGAGCAGAATGATGATCAGGATCGCCAGCGCGCCGACGTACTTCAGGTCCGGCGGCAGCCACAGCGTGGATATCTCGACGAGGAGCCCCACGATGATGGCGCCGATCAGAGCGCCGAACGCGGTGCCGAGGCCGCCGAGGGTGACGGCGGCGAAGATGAGCAGCAGCACGTGCATGCCCATGTCCCACTTGACCCCTGGGCGGAAGTACGCCCACAGCACGCCGGCGACGCTCGCGAGCGCCGTGGCGAGCATCCACACGATCCGGATGACCCTGTCGACGTTGATCCCGGATGCCGCGGCGAGTCCCGGGTTGTCGGAGATCGCGCGCGTCGCCTTGCCGATGCGGGTGCGCAGCAGCCAGAAGGCGACCGCGATGAGCACCACTATGCTCAGTCCCATCGACCACATGTCGATGACCGACAGCTTGATGGGCCCGAAGATCGGGATCTTCGCGGCGCCGGCTCCTGGCAGCTGGTAGGTCGCGCCGCCGATCAGGAGGTTGAAGACGTAGCGGGAGGCCAGGGAGAGGCCGATGCTGACGATCATCAGCTGCACGAGACCGAGCCCCCGCAGTCGCAGCGGCTGCCACAGCCCGGCATCCATCAGCCAGCCCAGCGCCACGCCCGCGATCACCACGATCGGGATCACGAGCCACATGGGCAGGGCGCTGGCCCCGGTGCCCAGCGCGAGGGCGACGACGGCGCCGAAGGTGAGCATCTCGCCGTGGGCGAAGTTCGTCAGGCCCGTCGTGCCGAAGATGAGCGAGACGCCGACGGCGGCGAGCGCCAGCAGCAGCCCGAAGTTGAGGCCGTTGACGACGCGCTCGAACAACTGGTCGGCGAACGAGGTCGTGATGCGCTCGCCTTCGCCGAGGAAGAGGTTGAGGATCTTCGATCCCGTCAGTCCGAAGGCGACTTCGAAGGACGCGGTCGTCCCGTCGATCGGCTGCGTCCCCTCGGGCAGCTGCGCGGCGTCGACGATGACGCCTTCGGGAAGCGTCGACTCGTCGACCGTGAGCGTGTACGTCTCCTTCTCGGGGACGTAGAGACGCCAGCGCCCCTCCGCGTCGGTCATGGTCGACGCCTCGAACCCGTTGCCGTCGATCGACATCACGACGTTCGGGACGGGCTCGTCGTCGAACTTGATGACGCCCGCGAAGTAGAAGCTCGTCTTCTCCTGGTCACCGCCGGGGGTATCGGGAGGGACGGCGGCGGCGTGCGCCGCTCCGGGAGTGCTGAGCATCAGCATCGCGGCCGCGAGGAGGCCGCCTAGGAACAGCACGAGCCACCCCAGCGGGCGCGTCGTTTTCACGGTCGTGGGATTCACAAATCCTCCAGTCCGGGCGCGCCTTCGGGTTACCACTCGGGCGGCGCGGTCGCATCAGCGTTGATCAACGACGGTACGAGCGTAATGTGTCGGTCTTGTTTCGCCTACCGCACGAACGATTCCGGCCCCCCGGAAAGGGTGGTTGCGGGAGACACGCGCGGAATGAAACGGGCTGCGCTCGGCTTAGGATTTACTACACGCGCGCGCGAGGAGACCCCATGGACTACAACGACCCGTTCGGATTCGTCGGACTGACCTACGACGATGTCCTGCTGCTGCCGGGACACACGGATGTCATCCCGTCCGAGGCCGACACGTCGTCACGGGTCACGCGCCGGATCACGGTGGCGACTCCGCTGCTGTCGGCGGCCATGGACACCGTCACCGAGGCCCGCATGGCCATCGCCGTCGCCCGGGAGGGCGGTCTCGGCATCCTGCACCGCAACGCCTCGATCGAGGAGCAGGCCTCGATGGTCGACCGCGTCAAGCGCAGCGAGTCGGGCATGATCACCGATCCGATCACCACGACCCCCGATGCGACGATCGAGGAGGTCGACTCGCTCTGTGCGCAGTACCGCATCTCGGGCCTTCCGGTCGTCGACGAGGACGGGCGACTCGTCGGCATCATCACCAACCGCGACATGCGGTTCGTGTCGGGCTTCGAGCGGCAGGCCACCAAGGTGCGCGACGTCATGACGAGCGAGGGCCTGGTCACGGGTCGCGTCGGCATCGGCGCCAACGAGGTCATCGCGCTGTTCGCGCAGCACCGGGTCGAGAAGCTGCCGCTCATCGACGACGAGGGCCGGCTCGCCGGGCTCATCACGATCAAGGACTTCGACAAGAGCGAGAAGTATCCGCTCGCGACGAAGGACGAGCAGGGGCGGCTGCGCGTCGGCGCCGCGATCGGATTCTTCGGCGACGCGTGGCAGCGTGCTGAGGCGCTGCGCGACGCGGGCGTCGACGTGCTCGTGGTCGACACCGCCAACGGTCAGTCGGCGGGCGTGATCGACATGATCAGGCGGATCAAGGCCGACAGCTCCTTCGACCACATCGACGTCATCGGCGGCAACGTCGCGACGCGCGAGGGCGCGCAGGCGCTCGTCGATGCGGGCGCGGATGCCGTCAAGGTCGGCGTCGGACCGGGCTCGATCTGCACGACCCGCATCGTCGCCGGCGTGGGCGTCCCCCAGGTCACCGCGATCTGGGAGGCCTTCCAGGCCGCGCGCGAGGCCGGAATCCCCGTCATCGCCGACGGCGGCCTGCAGTACTCGGGCGACATCGCCAAGGCGCTCGTCGCCGGCGCCGACACCGTCATGCTCGGCTCGCTGCTGGCGGGCACCGACGAGTCGCCGGGCGAGATCGTCTTCCAGGGCGGCAAGCAGTTCAAGCTCTACCGCGGCATGGGATCGCTCGGGGCGCTGCAGACGCGCGGCAAGAAGACCTCGTACTCGAAGGACCGCTACTTCCAGGCAGACGTCCCGAACGACGACAAGCTCATCCCCGAGGGCATCGAGGGTCAGGTCGCCTACCGGGGCCCCGTGTCGGCGGTGGCCTATCAGCTCGTCGGCGGCCTCCGGCAGTCGATGTTCTACGTCGGCGCCCGCACGATCGAGGAGCTCAAGGCGCGCGGCAAGTTCGTCCGCATCACGGCGGCGGGGCTCAAGGAGTCGCACCCGCACGACGTGCAGATCGTCGTAGAGGCGCCCAACTACAAGCGCTGACCCGCTCCGGGGTAGGCTGATCGGCTCGGCATCCGCCGTGGAGGGCCGGGCAGAACAGGACATCCCGTGGGCCACATCGACATCAACGGCGTCTCCTTCGTCCTCCCCGACGGGCGGCCGCTGCTCGACGACGTCTCGTTCCGGGTGACTGAGGGCCGCGCCACGGCCCTCATCGGCGCGAACGGGGCGGGCAAGACGACGCTTCTGCGCATCGTGCGCGGTGAGTTGCCGCCGCACCGGGGCTCGGTGTCGGTGGGCGGCGGACTGGGCGTCATGGACCAGTTCATCGGGCACGGCGAGGCGGGGCAGACGGTGCACGACCTGCTCGTGTCGGTCGCCCCCGACCGCATCCGCGCGAGCGCGCGGGAGCTGGAGGATGCCGAGGCCGCGATCATCGAGACGGACGACCTCGACACCCAGCTGCGCTACGCGACCGCGCTGGCCGAGTACGCGGAGGCCGGCGGCTACGACCACGAGGTCGTGTGGGACGCCTGCACGATCGCCGCCCTCGGCATCCCCTTCGCGCGCGCCCGCTTCCGCGAGCTCGCGACCCTCTCGGGCGGCGAGCAGAAGCGCCTCGCGCTGGAGGCGCTGCTGCGCGGACCCGACGAGGTCCTGCTGCTGGACGAACCGGACAACTACCTCGACGTACCGGGCAAGCGCTGGCTCGAAGCGCGTCTCAAGGAGACCCCGAAGACGGTGTTCCTCGTCTCGCACGACCGAGAGCTGCTCGCGCGCGCCGCCGATCGCATCGTCACCCTCGAGGTCGGCGCCGTCGGGAGCACGGCGTGGGTGCACGGAGGCGGGTTCGGTGGCTACCACGCCGCCCGCGAGGACCGCATGGCGCGGCTCGACGAGCTGCGCCGGCGGTGGGACGAGGAGCACGCGAAGATCATGCGGTTCGTCGCCGAGATGAAGGCGAAGGCCGCCGCGAGCGACGAGTTCGCGTCGCGCTACCGGGCCGCCCAGACGCGGCTGCGCCGCTTCGAGGAGGCGGGTCCGCCCGAGCAGCGTCCTGCCGAGCAGGAGCTCTCGGTGCGACTGCGGGGCGCCCGCACCGGAAAGCGCTCCGTCGTCGCCGAAGGGCTCGAGCTGACGGGCCTCATGAGGCCCTTCGACCTGGAGGTGTGGTTCGGCGACAGGGTGGCCGTGCTCGGGTCCAACGGTTCGGGCAAGTCCCACTTCCTGCGTCTGCTGGCGCGCGGGGGGACCGACCCCGACCGCACTCTCGGGCACGTGACCTCGGTGGGCTCGGGGCTCGACCCGGTCGAGCACTCCGGCCGGGTCGTGCTCGGCGCGCGCGTGACACCCGGCTGGTTCGCGCAGACCCACCGGCATCCGGAGTTCGCGGGGCGCACGCTCCTGGACATCCTCCACCGCGGCGACGACGCACGAGCGGGACTGCCGCGCGACGCCGCGAGCTCGGCGCTGGACCGCTACGGCCTGGTCCGTCAGGCGGAGCAGGCGTTCGACAGCCTGTCGGGGGGACAGCAGGCGCGCCTGCAGATCCTCTTGCTGGAGCTGTCGGGCGCGACGCTGCTGCTGCTCGACGAGCCGACCGACAACCTCGACCTCGTCTCGGCCGAGGCGCTGGAGGACGCGTTGCGGCGCTTCGAGGGCACGGTGCTCGCCGTCACGCACGACCGCTGGTTCGCGCGGTCGTTCGATCGCTTCCTGGTCTTCGGTGCCGACGGCCGCGTGTACGAGTCCGGCGAGCCCGTGTGGGACGAGACCCGCGTCGAGCGCGCGCGCTGACGGCGTCGCCCGTCAGCGCAGGCGGAAGGCCTCCGCGACGGATGCCGCGGGGTCGAGATCGGGGTCGAGGACGAGATCGGCGAGAGTCGCCCCGACGCCCGGCGCGAACTTGAAGCCCTGACCCGAGAAGCCCGCCCCGACCACGACGCGGCCGCGCCGGTCGAGCACGAAGGCCTCGTCGGGCGTCGACGTGTACGTGCAGCTGATCGGCGTCGCCGTGCCGGGATCGAGCCCGGGGAACCACTCCCGCACATACGCCGCGAGCTCGCGCTGACGGACCGGCTCGAACCGGCGGGCGTCGGGATCGACCTCCTCCCCGACGCCGTGGAAGCCGACCTTGACGCCCTCGCCGGGCGTCGGCATCCCGTAGACGTTCGCCGGCCACGACCCCGGCGCGACGAAGTGGTTGAACGACGGCCACGGCGCGCCGGGGTCGCGGGGCGCGAAGTGCGCGGGGCTCTCCTCCGTCACCCGCAGCGCCGGCAGCCCGATCCCGAGGGGCTCGACGAGCGGGCGCGTCCACGCCCCGACCGTCACGACCGCGGCGTCGGCGACGAGGATGCCGGCGGGCGTCCGCACCGACACCGCCTCACCCTCGTCGACGACCTCCGCGACGGGAGTCTCCCAGCGCACCTCCCCGCCCGCCGCGACGATCCGTCGCTCCAGCTCACGCAGGGCGGCCGCGGCGCGCACGACTCCCGCATCCGGAGAGTGCAGCACGGTGTCCTCGAAGCGCATGCCCGGCCACCGGCGCGAGGCCTCCGCGCCCTCCAGCAGCTCGGCGGGGATGCCGCGCTCGCGCAGCCGTCGCTCGATCGCGGCGAGTCCGTCGCCCGCCGCGCTCCCGAGGGCCGCGCCTGCGCCATGCGAGACGAGTCCGTGGAGCCGCAGCAGCGGCTCGCCGTCGACGGTCCCCAGGGCGTCCCAGCCCTCACGCGCCCGCGCGAGCAGATCGAGGTAGTGGTCGTCGGCGTATGCGTTGTTGAAGTTGCGGGTCTCGCCGTGCGAGGCGCCGCGGGTGTGGCCGCGCGCGAACCGCTCCAGCACGATCGGCCGCTCGCCGCGGCGCGCGAGCTGCCACGCGGCCGACAGCCCCATGATCCCGCCGCCGATGACGATGATGCGCATGCCGGTTCCTCTCCGGCATCCATCCTCTCGCGCCGGCGGAGCAGCCGGCGGCACCCCGGGTAGGCTGGCAGGGTGAGCATGGAGATCGAGCTCGGCCGCGCCAAGCGCGCCCGTCGGGCGTATGCGTTCGACGACATCGCCGTGGTGCCCTCCCGCCGGACGCGCAATCCGGAGGACGTCTCGACGGCCTGGTCGATCGACGCCTTCGGATTCGACATCCCGGTGCTCGGCGCCCCCATGGACTCCGTCATGAGTCCGCAGACCGCCGTCATGCTGGGACGCCTCGGCGGCCTCGGCGTCCTCGACCTCGAAGGCCTGTGGACCCGGTACGACGACCCCGAGCCGCTGCTGGCCGAGATCGCGTCGCTTCCCGCCGAGAGCGCGACGCGGCGCATGCAGGAGCTCTACGCCGCCCCGATCAAGCCCGAGCTCGTTCGCGACCGGCTCGCCGAGATCCGTGACGGCGGCGTCACCGTCGCCGGTGCCCTGACGCCGCAGCGCACGCAGGAGCTGTACGAGACGGTCGTCGCGGCGGGCGTGGACCTGTTCGTCATCCGCGGCACGACGGTCTCGGCCGAGCACGTCTCCAGCGACGCCGCACCGCTCAACCTCAAGAAGTTCATCTACGACCTCGACGTCCCCGTGATCGTCGGCGGCGCGTCGACCTACACGGCGGCGCTGCACCTCATGCGCACGGGTGCGGCCGGCGTCCTCGTCGGATTCGGCGGGGGAGCGGCCTCCACCACTCGTGCGACGCTCGGCGTGCACGCGCCGATGGCCACTGCCGTCGCCGACGTCGCAGGTGCCCGCCGCGACTACCTCGACGAGTCGGGCGGCCGCTACGTGCACGTGATCGCCGACGGCGGCGTCGGCACCTCCGGCGACATCGTCAAGGCGCTCGCGATGGGAGCGGATGCTGTCATGCTCGGCGTCGCGCTCGCCCGCGCGATCGACGCCCCCGGCCGCGGATACCACTGGGGGCCCGAGGCGCATCACCCCAAGCTCCCGCGCGGACGGCGCGTGGAGGTCGGACAGGTCGCACCGCTGGAGGAGATCCTGTACGGCCCTGCGCCCGTCGCCGACGGCACGGCGAACCTCATCGGGGCGCTCCGCAAGTCGATGGCCACGACCGGCTACTCGGACCTCAAGGAGTTCCAGCGCGTCGAGGTCGTCGTCGCCCCCTACTCCGGGCACTGATGTCGGCGGACGACCCCTCGACAGGCTCGGGGACCGGGAACCGGTCGTCGAGCGAGCCGGCGGCGAGACGAGACCCAGAGCCGCGCGCGGGCGCTGAGCGGCCCGCGGTCGCTGAGCCTCGCGCGGTCGCTGAGCCTGTCGAAGCGTTCCCGCCGACGCTCCGGGAGGTCATGCTGCGACCCTGGTGGATCGGCATGCTGTTCTTCGCGCTCGTGGTGGCCGGCGTCTTCGCCTGGCTCGGCCAGTGGCAGCTCGGCCGCGCGATCGACACAGATCCGCCGCCTCCCGGCGCGACCGAGACCGTGCAGCCCCTCGCCGACGTGGTCGGCCCGGGGGAGTATCTCGCAGAACCCCTCGTCGGCCAGCGGGTCGAGCTGGCCGGATACTGGGTCGAGGACGACTTCCTCGTCGTGTCCTCGCGGTACAACGGCGGCGTCGAGGGCTACTGGGTGACGGGCCGATTCCAGGTCGACGGATTCGACGAGCCGACGGCGCTCGCCGTCGCCCTGGGCTGGGTGGCAGATCGAGAGGACGCCGACGCCGCGGCTGCGGAGCTGGCCGCGAGCCTCTCCGCCGTCGACTACACGGCGGTGCCCCTGACCGGACGGCTCGTCTCCGACGAGGGACCGAAGGTGCCCGCCCCCGGGGCGCCCCTCACCGAGATGACGACGATGTCTCCTGCGGCGCTCCTGGGCTGGTGGCACGAGACCGAGGGGCTGGATGTGTTCCGGCCCTACCTCGTGGCCGACCGCGCCATGCTGGGGCCGATGCCGCTTCCGGCATCCCTCGTGGCGATCGACTCGCCCGCCCCCGCAGAGCTGTCGAACGTCAACTGGCTCAACATCTTCTACGCCGTCGAATGGGCCGTCTTCGCCGGCTTCGCGTTCTACATGTGGTACCGCCTCGCCCGCGATGCGTGGGAGAAGGAGGTCGAGGCGCTCGAGGAGGGGACGCCCGCGCCCGGCGACTAGACTGGGGGTCATGCCTCAGCCCAAGCTCGCGTCGTTTCCAGCGATCCGCGGAGCGCTGAAGTTCTACCAGATCGCCTCGATCATCACGGGCGTCGGCCTTCTTCTGCTCGTCGCGGAGATGGTGCTGAAGTACTCGCCGCTGCACATCGAGCTGTTCGCCGGCGGCAGCGGCGGTGCGCTGTGGTTCGCGCCCGTCATCGTCGGCTACGACTGCGAGTGGTGGTCGCTGTTCGTCCCCGGCTCCACGACGTGCGAGATCACCTCGACCGGCGACGGGCTGAACCTCTCGCTGCTCATCCTCATCGTCCACGGCTGGTTCTACGTCGTGTACCTGTTCGCCTGCTTCCGCATCTGGAGCCTCATGCGCTGGGCGTTCCCGCGATTCATCGTGCTGGCCCTCGGCGGCATCGTCCCGCTGCTGTCGTTCTTCATGGAGCTGCGCGTGGCCCGCGAGGTGCGGGCCTACCTCGCGCAGCGCGAGGCGAGCGAGCTGCACCGCGGTGCCGAGCATTCCACCCTGACCCAAGAGATCCCGACGGAGAACCTGCGGTGACCACTGATATCGAGACCGCGTCGACGGCCGCCGAAGGGCACAGGCCCGTCCTCGTCGTCGACTTCGGCGCGCAGTACGCCCAGCTGATCGCACGCCGCGTACGCGAGGCGGGCGTCTACAGCGAGATCGTCCCGCACACCGCGACGGCCGCCGAGGTCGCCGCGAAGAACCCCGTGGGCATCATCCTCTCCGGTGGGCCGTCGTCGGTCTACGAGGCGGGCGCACCGTCGCTCGATCCGGGCGTGCTGGAGCTCGGCGTCCCGACCCTCGGCATCTGCTACGGCTTCCAGGTGATGGCCCAGCAGCTCGGCGGCGAGGTCGCCCACACGGGACTTCGCGAGTACGGCGCGACGGATGCCACGGTCACCGGCGACGGCGGAGTGCTCCTTGGGGGGCAGCCGGCCGAGCAGAACGTGTGGATGAGCCACGGCGACCAGGTCGCGAAGGCGCCGGAGGGCTTCGAGGTGCTCGCGTCCACTGCCGCGACCCCCGTGGCCGCATTCGGCAGCGCTGAGAAGTGCTTCTACGGCGTGCAGTGGCATCCCGAGGTCAAGCACTCCGACTTCGGACAGGACGTCATCGTCAACTTCCTGCACAAGGCGGCAGGGCTCCCGGCCGACTGGAACAGCGGCAACGTCATCGCCGAGCAGGTCGAGCGCATCCGCGCGCAGGTCGGCACCGGCCGTGTGCTGTCGGCGCTGTCGGGCGGCGTCGACTCCGCCGTGTCGACGGCCCTCGTCCACGAGGCCGTCGGCGACCAGCTCGTGGCGGTGTTCATCGACCACGGCCTCCTGCGCAAGGGCGAGCGCGAGCAGGTTGAGAACGACTATGTGGCATCCACC